>Ga0190284_1000691_pt1 | contig 17675 bp, 12 predicted proteins | sample 48691812_MG_FD_161668 | JGI IMG/M metagenome (GOLD analysis project Ga0190284, IMG submission 161668) | Hydrothermal vent microbial mat bacterial communities from Southern Trench, Guaymas Basin, Mexico - 4869-18-1-2_MG | ecosystem: Environmental > Aquatic > Marine > Hydrothermal vents >...
TTCACCCTTTAGCCAATCGGGATGGACGAGCAGAGAGAGCGAGATTTTCTTCTTGCCCGGTTTTGCCATTGAAGCAGGCATCCGGTCGATGGTGTTTTCTTTTCCGCAATGTGGACAGACCGCCGATTCAATCTTGCCCCATTTGTCGATTCTTGCGATGGCGTAAGGTTTTTCGGTATCGGCTACCACCAGAGGAACGCCCGGAGCCATGCGAGCGGATTTTTCCTCAAGTTCGTACTGTTTATCGCAATGACTGCATGTACGCTGCCAAACCTTGATAGAGATTTCTTTTACCGCCATAACGGGGCTGGACATAATCGGCGTGCGGTGACCGCAACCTGTCGTTTGGCATGGGCCGTGCTTTGCCCAGAAGACATAGATAATCTCCGGGCCGTGGTAGCGGTAATCTTTTCTTTCTTCCGGTGATAAAGCGGTAGCGTCGAAACTATCATCCATTACCACACCGGTAGAAATCTTAATCCATTTGCCCTTATGGCCTCGCGGACAATCGCAGGTATAAAACGGCATAATCTGGGGTTTAACTTCGGCCTCGATCTCTGCGAGAAGTTTTTCGACTTCGTCTTTATCAACCTGAGCCATCTCATTTTTGGTCACAAACCACGCTACCGGGTTCAGGTCATTGCCATACATCTGCATCCCCAGCCGCGAGCCTTCGACAACGGTCGTCCCGCCGCCCATGAAGATATCAGCCACTTTGAGGTGCTTGAATGCCCCTTTAGCCTGATGATTGCCGTAATAGACATCCCAGACTTTTTTGGACGCCTCTGCTGGATCATCCGGGACCTTCATCGCCGCAGCAAGCAGCATAGAACGAAACACACTGCTACGCCGCCTTGCCCACCATTTAGACATCTGATAAATCGGCTTGCCCGCATTACCTTCAATGGCGGCAATCTGGTTGATAGGAATGATCGGAAAATCCACTTCCAGACAGGTCAACGGCCGGTTAGGGTCGGAAAAGTCGACCGTCTCCAAGTCCCATTCATGCCCAGCATTAACGGCCTTGGCTACTTCCTTCGCCAGCCACTCGGCCTTACTCATTCCATAATCTTTCCAAGGTTGCTCTTTCGCCATATTTATTTATCCCCATCATTCAGATTTTTTGGGTATGGGTTATTCGTGACAATACGCATAAATTCCGAGTGCCAAAAAAAAGCAGGATTGCTTTGCCCTGTAAAGTGTATGCATTGATGACGAAGGCTGTCATCGGGATCTCGCCATACCAAAACTGTAATTCGCTTTAAGGCATGCTTCAAATCATCCATATACCATTCCAAAATCTGATGAGCCTTACCTTGAACAATATTTTCCCAAAAAATTGGTTGGTTGCATTTCTGTCCCGCAGCAGCGAAAAACGACCCAGCCAATTCATTAATGGCACCACATGCAAGGTCACAAATGGCGAGTATATCTTCACTGGCAATATCACCAGGGGTGCCAAAATGAGTCCATGATACAGGATGTTTCATGTAATGGTTAATTATATGCATAACCACTGAACGTGCTTGTTTTTGTTTTTCGTCATTGGCCATAATTGTATCATTGTCTGTAATCCAAATGATATTTTGTTGACTGCGCGATAAACATGAAACCATCATGCTAAATAAGTTTGCAATTCGCAGCAGTTTTTCAAACGAATTCTTTTTCCAGTCAGCTTTCCATTCAATTTCCTCTCCCTCGAAAAGATAACCTGTGTTCTTATGGAACACATACGTAATAAGGACACCCGGTATGGTGTTAGCGGATTTTAAGAAAGGTATTAAAGCTCTTTGTCTTACTTTGTCGTTAAGTTTTTTGAATGAGAATCGTCGGTTATCAGGTAAGGCATGGGATCGCCCCTTGCTCCACATTTCATTCCAGAGCCACAGATACACAGTGTCTAAAAATAAAAAAGAATATGAGCTGGCTATATCTTCATTACGCTCGCCAGCGTAATCACTGGCAACAAGCAAGGTGGAGCCGGTACGCACATCAGTGAAGGCCTCGGGGGCTTTGCTCTCTAATTGCGCCATTGCTTCCGCAAGGCTGTTCATAAATCCAAGCTCTGGTTTATTTAGAGGGCTCCATACATGTTTTTGGGCAGTTTGACACATTTCAAACATTCTGTCCTATCTTATATATGCCGCAGTTATGCGTGGCATCGCATCATAGATGCGGCCATCCAGCAGGCGACCTGTTTTCTTTTTGTTTACGCCACCCCATTGTTTGAAGAAGAATGGCACATCTGCGTTTTGGCATTGCATACGGATATTACGAACCCAATCAAGCTCAATTGGTCTTGATCCCGGCCCGGATTCGCCGCCGACAATGACCCAGTCGATATTATCAAGGTTTATATCTTCCACTGCAGAAAGCAGCGGCTCCATCGAAAGAAAACGCACCGCAGAGGGAACCTCTCGCAGATCATCAATCCGATAAGCGCAATCAGCATTTTCTACCGTTACGCCCATCCAGACATTATCCGGCCAATTCAGCAAAGGAGCCAACTCAGCCAGCCGCTCGGAGCGTTTGGTCAAAACCTGAAATGTATGCCAACTTGCACGAGTCATAACATCGAATATCTGCCGAATAAAATCAAGCGGCACATCCTCGTGGAATAAATCGCTCATGGAATTGACGAAAATCACCTGCGGTTTTTTCCATTTGAGCGGATGTTCCAAAACATGCGGGTGCATGGTAAGTTCAAAGCCATTGGCGTAATTTGCCTGCCCCATAGCACAGAGTCGCTTGGCCATCCGCTCTGCATAGCAATTTTTGCATCCTGCGGAAATCTTGGTGCAGCCGGTTACCGGATTCCACGTCGATTCCGTCCATTCTATTTTTGAATTAGCCATTGTTTTTCGCCTTTATTGGTTTTGGGTCTTTTTTGACACAACTGCTATAACTAAAGCCAATATTGCCTTTGTATTCGACCTTACTTTCCTTCTTCAGACGCATGACACATTCTTTGGCGTGTGATTTTGGATGACCGTGATTGAGCGTAAAATGGTAAATGTCGCGGTTATTAACTTCACCATGCCGCTGGATAAAATCTTCAAGCTCAATCTCGAATAGTTCGCGTTTGGTTTTTGGCTTTTCGTAATCAGGCAATGAATCAAATAAAGACGCCTCCTGTTTTGGCAGGTCTTTATCAATGTCAAAATTAGCTTCGCCGTTGATTTTATTTTTGTCCCATGCCAAATCGAGGAACTTTTCTACGCCAAGCGAGTGTTTTGAACCGAACACAAGGCCATAAATATGGGCACCTTTTTTCAAGGTAAATGGGTATAGCTTGGTTTCATTGCCAGCCGGTATCTTGCCTTTATAGTAATCAAGCATGATGCGATGAATGTTTTCATACTTGGCATTTGAAATTGTGTCCGGATCAATATCTGGGAAATGTGTCTGAAATTCGGGGATATGCGCAAAACGATTCATTGCTGATGAAGACATAAAGAACAGAAAATCCGTTTTCTGTAAATCAATCAGCATTTGAAATATTTCACCAGTGACTTCTTTAATGCCGTATTGGTCAATAAAAAGCAGGTTGGGCTGTTGTTTTAACTGATTATAGTGACTGCGAAACAAATTCTGAAAATCTTCATTATGACAGAAAACATTAACCCTTGAATTCCACGATGAACCGTTAAAGCAGCCGTTGACGGCATTCTGCAACTCATCTAACTTGCCGGATTTTGCTTCGTTGAAAATTACATCAATAGAAAAATTCTTTTGCCGTATCGAGTCACGATATTTTTCTATTGTTTGCAAGATACGCAATGGGCTACCGACGACCCCTTCAGAATCTTGTCCAGACCCTGCACAATAATCACATATCTTTATATTTTTCGCGTATGGAGTTTGGATGAATACCGGAAGCCAAGCAAGAAGGTACTGCTCGAATATGTCCAACTTTGTCAGCGTTGCTTCATCGTAAGGTTTTTTGTTAATGTCTTTTGCCATTTATTTCCCCACCTTTGATATTTCAATAAACGGCACAGCTACTTCAAGGATGCTTAATCCGCCGTGAGTTAATGTTGGGTATCCGCCCGCCGATTTCCATTTGCGACGGCCATTTACAAACAAATGCATGCCATGGGGAGATTCAATCGCCAAATCAATCGGTGGCACGAACGGGCCTGGTGTATTTTGCTGGGAGTTCCAGCGTCCGCTTTTGAATGTCTTTTTGAGATACGCACCTTGCTCTTTATTGGAGTCTGGGAATAATCCGCTGGCGGCATAGCCGTGGTCTGAAGTGATGATTACTTTTCTTCCCGTTGCCAGCCGCTGGACAAACTGCCAGAAATCCTCGCCGCCAAGGTGTTGTTGTGCTTCCTGCGTGAGTGTTGTCAAACCTTGGCCGGGGTCGTCGTGGTCATGCAGGCAATGATCAGGCCAATGATGCCAGAACACCCAATCCGGTTGTGAACCAATTATTTCCGCACAATCCTGCCATGGGATATCGGTTGATTCCGTTGTCGCTCCGGTGAGTTTATGGCTATTGCCAGCCCCGTTGTTTTCCAGTGAGGATCGTTGAGTGAAACCAAGTGCTTTGGCAAAAGGAGTTGTATCGGCGGGTAGTTCTGCGCCTGTCGCTTTTGCGGAATGGACGGTAAAACCATTTTCCTTGGCTCCATTCAAAATCCACGGCACTTCGCGCAGGGACAGGGCATCCAAAACAAGAATGGCTTTGCCGCTACTTTGCTGGTTCCACCATGCGATCAGTGTATCTGATGTAAGTGATACCGAAGTCTGATATTGATTCCATAAATTCCAACCGGCTGTCGCGAGAAATTGATCGACATCGGCAATTTGTCTGTCACGGCGGGTTACTTCCGCTCCAGCCTTGCCGGTAAGCGGCTGTGAACAGACATCCCACGCATATTCGAAGATTGCCTCCCATGATTTCGAGGGGGAGGCCAGTTGCAGCTTTTGAGCGAACTCTAACTTTAGAGGCATTAGGCATCCTCCTTTTCGAGACTCAAATCATAGGTCATCCCGTCAGGAAGTTTTTTGATCAGTTCCTTAAGCTGAGCACCGGTAAGCTGATCTACTTTCAGCAGCATAGATCGTATTTGCGTGCCGGGATTGATGTTCCATGTTTCAGTTTTTCCAAGAAGATTGAGAGCGGATGTCGCCGGAGCAGAACAGGGAATAAATGTGCCGCCTGCCCCAAAGATGTCGCTGCCTGGAGCATTACCATTTGCTGGAGGTGTACTTGACCCCGTGGGAAATGGCGTCGGTGTCGTGCCGGTAGGTTCTCCACCGCCAAAAAGCCCCGACGGATCAGGCCGGGAGCCTGCCACTGCAACACCGCCTGTCGCGGGTACATTTTGAGGCAATAGAATGTATGTTTCGTCAAGATGCTTACCCGTCCCAAGTTTGCCTCGCATCCGCTTCCAAGCCGCATCTTCTGTTTCATCATTGTGGGCCTGCAAATATTCCATGCCGCGAAGATTAATGGCAATCATTCCCTTAGCGCAAAGCATTATGATACGCTCTTTGACAGTAGTCTCGCCAAGCCACGGAATGCAGTCTTTCCCGTTGGGGCGAGGTTCGCGCAATTCCTTGATTAGCTTGCCGACAGATTCGTTATTCGGAGCTGCCGACATAATGAATTCCTGAAAATCCTCGGGAATAAACAGATTTTCGCGGATATGCTTGTCAACGGCTTCTGGTATAGCAGTGCCTTCGGCCTTGTGGCCTTCCAGATAAAATCTGCATTTTGCCGGTTCCTGATAGTTCCAGTTCGAGATGATTGCAAATCGGCTGAACCTTGCTTTTAATATGGTTCGCAATTCTTTCTGGTATTTGCTCAGCAGTTTTCCATATTCTGGATTTTGCGATTTCCACACATCCGCAAGATATACACACCTTGCGAGTACCAGAATGTTGCGATCTGAAAATATGTTCTCAATGCCACTATCTGGGACTAAAAAACGCACGGCATTGCGATCTCGTTGAAGATTCTCTTTGAGCCAAGTTCCGAGTAATGCTTCAAGCTTTGCAGGAGCTTCGGGCAATACAAGGATAGGAATTCGGTCATCCCAATGCTGCGGAGATTCGGATTCATCTAATTTCGTCCACGGGTCGTTTTTCCAGAATTGCGGAAGCACAATCACCCTGAATTTGCTGGCAACATCAGCACTGCCGCCAATTACATATCTGATTTCTTTTGAGAGATGCTGCTTGTCCTCATCTTCCTGAAAAAGCTTGTCATTTCGAGCATTAGCTATCAGCTTAGCTTGCGGATTTTCTTCCTCACGGAAAATATACCTGTTGCCATCCTCATGGATATTGAAACTGTTTTCGACGATTGTGGACAGTTCCACCTGAAAGGCATTGTCGTCTACCGATTTGTCGCGTGTTATATCGATATGAAGCGTTGCCTGGTCTGCACCGGCCTGATTGATTTCTGCAAGCGAGCGAAGCCATAACGCACTAATAATATCCTCCAGGTGCGGGAGTTTTTGCCCGCTCGAAGCAACAGCATTCTGCACTGCTTCCAAATTGCGCAGAGCTTTTTCACGCAACTTGGCATGATGCTGATTAGAGACAGAGTCTAATAGAGAAGTGATTCCACTATGTTCGTTATCCAGCCTGAAATCAGCTGCTGTGATAATAGGTCGGTTCTCTCCATACTGTTTATACAGGTCAGCTAGGATACGAATCAGATCGCGGGTTTCTTGTGCGTGAGTCGCCATCAAAACCTGATCTTCCAATAATTGCATCATATGTGGAGCAAAAGGCCACGCCTCAATGAATTCATCACGAACCCTATCTTGCTCTGCGGGCGAGACACTTTTCAAACGGAAATATTCGTCAATATGCGAATTGATAAGTGATGCGATTTTATCGTGTTCGACATTGATCCGATTTTCAAATAGGCGATGGAGCAATAATCGTAATCGATCATGCTTGGCCTCAGGGCCTTTGAAATCAACTATAGCTGGATTGACACGTTGGATTTGCTGGAATGCATCTGTATTGCCGTTGCGAACAGAAACGACCAAAACGAGTTTGTCTGGATTTTCTTTGGCGATTTCTGATAGAAGCTGAACGAAGTTAAATGCCCATGTCCGCCACGGGTATTGTTTCGTATTTGTCAAACCATCGTGCCATGTCTGAAATTCATCAAGAATTAAAGCTGTTGGTGTATGTTGGAACATTTCCAGTAGGATTTCGTCACTCGGGACATCCGTTTTTTTGTCACCCAAAGCTTCCCACTTTCCCCTGCAATAATTGCCGTGTGGATGATTCTCAAACAACAAATCCCAGAGATGTTTGTAACGCTGGCGATGAAGGCTCTCACTGATAACATGCAGTCCGCCACGAAGCGGTATTTCTTTAATCTTTGGATTTCCAAGCAGGTTAGACCAATGATCAAGCCAGTTTTGCGTCTGCTTATTATCATTGAAAGCATGATACAGGGCAGCCATTAAATGAGATTTACCCTGTCCTCTCTCACCTTTGAGTGCTACAGGACGAGCCTTCTGTGGGCCAACGGCCTCTAGTGTATTGAGGAGATCTCTCGTTGGATATGTAATACGCAGAAAATCCGTTGCAGAAATTTGCGTAGCACCGGTGTTATTTTTATTGGCCAACTCAATGGCTGTACCCTTGAGTCGTCGACCTTTAAATTCCTGTCTTAGCATTAATCCAAGCATATTAGCAATCTCCATTAGTTACTTTTTTGCCATCGCTAGAGCCTTGTCGTACCCAGGCATCCACTTCGTCACGCTTGAACTTCCAGAGGCGCCCGACCTTGTGGGCGGGCATATCTTTACGTTCCAGCCATTTGTAAACGGTCTCGCGGCGAACGCCGAGATATTCGGCGATGTCCATTACCGACAGCCATCTGTCTTCCGTCATCATTGACCTCGCTTGCTCCAAAGTAGCAATGCCCAAGGAAGGGCAAAATTCTATTTTCCAATGAAATCAAGGCAAATTATACAATTTTCAGTTGCTCTGTCAATTTATATCTGTGTTTTTACAGCTCTTTGTGATTCTATTGGACAGGGTTTTCGGCAGGCAGAGTGAACCGGCACCGGTAGCAGGATTCCTTGGCAATCCACTGGATGGGGTCGTCTTCAAGGTTGAAAAATGCTCTCAGGGCTTGTGAAAGGCCTTGTTTGTGTTTTTTCAAGGTTTTATCAGGGGCGTTTTTGACGCTAAAACCGCCGGATTCGGTGTCCACTCGCCGATCCAGTTGGCCGAAGCTGGATTTCATCTCGGCACCGCTGATTGGAACGAAACCGACAACGCCAGGGATTTTATTTTTAGTTTTGTCTTCTTCAGCGAAGCATCGTAGCTGACAGCTTTTCAAGCTGCCCAAGAAAAAATTCTTTACTCCACAAGTCCAGCGATGGCTGCTCGTTGGCACGGACGAATCGTCGCACATCCTCGGCTGCATGTTTCCAATCCATCGAGGTGATTTTTCGTTACATCTCATTCAACAACCACGATTTGTCAGCAGTGATGGATTGGCCTTTCCACGGGCCAACTTGATTGATGGCCGAAGTCAGAAAATCATGATTGATGCCGATGCGATTGCTGGTGTACCAGATAAAGTCGTACCAATCACGACCTTTGATATACTCGCGGCAAAGCAGAGCGTGAATTTTTCCGGCGAATAGACTGGGCTTATCCTGCACAGCTACCGACGAAACAAACGGAAAGTCCAGATATTTCAATTCATAGCCGCTCCCTGCTGGCGGGTTGGTATCTACTTCAAGTTTGATCCGAATCTTGGACATTGGGCCTGTTTGGTTGGCGTGTTGCAGATCAATTATCTTGCCAAGTGAGCTGTCCTTGAGAAACGCTTTCTTGACCGTCGTATCAGCTTTGTCGCGATCTGTGATCTCAAGACGATAGCCATAGGCGGTCAGTTCATCAGTCAGATGTTTAATATGGTCTTTCAACTGAAAAACAGGATTAGGCTATTGAGGCCATCACGGCGATTCGATGGGTCGTTCCGGAACCTGCCACGCTGAGCCTCCTGACCTTGGGCGGATTGGCGATGGTCCGTCGTCGCCACAAGGCCTGATGCTGATCGGCTGAATAGGACATGATTTTCGCAACGCCCCGTAGATATCTCCTTCGGGGCGTTGTCTTGCGCCCGCGAGTTCGAAATCACTGCGGGTCCCGGAAGCAACCCGGCTGTTAACCTGGCCCGGCCTGTTAAAGAGAGAGTCAGAGAGTTCGCGGCCAGATTCTCGGCCAATGGGAGCAACCGTGACGGTTGCTTTCGGACCCCAAAGTTTCGCCCGCGAAACAGAGAGCGCCGGGGCGGGCGGCAGAATCGCCGTAAGTCTTTGATACCAGTGGGATATGAAAACGCCCGGCTGCTTTCACAGTCGGGCGTCTCCGTTAACTCTTAACAGGGCGTTTTTACGCCACTGGTTGTTTTTGGCTCCTCGAGAAGGACTCGAACCTTCAACCTAGCGGTTAACAGCCGCTCGCTCTACCAATTGAGCTATCGAGGAATTTTTTGTGTTTTATTCGGCAGCCTTCTTGCCCTTGTAAGCCAATTGGCCAACGAGGGACTACACAGGATAATGACTTGTGAGAAAATGTCAACCCCTTGGCGGAGTTTATTTTTGCGAGCGACATAAATTTGAAGAGGGGTAAGAAACAAAAACACATCGTCCAACTGTCGGGTGGCTTGGCTGGACCGCGTGTCTCTTGCGGGGTAGCTATGGGGCGCTCAACATGGCTACTCTGCAAACAGCCGCAGTGTAGCTGCGCCACCCGACGTGGGTGAATAAAAAGACTGGATTCCCGCTCCCCTATCAGGTCGAGGACAAGCCTCGCGGGAATGACACCCGCCGCTTTGGTGGCTATGCCATCCGTCTGTTTGTGAAACAATCTGAAATCCGCAATCCGAAATAAATCTCTCACTGCGGTCTTTGTTTTTTGGTTTGATATTGTTATTCTAGTGAGCCAATTGCAAAACTATGCGGAAATGTAGCACAGCCGCCCTCGGCTGTGTCGAACTTGCTATATTTCCAGTGTTTTTTACACGACCTTCCCAGCCGAGGGCGGCCAGGCTACATTTTTGCAATTGACCATAGTGGCTTGGTGATTTTACCGAGCTGGCAAGGTGGATATGAAAACGGCTATGCGAGACAACACAATGGCAATGGCGTGGGGAGCAGCGGCTGTGATCGTATTGCTTCTGCCCGGTTTGGCACGAGGCCAGGATGGGGTTTTCGTCCGGGGCTACACAGGCCCGTTTGGCCCGTTCGTCCGTCAGGGCCAGTGGACAACCCGCAGGCTAAGCGTTGTCAACGCAACCGGTGCCGACGCGATGTGCGACGTTGGCTGTCTCACCGACGATCCGAAATCCGGCAAGACGATATTCTCCCGCCGAGCTATATTCCCAGCCAGGTCGCGCCGAGAGGTCGAGCTGGTCTACCGCCCGGCCGATGGCCAGGCTGGTCAAAAGTCGCAACAGGCCCGGGGTATCGAGCCTCGCCGGCAGAGCTACAAAATATGGAACGCCCGCACAGGTCAACTGCTGGACACGCAAGAGGGCAACCTGCTGCAAATCGACCCCGGGCCAAAAGTGCTGGGCATGGTAAACTCAAACCATATCCCCCGCGACACGAGCAGCTACCTGAAAGACCCTAAAAACTCCACCGCTTTTGGCTGGCTGAAGACAGTAGTCGCTCGGCCCCAGGCCCTGCCCGACCGTTGGTATGGCTATTCGATGCTGGACATGCTGACCCTGGGCGATATCGACATAGGTCAACTTAGGCCTTCGCAAGTGGACGCGATGCTGCGGTGGGTTCGCCTTGGCGGAACGATTATTTTCACAGGCCATGAGAATATGCACAAGGTTCTTCGTGGTCAGATAGGCCAGGCTGCGGGGGTAGGTAGCCTTGGCTCGCACTGGGTCGATAGGTTCCACGCGAAAAAAACCGACAGCCAGGCTGTTGAGGTTGTCCTGGATTGGCCCATGCCCCAGGCAGAGCTATACGTTACCGACGCGAAGGTGCTTATCTCTGCGGACACTCTGCCCTTGCTGACGCATCGACGGGTTGGGCGGGGACATGTTTTCACGCTGGCCTTGCCCCTTGTCGCAGCAAAGCCTGTGGGGATGTTCGACCCCTGGTCGGAAATCCGCCGGGCTATCCGCGTCGCTGAGCCATTGGAGACTGACAAGTTTTTCCGCCCAGCCCAGGCGACGCTGAAGCAAATAGCAGGCCGGCCCGGGCCTACGAAAATAGTCCCCGTCTCGATACTCCTGGCTATAACCGCCTGCGTAATCCTGGGCGGACTGGCGTTGCAATTCATCCGCCGGGGCGAGCTGCTCTGGGTGGTGCTGATACCAGCCTGGCTGGTCCTGGCTGTGGGTCTGTACGTCCACAGCCGAGGCCTGACCAGCCCGCAAAGGCTTAGCAACATAGGCTTGATAACTCCGCTGGGCGACGGGCAGGTGCGGGTGCAGCAGGCCTTTGCGTATTGCTCCGGGCCTGTGGAGCAGAAGCCCACTTTTTCCGCCGGACAAGGGCAGGGGATAATAAGTCCCGCCAGCCGGGCCTTGGCCGTCGCGAGAGAAATTAGCCGAGTCGAGACGACGGACTCGACCGTTATTATCCCCGCCAAGGTCGTGCCCCCCAACGCTACGCGAGGCTTTTATGTAGATACGGTCGTCCCCTCGCCGGGCGTGCAGGCCAGCCTGACCTTCGACGATAGCGGCGTGGTGGGCCAAATATCCAACCTCCTGCCCCAGCCTGTAAACGATGCCGTGGTGCTGACGAACTTCAAGACATATCGCCTGGGGTCGCTCCAGGCTGACATCCCCACGCCCGTCCGCATAGGCCCGCCCGAGCTGCTCGGCGAGGTGGACGTCTCGCGAGTTTGGCCAAAGTCCAGAACCTCGCAAAAACGCCGCAACGCAAAATCTCGCAAGCCCCGCGCAACGCGCGCAGCAACAGGCCCGCGGATAGAAGTTGCCGGCGAGTTCACCAGCTCGCTAACGCCAGACAAACGCCGCAACGACCTGCTAGCCAAGCTGATAACCGTGCCGAGTTTCAACAGGACTATTTTGGCCCGTCCGCTGTTGATAGGCTATGTACCGGGCAGCCTGGTCGACCCGCTGCCCGACCGCTCGTTGACGCGCGCGGGCTGGAGCGTGATAGCCTGGCCGATGCGAATATCTCCTCCAAAACCAGGCTCAGAGGTGCTGATACCAGCGGGCTTCGTCGAGAAAAGGCTGGAGAATATCCGCTCGTCCGTCTGGAACAGCAGGAGCATGGAGTTCCACAGCACCAACCGCCCGGGCGAGGTTGTCGTAATGGCCAGGCCACCCTGGCAGGGGGGCAGGCTGAGGGATGCAACTGCAATACTCACGGTAAACATTCAAGCGGTCGGCTACGACCTGACGGTCGCCAAGGCCAGGCTCGCCAAGAACAAGGCGGGCATGGCAAGCCGACTGAAAGTGGTCTCCCGCACGCCGGTCGAGACATTCTCGAACCCCTCAGGCCGACTTCGAATCTCCGTGCCAAACGCAGAGCGATTCGCCGACGCGGAAGGTTGGCTTGCCTTCTCGCTGCGGGTAACCAGGCCAACCAGCTCCGCCAAAACCAAAACCGCCCGCGGAAAACCCAGCCCGGGCCAGGACAACACCGTTATGTGGAAACTCGACAGCGTGGACGTGGTACTGAAAGGATATGCTTTGTGAAGCGGCAAATAGACACCGACGAGATAGTGATTTCCTGCAAGGGTCTGACGAAAAAGTACGACGATTTTGTCGCGCTGGATACGCTAAGCCTGGAGATTCCCCGCGGGCATGTTTTTGGATACATAGGCCATAATGGCGCGGGCAAGACGACGACCATTCGTATCCTCGCCGGGCTTGTCAAAGCAACGCAAGGCCGGGCCAGGATATGCGGCGTGGATGTGGCCAAAAGCCAAAATAAAATCAAACAGCTGGTGGGGTATATGCCCGACAGCTTTGGCGTGTATGACCAGATGCGAGTGTGGGAGTACCTGGACTTTTTCGGCGCAGCGTTCAAGATTCCCCGCAAGCTCCGCAAGGTGCGGATCGAACATGTCCTGGAAGTTACCGGGGCTCGGTACATGCGCGACCGGTTCGTCGACACGCTGTCCAAGGGCATGAAACAGCGGGTGGGCATCGCCCGGACGCTTATGCACGACCCGGACGTTTTGCTGCTGGACGAGCCTGCCAGTGGCTTGGACCCTCGGGCGCGAGTGCACATGCGAGAGCTGTTGCGTAAACTGGCGGATAGCGGCAAGACGCTGATGGTCAGTTCGCACATTCTGCCGGAATTGGCCGCGATATGCGACTCGATCGCGATTCTCCACAAGGGCAAGCTCCGCGCGCATGGGCCTATCGACACTGTCCTCAAGACGCTGCAGCGGGACAGGCTGATGGAAGTGAAATGCCTCGGCTCGATAGACGCCGCTACCCAGACGCTCCAACGCAGCGAGCGCTGCGACAAAATCGAGCCTTCGGAATTTCAGCGGGGCGTTTTGCTGTTCCGTTTCAGCGGCCCCGACGCCGCCCAGGCAGACCTGCTGGCCGAGCTGAACCGCTCCGGCGCCCGCGTGTCCACCCTGCGAGAGGTACCACTTAGCCTGGAGGACGCCTACATGTCCATCAGCGGAATCGACGAGGACGAGGGCGACCAGGACGACAACCCCATGCCAAGCCCAGCCTCAGCTCGGGAGACGCGGAAATGATAAGCAACCCCATCATCCGTAAGGAGGTGCTCTCGGCACTCCGCACGAAAAAAGCGTACCTTATCCAGGGCTTGTTTCTACTGGTAACCGTCGCGCTGGTGCTGCTGCTCTGGCCTGAAGAGGGTTTGCAAGATATCGGAGGCCAGCAGGCCCGGCGGATATTGAGCATCCTCTCGCTCGGCGAACTGATGCTGATAATCCTGTTCGCCCCAGCCTTCACCGCGGCAGCCCTGACCGGCGAGGCGGAACACAACACGCTCGAGAGCCTGTTCTTCACCGCACTGAAGCCGTCGGAAATAGTCTTCGGCAAAATCGTCGGCGCCCTGGCGTTTCTGATAATCCTCGTGCTGTCAGGCCTGCCCGCCCTGGCGATGACGTTCCCGCTGGGGGGCGTCTCGGCGATGGATATCCTGGCTGCTACGAGCATCCTGCTGCTCAGCGCGATTTACCTTGGCATGATAGGCTTCCTCGTCAGCACCCTCGCCCACCGCAGCTATCGGGCCATCATCATCACCTATGCTGTGCTGCTGGTGGTATGCTTCGTAGCAGCGGCACCGGCCTGGCCCGTCAGTCGAAACATCCTGAAATACCAGGGCGAAATAGGCCAGGCCGTCCTGCATGTTATCGCTTCGCTAAGTCCGCTCGAAGCAATGCTCTCGCTGGTTTGGCCCGACAGCGCCTACGCGCAAGGCTCGGCGAACATGCCGCCATTTTGGGCACTCTTCGTGCCGATGAGCCTGGCTCTGACGTGTGTCATGGCGGGGTATTGTCGCTACAGACTCCGCCGCCCGCCCGCGCCGCCAAAGCATCGCGCAAAAGCTCATTTGATAGACCGCGGCGTTTCAGCTCGGAGCTTCTTTTTTATTATCGACCCCCGCCGACGCAAAAGGCCTATCTCGTGGTGGCAGAACCCCGTGCTGGTAAAAGAGTTTCGCACCCGCCCGATGCTCCAGGGCCAATGGCTGATGCGCGTGGTGGGGCTTTGCCTTATCGCTTCGGTGGGGCTGATGTTCCTGGTGAGCATCAGCGTCTCGGCGTTCGTAGCCGAGTCTGCCGGGATGATATCGAACATGGCTACATCTGTGGCTGCGATGATGGTGGTGCTCGTCGTGATGACAGGCCCTGCTATTTCCGCCGGGACGATATGCGCCGACCGCGAGACGGGCGTGTGGGACCTCATGCGGGCTACGCCGCTGCCGAGCTGGCGGATAGTCAGCGGCAAGTTCCAAGCCTCGATAATCCCCCTGGCCCTGCTGGCCCTCGCGACGCTGCCAGCACTGCTGATTCTGCTGTTTTTCAACATGGAACTCTGGCCAAACATTCTCCGCGTCTGCTATGTTATCGGCATGACCATTATGTTCGTAGCCACGGCGGGGACGTTTTTTTCGAGCTTTTTCAGCAGGACATCCACCGCCACCGCCTGGACGTACGCCCTGGTCGTGAGCCTGTCCATGCTGACCCTGCTGGTGTTGTTGGCGGAGGATCTTTTCAGCCGACGATTTATCGAGGCGGTGTTTTTGGTAAATCCGGTAGTAGCAGCCATGGACGCCGCGGGCAGCGGAGCGGTGCAGAAATACGCGTCGCTAAATAGCCATCTGAAAATAATGGGCCTGGCCACCGCTACGATGTTCGTAGTCAGCGTAGCCAGGGTTTTCCAGCTGCGACGAGCGAGCTAGGGAAAATAAATGACGAATGACGAAGCCCGGATGACGAATGAAAAAATATCCAATGTCAAAATACGCAATGCCCATTGAAGAACCAATATCCAATGTCCATCCGTCGCGGTGGCCTGGCTGCGCCGTAGCTGTTTGCGGAGTGGCCATGTTCGCGGCTATTGTTTTGGCCGGGGTTGTGCGTGCCGCTGAGCCTTTGGTTGAGCCTGCCTTGCCTCGCTGGGATGTCTCCGCTCCGACATTCGGCGACGAGCGGAACGTTACGCTGCTGGCCAGGCTGTTGCACGAAGCTGACTGGCGAGTGCGTCAGCGGGCAGCGGTCGGGCTTGGGCAGACGAACAACCCCGCAGCTTTGGAGCATCTCGAAGAGGCTCAGAGGGACACAAACCCCGCCGTGCGCATCGCGGTTATTCGGGCGGTGGCGTCGTATCCGGGCAGGGCTGTCGCCGAGCGAATCGTCATCAACGCACTGGGCGAGAAAAACCCCGCTGTAGTCCAGGCTGTGCTGGAGAGCGTCGTCAGGTTGGACTTGTCGATAGCCGCCAGCCGGGTTGCGGAATTGCTGCTCAGCCCGAACCCGCAAATTCGCCAGTTGGCTGGAGCCTCGCTGCGCAACCTGGGCCTGCCCGTGGACGAGGATGTTCTTGTCAAACTCCTAGCTGACGATTCCGCGCCGGTCGTAATCCAGGCGTTGGACATCGCTGCCAATCAGCCCAGCTCCGCGGCGATAATCGCAGCGGTAAAGTCTCAGGCCAGCAGAGCAGTCAGCCCCGCCGTGCGAGCCTTGGCTATCGAAACCCTCGCCAGGCTGAACTTCGCCCAGGCCCGGGCACTGCTGGCCCGGGCAGCGACAAGCCCCAGCCCGCTGATTCGTCGCTCAGCCGTGCGCGCCTACGGACGGGCAGGCCAGGCCCAGGCCGTCGAGGCAGCTTTGTCCGACCGCTCGGCGATGGTTAGGCTAGCCGCCAGCCGGGCCATAACAGGCCCCGGCGAAAACCCCGCCGAGCTTATACGAAAACTATTTTCGCTCATGCTCGCCGCGCCAAGCGACCAGGCAAGCCAGGCTGCCCGCGACGCGCTGGTTCGCATCGGCGGGGACCAGGTCGCCACCGAAGCTGCCGCGACGATGCGACGAGAGATGACCAAATACCGCCGAGAGGTACAGGCCAGCCAGGCCAGGCAAAAAAAACAGAAAGCGCAGAACCCCAAAAAAGTCCAGGCTCCCAAGTCTGCGGGAAAACGTCGCCAGGAACAGCTCAGCCGAAATGTCCGCGCGTGTTGTTTCATCCTGGGCAAGGGTCGTAGCCGGCGCGGGTTCGACTTCTTAATTTGGCTGCTGGAACAGACCCCGCTGGACTCGCCCATCCAAGGCTCTGTCGTTATCGCGCTGGGCGAAATCGGCGACGCCCGGGCAGAAAAGCCTTTGACGAAACTGCTCGAGCGTTGTCGCGTCGCCGGGGCAAAATATCTCGTCGCCATGGCCAGCATGTCAGCTCCGCCGCCCTTTAGCCCGGAGACAACCGCCCACGTTATCGAAGCCTTGGCCAAGTTCTCCGCCACCTCCGCGACAGGCCTTATCTGTCGCCTGGCCGAGACGAGCTACATGGGCGTCAGGCTAGGCCCGCCGGTCGTCGCGGCGATGCGAACCCTGCCGGACTTGGCTGGGCCTGAAAATATCGAGCAGGTCGAAAAAGTTATCGTTGCGGTCCTGGCTGATGACACCTGCGACCTGGCCAGCCGAGCCTACGCGGCCAAGGCTGTGGCGAAAATGAAAACCGCCGCCGCTCTGCCAGCCCTGCGAACGCTGCTGAACCAGGAGCGACCTTCTCTACTGGTAATGCAAACCGCAGCCTGGGCTATCCAGGAAATCACAGGCCAGACGCCGCCAAATATCCCACACCCGAAAGTCAACCAAGGCAACTGGATCATTAAAAAACTTATTAACGTCCCAAGTTTGTAGGAGGGTATCGGTTCAGCGTGGATTGGACAAATCCGTTTCACAGTTAAGAGACTTTTTCCGCCTTCGGCAGATATTGAATCCGCCTTCGGCGGGACTATTTTGTCAGGTTTTTCAGGCATAACAAAGCCCTGAATTGTCTCGGGTTATAAAATGGGGCAGCAGGTGTATAACCGCCACCCCCGCACTTGTTTTTGCCTAAACGGATGGCGGTGGAGATTTTTTATATTGCTGTAATGTGCAATTCATGGTTTCATGGCGGCAGGCTGTCTTGTCGATATAAGTTCACAGGGAGTTTTTTTGACCCCCCCAAAAAAAAAGCACGATGCAGTTTC
>Ga0190284_1000692_pt1 | contig 17634 bp, 9 predicted proteins | sample 48691812_MG_FD_161668 | JGI IMG/M metagenome (GOLD analysis project Ga0190284, IMG submission 161668) | Hydrothermal vent microbial mat bacterial communities from Southern Trench, Guaymas Basin, Mexico - 4869-18-1-2_MG | ecosystem: Environmental > Aquatic > Marine > Hydrothermal vents > Microbial...
GCGTCTTGTCGGGTTTCGACCGAGTCCTCTTTCGAGGAACCCTGCGGTCCATCAGCTATCGTAAAGGAATGGATATCTTCTTGTCGAGTCAGCGCGTTCCATACAAGCACTTCGGCCCGTTCGTTGAACGGCTCTCCGGTCGGCTCAAGGAGCACGCCCAAGCGCTGGCCCGGAAACAGGAGCGTCCCTTTCATTATTTGGCGTCCCCCAGCCTCTCCAAAGAGGACATCGCTCGCCGGATTATCCAGGAGGGCGGGATCGAAGAAGGGTTGATCTGCGTGTTGTCTTGCGAGGAACCCTGCAAGTCCTTCACGATTCGTCGGGACCGTGAGACCCGCCAACTTGTTCTGGTTCCCGCCGAGCGCAAGTGTTTGCACCTGTACTTCTATTACCTGGACCGCGAGTTCGGCCTGATGCACGTGCGCTTGCAAACCTGGTTGCCATTCACCATTCAGGTGTGCCTCAACGGACGTGAATGGCTGGCCCGACAGATGGACCGAGCCGGCATCAAGTACGAACAACGCGACAACTGTTTCACGAGCATCGAGGACCTGCCACGAGCCCAGCGCATCTTCGGCCGCCTGACCCAGCGTCGTTGGCCCCGCTTTCTGAACGCCCTGGTCCGCCGGGTGAATCCCTGGATTGCCCCCAAGAGCGGTTTGGACCTTCACGGTTATTACTGGAGTGTCCGACAAGGTGAGTACGCCACCGACGTGATGTTCAAAGATGCCCAAAGCCTCAGCGAGGTTTATCCCCGATTGGTCGCCCATGCGATTCAGCAGTTTGGCTGTCAGGATATTCTGCGGTTCCTGGGCCGGCGGATGATGCCCAGCCGATTCAACGGCCAAGTCACCAGCGACGTCCAAAGCCGGCCCGAAGGGGTCCGCATCAAACACCGGGTCGAAGAGAACTCGATCAAGATGTACGACAAGCAAGGGAGCGTGCTGAGGATCGAGACGACGATCAACAATCCGCGGCGGTTCAAGGTCCGCCGAATGACGACCCGCAAAGGCCAACGAGCCATGCGCTGGATCCCCATGCGCAAAGGCGTGGCCGACATGGCCCGGCGCGTCGAAGTATCTTGCGCCGCGAATGAGCGCTACCTCGAGGCGCTCGGTATCGCAGCGATACCCGCTCCCACTGACCGGGTACTTGACCCCGTCAGCACGCGCAGAATACGTAACGGGCGTCCCTATCGTGGGCTTCGTCCCATTGGGCGGGACGACGCCGAGGTGTTCCGCGCGGTGATGCGCGGCGAGTTTTTGCTGCAGGGCTTCCGTAACAAAGACCTGTGGCGGCACCTTTTCCCGGAGGCCGAGTCTCACGCAATACGACGCCGCAAAGCCTCTGGCCGCATCACCCGATGCCTACGCTTGCTCCGGGCCCACGGCCTGATTCGCAAAGTCTCTGGAACCCGCTACTACCGCGTTACCCAAAAAGGACACCATGTAATGACAACCGCCCTCAAACTACGCCAAATGGACGTTTCACGACTCGCAGCATAAAATGCCTGTCAAGAAAACAAGATAACACGAGATTGCATTGCAGAGAGGAGATAGAACAGAGCGTCAGCTGATTCTGTAAGTATCGTAGGATGGGCAATCCTGATCATCTGTTGATGTCTATCCGCGTGATGATGCAATTGTGGGCGCTCGGTGCCGGGTGCATGACAGTTCAGGCGGGGTAGTCCCGAGCCCCAAGCGCCAGCGCGGGGTTTGTGTGGACGGACCGTAGCAGCCCGTGGTGAAAAAAACAGCGGTTCGGAAACACCGTTCATGACCGTGAAAACCACCGGCGAGACGCCGGTGCCACAGTTTTGCCACGAGCTGGTAGGCCCTCAGACCCACTCGCTTGCGCTCGGGGCTCGGATCGAGTGCCCCTTTTGGGGAAACCGGGCGCCACGTCGCTCATTCGCGAGCTGCCTAAACTGTCACGAACCCCTCGGTGCCACCCTGCCGCACAGGATTTGCTGTCGCTGCCAAGGTGCGATAGGCTTTGTCGATAGTGGATGGCCTTCTCTTTCCTGATTGCGGATTTCGGATTGTGGACTCTGGCATTTCGGTGTTTCGACATTTCGACGTTTTCCTGCCCATGCCATCGCGACACTGGACCGGACCGGGCATAAAGAATGAGACCAAGACTCGTCTGGAAGCTTAGCGCCGTTGTCGTGGCAATCCTGACCGTGGCGATCGCCCTGTCCGGGTACGCCAGCGACCTTATATGCGCCCATTACTCTCTGGAGTCAGCCCGGGCGTTTCTGAGGTTCAACACGGAATCGATCATCAAGGGAATCGGCCATCTGATGATGAGCCGGAACAACGAGGGTATCGATGAACTAATCGCCGAACTGTCACAGGACAGCAAGGTCTATGGCGATATTCAACTCGTTGCACATCCTTCCGGCGAAATCGCCTCTGCGCGATTCGGCGGGAAGGGTAGGAAGCTGAATCTTCAGGATCGGGCCTGCGCCGTCTGCCACGGTCAGGATGATCTCAGTGACGCCGACCTGGGGATTACGGATACCGTCATCCGTCGTCCAGAAGGAGACCGGGTCCTCTCGATCATCGCGCCAATCCTCAACGAGTCGGGGTGCCGCAGTGCCGATTGCCATGCCCACACCGATGATCCACCGATTTTGGGGTTCCTAAACGCGGATTATTCTCTTCAGAGGATGGATGCCACGGTCACCGACCGTAGGGTGCTCATCCTGGTTACTGTGCTCGTATCTCTGCTGTCGGGTGTCATCGTCTTGAGGCTCATGTTCACACGGCTGCTGGAGAGGCCGATCAGCGGACTGATCGCGGGCACGAAGCGCATCGTCGCCAACCAACTCGACTTCCGGTTCGAGCAAAAACGCAACGATGAAGTCGGGGAATTGGAGGAGGCGTTCAATACGATGACGGCCAGAATCCGAGCCCACCGGAGCGAGCTGCGCAGCGCCATGGAGTACCTCGGGGGGATCGTCGAGAGTTCCGCCGACATCATTATCACCGCCACGCCCGAGGGGTACATTGAAACCTTCAACAGGGGTGCCGAACGGACGTTGGGCTACAGCCGTGTCGAGGTGATCGGCCAGCCGGTCAAAATCCTGTTCGCCGACCCCCGCGAGCGGGACGCCGCTGTCGCCCAACTGGAAGATACCGACAACGTCAGGAACTACGAGACCCGCTTTCTCGCCAAGGACGGCAAAATCCGGAACGTCCTGCTGACTCTATCGCGCCTGCGCGACCGTAAAGGCAACGCCATCGGCACCTTTGGGATCAGCAAGGACATCACCCATGAGAAGCAACTCCAGCAGGAGTTGGTCCAAGCACATCGGTTTGCCGCCATCGGCCAAGCTGTCACCGGGATTCAACACGCCATCAAGAACATGCTCAATGCCCTCAAGGGGGGGACTTATGTGGTCCGCACGGGGATGGCCAAGGACGACCAGCCACTGATCAAGGAAGGCTGGAATATGATCGAGGAGGGCATTGAGCTGATCAGCAGCCTCTCCATTAACATGTTGAACTACGCCAAGGAGTGGAAACCGGAGCTTCAAAGGGTCTACCTCAACGATCTGATGACGAGGATTTATGCCCTGAACCGGCAGGCCGCCGCAGACCAGGGAGTCGCCCTGCGCCACGAAGTATCCGAAGCACTGACCGCTGTCTTGTGTGATCCAAAGCTGATCCACATGGCCACGGCCGACATCCTGATCAATGCTGTCGAGGCCTGCACATGGAAAGAGTACGGCTCCGATGAGAGTCCCCAGGTGGTGTTGAAGTCCTTTTTGAGAGAGGACAGTCCTCAATCCTCAGTCCTCAGCGCTCAGCACTTCGTAATTGAGATCAGTGACAATGGGTGCGGCATGACTGAGGAGATCAGACAGAACATTTTCACGCCGTTCTTTAGCACCAAGAAAACCCTGGGTACCGGTCTGGGGTTGGCACTGAGCGCTAGAATCATTAACGTACATGGTGGAGAGATATCCGTGGAATCCGAGCCCGACCGGGGGAGTGTATTCCGTATATATCTTCCGATAGACGGTCCGAAAGGCCGAGAGGAGGCGAGTGATGGCCAAGCAGGTCCTGGTAGTTGACGACGACCAGAACACCGTGAAGTACCTGTCCGTTTTACTGGGCGAGCACGGATACGAGACCGTCTCCGCCTGTGACGGCGCCGAGGGCCTGGAGCAGATCAAGCGGGCCAAGCCCGACCTCATCGTCCTGGACGTGATGATGCCCAAGAAGTCGGGGTTTGTCTTACTCAAGCAACTCAAGAGAGACGAGCGGTACAAGGACTTGCCGGTACTCATGCTCTCCGGCGTGAGCGGACTACTTGAAGAATTCCGGGCTCACACAGAGACACCTTCAGATAAGCCCTACGACCACCTTCGTCAGGCGATGAAGAAAACGATTCAGGACATGCGCGAAGAAGGGCTGGTCGGGCCGGAGATGTTCATGGACAAGCCGGTCGCCCCCGACGCCTTCATCGCCAAGGTGAATCAACTGATTGGGAGCTAATCGAGTTGATACACGGCGGTGTGCCACTGCTCCTGAGCAGTGCGGTGTGCAATGCTATCAAGGCTATTCTCGCGGCCGGGATCTACCACAAGTTGAACAGTGCGTCGTGAAAAGTGTGGATCTTCAGTGGGTGCGAATCCCGCCCGGCAACCGGTCCAGCGAGGGGTTGGACGCCTTCTTCTGCGAACTTAATCTGCGCAGTGTGCTCGGCCTGCAACTCGCGCAACACCGTATGTGGCGCTGCAGTACTCACAGCCCGTGGCAAAACTGTGGTACCAGCGCCAAAGCCGGTGGGTTTCACGGTCAGGAACGGCGTTTCCGAATTGCTGTTTTTCCGGAGTCGAACGACAGTTGCCTTGCTCTATCTCGCCACCACCGACCGATTTCCTCAATCGGGGCCAACCACACATCGGAACGTCCGGACAGTTCGCGCAAAACATCGAGATACACCTGTCCCTGTGCGAGGTAGCGCTGGTTGTTGAATCGGTTGGCGTGCCAATCCAGCACTGCCAGGCCGTTATGTTCTTCCACCAGCCTTAGATGTCGCCGCAGGGTCGGCGCGGGCTCGGTAGTTCCCAGCCAGTTATCCATGAAGCTCGAGGGCAACTCGGTGATTGTAATCGGCCGGTCCAGACGTGGGTGGAAAGGAGCGTAGGGCCAGGCAATCGAGCGTCTGAAATTGGCCCGCCTGTAAAAGCTAATAGAAGTATCGTACTCAACCCCTGCCGCACGCATCGCTTCGAGGGCATCTGCCGTGTCTTCGTTGGATATATTCCAATAATGGTGGCGAAGACTGCGAATCGGCTGGCCAAAGGCGTTTTCGAGGTGCTCTTTCTGCTCTCGGTAGCGCTCGGTCGCCGACGCGGTGGCCATCGAGGCGTGCAACCCTACGGGAAATCCCAGATGCCTGGCCTTTTCCAAGGAAGCTTGGAGAAAGCAGTCAGAGACGTCATACGTGGGATCGTGAGGTCGAGCGTAGCCACTGCCGCGTCGGAGCCCGGACAACATGACGGTGGAGCGAAGTCCCAGCTTGCTCTCGGCATCGAGCAGCGCGGTGAAACCCTTGGAAGATGAGAAACCATCCCTGCCCATGATCACGAGTGAACCAAGCAGCTTCATCAGGGCGTGGCGGGCCCCGAAGGCATCACGTGCACAGGCCGCCTTGATGAAGTTTTTGGAATGGGCTGCGAGAGAATAGCGCGGGTTGTCAACGTCATGCGTCAGGGCCACGGCGATTGTTTTACCTTCTGGCCACGGGGGAAGCGGTTTTTCTCCTATCTCGATGAGAAAGTCGCGGACGTGGTTTACCCATACGTTAATGGCCGGCAGTTCCGTAAAGCCGTTCAGCGAGACAACACTATTTGTCTCTTCCCAACGCCCGAAGGAGTCACGGTCAAAGCTGGAATACTCCTCGTATCCCCCCAAGAGCCAGCCTGTAGCCGTGATGGCGTCAAAACCGAACACGAGTTGACCATCGGCCTTCTGGACGAGGGGCTTCTCGGCATCTGAGAGCGTCAGCCATGGGAGTCCCTCTGCGAAACCGAATTGGGGCGCCTGAAACAAGTCGGCCGACAGCCGCGGAATGATTATGGAACGACCGGTATTTTCGCCCCAATCGATCAGCCGTTCGGCGTCTCTGGAAGAGATGCCGACAAACGTCCTGAAGGACTCCATGGCCCAGTCCTGGAAGGCCTGTGTCGGGGAGGGCGACTCGGGACGCCTCACAGCGCTGCCTTCGGCCGCAACCAAACTGTGGCATGGGCGTCTCGCCCGTGTCCCCACCGGCGAGACGCCGGTGCCACAGTTTCCTTCGTGAGACGCAAAGATTTCACCTGATAACAGTGTAGGGATCGTCGTTCCAAGATCGGATTCACCTGCGCCGCCGGGAGGGGGCCGGGTCATTCTTCGCCAGTTCCTGGATAATCTGAATCTGGCGGACCACGGCATCAGGCCACGATTCAGGGCCTGTTCCGCAGGCAGGGTTAGCGGAGTCGGCTTGACCCCGTCGCACATCGACGCGGTAAAGCGGGCCAGGGCGGAAGCGCAATGCGCCGTGAAACGCTCCTGATAATGGCCGAAGGTCTCGTCGGCCAAAGGTGGCACGGTTTCCTGGACATAACTGGGGCCGTCATCGATTCGCTCGGTCAGGCGGAAGACCGTGATCCCCGGTATGACACCATCGTAAACCTGCCAGTGAATGGAGGACAGGCCCACGTATTTCGGCAGCAGGCCCGGGTGAACGCCAAAAACGCCGCCTTCAGGGATGCTCAGGATGCGAGACGAAATAATGGAACTGACCGTGTTCACGATCAAACAGTGAGACATCTGAGATAGAAGCCTGACGGATTCTTCTGAGTTGACGGAGTCAGCTTCCAGCGTCTCCGCTATTGGCGGCACAGGGGCGTCATTGCCCATATTCCGAACATGACTCACAGCGGACTCGATAAACCAAAGCAGGGTTGGTCCGAATCCGTATTTGCGGCGTCGGTATCTCAATCGCTTGACGATACTTTTTCTTCTCGTCTCCCGGACAACCAGGGAGGGCGCAACACCGAGCCGGTGGAGTTCCTGCAAGACCAGCTTGCCAAAGGGACCTCCATCCGAAAATAGGGCAATCTGCGTTCTTCGTGTGGCCATCACGACACCGTCTGGCTGACCCAAAGTCACCATCTTCCCTGATCAGCACGGCACCGGCACGCTACCGGTTTGACCTGCCCCCGCCGATGGTACCACTTCCTATACTGTTATCAGGTGAAATCTTTGCGTCTCACGAAGAAAACTGTGGCACCGGCGTCTCGCCGGTGGGGACACGGGCGGGACGCCTGTGCCACGATTCGGTTGCGGCCGAAGGCCGCGCTATGTTAGTCCTACACACCTCAAACGACCTTCCGGCGGCGGGTGGAGCGGGGCGAGGGGACCGAGCGGAGCCTGCCGCCGACGCGCTGATCAGCACGCGCTCGGGTGCCGGCGGCCGGCAACCCAAGACACTGTGCGGGCGTATCCAGTTGTAGTGTTGACGCAGCCGATGTTGGGCGTGTTGGTCCACCGCCACGTACGCCCGGCCCACTGGACCCAGGCAGAAGTAGTTCGCCCACCCGATCATCATCTGATTGAGCGTGCGGACGCGATCCTGGACATCGGCGTAGAACCATTGGCGGGCCGTGGCCTCCCTGATCCGACGTCGAATTCGTCGGACCGCGGTCTTGGACGGTTTCATGCCCATCTGCTGACACACCTGCGACTTGTTGGAAGGCATCCGCGCATCGCACAGGGTTGTTTCCTGCTTTGCGATGAATGCGACGGCGTGGTCGCTGTGCATTTTTTTCATTTCTCTTTTCACGGACGACGCATGCGTCAGTCGGCAGGCCCGGCAGCGTTCGTTTACACCAGAAAAAAGTGCAAACGCCCGCAAACGCCCGCAAGGTCTTTGGACCGCGGTGTCGTTTGTTTTGGCGCGATTGCACTGCGTCCGATTGTGAGTCTTGATCAGCGCTTCCGTATTTTTGGGTGTTTTTTTGGGGGTTTGGCGAAGGTTCGTTCGAGGAGCGACGCCTCTTTCGTGGCGTTGGGTTCATCATTCGTCAAGGATAACACTGCTCAAGAGCAGCGGCACCCGACGAATATGGTTTCTTGCGGCCGCCACAAAAAACCAGCTGCGTCCCCGTTTCAAAAAAAGCCCCCGAACCGGGTAGCCGACTTATGTCAAGTCGGTTCTCCCGGGCTCGGGGGTTTTACGATCTGTGCCCGGCGAATCCGGGCTTCAGGCAAAGCAGCGTTACGCATTGGTGACTCCGCCATGCCGCCGTGCTATGGAATCACAATCTCCTCCTCGTGGCAACGCACTTCATCGACGCCATAGTCGAACCAACAGTAATTGACGGTGTACATGCCGGAAGCCAGAGCCTCCACGGTGGACTCCACATCATAACAACAGATGCACCAGCAGGGCTCCGTGAGGATCTCCTCTTCCTCCAGCCCGATCACGTTTCCTTCCATGGTCAGCGTGACCACGATGTCGTCGCGGCAGCAGTTGTATTCTGCATTTTTGTGGAGTACGTAGAGGGTATTACCCTCGACGGTGAACTCGAATTCATCCTCGTCGCACATTGATCGCTCACCGCGGGTTCCGGGCAGGCAACCGCTGTCTGAGTAGCCTCCAATGCGCGGGCCGCCGGGCGGGCAAACGGTGGTGTTGAGCAACTCGGTCACGAAGTCTGGTATGTCATCCGTCGTCAAGTAGCCGTCTTCGTTCATGTCGGCACAGGCGCAGTTACAGTCGCTTGACTGTGCTGAGAATCCGTTGAGCAGGCAATCGACGAAACACTGGATGTCCAAGCCGTTGACAACGCCATCCATGTTCATGTCGCCCAGGCATAGACAGTCAACCGTCGTGAGTTGGAAGGCCAGGTCCCAGGAATTGTCCGGTGTCGGGTTGGGCCACCAGATTGGCTCGCCTGCGAAGAATTGGTCACCCAAGTTCGGTGCCGTGGGGTTGAAAATCCGGATCGCATCGTCTGGAGCCGGCGACTCCGGATCGCGTGGCAGTGTCTTCCAGCCCCACGGATAGTCCACGACCGCCCCCGCCGGATACTCGGCCGCGATGCTGATCCAGTAGATGTTCTCGCCGTCCTCCTGGAAGAACCACTCCTCGTTGTCCATATCCAGGACCTGCGAGAACTTGAAGCAGGATTCCGGATCAGGCCCCGGCGGCTCCATGGGGTCTCGCGGGTCCCAATCCCAGCCGACGAACTTCCAGTTGTAGTCATCGCAGTAGATTTCGTGGATCAGCTCGTGGGGACAACTGAACGGACCGTAGAGCGGGTCGATGCACCCTCCGTCCCTGTCCGTCCAGATGCCGATGTGGAAGGCATTCGGCAACAGTTGCATCACATCAGGGTGTACGCCGCAGTAGCCAATGAACGAGCCCCACCAGTGGATGTCGGTCACTGGGAAGTCGGTGTCACAGACCCAGTCGTCGGCGGCGATCTGTTCGAAGGCACTGGGTGGATCGGTGCCGCGTACTGACCACTCATCCCAGCCGTAGAAGGCCTCGAAGGGCTCCGGCGGCTGTGACCACTTGTTGGTCGTGATCATAAACGCCAAGTCGAGCGACTGGCCTACCCAAGGATGGCCCTCCGGATAGTGTAGATCCCACCACTCCGGCGGGTCGCCCGGGGGGGGATCGAAGCCCTCGGCCCAAACGGCGTCGTCATTCCATTGCTGCAAGGAGGTCTTCCAACCGAAGTAGGCGTTTGGGTCCTGCGAGTGGGCCTGGACGTCCAGCCAGTAGATGACCGGCTGGTCCGGCGAGCCCTCCTGCAAGAATGCCTCATCCCGATCGATGAAGAAGTCGTACCGGAAGCACACCGTGTCGCCGTTCGGGTCGTAGGAGTCCGGTGGTTCGAGCCAGCCCTCTTGGAGGTCCTGCGCCTCGATAACCACCTTGAACTCACCAGGCTCGAAGTCGCGCATCCAGAGGATGTCGCCCGGCATGCTGTAGGGCCCATAGGGGTTGTCAGCGGGAGGGATGTCGGCGTGGATGCTCAGCGTGAATGATACGGCAGATGGATCACCTGATAGCTCGGTGCCGAAGGGTAGGTAATCCCCGTACCACGAGGCCCAAACGTGGATGTCGGTGATCGGGGCCGTCACCATGCACTCGAAATCGTCGGCGAGGACGTAGGAGTTGCCGGTGCCTGAGTCGTCGTAGTACGCGCTGACGTCCATGCCCGTGGAGGCCAGGTCTGGGGGTTGCCTCCACTTGTAAGTGGTCAACTCGAAGGCCATGTCCCAGGAGTGGTTTTCATCCGGCCAATAAATCGGGTAGCCGGCTCCCCACGAAGACCCGGAAGCGGGCATCGGGGGGTCCGTGATCACGACTGCATCATCCGGCGCGAGCGAGTCCTCATTTCGAGGTCGCGTCTTCCAGCCCCACGGGTAGGCGGGAGGCGGCATCGAATCGTAGCAGGCCGAGATGCTGATCCAGAAGATGTTGTCCGTGTACTCATCCTGCCGAAACCAATCTTCCTCGTCCAGAATCTGCAAGAACTGGAAGCAGGCCTCGTATACGTTACCTCGCGGATCGAAATCCCAACCGACGAATTGAATGTCGTAGTCGTAACAGAAGATCTCGTGGATCACCTGGCCGGGGTGGCTGAACTCGTCGTCCACCCCGGCAGGGACGTCTGTCCAGAAAAGAATATGGAAGTGGCTCGGCATCGCGCCCGTGGGCGGCTCCGAATCCAGCCAGCCGATGAACGAGCCCCACCAGTGGATGTCAGTCACCGGATCATCCGTGGTGCAGACCCAATCGTCGGCGACCGTTGGGCCGAGGTCCCACCAGGTCGACTCCTCGTTCCAGCCGTAGTAGAAGTCCTCGGGCTGGTGCAGTTTGGGCGGCTGGTCCCACTTCAACTTCGTCGGCACAGCCTCGCCGGTGATCACAAACGCCAAGTCGAGCGACTGCTCGAAGTACGGTGGCTCGAAGAGGTCCAGCCAGTCTGCTGTATAACGCCAGACGGCGTCATCATTCCAATGGTCCTCGCTCGACTTCCAGCCCCACTGTGTATTCGCGGGGGATGTGACCTCCGTGCAAAGCTCCAGCCAGTAGATGGTCCCTTCATGCTGGATGAATGGATCCGGGATGTCGGTGAGGTTGTACTGAAAGTACTCCACGTGGTCGTTCGGGATGAACTCCCCCGTGTTTGGATCATACCAACCTTCCGGGGTGGGCGAAGTGATGGTAACGACCTCGATGTCCGTTTCGGGGTCCGGGCACCACCCCCACAGGCACGTGTCGCTCGGGATGCTGTAGGGGTAAGGATTCTCTGGATGGCCGACCGGCCAATCATCATAGATTCATATTCACAAACTTTCAATCTGGCCCACGTCGCCGTGCATCCATGAACCCCAGAAGTGGATGTCCTCAACCGGGCCGGTCTGCGAACACTGCCAGTCGTCCGCCAAGCATAACCCCGAAGACGCGTTGACGTCCCACCCGTCTTCATCCGGCAACTGTGGGAAGTGCATCTTGTGTCCGTCGCCGGGCTGCCAGTCTGCCAACACGGGCGTAGCCAAGATGCATGCTATGCCCGCGACAAGTGGAATCATTGTGCTCTTCATAGCTCGTCTCCTTTCTTGTCTCCCACGGGGTAACTAGATATGACCTCCGGTAGTGCGCAGTTCGACCTTCGCACTTTCCGGAATACACTCTGTTTTGCAGGATGCCTTGGGGGAGAAGTTGCAGAGGTACGCGCGACCCCCGACGACAGGTGACTTGATTCACCTCGACCGGACATGCGCCCCTCTCCTTTGTCCCAGCCTTGGAACCTAGCCCCTCCCTGGGCCGATGATGACTGGTCGTTCCCGGGATATTGCCCGGCGGACGAGACGCGATATGTAATGACATTGCGCATATAACCGAATCTTCCTGCCTGGGCAAGACAAAAAATCAAAGAATATGTTCTTCTTGGACAAAGGGCTGTGTTTGTCTTTAAGTTATCGATTCTCTCGTGTCTCCCTATCGCGTTCTGGCAGCGGCTCAGGGTTCTCGCCCATCGCAAGTGCTTCGACGACCCTCATTCGACGGGTTGGAGCGAGCAGGGTGGTCCTCCGTCCGATTGACCGGGCCGAGGACGACAGACTCGCTTCGCACCGTGTTATCAGGCAATTCCACCCCCCTACCGTGCGGAGTCATACTCGAAGCAATCCTTCATAGAGGCCACCTGAACCAAATTGGGTTGTCGAGGCCGGTCAATGATACGCCATACAAGATGTTCACATTCGGCGTTGCCCACGTGGCTTGCTTGACCGGCAGAGCACACCCGCTGACAATGAAGTGGCTGGCTTAGGAGGCCGTTGTGAAAGAGCCAACAGTGGGTTAGGGGCCGCGTTTTCGACCGTGAAGACCGCCGGCGAGACGCCGGTGCCACAGTTGTGCCATGGGCTGTTAGTCCTCATGAAGGTGTCACCGTGCCCAAGCGAAACCTCGCATGGATCCTCGTTATTGTGACAATTGCCCTGCTGATGTGGCAGTTGCCTCAGACCATCGCCGTTCGGGATTCTGTCTACGAGGCGTTTGGTTCACTCGTGGCGGTTCGGGCGGAGATTCGCAACCGATACGTGGAAGAACTCGACGACGCTAATCTGGTAGACGCGGCAGTCACCGCCGGCATCGAGGCGATGGTGGAGCAACTGCACGATCCCCACGCCGCCTACTTAGACCGGCGCGAGTATGATCGTTTCAAGAAGCGAACCAGAGGTGATTTCGGCGGTATCGGTATCGACATCTGGGCCACCGATGCTGGATTCGAGGTGCTCAACCGCGATCAGGATTCCCCCGCTGCCCGCGCCGGCATCCTGCCCGGTGAGATCATCACCCATATCAACGGCCGATCGACGAGGGGCCTGTCGCTCGTGGAGGTCGTCAACGGAATGCTGGGCGGTCCACCCGGCAGCGAGGTCACGCTCACTGTCATCACTCCGGATCAGGATTCAGCCACGGTGCCGAGAGATGTTCGCCTTCGAAGAGAGGTCGAACGGCTCGATCCGATACGGGGTTGGTCGCGTTCACCGACCGGCGGCTGGCGGTTCATGCTCGATCAGGAGGCGCGTATCGGCTACATCCGTCTGATGAAATTCACACCCAACGCCGACAAGCGGTTGGACGCGGTGATCAACCAATTGCTCCGCCACAGGTTCCGCGGCCTTGTCTTGGACCTGCGCGAGAACACGGGCGGCCTTTTTGACAGTGGCATCGCCGTGGCGGATTGCTTCCTGGAGACAGGGTTGCTCGTTAGACGCAGTGGGCGCAAGACCGACGAGAAACAGTGGTTCGCGTCTCGGGAGGGCACCTATCCGGGTTTTGAAATGGCTGTGTTGATCAACGGATCCACGGCTAGCGCGGCCGAGTTGGTCGCCGGCGCCCTACGGGACCACGACCGCGCCGTGATCGTCGGCGAACGTTCATATGGCAAAGGCAGCGTGCAAGAAGTTGTAGAGTTGAACCGTGGTGCCGGGGCCATCAAACTCACCATCGCCTACTATTATCTACCCAACGGCCAGTGCATCCACAAGACCCCCGATGCCGCCAAGACCGGTCGGTGGGGAGTGGAGCCGACCCTTCCGGTCAGCCTTACGGATCGGCAGCGCCAACGCTGGCTGGAGGCGTGGCGAGAAATCGCCCGGGAGGTTCTTCCCGACGACACGACTTCACAATTGACAACCTCTCCAGCGCGCTCTGCCGAAGAAGGGCAGCGCCTGGCCGCCGCCCATGCGCTCCTCGATGCCGATCTCCAGCTTAACAAGGCGGTGGAATACCTGAAGAAACGTCAAAACGTCAAAACGTCAAAACGTCAAAACGACGGATGAGGGCCGAGGTTTACAGCTTCACCGAGCTACGCTTCACGAGCTACGCCATGACCATCCTCGGCATCGAAACGTCCTGCGACGAAACCGCCGTGGCGATCGTTGACGACGGGCACCGCGTCCGGTGCGACCTGATCGCCACGCAATTCGATGTACACGCCAAATACGGCGGCGTGGTCCCGGAACTCGCCTCGCGTGCCCATCTCGAAAAACTGGATGCGCTGGTTGAGGAGGCACTCAATCAAGCCGGATGCACCCCGGATGAAATCGACGCCATCGCCGTCACACATGCACCGGGTTTGATCGGCTCGCTCCTCATCGGCGTGACAGCCGCAAAGACGCTCGCATGGGGCTGGGGCAAGCCGCTCATTGGCATTGACCATGTTCACGCACACGCGACCAGTGCCGCAATGGACCTCGATCAGGATCCCTGGCCGGCCGTCGCGCTCGTCGCCTCGGGGGGGCACACCTCGCTGTATCATGTCCGGGACTATGACGACATCCTGTTGTTGGGCCGTACCGTGGATGATGCGGCAGGCGAGGCGTTTGACAAAGTGGCCAACATCTTGGGTCTGGGCTACCCCGGCGGGTCGATTGTTGACCGACAGGCTCGGAAGGGACATGCGGGAGCGATCAAGTTTCCCCGGTCGATGCTCGGGCCGGGCTCTCTGGACTTCTCCTTCAGCGGTCTCAAGACCGCCGTGCTGTACTACGTTCACGGTTCGGGTAAGACGAGTGGTGGACTGGAGAGACTGACGCCGGATGACATCAACGACATCTGTGCCTCATTCTCCGCGGCCGTGGCCGACGTGCTGGTCGAAAAGACCGTGGCGGCAGCGGCCCGGACCGGGGCCGGCACGGTCGTTGTCGGCGGTGGCGTCGCGGCCAATTCGGTTCTGAGGGCGCGACTGGCCAGTCGTTGTGAGGCCGAGAACCTTCGGCTCTTGCTGCCGGCGACGGAGTATTGCACAGACAATGCCGCGATGATCGCTGCTCTGGGAGCACAGCTGCTGGCCCACGGCAGCGCTGACGATCTGCACCTGACGGCTTCAGCAAGCGCGACCTCTGGCCGGATAGCCGGCTGAGGAGATAGCGAGGCGCTCATTCACGGGAGACAGCCGCGAACATGGGCGATGCCGGCGTGGCAAAACGGGCCTCCGATAATGCCTGTACCCGAGTCCGGGACACATTCGGCGGGGTGGATCAGAGTCCCAAGCGCCAGCGCGGGGTCTTCTTGGACAGACCGTTGGCTTTCGGACCCACTCGCTTGCGCTCGGGGCTCGGATCAGGTGTCCGACGCGGTCGATATCACGCTCCATTTCGCCGATTCGCGAGCCGCTTAGACTGTCATGGACCCTATGCCCAAGTCCGTGACACATACTTATTGAACGGCGACCGCCAACCGCGTAGAATTGAGTGGTTGGGAAGACGACCTACCTCCTTGACAAGCTCGTCAAGGACGATAAACCGCACTGATGGCTTGCTTATCCAAGTATCTGACCCGTGTGTCGACGTGCGGCGCCAACCGTAGCTTACGCGGCGGTCCGGCGACAAGGATGATTCGGCGGAGTGGCCGGCCATCCTCGTTGTTGCGTAGACGAATTACAACGGCTTTGTTCGGAACGTAGAGGACATAATGGCACGAAGACGACAGAAGCTCGGCGAGATCTTGCAGGAACGGAAGATCATCACCAAGGGGGACGCCGATCATGCTGCCGAGTACGGCCAGAAGAATGGAAAACGCATTGGTGAATCGCTGGTCGAACTCGAGATCGCCTCCGACGAGGATGTTGCCAAGGCCCTCGCCACCCAGCACGGGATGGAGTTCGTCGAGGTCAGCAAGAATACCATCCCGTTGACCGCGCTCTCTCTGATTCCCGAGAAACTGATCAAGCAACATGAGATCCTACCGATGGCCAGCGAAAACGGCCGCCTCAAGGTCGTCATCTCGGACCCGCTCGATCTCGACACGTTGGATATGCTGAGGTTCCGCCTGGGCGTCAGCGATGTCGTGCCTGTCCTGGCGCCAAAAACTCGCATTCAAGCCTACATCGAAAGGCATCTGAAGGGTGATGCCGCGTCGCTCGACGAGTTGTCCCGCAGTTTGGACGCATCCGTCGATGCCTCACTCGACCAGGATGCCAAGGTGGAGAAACGGGACGCCGTCGATGACTCGGATGCTCCGATCATCAAACTGCTCAACATGATGATCGCCGAAGCGGTTCGCACACGTGCGAGTGACATCCACGTCGAGCCCATGACAGACCGTGTTCGTGTTCGGTATCGCATCGACGGTGTGTGCCTGGAGAGAGAGAACGTTCCGAAGCGACTCCAGGCTGCGGTGACGACGCGATTGAAGATCATGGCCGGCGTGGACATCTCCGAAAAGCGACTGCCGCAGGACGGCCGCATCAAAATGCGCGTCAGCGGCAGCGATGTCGATTTCCGCGTGAGTTGTTGTCCGCACGTCCATGGCGAGTCAATCGTTCTTCGTATTCTTCGCCCTGAATCGGCCAACGTAGATATCCAGGAACTCGGGTTTGATCCGGAGGACTACGAGCGGTTTCTCAAGATCATCGCGCGGCCCAACGGGATTTTCCTCGTGACGGGGCCCACCGGTTCGGGCAAGACCACCACCCTATACTCGGCGCTTCAGGCGCTCAACAGACCCGACAAGAAGATCATCACTGCCGAGGACCCCGTCGAGTACGTCTTTCCAGGTATGAACCAGTGCCAGGTCAACGAAGATATCGAGCTTGGATTCGACAGGATCCTCAGGTCGATGCTTCGTCAGGCGCCGAATATCATCCTTGTTGGTGAGATCCGTGACCTCATTGTGGGCGAGATTGCGATCCAGGCGGCGCTGACGGGTCACTTGGTCTTCTCGACACTTCACACCAACGACGCCCCCAGCGCGATTACCCGACTGATCGACATGGGCATCAAGCCGTTCCTGGTCGCCACGAGCATCCAGGCCATCATGGCTCAGCGATTGATCCGCCTACTGTGTAACGAGTGCAAGGTCATTGACGAGAGCCCGGACCCCGCCATGGTGGAACTTTGTGGCATGACCGAGGAACAGATCGCCGGCGGAAATGTATACAAGCCGGTGGGCTGTTCGCACTGCAACGACACCGGCTACCGCGGCCGCAAGGGCATCTTCGAAATGCTCGAATTGAATACCGACATCCGCGAACTGGCCTTTAATCGGGCCGGCATCGCGGAAATCCGAAAGGCCGCAAAGGCGAGTGGCATGACGACACTACTGGATGATGGCCACCGCAAGATCCTGAAGGGTGTGACTTCTATCGAGGAGATCGCGCGTATTACGCAGGCCGAGATTGAGGCCCATTAGCATGGATGAAGGCGGAAGGATGAAGGATGACAAGTTCGAGGACGCAGCGTTTAACCGCGCCCCGAACGGGAGCTATGGAATAAAGGTTTAGGCGCAACCCCCTAGCGGGAGCGCGATTGAAATGAGTGATTCGTTACCGAGTTTGGATATCGTATGGCAACCATTCACATAGACCGCCTTCTTGAAACGTGTATCAAAAGAGGTGCTTCGGACATCCACATTTCCGTTGGCCGCCCGCCGGTCTTGCGCCTTCACGGCCGCCTGCGACAGCTCGAAACCAAGGTGCTCGAGCCCGAAGACGCGGTCAGCCTGATGAAGCAGATCACGCCCGACCGCAATCAGCAGGAACTCCAGGAAGAGGGCGGAACGGACTTCGGCTTCGCTTTTGGAGACGCGGGCCGTTTTCGG
>Ga0190284_1000694_pt1 | contig 17613 bp, 13 predicted proteins | sample 48691812_MG_FD_161668 | JGI IMG/M metagenome (GOLD analysis project Ga0190284, IMG submission 161668) | Hydrothermal vent microbial mat bacterial communities from Southern Trench, Guaymas Basin, Mexico - 4869-18-1-2_MG | ecosystem: Environmental > Aquatic > Marine > Hydrothermal vents >...
GAAGAAAAAAAATGATCCTGACAACCGACTGACAGTGATTGACACGGGCGTTGCTGCAGGCCGCCTTGGGATTATTGTAATTGCAACGGCAAGATATGCAATGACGTCTGATGATTCCGATTCCGTCATCAGGTATGCGAAAAGAGCTGTTGATATTAGTGATGAGTATATGTTTTTGGACAAACTTAAATACCTTGCTGCAGGAGGAAGGCTGTCCAAAACCAGTGCGGTTTTTGGTGATATGTTTAATGTAAAGCCAATCGTCAGGCCGACATCCGAAGGTGTAAAAAAAGTTGGAACAGCACGGACCAGGGAAGGGCAATTGAAATTTGCCCTTGATAAGATAGAAAAAACCCTGAATCCTGATTCATCACCTCTTATTATGCTGCAATATACTGACAATCGATCCTGGGTAGAGAATTCTGTCAAAAAAGAAATAATAAAACTCCTGCCGTCATGTGAGATCATACTGCAACCTCTTTCTTTAACTACAAGCGTTCATACAGGTCCCGGAACATGGGTGCTTGCTTTCTTACCTGAGCATTGATGTCCCTGCAATCGGAAATCCATAAAAAAGGCAAATTTTCCTTTGTCATTCCTGTTTATAATCACGAGCAGGAAGTTTGCGATGTTATTAAAAAAGCCCTGAAATTAAAAATTCCGGTTTTTGTTATAGATGACGGGTCCTATGATTCAACATTTGAAAAAATAAAAAAAATTAAAGAAATAAACCTTTTGCGCCACAAGATAAATACGGGTAAGGGGTCGGCTCTCATGACAGGATGGGCCGAAGCGGCTAAAATCGCAGATTGGGTAATAACTATAGATGCGGATGGACAGCATAATCCTAAAGACGCTATAAATTTAATAAGGGCTATCCCCGATGGCCAAAGACCTGTCATGGTCGGAATAAGAAAAGGAATGTCAGGAAAAAATGTCCGATGGACAAGCCGGTTCGGACGTAAATTTTCAAACTTCTGGGTGCTGCTTGCAGGCGGCCCCAAAATGACTGATTCCCAGAGCGGATTTCGGATATATCCATTGCCTGAATCGATGAATTTAAATGTCAAATCCAGAAGATTCCAGTTTGAAGTTGAAATTCTTGCAAAGGCTGGATGGAAAAAAATTCCAGTAATAGAAATACCTGTCAGCGTGACGTATCAACCAGGGGATAAACGGGTTTCCCACTATCGTGGATTTGTTGATTTTATGCGAAACGCTCAAACATTTTCAAGACTTATAATACAAAGAATATTTATTCCGTCGTTTATCAGAAAACGGTTATAATCTTATATGCAAAAAAAGCCCTCTTTTTATTTCCCTATAATTTTCCTTCTTGCTGCAGCAGTCGCAGGTCTTTTTTGTATCGGTTTTTACCGGCTGAAAATTGATACCGATATCATTAAAACCCTGCCGGACAGTGACCCTGTAGTATCAGATGCCGGATATATCTTAATGAATCATCCTGCTGGGGATCAGATAGTTATTGATATAGCTTTGGAAAGCCATGATCCAGATGGTCCTGATGTTCTTGTTGAAGCAGGACAGTTTATTGAAAAAGAACTGATGGCAAGCGGGCTCTTTAAAAGTGCCGGAATGAAAGAGATTCAAAACATGGTGCCTGAGCTGATTTTTCATATCATAAAGAATCTGCCGGTACTCTTTACCGAAGGGGAATTAAAAAACAATGTAAAACCGCTTCTTGAACCAAAGCAGGTTAATAACAAGCTTGAAGAAAATTATTCCCGTCTGCTTTATCTCGATGGAATCGGGCAGTCTGAACTGATTGCAGCCGATCCTCTTGGTTTAAGAAATATTATTCTCGCCGGATTATCACATCTTCTTCCATCGCAGAATGCAAAAGTTTACAGGGGACAACTTTTATCATCAGATGGCAGGCATCTTCTATTAATTGCCAGGCCGATAGCTTCCGGGACCGATACCACCTTTGCCAGAGAAGCAACAAAGCTGATAAAACAAATATCTCGAATGCTTAATGAAAAATATTCTGCGTTAGGATATAAATTTACCCTGACCCCTGTAGGTGCATACAGGGCTGCTCTTGATAATGAGATTATAGCAAAAAGAGACATAAAAAAAGTTGTTTTATTTTCAATGATCGGAATTGCGTTTTTGCTTATAATAGCTTTTCCGAGACCGTATATTGGTTTGCTCTCTTTTTTACCGGCAGTCGCAGGAACCATGGTTGCATTCTTTTTATTTTCCCTTTTTAATAATTCCATTTCAGCTTTGACAATCGGTTTTGGTGGGGCAATTATTTCAATTACTGTTGACCATGGTATAGCTTATCTTCTATTTCTTGATCGCCACCATGAAACCAGCGGCAGGGATGCAGCAAAAGAGGTCTGGGCTGTTGGCTTGCTTTCAACGCTAACAACTGTGGGGGCCTTTTCAGTTCTTTGCATCAGCGGTTTTCCAATTCTTGCACAAATCGGCCAGTTCGCAGCATTCGGCATAGCCTGTTCTTTTATATTTGTTCATACGGTTTTTCCCATTATGTTTCCATCAATGCAGCCTGCAAAAAAGGTCAGATCCCAGCTTCTTATGAATGTGACCAGGAAACTTGCTCTAACCGGTGGAAAATACAAAGCTTGGGCAGCCCTTGCCTTTGCAATAGTTATGCTTTGTTTTGCAAAACCTGTTTTCCATGTGGATCTCAGGTCAATGAATACAGTAAGCAAAGAAACAAAGGCCGCTGAAGCTCTGGTTACAGGCGTATGGGGTGATATTTTTTCCAAAATATTTTTACTTACAGAAGGATCGAATGTTAGCCGGCTTCAGAAAAAAGGTGATAAGCTTTCAAAAATGCTGGAACATGAAAAGGTTTCAGGGGTTTTGGATTCTGTTTTTGTTCCGTCCATGATTTTCCCAGGGGAGGAAAGGGCGAGAGAAAATTTTTCTGCCTGGACAGAATTTTGGAACAAAAACAGGGTGAAAGAATTAAAAAACACAATACATAAAGTTTCCGGCGATTTAGGCTTTACGCAAAATGCCTTTAATCCTTTCTATAAGGCAATTCAGAAACCTTACGGCAATCAATTTGATATTCCCGATGATATTCCGGAAAAATTTTATTCGCTTCTGGGAATATCCGAAAATAAAAACCCTGATGGACCCAAATGGATCCAGTTTTTAACATTGACTCCAGGCAGCGCTTATAATGCAGAAGCTTTTTATGCAAAATATGCGTCAGGCCAAACGGCAAAGCTGTTTGATCCGAAATTCTTTTCAAAAAGGCTTGGGGAGCTTTTGTCATCAACATTTACAAAAATGGTCCTTATAATCGGTTTAAGTGTTGCCATACTTTGCCTTTTATTCTTTTTTGACTTTATATTAACCCTTGTTGCATTAGCGCCGGTAGTATTTGCTTTTGTGTGCACTCTCGGCACGCTGAAACTTATCGGCCACCCCCTTGATATACCCGCCCTTATGCTCTCAATCGTTGTAATGGGCATGGGTATCGATTATTCGCTTTTCTTTGTCCGATCATATCAGCGTTATTTAGATGAACACCATCCGTCTCTGGGGCTTATCAGGATGGCGGTATTCCTGGCATCAGCATCCACTCTAATAGGATTCGGCGTATTAAATACCGCTGACCATTCTATGCTTAAAGGTGCCGGACTGGCTTCATTCACAGGCATAGCTTACTCCCTCATAGGCGCTTTTGCCATATTGCCACCGGTTTTAAAGTATCTGTTCACTCATAAACAACTCCCGGATGAAAATATTAAGCCGGGTTCTAAAAAACACTTATCAAAAATAGTTAAACAATACAGACACATGGAAGCATCTGTACGCCTGTTTGTCCGTTTTAAAATAATGTTTGATCCGATGTTTACGGAACTGTTTAAGTTTATTAAGTCACCTGAGAAGATTATAGACATTAATATCGGATATGGGCTTTGCGCTGCCTGTCTTCTTGAAATATACCCAAAGGCTAAAATTTACGGAATTGAGCCTGACGGCCACAGAGCAAGGATTTCATCAAAAGTAATCGGGCAAAGGGGACATATTAAGTGCGCAAGGGCGCCGGATATTCCACAAACCGAAGATCCGGTCGATTACGCTGTGATGATCGATGTAATTCAACATTTAAAGGATGATGAATTAAAACTTACTTTAAAAAAACTCAGCATGCAGCTTTGTCCGGGAGGCAGCCTCCTTTTGAGAGCAGCGTCTCCTATTAATAAAGGTGTTTCCCGGGTGGTATGGTATGAAAATATATGGCATAAAATTATCGGTATAAAACCCTGCTATAGATCAGCAGAGGAAATCAAACAGGTTCTATTGCAGTCCGGCTTTGAAATCGAAGCTGTGGAGCCTGCGGGTTTGGGGCGCAAAGGTCGGTGGTTTTTTGCAAGACTAAAAAAGGATTAACGTAACATTTTATATCTATGAAAAGCCGCATTCAGGTAATCCGAATGCTCATTTGGGCATATTTTTCAATAGGCTAAATTAATACGAATCAACAGTACGCTGATAAAAAACATATAAAATGAGAAAATTATTTTACAAATTCCTTATAGCTCTCACCAAAAAGCTGGGCCCATGGGTTTTTACATTAGTTGCCTGGCCGATTGCCACGGGCTTTTTTCTTTTTTCTCCATTAAAAGTGGCGGTCAGTGTACGATTTTATCGAGTGCTTTTCCCGGACAAGAACAGATTATATCATATCTGGTGTACCTGGAGGCAGTATCACAATTTTACTCATGTTTTTATGGATCGGTTTATGATTGTGGACTCTGAAAGCATTACGCATACATCCGAAGGGTGGGAGCACCTTAAAAAAGCTGTAGAAAAAGAGAAAGGCGCGATAATCATTATGTCTCACATGGGAAACTGGGAAACAGCCGCACATTTATTAAGCAGGAAACAGTATGGAATGCGCCTTTTGCTTTACATGGGAATCAAGGCTAAGGAACAGATTGAGAAAATGCAAAAGGAAAGTCTTTCTCAAGGGGGAGTCAGGATAGTTGCAGTTGATCAAGATGGTGGAAGCCCTTTTGATATTCTTGAAGGAATAAAATTTTTAAGGGAGGGCGGCCTAGTTTCGCTGACAGGAGATCGTATATGGAGTGGAAATGAAAGAAAAGTTGCTGTTAAATTTTTAAATCACGAGGTCTATCTTCCGGTGGCACCGCATATTTTTGCGTTGCTTTCTAAAGCGCCTTTATTTATATTTTTTTCATTTCGCAGCGGCCCAAAGAGCTATCATTTTAGAATATCCGAGCCGATATATGTCAGAGCAGCTTCCCGTGCCGACAGGCAGGAGGCAATAGAAAGATCAGCCCAGAAATATGCAGACCACATTCAGCAAAACCTTCAAACACATCCTCTTCAATGGTATCATTTTGAGCCTTTTCTTGGAAGGAAATTAGACTCTTAGCGACGCTATATACCCTAAAAGGTACCAGGACATGAAGAAAAGATATATTCATCGCGCCTTTGTATCAGGTTGCAAAATAATTGTTTATTTATTTTAAATTTGTTGTATAAATAAAATTGATGAATTTACCACAGAAAACACGGAGTATACATATTATCATATGACACTGACGCGGGAAAAAATACAAAATGAAATCCTGAGGATATTTTCCGAAGAATTCGAAATAGAAAACCCTGGTCTTGATGACAATTTAAGAGAAGTGCATGAATTTGACAGTATTGATGCAATTGAGCTTTTAGGAGAGATTGAAACTATATTAGATTCGGAACTTACCCATGATGAGAAAAAACAGGCCATGGATATTAGAACAATAAATCAGATATGCGATTATGTTGAGTCTATGGCGCAGGCTCACTCATAGAGCCAATTGACGGTTTCGTAAAAAGTCCAACTTCTGCGTTGTGCTGCATTTCGTAATCATTCAACGTACCATTAGTACGCCTCATGATTACAAAATTTGCACGCCTTGAATTTGAACTTTTTACGAAACCGTCCAAATCGGATTTTTTACGACGCCATCGGTGATACTTTTTACGAAACCATCAAGCTTGTACAGGTTGAAAATATTATGGAAAGACGAGTTGTAATAACAGCAGCTTCCGCCATTACACCCATTGGCTATACAAAAGAAGAAATTCTTAACAGTCTGATCAATGGTGTTTCGGGGGTAAAAGAACTTCGGGAAGATGGACTTTTGTCCGGTTTTATCCACTCAAAAGTTTTCGGAACCGTAGATTACCCTCTTGAGTTTGATTTCGAAAGAAAATATCGAAAGACTATGGGTCCGGTCGCATATTATGCCTGCCAGGTAGCAAAGGAAGTTATTGAACAGGCTGGCTTTGACAGGAAATTACTTTCTTCAGGCAGGCTTGGAGTATCTTTTGGTTCAATCCACGGAAGCCCTACGGTTCAGCGAGAAATATATAAAAACTTTTTCAGCGGTGAACGTTCAAAGTTTTCATCAATAGGCGCAGTCGATTACCTTAAGTCAATGGTTCACACAACGGCTGTTAATATAACAAAGATGTTTGAAATAACAGGCCGGGTGATTTCTTCTTCTACTGCATGCACAACAAGCAGCCAGTCAATCGGCTATGGTTATGAAACGATTAAGTTCGGCTTGCAAGATGCAATGATTTGCGGTGGAGCGGATGAATATGATACCACCACGGTAGCTGTTTTTGATAACCTCCTCGCCTGTTCAACGGATTTTAATGATACTCCGGCCGAAACGCCCCGTCCGTTTGATGTAAGAAGAGACGGCCTAGTTGTGGGGGAGGGAGCCGGGGCAGTGATGCTGGAAGAATATGAGCATGCTAAAAGTCGTGGGGCAAACATCCTTGGAGAGATCATTGGATTTTCATCTAATAATAATGGTGGAGACCTTATACTCCCGAACATTCTTGGAATAACTGAGACAATCAGGCTAGGTCTTGAAAATGCAAAAGTCAGTCCGGACGAGGTTGACTTTATCAGTGCTCATGCCACAGCAACAAAAATGGGAGACATTATTGAGGCACAGGCGATTTATAAGATATATAAAGACGCGCCGTTTGTAACCGGGCTGAAAAGTTATATGGGGCATACCATGGCGCCGTGCGGCGCCATAGAAACAGTTTTAACCTTATACATGATGGAAAAGGGCATTATCGCACCCACTTTAAACCTGGATGAAGTTGATGAAAGATGTTCTATGCTCAAGCATGTTACGGGAATGATTGAAAAAGATGTACGGATTGCCGCAATACAGAATTTTGCCTTTGGCGGTGTAAATACAAGTTTGATTATTAAGAAGTTTGAATAAGCACAAAATGCGGCCTTTTTTCATATACCTGAAACCTGCCTATGATTTTGCAGTTACTTTACTCCACTGGATATATTTAATATTTGGATTTATCGCATTTTTTTCACCTTTTTATCTTGGAGCATTATTATTTTCAATAAATCGTGAGAGTGCTTTTCAAAAATTAAATCACCTTTTTTTTAAAAGTTTTTTTTTACTATCCAGGCTGCTGATCCCCAAGCTGGTGATAAATATTTCAGACGAAGTCCGTTCTATCAGGTCTTGTGTTATCGTGTGTAACCATCTGTCTTATTTTGATCCTCTTCTTTTTGTATCTTTGCTTGAAAAGCAGAAAACCATTGTAAAGAGCACTTTTTTTAAAGTCCCTGTATTCGGGTCGATATTAAAAACATCAGGATATATTCCTTCAACATCCACCGGGGCGTTTTCTTCTCTAATGATTGAACGTGTGGAGAAAATGGGTGAGTTTTTGTCTTTAGGAGGAAATCTTTTTATTTTTCCTGAAGGGACAAGAAGTAAAGACGGTTCTATCGGCACGCTAAATGAAGGGGCTTTTAAAATAGCACGGCGCTGTAAAGTTCCTTTAAAAGTATGTTTAATAAAAAATACAAACGCGCTGTACAGACCGAAAACCTGTCTCCTTGATACGGGTATCAGGGAGCCCATAGAAATAAAACTGGTCGGTAGTATTGAACCGGACTTTAACGGCCACAGACTTTCTGTTTCAGATCTTATGAGCAGGACGCGCTTATTATTTGAAAAGGGATAAAATGAAAACAAATTCATCTTCTTTAAAGGATGTTTTGATCATCGGATCAGGTATAGGCGGGCTTACAACCGCTATTATTCTGGCCAAACTCGGTTATCACGTAACAGTTATAGAAAAAAACAGGTTTCCCGGCGGACTGACACGAAGCTATACGCGAAACGGGATTGAATGCTCCACAGGAATTCATTACCTGGGATCTCTCGGTAAAGGACAGATCCTGAGAAGATTTTTTGATTATTTTGATGTTACTTCGAAAATTCCGGTGGAAAGAATGGGGCAAAACGGTGTACAAAACGGTATAATCGACAGATATCTTTTTAACACCGAGTTTGTCAAATCAGGAACTTTCGATTTTCCTGAAGGGTTTGATGCATATGAACACAATTTAAAATCCACCTTTCCGGAGGAACTAAAACAGATTTCAGAAATATTGAAACCGATGCGACAGGCTGCCGAAAAGTTACATTCTCTTGATTTTCTTTATTCAACCCAAAACGATTTATTACTACTCGACCAGTCCAAAACATTAGGAGAAATTCTGACCAAATTAAATTGTTCGCCGGGCTTAAAAAGTGTTCTGGGTGTTCCATCATGCTGGATAGGCGTTTCGGCAGAAGAGTGCCCGGCTTTTTACCATAATATGGCTCTTGTTTCCTATTTGTCTTCGTCCTGGAGATTGAAATGCAGCGGTTCACATATGGCGGATGTTTTTGCAGAACGTCTGAAATCCTTGGGCGGCAGCATTATTCAAAGCGACAAAGTCAAAGAAATTCTTGTGGATTCGCGTATTGTAAAAGGTGTTCGCTTGAAGTCGGGCAGGGTATTGAAAGCTCCCCTTGTTATCGGGGCAGTTCATCCGAAAGTTGTCCTCAACATGTTGCCGGATGGTGCGGTAAAACCTTCTTACAAAAAAAGGATCTCAAATTTAAAAAATACATTTGGAATATTTTGCGTTCATGCCGAGCTTGATGCTGCTTATCATGAAGAAATACCGTACAATATCTTTAAAGTAGATACGGATAAATACGGGAATATCCCTGATATAAAGTTTTATCAGATTCGAAAAAGTGAAAAAAGTGGAATAAATCTTTTATCTATTCTTACATCAGGTAAGTCAGAACTTTGGAGCAAATGGAAAGGTAGAAAAACAGGCCGCCGTGGCAAGGATTATCTTGAGGAAAAAGATAAACGCTCCATGCAGTTAATTGATGAGGCACAGGAAATATTAGGGCCCTTTAAAGGCCTGAAGATACTTGATACCTATACCCCCCTGACCTTGCGGGACTGGGTAAACAGCCCCGAAGGCAGTGCATATGGTGTTCTTCGTTCTTCCAGCCAATTGCTTGCGGCAGCTCTGCTGAATCGTACATCAGTAAAGGGTTTATTCCTTGCAGGTCAAAATGTTGTGGCACCGGGAGTAATCGGCACGATAATGGGGTCTTTCAGGACAGTTAAGACGATTATAGGCTCCGAACAATTTAATAAAAAAGTATTGGTGGGTTAAAAATATTGTTCTTCTCCAATTTAGTTGGAGAAGAGGGTCCAAGGATTCTAGGGGTCAAGGATTCAAGGGTTTGTTTTCTAAAGATTTTATAAGCGCTTTCAACATTCTTTCGATTTTCGCTATGTCTATGTTTAGTGTGCTCGATTCATCTTTAAATCTAAATCCCCTGCTAATAATATCTGTGTTTCCAATTCACAAACAGAACCATAAGATATGAAAAGGTTCCCAATGTAATCGATAGTTGTCCTTCTTCATTTGGAAATTTTGCTGTTATTCTATATATCTCTAAGCAGAGTTCGTAGGACTTTTGCCAGGCTTTCAATTCTTTGTAGTTTTTTAGCATTTCACTCGAACCCTTGAATCCTTGACCCCTTGTACCCTTTGGAATAACGCCTGTTCAATTGGAGATAACCTGTTTATTTTGCTTTAAATAACTACAACTATTCGGGAGATTATTCAAAAATGTCTACAAAAAAAAGAGCAATTGTCTTTTCGGTAGCCTGGAATCTAATCCTTCTCACGGCTGGCGCTGTAGTTTTAGCCATCGGCATCAAAGCCATTGCCATTCCCCATGGCTTCATTACCGGAGGGTTTTCAGGGCTTAGTCTGCTGATCTATTATGTCTTTAAAGGTTTATCTCCCGGGATCTGGTATTTTGTGCTGAACATACCGCTGTTTATCGCCGGCTGGATTTTTCTCAGCAGGCGATTCTTTTTTTACAGTCTGTTTGGTATGCTGGTGTTAACCGTGGCTATCGATCTGATACCGTTTACAATTCCTATCCATGACAAATTGCTGGCTGCCCTTGCCGCCGGAGTTCTCATTGGTGCCGGGGCCGGGACTTACCTTCATTCCTTTGGATCAGCAGGCGGATCAGATATCATTGCAATTATTCTAAACCAGAAATTCAATGTCCGAATCGGCAGATTCTATTTCTATTTTAATCTGGTTCTCTTTGGTCTCAGTTTTGGTTTTCTGGATATTGATATAATTCTTTTTTCTCTTATACTTTCCTTTGTCGTCTCCCAGGTAGCGGATTACTTCCTCAGCATGTTCAACCAGCGCAAAATGGTTATAATTATTTCCGACAGGTCCGATTCAATTGCTAAGACTATCTTTGAAAAACTTAACAGGGGAAGCACCTTTTTGTTCGGACGCGGTGCATATACCGGCCGTCGCAAAAAGGTTATTATGACGGTGGTAAACAATTATCAGCTCAAGCGTTTGGAAGAAGCGGTCTTTACCGTCGATTCAGACGCCTTCTTTATCACCGAAAACACCTTTAACGTCATAGGAAAGGGCTTCTCCCGTCGCAAGCTGTATTGATTGGCGTCGTAAAAAGTCTCATCTGCTGCGTTGTAGCGCTTTTACTGTCTGCGTGCGTACACGCACAGGTAGGCCTATCGCTTCGCATAGGGATTTTCCCACCTTCCTAATAGCTAAGGTGCTACTTCGTAAAAATGGGCCTCAGCATAATAATCCGGGTCTTTGATAAAATCATCAACACTGAGACCCGGTTGATCGTTATATGCAGGATAAACATCAATGGGCGCGGTTTTGAGGATTAATTAATGCCATGTCTTTTGAGCTTTGATCGTTTATTCCTTAACCGCAGCTCGCATTTTTGCAAGTCCCTGGTGTGCGGCATTTATAAATGGGTGCACCGTAGGCGCAGCGGTCAGGAGCGGGTGTGTGGCAATTTGCATCATATCTACTTCCCGTACTGTAACTCCCTTTTGAATCGCAAGCGCGATCACGTTGATTAATTCCCCCACTGCTGCGCATCCATATACCTGGCCACCCATTATTATTCCTGACCTGGGCGAAAAGCAGAGCTTTACCATGCATTCACATGCATCCGGGAGAGTTATCGGGTGACGATCATAGGAGACAACAGATGACGACATGGCCCGGAACCCCTCTCTTTTTCCGACTCGGCAGATCATTCCTGCACTGGCAAACGAAACTCCGCCAATCATTGTAGAAAAGGCAGCAATAGTTCCCTGAACCTGATTCAACACACGAATCCCGTACAGGTTTGCACCTGCGTTTCTAGCCTCTGAAGTCGCAGTGGAGGCAAGCCAAACAGGAACTTCCCTCCTTGTGAAAAAGTCTCGTTTAAGCGCACAGTCACCAACTGCAAATACGCCTTCGATATCGGTTTGCATATAATCATCGACCCAGATCGATCCCCTATCCGTGATACGCAAGCCGGCTTCCTGGGCCAATTCAATGGAGGGCTTTGCACCAATACTGACCAATACAAAATCGGCGGGAAGCGTCTTCCCTCCTTCCAGGCTCACAGAGTCCACCTGGTGATTGCCGTTGATGGAGGCGACGCGACTGTTTGTGTGGATTTTGACACCTTCTTCAACCAGCACTTCTTCCACCTTATCACAAATCTCATCATCAAACGCTGTGTATAATAGTTTCGGCATGACCTCGACAAGGTGAACCTCCAGGCCTTCAATCTTAGCTAATTCATCTGCGAATTCAGCACCAATAAACCCGCCACCGACAATTACTACTTGCTTTGCTTCACGTACCTTCTCCCGCAACGCAAGCATGGCTGACATGCTCTTTTTGATCGTGTATACACCCTCTTTTTCAACACCGGGGATCGGAGGCAGAACAGCATTCGTCCCGGTAGCCAGCACGAGCCTTTCATAGGAAATAATCTCACCGGATTCCACTTTAACATTTTTCGCTTTCGTATCGAGAGAGATCACTTTTTCCACCATGACCTTTATCCCGGCTTGTTCAAGGGGTTGGTCGCTTACTGCATTCTGCGTGGGATCTTCCATAGTGTCAATCATATATGGAATGGCACAGGGAATGACACTGTCTCCGATTTCCTTGATGACCAGCACAGATTTTTCAGGATACACGTTTTTAACCGTGAGAGCTGTAATGATACCTGCAGGCCCTCCACCAACAATAATTACATTTGATTCCATAACAATCTCCTTTCTTTCTTTTTTATTTTTTTTGCTATTTGATTTCTTATTGTCCAATATGAAATAACCATTACGCAATAACCATGCCTAAATTTAGATTGATTGTGAGGCTTGGTAACTATATAATATAAAAAAGGATTATTAAAACTTATTTGGAATGAAAACGCGAGCTGAGAGTGATATAGCTGTCCATTTTTTTTACAAAGTGTAAAATTCCAGTGGATAATCTAAAACTCAAGAGTATTATGGATCAGTGTGGGAGTGACACCGATAATTTTTTAATAACTATCGCTTGTCAAGCAAATTTGTCCAGCATCAAGCATCCAATATCGCGAAGCACCGCGGGATTTGAGGCGGAGCTTCGCAATATCAGCGTATTGTGATTCAAACAGCCCCTGACATCATGTGCACGACCTGCTGTGGAAAAGGAATCTCAATATCCATCATTTTGATAAAAGCTGCGGAGAGCAAAACGACACACACGGCTCCGGCAATCAGGCGCGGAGCATTAGACCGCCAGCCCCTTGTGAGTGGAATTTTTCTGTCGAGACACAGGGCCTCCACAATCCCTTAGCATCTTCGTCAATTAAGCGACCGTCTGATACCCGCAAAATCCTTTTTGCATAAGCTGCACAATCCTGGCTGTGGGTTACCATAAGTATCGTTGTGCCCTCCTGGTTGAGTCTTTGGAGAAGGCCCATGATTTCGTGTGTTGTTGTGGAATCTAGATTTCCGGTTGGCTCATCAGCCAGTATTACGGGAGGATCATTCACGATTGCCCGAGCAATTGCAACCCGCTCCTTTTCTCCCCCTGAAATCTGGCTTGGAAGACGCTGTTCTTTGCCTGTCAGGCCTACCTGATTCAGAGCTGCCTCAGCAAGGGCCCGTTTCCTTTTCTTACTGGCCTTTACGGTGGTCAGCGGAAGCATGACGTTTTCCACAACCGTAAGATAAGGTACTAAATGAAAGCTCTGAAACACAAACCCGATAAACTCTCTTCGAAAATCCGTTCTTTTTTCAGATTCCAGGTGGTAGACGTCAATCTCATCTACGACGAATTTACCAGAACTTGGGGGATTCATGGCCCCCACTATCGAAAGGAGGGTTGATTTCCCCGCCCCCGACTCCCCCATTATACTGACGAATTCACCAGCCTCCACTGTAAAGTTCATATTGTGAATGGCCATTACGGCCGCGTCACCGCTTGCATATTGTTTTGAAAGGTTTTCTGCTCTTATGTAACTCACGTTTCACCTCCTAAATTGCGTTCAATGCCTGATTGGGATCCATGCGTGAAGCCAAATAGGCAGGGTAGACGCTTGCCATAAGACCCACCAAAACGGCCAAGACAAAGGACCCGCCTACCAGCTCAAGACTTGGTTGAATGGAGACGCCCCCGCTTTCTGAAAAGAGATGTATGGCGCCCTTTGTGACGGCAAACCCGGCCAAATAGCCAAGAATGCCCGCCGCTGCAGAAATAAACCCGGCTTCGAGGAGCACGATTCTGAAGATATGGCTTTTTCGAAACCCGATAGCCCTGAAGATACCGATCTCTTCCGTCCTTTCCCTTACGCTCCCCATCATGGTTACCAGAACTACAAGACTGCCTACCAGCACAACCAGGATAGAAACTCCATAAGAGAATTTCTTGAACTGGGCCAGTGCCTCCATGCGGCCCTTTACCACCTGCTGGATAGCCATGACTTTGGCTCCGGGAACCACGTCCGAAATCTGCTTTACCATGACATCAATTGGGCAATCTTTACACAGGGCAGCCACTTCAGCCATAGAAACAAGCCCCTCTTTGTTCAGAATGGTCTGTGCTGTTTTAAGAGGCATGAAAATCAACTGGTCATCCTGGGATCCGGTTGGTTTCAGAACTCCGGAAACAATGAGTTGTCTCCCTTTTATCGTCACAGGGCTGCCCTGATTCAAACCCAGAACAGCGGCGGTTTCAGACCCCAAAACAACGCCTTTTTCGCCCGGCATAGTCCCATCGATCTTCCACCACGGCTTCAGAACCCAGCTTGTCTCGAAGTCAACACCGGCTAACAGGACCCTGTGGCCTTCCACATCGACCACACCAAAAACCATAGGTCCCAGGCCTGCCACATTTGCGGCGTTCTTTATTGATTGTATTTTGGTCAGGTCCTGTTCACGGATTTCCTGCATCTCGAACGAAACACCGCCTAAAGAGAGCCCGCCGTAAGTGAGCGAAAGGTTTTCGGTTTTGGGGACAATCAGGATATTGGCCCCGTATTTCTCAAGTTTATGATTTATGTTCTCGGTCATTGCATCTACAAAGCTTATAAGTGCGACCACCGTTGACACCCCTATGGCAAGACCTGCAAGAACGAATAATGCCTTTGCCTTGCGACGTAGGAGATTCTTAAACGCAATGTCTCTTAGATTCATTCTTACCCCCGTTTTGAGAAATTGAAATATTGTTTTCCCGAAAAGATGTCCTTAACCTGCAACACCACCTTTCCATCCTCAACTTTTCTGGTAAGTGGCGCAGGGTTGCATCCCCCCTTGACTTCATTCACCATAACTGATGCGAACTTACGGCCGCAGTTCCGGCAAACCATGACGTCACCTGACTGTTGATATCCTTTTCCAGCAGGCCAGCAGACATCACATGCATCAAAAGCGGCGCGTATGACACCATCAGAGCTCTTGAGGATAAAGTACTGGATGGTAATTGCGTCATCTACTTTATGGCGAAAATGCCTGGCATTCCCATCTGCAAAAAGTTCAACAGGATAGGTAATAGAAGTTGCGAAGGCGGCAGTCTTAGATGAAACGGCAGCAAAGGTCTCCCCTCCATTGGTACGGGTCATAAAAAAGACAGCCGCAGCGATCACCGAGACGGCGAGACCGGAAACCAACAGCACCGGAAGGCGGCTTTTCTTTTTCGTTTCAAGGATAATGGCTTTTTTTTCAGCGCTCTTTTCCGCAACGCTGTTCTTTCGATTTTTCGACATATTTGACTCCTTTACATTTCAATAATTATGTACGGTTTTGTTTATTTTGCTGCACAGCAACTGCCTGAAGCGTTGCTATTTAAGGCAATTTTTTCGAGATCCTTGTCATAATAGACCACTTCTGTAAGGAGCTTGGAGTTCTTGAACCATGATGCAAACATGCGCCGCTTATCATACTGGGTAGATGCCCCGGCCAGCACCTTTTCATCAAGATATCTATTGATCAAAAGCCTGGTCTCGAACTTCTTTTTGAAATAGCCATAATCGTATCCCTTGTCCTTTATCGACTGTTGAAATTCATTTCCATTTTTACCGCTATTCTTAATGTATTTTTCCAGTTCACTGTTCACTATGTCTTCATTTAGCTCATAACCGGACTTCTTGATCTCTTGCAACAAAATGCCTTCCTCAATTAACCTCGATGCTACCTGTGTCTTAAGCCTGTTAGCAAGTTCCCGGCCTTGAGCAGTTTCTAAGATACCATCCCCATAGGCCTTACGAATTCTTTGTCTTGCCGCGTTCAGTTCCATTTCAAAATCAGCCCTGGAGATATCATACCCGCTCACAGAGGCAATGTAATATTCTGCTTTGGACGCGACCATACCCCGTTCCTTCCTAAGGTCCTCAGGAGTATAGGTTTTCGTGATTTTTGCGGGATAGCCGCTATCAGTAATGGCCTTTTCAATCCCGGTCAGGTCTTTGAGTTTCTTCCGGTCATAATAGATCTCGGCTTTTCCACTGCCTACATCCACAAGAATATCCTTTATTCCTGAATAACCGGCAAGGGCGCCCTTGATAGTTGAAATGCATCCGGAACAGGACATATTACTTACATTGAGAACAACTTTGGACAGGTTTGCATCAGTATTGGTAAACTTTGCCGCCAAAGCAGCTCCTGTAGCTAAAATTAATAAGGCTGCCATTAATAAGGCTGCAATTCTATAAGTAAAAAAAGCTCTCTTATCCATATTTAACTCCTTTGCTTTGCCGTAAAGGCGACAAGTCACTCATTATAATTCTACACCTTTGCGGCTAAAAATTTTTGTTTAGCAGTCCCCCCGCAAGGCCATCATAGAGGCCTGTCCATCGCAAAAAAGGTGGTTGACGCTTCCTTGAACAGGTTCACTTTTTCTCTGATCGATCCTTCACAGCATACAGAGTCCCCGGTGCTATCATGATTGCCGGGGTCCACTGTATACGCCGTGTCTGCGGAAGTGAATGATGAAATATAGGCAGATGTTCGCCGGGTTGTCGGTAAGCAGTTCAAGCCGAAACCGGGCAGATGTGTTTAACAGAGTAAGGCGGAGTTCTTGAGATATAATGGGGTAGGCGTTGCCCTTGCAGGTATCGAATACCTTGCAGAAGCTATCTTTAGTGTATTGTCTGTCGCGTGTATTTCGGACAAAATGCACCCAGGGCCAATCTCTAAAGGTCGATCAGCCCGGGACAGCGCTGTTGAAATCAAACCCTCGATTTTGTAGCTGGCTTGCTCTATCTTGCAACATGGTGGAACGGTCCCGGTATGGCAGCTTTGTTGTTCAGGCGTTTTTATTGCAAGCTTTCTGAATTGCCGGATCGGGTCGCATAAAAGGATTAGTGATTCAAATTCAATGGAAGGATGAGCAGATAGTCTGTGTGCTGAACCCTCTTGATGAGATTTTTTCGGTATGTTCCGACAGCATTCTCCCTTACATTTAGAAATGTTCAGCGCCTGAGCAGCACCAGCAGTTGTAAGAAAAAATACGAGAAGCAATACTATTATTCTTGATACGAATTTCGCGGTTTTCATGGATGCTCTTTTTTAAAACCTTTTCAGGCCTTTATCTCCGTTCAAAGGCCATTGGATTTAGCCCCTCAAGACTCATGCAAGATACGAACAGGCGCTCCGCAACGAACTTTCCGCCCTTGAGCACTCTGCCGAAGATCCCTTCACGGGGCATGATGCAGTCCCCGGCCATGTAGTAAATGGCGCATTTTTTGTGGCATTCTTTCCCCTTCTGGGTGATCTCCACCACCGCCGAGTCTCCAAGATTAACCCGGGCGCCTACCGGGATATCCTGCCAGTCAATGCCCGATGTGGCAATATTCTCTGCAAAATCTCCAAAACCAACATCAAGTCCCTTTT
>Ga0190284_1000696_pt1 | contig 17566 bp, 15 predicted proteins | sample 48691812_MG_FD_161668 | JGI IMG/M metagenome (GOLD analysis project Ga0190284, IMG submission 161668) | Hydrothermal vent microbial mat bacterial communities from Southern Trench, Guaymas Basin, Mexico - 4869-18-1-2_MG | ecosystem: Environmental > Aquatic > Marine > Hydrothermal vents >...
GAGCAGGAGCGGGCGCGTGGGATCACCATCACAGCCGCCGCCACCACCTGCCACTGGCGCGGTCACCGCATCAACCTGATTGACACGCCTGGTCACATTGACTTCACCGCCGAGGTGGTGCGTTCCATTCGTGTCATAGACGGCGCGGTGATTGTGCTGTGCGGCGTGGGCGGCGTCGAGACGCAGACAGAGACGGTCTGGAGGCACGCCGACCGCCAGAACCTGCCGCGTATCATCTTCGTCAATAAACTCGACCGGGTGGGCGCTGACTTTGAGCGTGTGCTGGGTGAGGTCCGCGAGCGACTCACGCCCCGCGCCGTGCCGCTGCAACTTCCCATCGGCCGCGCTTGCCCTGAGTTCAATCGAAGGGAAGGTGATTTCACCGGCGTCGTAGACCTCATCAGCCAGCAGGCATTGATCTGGTGCGACAATGCCTCCCCCCTCGCAGGGGGGATTGAGGGTGGTCTGACTTCCCCCCTCGTAGGGGGGACTGAGGGGGGTGTAGAGCCGATCCCATCTCCAATGCGAGCTCGGGTCACTTCGGCCCGTGCATCGCTGCTGGACGCCATCTGCGAGGTGGACGATGTGCTGCTGGAGCAACGCTTGGAGGGGGTCGAACCCACTGCGGCGGCGCTTCAGGCGGCGCTGCGGCGGGCCACGATTGCTGGCAAACTGGTACCGGTATTGTGCGGTTCGGCGCGTGAGCGCATTGGCGTGCAACCCTTGCTTGACGCCGTCGCCGACTATCTGCCAGCGCCGGTGGACGTGCCGCCTGTGCTGGGCATCGTGCCGGGAAGTGAGGAAATCGCCGAGCGACCCAGCGATCCCGACGCACCGCTGTGCGCGGCCGCCTTCAAGATCGTCACCGACCCGCACGTGGGGCACCTGACCTGGGTGCGCGTTTTCTCCGGTCATTTGAGGATTGGGGGGACGGTCTACAACCCGCGCGCTGGCGTGCAGGAGCGGGTGGGACGCATCTACCTGATGCACGCCAACCGCCGCGAGCACGTGGACCGTATGGAGGCCGGCGACGTGATGGCGCTGGTGGGCGTCAAGTCGGCCATCACCGGCGATACGCTCTGCGACCGGGATCATCCCATCGCGTTGGAGACATTCGCGTTCCCGGAGCCGGTCATCGTAGTCGCGCTGGCGCCGGCTGCCGACGACGAGCGAGACAGACTGCGCCGGGGTGTGGCGCGGTTGTGCGAAGAAGACCCCACGCTGATCGCTGGCCTCGACCCGGAGACGGGGGAGGAGACGCTGGCCGGGATGGGGGAGCTGCATTTAGAGATCGCCGTGGATCGGCTGCGAAGTGAGTTTGGCATCATCGCGCAGGTGAGCCCGCCGCAGGTCTCCTACCGCGAGACGATACGCCGGACGGCCGAGGCGACCGGCGTCTACAAAAAGCAGACCGGCGGCCACGGTCACTTCGCCGTGGTGCGGTTGCGCGTCCAGCCGCTGAAGCGTGGGGAGGGGATTGTCTTTGAGAGTGTTGCTTCTCCCTCCGAGGTTCCCGATCAGCTTGTGCGTGCCACTGAATCGGGCATGCGCGAGGCGCTGGAGAAGGGCATCGTTGCCGGATACCCGGTCACCGACCTGCGCGTGACGCTGCTGGGTGGCAAGTTTCACGAGGTGGACTCGGCCTCAATTGACTTCCAAATCGCGGGCTCGATGGCGGTGCGGAAGGCGGTACGCCAGGCCAATCCCACGCTGCTCGAACCGGTTATGCGTGCCGACATCAACGTCGGCGAGGAGCATCTGGGGGCTGTCGTGGCCGACATCGGGCGGCGGCGGGGGAGCGTGGGCGGCATGCACGTGCGTGGGAGGTCGCGCAACCTGGTCGGTGACGTGCCATTGGCCGAAGCGCGAGGTTATGCCACCGACCTGCGCAGTCTCACCCAAGGCCGGGGCACCTTCACGCTGGAGTTCCACCGCTACGATCTCGTGCCGGACGGAATCGCCGAGCAGATTATCAAGCAGCGCCGGGCGGAGGGCAAGATACCGAAGCGATAACGCAGGATGGTCGGGTTGCTCAAGTCGTCTTATCTGCGACCGCAACCAGGTGTCCCGATCGCTTCCAGGCACGCAGAAAGTCAAGGATGGGAACTTCGGTAGGACCATCGGGAAGAGCCGGGTCGTGGACAAGAACGCCCGTTTCAGAGAATCCTACCACGATGACGGCGTGGAGGTATCCAATCTCGTCCACTTCTTCCCAGTAGAGCAAGTCACTGCTCCAGACGAACGCGATGCAGGGCTTGTTGCTCTCGATTTGAGTGTACAGGTCGTCAAGCGACGCGGCGCAGGGCCAGCTCACTGCGAGACCAAATTGTTCGAGCCGGAGGAGATTAACAGGGTGAGTGCCAACGCTGGCGCGTGTTTTGAGGAGACGGCGCAACTCGGCTTCCGATTTCTCAATGTCGTGCGCGGCCAGCAGCATCCGCGCACAGGCCGCGAGGCAACTATAACTATGTTCCTGTTGCCGGTGCGGTAAGTGAACGGTAGCGTTCTTCGGCACGGTTTTTGATCTCCTCAGGGGATGAAAAGGACGAACCTTGCAGCATCACGATTCCGCTTTCGGCGTCAACCAAGAGGCCGCCCAGATACTCCCGGTGTCCCAGGTCTGGATAGGCGCAGAACACGGGCACTTGCCAGAACGCGCCGTCGTTAAGTAACATCGTCGTCGGCTCGTCGGCCGAGACCATGTGCCCGACGTTCATCAGCAGGTAGGCATTGACCGTCTGGAGGGCAGTGAAAGGAGTCACGTTGAATTGAAATCGTACTCGCACTGTCATGTCCACTTCAGCCGTTGCCGGGCCGGGCGGAGGCGGGATTTGAACCTTCATCATCGTCTCCTTGCTCAGGGTATGCCTATTATACACGGTGTTCTGGTGGGAGACAAGAGGCTAAAGATGCGTAGCCTCACTCAGGGCCGAGTCGCCTTCGCACCGGAGTTCCGCCGCTACGACCTGGCGCCGGAGTGCCTGGCCAAGCAGATCATCAGGCAGCGCCGGGCGGAGGGAAAGATCCTGGTGCGGTAGCCGTAGACTAGTTCTCGGTACAAAACGCTCGAAGCCTCCGTCTCGGGGGCGTCCCATGCAGCGAGCAACCGCATTTTGCATAGTATCCTTGTCCGTGAGAAGGAAGCTTTAAGCGTATGAGGGTGAGGTTCTTGGAAGGAGGCGCTTCACATGAACACTGAAGACTATACCGGTTACTTAAAGCGCATCCTCACGCCGCATAGATTCCAGCATTCTTTGGGCGTTATGGAAGTGATGAGGGAGTTAGCAGAGGTTTACCAACTCGATCGCACGCAGGCGATGACTGCCGGCCTGCTCCACGATGCCGCCAAGGACCTGGAGCCCGAACAACTACTGGCTCTGGCCGAGGAAGCTAGAATCGAATTCCGGCATTCCTGTGAGCGGCTTCCAGTATACCTGCACGCGCCGGTGAGTGCTTATCTTGTCTCCAAAGAGTTGGGAATCACAGATAGTTTGATTCTGGATGCCATCTCGACTCACTCGTATTTTGGCGTTGGCGATAACTTTAATGAGCCTTTCTCCTGGTGCCTTCGGTCTGCAGATCTTGTGGAGCCAGGACGTGGGTGGAAAGGCGTGAAGAGACTGAGAAGTGTAGTTTACGCAGGGCGATTGGAAGAAGCTGCACTCCTCCAATGCAGTTGGCTGATTAAATTTCTTCCAGAGATTGGCATACCAGTCCATCCTAACCTGATAGAGAGCATTCGATTGTTATCGGCCAGGTTGAATATCGGTGAGGCCTTTTGTGAGAGGGAGGAAACATGAGTCTGATAGAGATCGCTTTACTTCAAATGACTGCCTGCGGCAATGACCAGGATGCGAATCAAGCTAAGGGCGAAACATTCTGCCACCAGGCGAATGAAATGGGAGCGGACATCGCGCTCTTCCCGGAGATGTGGAACATCGGGTACACGTTCTACGATCCCTCTGAGCCAAACGCACGCGAAGTATGGGAAGCGCAGGCGATCGGCCAAGATGATGATTTCATCAGGCACTTCAGGGCGCTGGCTAAGGAACTCAACATGGCCATCGCACTGACCTACCTGGAGCGTTGGGGTGGTGCGCCGCGAAACTCCGTGTCCCTTATTGACCGGCATGGGGAGATTATTATGACTTACGCCAAGGTGCACACGTGCGACTTTGACAGGGAAGCCGCTTGTACGCCAGGCGACGATTTTTACGTCTGTACGCTGGACACGGCCCGGGGAAACGTGGAGATCGGCGCAATGATCTGTTTCGACCGGGAGTTTCCAGAGAGCGCGAGAATTTTGATGCTGAAAGGGGCTGCACTCATCCTGACGCCCAATGCCTGCACCCTGGAAGTCAATCGCATCGGCCAGTTCAGGGCGCGGGCCTACGAGAACATGGTGGGTGTGGCGATGACGAATTATGCCGCTCCACAAGCGAACGGACATTCAGTCGCTTTCGATGCGGTGGCGTTTGACAAAAATGGCGACGTTGATACTTTGATCGTTGAAGCTGGAGAAGGCGAAGGGGTTTACCTCGCTGAATTTGATATGGACAGGATAAGGGCATATCGGGAACGTGAAGTGTGGGGAAACGCCTTCAGAAAACCACGTTGTTATGATCTCTTGACCTCTTCTGAGGTTAAGCCTCCGTTTATCCGAGCGAATGCGAGAAGATAAACGTCGTCAGGTCAAGGTGGCTTCTGGAATGAATGTGCAGAACGTGAAACGTCCGTCGCTCTGGAAGGTGCTGCTGATTGGTGGACATTCTGGCATGGGGAAAGAAGATCGAGACAAAGCTGGCCCAAAGAGATGGGAGTAATCCAAGTCAAGGGAGGGAGGAGAGACTATGATTGACCCCGGACTGAAAAGCAGGGTAGTTCTCGTGACGGGCGCGAATCACGGCATCGGTGCAGCGACGGCGAGGGCGTTCGCCGCGCAGGGCGCGATGGTGTTCATCACCTATCTTCGCTTGCCAATGGACGGCATAACCACTGAAGCAGTCGAGGCGAATACTCCTGGGAAAGCGTTCTATCGCGCTCAACAGGCCAGGTCCGCTGACGAAGTGGTCCGCGCCATCCGCGAGCGCGGTGGGCAGGTCGAAGCGTGGGAGGCAGACCTGGCCGACCCAGCCACCATTCCGCAACTGTTTGATCGTGTTGAGGGGGCGTTCGGGCCTGTGGATGTGTTGGTCAACAACGCGGCACATTGTGAGTACCCAGAGACGATTTTCACAACGTCCGTCGGGAGCATTGACAGGCACTTTGCAGTCAACACGCGGGCTGTGGTCCTGATGATCGCCGAGTTTGTGCGCCGCTATCAAGAGCGTGGTGGCACCTGGGGACGAATCGTGAATCTAAGCACCGATGCGGCCCAACGCTTTGCCGGAAGTATATCTTATGGGGCCAGCAAAGCGGCGACGGAAGCCTTTACCCGTAGCATAGCCATCGAAGTTGGTCCTTAGCCTGACCGGATGGCCGTGTGTCGTTGTTCGCGCAGGCACATCGTTTGGGAGCTTGCCCATCGGCGTCCAGGTGGTGGCGCGACCTTGGCGCGAGGACGTGGCTTTGGCAGTGGCTCAGCAAATTGAGACAGCATTGGGCGGCTGGCAGCGTCCGCCGATCTAGAAGGGCACGGACTGATCCGTTGATGTCCTGAAATCCGTGTTCTCAATGGAGTAGCATCATGATCGCCGTAAACCTGGATCGTATAACCGTCACATACGTCTCAGAACCGGTTTTCGAGAACCTCTCGTGGGGAATCCACGACGACCGAGTTGTGGGACTGATCGGGCCAAATGGCTGTGGCAAGAGCACACTGTTGCGCCTTATTGCTGGTGAGCTGACCAGTGATACCGGTTTCACCGTCCGCCGCAAAGGGTTGACCATTGGTCACTTGCACCAGGAGCCTCGGTTGGAACCAGGACGCACTGTGTGGCAAGAAACGTTGGCCGCTTCGACCGAACTGGCCCGCGTCGAGGAGGAGTTGGCCCGCATCGAGGACCAGTTGGCCGACCCAGCCGTCTATGGCAACGAGAAAGTCTTGACCCGCACGCTGAACCGGCAGGCGCGGCTGCTGGACGAGTACACGCGACTCGGCGGCCCTGGCTACGAGGGGCGCGTCCGCTCGACGTTGCGTTGCCGGGGGTTTACCGAGACCGACCTGGATTTGCCGGTAGAGGTGCTCAGCGGCGGCCAGAAGAAGCTGGTTGGTCTGGCCAAGTTGCTGGTCACCCAACCCGGCTTGCTCTTGCTCGACGAGCCTGACAACCACCTGGACCTGGAAGGGAAAGCCTTCCTGGAACGGTTCATTCGCGGCTACAAGGGAGCGGTCATCATCGTCTCCCACGACCGCTACCTGCTGGACCTGGTAGCGGACGAGATCGTCGAACTGGAGGATGGCCGGCTGACGCACTACCCTGGCAGTTACTCCGAATACGCCTTCGAGAAGCAGATGCGGTTGTTGCGACAGCAGCAACTCTACCAGGCGCAGCAGAAAGAGGTCAAACGGTTGGAGCAGGCCGCCAAACGGCTGCTGACCTGGGGCAAGGTCTACGACAACGAAAAGTTCTCCCGGCGCGGACGGAACATCCTCAAGCGCCTGGACAAGATGGAGCGTCTCGAGCGACCTGTGCTGGAGCGCAAGCGTATGGGGCTGGAACTCGACGGCTGGCGCGGCAGCAACAAGGTACTGGAAATCGTTGACCTGGACAAGGTGTTTCCGGCAGACCCTAAGGGTTTTGGGAGCAAACCCTTAGGGTCTAGTGACGAGGCGATTATCCTGGCCGGGCTCAATCTGCTCTTATGGCGGGGTGAGCGGGTGGGGATAGTCGGGCCCAACGCGGCCGGCAAGTCGCTTCTCTTTCGGCTTATCCTCGGCCAGGAGCCGGTCAGTGGTGGCGAGATTAAGATCGGGCCGAGTGTCAAGGTGGGTTACTACGCCCAGGAGCACGAGACGCTCGACTACGGGCGGACGTTGATTGAGACGGTGCGCCAGGCGGCCAGGCTTTCGGAAGAGGGGGCGGTGCGTTTCCTGGGCCGCTTTCTCTTCGACTACGAACAGGCGCGGGGATTAGTGGCGAGCCTGTCTGGGGGGGAGCGCAGTCGTTTGCAGATGGCCCTGCTGATGCTCTCGGATGCCAACTTTCTGCTGCTCGACGAGCCGACCAACAACCTGGACATCCCCTCCGCCGAAGTGTTAGAAGACGCGCTGGCCGATTTTGAAGGCACGGTGCTTGTCATCTCCCACGACCGGTATTTCCTCGACCGGGTGGTGGATCGCATCGTGGAGTTGGACGAGGGCGCGCTGACCGGGTACCTCGGCGGCTACAGCGATTACCAGGCGGCGAAGTGTAGAATATGAAACGTGACTGGTCAATTGGCGATTTTCTGGTATAATGCCACACTTGTGTGAAATGGGCGTTCGGCCATCATACACGCCGGCTGAACGCTTTTTGTGTGGGTTTTTGAGAGGAAAAGAGTATGAGCAAAAAAAGAGAAGCACCTATTGAGAAAGTGCGTATCGTTGGCATATTCGCTCACGTTGACGCTGGCAAGACTACCACGTCGGAGGCGATTCTGTATTATACAGGGCGTATTCACCGCACCGGGAACATAGACGATGGTGACACACAACTGGACTGGATGGAGCAGGAGCGGGAGCGCGGCATCACTATCACCGCCGCTGCCGCCGCTTGCCACTGGCAGGGTCACCGCATCAACTTGATTGACACCCCCGGCCACATTGACTTCACCGCCGAGGTCGTGCGCTCCATCCGCGTCATTGACGGGGCGGTGATCCTGCTGTGCGGCGTGGGCGGCGTCGAACCGCAGACCGAGTCGGTCTGGATGCACGCCAACCGGGAGAATCTGCCGCGCATCATCTTCGTCAACAAGCTCGACCGGCTGGGCGCTGACTTTGAGCGCGTGCTGGGCGAGGTTCACGAGCGACTCACGCCACACGCTGTGCCGCTGCAACTTCCCATCGGCCATGAAGGCGGCTTTACCGGCGTCGTAGATCTCATCGGCCAACGGGCGTTGATCTGGCGCGACGAGGCTTCCCCCCTCGCAGGGGGGACTGAGGGAGGTGGTGCTTCCCCCCTTGTAGGGGGGACTGAGGGGGGTGAGCCGATCCCCACCTCGATGCGGGAGCGAGTTGCTTCGGCACGGGAGTCGCTGCTGGATGCCGTCTGCGAGACGGACGAGGCGCTGCTGGAGCAACGGTTGGCGGGGGTCGAGCCCGACGCGGCGGCGCTCAGGGCGGCGCTGCGGAGTGCCACCATCGCCGGCAAACTGGTGCCGGTGTTGTGTGGTGCCTCGCGCAAGCGTTTCGGCGTGCAAGCCTTGCTCAATGCTATCGTCGCCTACTTGCCGGCACCGGTGGACATGCCCCCTATACTTGGCATCGTTCCCGGCAGCAAGGTTTCCCCCCTCACAGGGGGGACTGAGGGGGGTACGGAGAAGATCGTCGAGCGGCCCGACGACCCCGATGCCCCCTTGTGCGCCGCGGCTTTCAAGATCGTCACCGACCCACACGTGGGGCACCTGACCTGGGTGCGCGTCTTCTCCGGCCATCTGAAGGTCGGGGAGACGGTCTACAACCCACGTGCCGACGCGGAGGAGCGGGTGGGACGTATCTACCGTATGCACGCCAACCGGCGCGAGCAGGTGGATCATATGCAAGCCAGCGACGTGGTGGCGCTGGTGGGCGTCAAGTCGGCCATCACCGGCGACACGCTCTGCGACCCGGCCCATCCGATCGCGTTGGAGACATTCAGGTTCCCGGAGCCGGTCATCGCGGTGGCGTTGACGGCGACCTCCCGTGACGGGCAGGAAAAACTGCGCCGGGCTGTGGCGCGGCTGTGCGACGAGGACCCCACGCTGATTGGCCGCTTCGACCCGGAGACGGGCGAGGAGACGCTGGCCGGGATGGGCGAACTGCATCTAGAGATCGCTGTGGACCGGCTGCGAAGCGAGTTCGGCATCGTCCCGCAGGTGAGCCCGCCGCAGGTTTCCTACCGCGAAACGATACGCCAGGCAGTCGAGGCGACCGGCACCTACAAGAAGCAGACCGGCGGCCACGGCCATTTCGCCGTGGTGCAACTGCGTGTCGAGCCGCTGGAGCGTGGGGAGGGTGTCGTCTTCGAGAACGAGGCTCCTCCCTCCGAATTCCCCCGCGACTTTGTGCGTCCCGCCGAATTGGGCGTGCGCGACGCGCTGGAGAAGGGTTTCATCGCCGGCTACCCAGTCGCCGACGTGCGTGTGACGTTGCTGGGCGGCAAGTTCCACGAGGTGGACTCGGCCTCAATGGACTTTCAGATCGCCGGTTCGATGGCGGTGCGTCAGGCGGTGCGCCGTGCTAATCCTGCGCTGCTTGAGCCGATCATGCACGTTGACGTGAATGTTTTTAAGGAGCACCTGGGAAGCATCGTGGCCGACATTGGCCGGCGACGTGGAAGCGTGAACGCGTTGAACGTGCGGGGCAATATGCGCAACGTGGACGGCGAGGTGCCACTGGCCGAGGCCCGGGGCTACGCCACCGACCTGCGCAGCCTCACCCAGGGCCGGGGCACCTTCACGCTGGAGTTCCGCTGTTACGATCTCGTGCCGGACGGGATCACCGAGCAGATCATCAAGCAGCGCCGGGAGGAGGGGAAGATACCGAAGCGATAGCCCTGGCGGTTAAGTTGTCCATACCCAACCCTTGCTGATGAGCACGCGACAGAATTGGCAAGAACACTTTTCTTCAAGAAGACCTGTAAGTAAGGAGTAGAGATGGCGGTCTTCACTAACCGGCCCTACGCAGGCGCAGCAGACCTGCAAGTGATGATCAGCCTGGTTGCCGCCAGGCCCGCCGAGCGAATCACAGATTATCCAGGCATCGTTGATCTGCGGGAGATGTTGGGCAGGTCTGAGATGCGGACGAACACGCGTCTGTGGGAAGACGCCGATGGGCAATTTGTCGGCTTCGCCATCCTGTACGTGACGTACAACAAGCTGCTGTTTGAGGTCGCGCCGCAGGTAGCCGGTGGTGACGTCGAAGCACAGATGATTGCCTGGGGCGTGGAGCGTGTGCAGCAGGTGGGGCAGGAACGCAGTGACCCCATCACGCTCGAAGTGAGTTGCCGCGACGATAATACCGAACGTATCGCTCTGTTGGAACGACATGGCTTTGTGGCCCAGGAGACACGCACACTGCACATGATCCGTTCACTCGACGAGCCCATCCCTGAGCCGCAGGTGCCAGAGGGGCTCGTCGTGCGCCACGTCGAGGGCGAGCACGAAGTTGAACCGCTCGTCGCGCTCCATCGCGCCGCGTTCGGCAGCGAGAATATAACGGTCGAAGATCGGCTCTCTTGGATGCGTGTGCCGGGGTATGACCCAGAGTTAGACTTGATCGCGGTCGCGCCCGACGGCACGTTCGCAGCCTACTGCATGTGTTCGATTAGCGAGGAGGAGAATGCCTGCACTGGGCGCAATGAGGGCTACACCGACCCGGTCGCAACACACCCTGCGTTTCGGCGGCAAGGGCTGGCACGTGTCTTGTTGCTGACGGGATTCCAACTGCTGAAACAGCGTGGCGTGGAAACCGCCGTGCTCAGCACGTGGGGCGAGAACACCGCCATGCAACAGACGGCTAAGTCGGTCGGTTTTCGCGTGCAATCAACGACGGTCTTTTTTACCAAGCAGTCGCCACGATCCCTGGCTCACCTCCAAGGACGAAAATGAGCCGAGCGTAGGACAAGATGGCATCTTGTCCCACAGCTATTTTCGGAACAGTAACCATGATCCTTGGCTCACCCTCAAGGATGAAAATGTAGGTCACGTTTTTAACGTGACGATATTTGTTGCTGGCGTCACGCTGCAAGCGTGACCTACAAAGTCGTGGTTATTTTCGGAGTAGTGGTCATGACCCAGGGGTCACCACCAAGGACGAAAATGAGCCGACGTAGGACAAGATGGCATCTTGTCCCACAGCTATTTTCGGGCCGGTGCGGCTTCCAGATTGAAATGCACCAGTGGTGGTGCAAAGATTTGTCGTATCTTTTCAATATTTCGGGGACGCGGGGAACGCGAGCATCCCTGCTCGCACCTGGGGCAACCAAGATGGTTGCGATCCGTTAGCTCTACGTAACGTCCCCCGAGTTATTGAGAAGATACCATCAGACGACGGTTCGTCTCCTAGCCATATCCAGGCGCGACTAGCGGCCTCGTCGAGTGTTAGGGTATCTCGATTTTGCCTACATTACCCTCGGGGCTTCAGACAGGTTCCTGCTCCTTGTCCCCTGCCTGCCCAATTCGTCCTAGAACCATGAGGTAGGCTCCATCGTGTCTCTACAGACACACCGCAGTTACAGTCTGCGGCGGACCTTCATACCAACAGCTTAGCAGGACGCAGAACGGCCGGGAGCTGAGCCGCCAGGCGGCTGCCGCAGTGAGGCCCAACATGAACCGAAACGCATCAAACGCGACTCAAACTTCAAAACGGCTCTCGATAGCCTGGTCGGCTCCAGCGACTTGTTATGCGGCGAGATATGTTACCTGACTGCCTCTTCCAATACGGTTGCCATCTCGATAAGTTCAATGAGCTTCCTCGTAAACCTAGCAGCTGGAGCGCCGTCTACAATATCATGATCGAAGGAGATGGTTAGGTTCAAGTACTCCCTCACTCCTACCTGGCCATCATGCACACCTGGTTTCTGGGCGATCCCCCCTACTGTAAGACCCAAAGTGTGAGTGGGCAGAAAGCCTATGCCCCAGCCCCCGCCTTTTCCGAACATCCCTACCGATGTGACCACAACGGTTCCTTCAAGACGCTTGAACCAGTGCGGATTCTTTTTCACTGCCCAGAAGAAGAGGAGCCGAACAAAACGGGGAACTCGTGGGGCCAGGGTGACAAGTGTACTGTGCTGTTCGCTTCTTTCCGGGTTGGCTTGAATTGACCTGATCTCATTACTTATATTGCGAACGGTTCTGCGGTTAGCATTCCGAATGATGTGCGGTATGGCAACCGCACCTGGCTCAGACTCTATCATGGTGACGACATCGACATCGTGGAAGACAACCAGTCGACGACGCCAATCCCGGTAAGCCTGAACCTTGGGATTGCATGCGATGGCTCTGGAAAGACTGGCAACGATAAAGGCCGTAAAGGATATCTTGATATTGTCTCTAGCCGATAGAAGACGCCCAAGTTCGCGAGCCTTGGTGACATCCACTTCGACTAGCCCGTAGGTTATATGTCGTCTAGATCCGAGGTAGCCAGCGTCAACTACTACCTCTCTCCCTGGCGAAAAGGGTAGAATATCAAAGTGACCCATCTGTTAATCCCTCAGTATCAGAAGACAATACACCCCCGCCGGTCGGGTAGCAGGGCGGCGTTGCCGCCGCCCCGCCCCCTAAGAACGGCTCGTGACACTTTCGCGTCAAGCTGCTCAAGCCACTCAAAGGCCCCTTGGTAGGACCCGCTGTGATAGACAACACATATCACAACTTCACGATACGCGCTTGGAGCCACCTTGCGCTGCGCCAGACCGCTTTCAGATATGTGTGCCAGTCTTCGCTGCACAGAAGGGCGCACCAGCCAGGACTATGTCCGCCGTCTTATGCTTTCCCTCCTGCGATGTTCGCCAAACTCTCTCGTGACGAGCGACCAGGTTTGGAAGTCAGCCCGCTTTCGCGTGGGGTAATGTACCCTTTCGACTGCTCTCACGGCGCACTCCCCAGGTTCAACCTCTATCCTTCCCATTACAGGAAAGCATTCGCTTCCTCCACCATCCTCTACCCGCAGCCCCATTGGCTCACCTTGCGGTGAGCTTTCCCCGCAGGGAGGACTACGGGCTTACCACGTTCCGCGCAAGTACCTGCGTGGGTTAGGTTCCACCTCTCCGCCGGGGGTTCGCCATCTGCGATGGATGAGTTAGGAGCACCCAACCTGACCCCTTGCCTTTTGGCTCAAGCCTTTATGCCCTTGCGGGGCAAGTCAGCACCTTTGGCTTGTTCCCAATAACGACGCTTATCAGCGGTTCACATATATTCTTGAGTTTTGCGATGTGAAAGGGCCAGTTAGGGCCACAGTACATTAACAAACGATCAGAGCCAACACCACAAGCCAGCCAGGTCTGACCAGTATTGAAGCCGACCTGCCCGGCTGCGACAAGCAGGGATCTGCTTTCCGTTTAGGCCAGCAGCATCTGCAACACTGCGTCTGGGGAGTGTCCCTCCTCAATCTGCTGAGCGATCCAGCAAACCAGATGGCCCAGCAATTCATCCACGACCCACGGCACCGTTGGCCTGTTGATTCGAACCGGCCCCGCACCGCCCAACGCGAGCGTCCTGGCGGTCCTTGGTCACCCAGAAGAGAATACGCTACGAAGGACAGGTACCAATGCCGTTTGATACCCCGCAACTTGCGTAGCTGATAGTCTTCAAAGCCCAGGCACCCCTTGGCGTCCTCGTTGAAGGTTTCGGTTGGCCAGCGGTCGAGATAAGTCGTCAGGATACGTTTCGCTTCCCAGTCCCGTCGATTGGTGGCGTAAAAAGTGGGCGTCTTGTCCAGGTTCAGCTCATCCATATAAGCGGCGACGATGCGCACCCGCTGACGCTTGAGGCATTTCATCGGCATCACCTTGCTGAAGGCCCACCACAATCGATCATTGATCTTGAGAGGGCGATAGGCTTCGGCCGGGATGCTGGGACTGAACTGCTGGAGTTGTGTCCAGCGGTTCTGGATCAGAACCCTGCGATCCTTGGGGCAGCCGCTGACCCAGTCCTTGCCCAGTTCCTGCACCACGCTGATCAGCGGCCGGCGGCAATACCAACCGTCGAAGAGCACGACATCGAAGGGCAGGCCCCAAGCGACAGCCTGCTGTACCAGGTCGGCTGCCAGTTGGGTTTTGGTACGAAAGATGCGTTGGCGCACCCCGTAGGCCAGCAGGCTGACCAGATAGCGATGGTAACCACTGAGAGTAGGTTCGACTCGCAGTTGGGCTGCCATCTCTGCCAGGTTTGCCGACCACTTCTTCTTGCGAAACTGGAGGTACAGCCGAAGGTCAACGGGAAACTGGTCAGCTCGGTTGAGGTAGTAGCTGGTGACCACATTGTGGGCATAGACATACCGGTTGAGCGTGTGGTCCTTCAGATAGGCCAGTTCCTCAATGCGACACTTGGTATGGTGAGCCAGCGTGTCGTCGATAATCAGCCGGCCGGCTCGAGCACTCACGGGACGCCGGTGGAGACGAGTTACCTCCAGTTCGACCCGGCGCCGGTTCAGCTCGCATTCATCCCACTCGGCTTGGGTCAAGAACTTGTTCAGTGCACTCTGATCGTTGTTGTTAAGGAACAGAGCATTGATTGCAGCGACCGTCTTCTTGTCACCAGCAATCAAGCCCGTCACGTACTCGCAGAAGTGTTTCACTTGCTCCTCGGTCCGAAAGACCGGCGTGAAACAGGGCAGGTTGTTAATGACGACACTCGGATACTGGACGATAGGCATCTGCATCACGCACCTCCTGGCGAGCTGGTGCGCATGTTGTGCCACACATCGTCCCCGACGTCAAGTCATCGCAAAACTCGAGATATATTAACCATACCACACCATCCGAGCCCCCGACCGCCTTGGTGCTAGCAGTCGCAACGTCTTCTCATGATTCCGTTACCATCCCTGGCGTTCGCCCGGCTGCATCGAACTAGTCGGGATGAGGGATACACTTGTCCCCGGAGCTTCACACCCCACCGTCACCAGTGACGCATGTCCGGGTAGAATACCGGTCGCAGAAGACCGGGTTGTGTATTGCCGTATTCCCGTGAGTTCTGCATGATACGGCAGCCACAACAGCTACTTGCACAACTTCGTGTCGCACCATAACGGCCAGCATAAGCCGCGCCGCGATTGCGGGGAAAGTCCCTTCGGTAGCAGACTACCTGAAAGCGCGTGGTGCCGCCGCCAGCAGTCGCGCAAGCGGGCGTCGGCTTGATGCAATGTTAGGCCGCAATTCTAGCGAATTCGACCGATTCCACCCCATTCAGACCTCCCGCGGTTGGCTATGGCTACTGCTGCCACGAAGACCCACAGCGCGGCGGCTAATACGAGGTACCAAGTTAAGAGGAGCACTCCCGATATTGCCAGAGGCATAAAGATAAAAAGCACACTGCCTGTGAGACTCGCGTGCATAAGCATCGCTACGAGCAGGCTCTCGGTACGGTCGTAGACCCACACCATGAGCACCCTGTAGGCTGGCAGTACTATTACATAGAAGAGAAACTGGGGCAGGAAGAGCAGCAGGGAGAACGCTCCGGAGGCAGTGCCGCTCCCCCAAAAGGCCACAATAAAGTGCCACGCTCCCCACAAGAAACCTACGATAAGCCCGGTGGTAAAGACACCATAACGCTGTCTCAGCCTGGGCGTGACGAACCCCGTCCAGCCGGGCTCCTCGAAGAGGCCGCCTACCAGTCCCGCCATGATACCGGACAGCAGTAGGGATACCTTGTCATCGGATACGAAGATGCCAGGGAGAAATACCGGGGAGGTTAGCGCAAGTGCGAAGAGCGTCACCGTCGCCAGAAGCGGGGTGGTCAGCAGCGCGACCGCGTACCAGGTAGCGTCCACCCGCCACCGGCGCAACCGGGCTAGAAATTCGCGCAAGCCAGTCCTGCCATCAACGAGGCCTGTCAACAGAATGCCAGCCACAATGGGGCCGACGGTCAACGCCAGGACCACGAATGGGAGCAGTATCTCAAGTTGCTCCGCGTTAGCCGGGATTCCGCCAGGTCCTCCGATGACCAGGAGGACGCCGCCCCATGAGATAGCGAACGTTAGGGCGAAGTAGGTCACCACCGGGCGGCTCTTGATGAAAGCCTTAATGGTCGTCATAATGTTCTCCTCTCAACTTGAATATAAAACACTTTGCAATGGTGTCAATTATCGGCCTAACGACTTCATGCCATGCTAGCCCGCACCCAGTGATTCCCACACGCCCTCAGCCCGGTGAAAATGTGGCGATGCCCGGAGCGACCAACGGGAGCGTAGTATGTATGCGTTGCTAGCTCCAGTGCCCGGCATTTTCCTGTTTTTACTCTGCCATAGCTTCTCGTAGAGTTTTCACTATTTCATTGGTTAAGCTTCTTACATCTTCGTCAGTTAGTCGGTAAGCAGACGTGTCTTCCCGAGTAGGTTTCGGGTCAGATGGCAAGAGATCGACGATATGTGGATTGATGACTGCTGCGGGTTTTTTCCCAACTCTTTTACTCAATTCACGGGCAAGTTTTGGGTTTGGCCCATCAGCTCCCCCACTTATTGAGATGAAAGCATACTGGTTGAGGCTGGTCTTGAGATGCTTGAAGTAAGCTCGGAGTGGTGCTGCTACTTGTCCCATCCAAACCGGCCCCACAAAAATGACCATATCACTATCTTCCACATTGTTCACTATTGGGTTCACCTTTGGTGTTCGATTAAACAGCATATCAAGGGCAATTGTAGCATTGGTCCTGGGTTTGGGTTCGGTGATGCTGATATGTTCAGCCGAGAATTCTGAAGCAATACTGGCAGCCAAAGCTTCGTTGTTACCGGTGAGTGAATAGGAAATAACTGTGATTTTCATAGTGACTCTCCTAGAATTGTATACTAGACTTGCGAGTATTCATCAATTACCGCGCCTTCCTGCAATTACCAAGAGTTTCGATTTGCTGAGTGTGGACTGCATTGATTGGGTGGCTCCTATGTCTGTGAACCGCAGGGTTTGGGTTGTCCTGGCAATGCGGGCTAACGGCCTGGGCGTAACCCGCCGCGCGATTACGTGGAAAACACCTTCGTCAAAAAGCTAGCTCCAAAGCGCGCTTTGCCGCTGCTACCACGCGCGCCAGCGTGGTCGGGTTGACGCCCTTGTTAGGCGGCCCTGCGCCCAAAAACCAATCTCGCCAACCCTCAACCCGGTTCTGCTGCATGCCACTGTTCCAATCACAAAGCTGAATACGATACTTCACATCATCTTCCACTTGCAGCAATTCATTGACTATCGTTTCACGGCGCACCCGCATGGCTTCTGGTGCGGTCTCGCCTATCTCCCAACAATCAAATGCGACAAATTGATCATCACGATTTACAGCGGCGACAAACCCCGACATTTCTGTTTAGGGGGTATCCCCAGAATTTATCTCCCTATGCAGAATTCGGACAATACGGTTATAGATGATATTCGATATCCCCGTGGTCTTTCCGCCGATTACATTCGCTATCCCCCAGGTGTCTCCGCCGGTTGTATTCACAAACTGAATGACAACAGTATCAATATCTTCGTGATAGCGTGCGATACTGTAGTATCCAGGTACCCAGCCGGTATGTTCATATTCGTAAATTGAGGAGTAGATCGCCTGTTCATCGTCATTCAATAATGAGCCATCATTCAATGCCTTCAAAAATATACCGACATCCTGTGCTGTTGCGATCATTGATCCACCTGGAATTACATGATCAAGAGACCTAAGATCATCGTCATATTGATACCAGTACCCACTGACAACATCATCGTAATCTACCTGGCTAAGCAAGCTGAACGTGTTCGTTAGGCCG
>Ga0190284_1000697_pt1 | contig 17556 bp, 8 predicted proteins | sample 48691812_MG_FD_161668 | JGI IMG/M metagenome (GOLD analysis project Ga0190284, IMG submission 161668) | Hydrothermal vent microbial mat bacterial communities from Southern Trench, Guaymas Basin, Mexico - 4869-18-1-2_MG | ecosystem: Environmental > Aquatic > Marine > Hydrothermal vents > Microbial...
CAGGTATTTCTTGAGGGCGGCCGCTTCCGGGCTGTCCACGGCAGACTGGACGTCCATGAAGCCCTTCATGTGCTTCATGACCTCCGGCATACGCTCAGCGGCATCGCCGAGCGGACACAAATCTCCCGACGTTCGTTTGGCATGGATGTCGTAGGCAATGCCATGGATATCATCGACATAGCCGTTGTCATCGTTGTCCAGCCCGTCGAGCTTCTCGTTGGGATTCACAAAGAGGCGGTCCTGAAAGACCGTGCCGTCCGTGCCGGAATCCCAGACACCCACCAGCACCGGCGTCAGACCCTGATCGTCGGAGAGCGTCGCCGACCGAGCAGCCCAGATGTCGGGCTTGGTTGTCTTGTTCGCATCGATCATCTCCTGATAGACGGCGATAATCTCGTTCTTCAGCGGCAGCCGCTCCTTAATCGTGAAATAGACGCCGATCACGTTGCCAGCCTGATCGGCGTTGAGTTCGCCCGTCTCTGCAACCACAGGATCCAACTGGGCCTGGATGGCGCCCATCAACAGGTTCTCGCTGAAGATCTCCATCCGGCCCTTGTTCTGTTGAATCACGTCCTGAACGACATCCCAGGGCAACTTGGCGACGCGCTCGGCCAGATGTCGGCGAAAGGCCTGCTTGTACTCCGCCAGGCCGGCGTCCGGACCGACCTCACGCCGGGCGGCGATCATGGAGAGTGTCGAGAGGCCTGTCGTCAGCTTCTTGGCCTCCTTTTTCTCCAGTGCGCGGATGTGCTCGATGCCGGCGATCGCCGCATCGTGATTCCCATCAATCAAATCAATAATCAGCATCGCGCTGTACCACCGCTGAAGCGTCGTGGCATCGTCGATCTCGTAGGCTGCGAGGTCCGCCTCGACGTCGGCCCGAAGCTTGACGGCCAATTCGGCCACCTGCTCGTCCGACTTGACCAGCTCTGAAACCTTGCCCTGGACTGGATAGGTACGCTTGGGCAGATCATCGAGCTTGGTGATTTTGATCTTCTTGCACGGCTTGTCCGCCGACTGGGCAATCCCCGCCTTGCTGCAAGGCTTGTCCGCTGGTTCAGCCGCGCAGCCGGCGACCAGTGAAGCGGAAAAACAGGCAAACGCCACAATCCACACGTTGCGAAACCTCTGGTGCATCTGATGTCTCCTCACATTAGGGCTCGCGAATTGTCCACAATGATAACGCTGAGTGCCTATTCCCACAACCGTGGCACCGGCGCCAAAGCCGGTGGTTCATCACGGGCTTTGGCGCCCATGCCACAGGAGGTTTTGGGATAGGTTCTTGGTTATCCCGGCAAAGGCCGACCCGGCGAACCTCACCGTCAAAACGACGGCAACGCATATCCGCCCCGGCGCCCTGCTATCATAACAGGCGCATTTTGACCAGGCAACGCATCCGGTGGGTGCTACTGGCGGCTGGGTCCATGACACAATCGGCGGGGATTTCCCGCCTACAGTTCCCGCATGACTTGCCCCGCAGGGGCTTCTGACAGTAGCCCAGCACGAAGTGCTGGGATAGGTCTGCTTTACACCATCGCTGCCTGATAGCGGCGTCCGCTTTGCATCATGGACACCATCAGGCACAACAATCGCCGGGCCACCTCAGTAGTCCCGAAATCGATCGTGGTTGAAGCAGCCGACCTTATCTCTCTATGGGGAAGGCGAAATCGCAAAGTGCGCTATGGCGAGTGCTTTGGGGTGTTTCCGGGGTTCGTACCCACAGCATGCTACCGAAGGACTTCATGTGAACAAGGGAGATCCGACAGGCTCAAGCGGAGCTTGTAAGGTCTGACGAGCCAACAACGCGAGGAAGACCTGACGGCCTGCCGGAAGTCAGACTGGCTGATAGTACTCCGAGGCCGGGAGAGCCGGCCACATGGGGAAGCGGCCAGCAAGGGTTGAATTGTTCGAGGGAAACATGGGCTCCATACAAAGGGAGGAGACGGACCTCTATGCAAAGAGGGGATACACCGGTCATGCTAACAGGACTCGAACGAATAGCAGTAAAAAGCTCGGGAGGAGCCAAAGCTTCGGTTCACGTCGCTGGCCCACCATGTTACCAAAGAGTTGATCTGGAAGAACCTATGTCGGATTCCAAACAACTCAGCAGCGGGATGTGATGGGAAGACGGTGGCGGAGGCGAAGGAAGAGTTCGGGGAGTGGGTTGAGCCAATGCTCCAGTCCATGCATCGCCAGGGGTATCGACCGCCGCCGATGCGGCGGGTTTACATCCCCATCCTTTGCGATAGCAATGGGTGGGGGATCACTCTCACGAACAACGCATTCCCCACTCTTTCTTTCAGAAAGGACGGGGCACGCAGCGGGGCACGCGGCGAGTGGTTGGGCTCAGGGATTCAGCAGCTTGTCGATGAGACACTGAATGTCGTCGCCGTTGAAAACCCCGTCGCCGTTGCAGTCGCCAACCACGCAATTGGTCGGGATGCGCAGTCGCTCGACTTCGGTCTGAGTGTTGTAATGCTCACCTCCTATCGCATAGAGCCTGGACTTCGTATCGAACGCCGCTGCGAACTGGTTGATCGATCGGCTCATGTTGGAGTGGCTCAGCCAGCTGTCGCTCGCGTAGTCGTAGACTTCAACGCTGATAGGAGGTTGCTGCTGTTCCAACCACCAAGGACAAAGATCTTGCCATCAGAAGCGGTCGCGTATGCTCCCATCTGTCTGCCTTGGTTGAGGGGAGGGCCAGGTTCCCAACATGGGGTAGGATCCGCCGGATCGAATCGCTCAACGCTGTCAATGGGAGGCCCTGACGCAGGAATGCCCGCGATGGCGTAGATACGTCCTTCTTGATCCGTCCCAGCGCCAAGATGCCGCCTTGCTACGCTGAGATCACATCCGAGCATCTGCCAACCGATCCCGGCATTCTTCGTGTCGAAGACTTCTACAGAGGCGAGCGCGTTAGTTCCATCGTCCCCACCGATGGCGTAGATTTTTCCGCAGTGATCGACCGTTACGCCAAAGAAGGCTCGTGGAACGTTCAGCATATACGGTGATATCGTCCAGGTTTCGGTGCATACGTCGTAGGTCTCCATCGTACCCAGTTTGACGCCGTTTTCGTCCGCACCTCCTATGGCATAGATGACACAGCATGCGTTGATTACGCCGTGACCATGCCGAGCGGTATGCATCGGAGTGGCGGGAGACCATGTGTTTGTTTGCGGGTTGTATCGCTCTACACTTGAAAAGGCCGGCGCACCTCCCCATTCGCTTCCACCGACGGCGTATATGAACCCATCGTCCCCGAGAGCTGCTCCATGAAACCGCCGACCATCAGCCATTGCCGACACGGACTCCCATGAATCGTCGGCTAGGACGGCTTGGTGTCCGATCGTCACTGCCAGCAACAAAGCCAGTGCAACTATTCGCAGCCAGTAGTTCGTTCTTTCCATCGTTCGGATCTCCTGTGTTTGGGGCGTTCTAATTGTTTTGCCGATTCTGCCTCGATCGGTCACCACCATGAGGACCACGCCCGTCCTGTGATTGCTGACGCCTGAACCATTCAGGCGAAGACCATAGACACGTGCGTCAAACCAGCCGACGGAACATAGAAAAAGGCGGACAATTATTGGGGGCAAACCCGTAATGAGTGGTAACTGGTGTCGCAACAGGCGGTTGCGACGGGTCGCGCGGCGCAGGCAGTTGACGTTGGCCTGTCCCACGATGAGGTTCGGCAAGCCCACGGATCGCAATCCGTGGGCTTTGGGCGAAGTTTGGCATCCGTGGGCTTTGGGCGAAGTTTGGCATCCGTGGGCCTTGGATGAGGTTTGGCATCCGTGGACTTGGAATGTCGTGACGGCGCGGTATAATCGAGACGCGGGGAGTACCATTTACGAGGCACGGCATGACGACGCCGACACAATACCCGGTCACCGAACTCCTGGCCGCTGTCGGCCGGGGGGACGGCTCCGCGCGGGACAAGCTCTGGTCCTTGATCTACGACGAACTGCGCGGCATGGCTCGGCACCAGTTGGCCGATGAGGCCCGAGGCCGCGCGATGCAGCCGACCTCTCTGGTCCACGAGGTATACCTGCGTCTGACCGCCGGCCAGGAGGTGCAATGGGCCGACCGGCGACATTTCTTTGCCGCGGCCGCCCGAGCGATGCGCCGCATTCGCATAGATGACGCACGTAAGAGAAACAGGCTGAAGCGCGGCGGCGGTGCGAAGCCCGGGCGACTCGATGACGAGTCCGTCCCCCACACTCAGAGAGAATGGGGCACCCGGCAGGACCCGACCGAGGAACTCGCGATCGACGAAGCGCTCGATAGGCTGGAGCAGACGAACTCGCGCATGGCCGAGGTGGTGATGCAGAGGTATTTCGCGGGATTGACGGTGGACGAAACCGCGGACGTCCTCGGGGTCTCGTCCGGGACCGTGGACACGGACTGGCGCTTCGCCCGGGCCTGGCTGCGCCGGGAACTGACGTAGTAATTGTGGATTGACGATTGACGATTGACGATCGTGGATTGGAGATTCGGGATTGACGACGGACCGAATGGAGCGCATCCGGGGGGTTTTCGGAGAGGCGTTGGCGCGCCGGCCGGAGCAGCGTGCAGCGTTCCTCACCAAAGCCTGCGGCGAGGATGCGGCACTGCGCGCCGAGGTCGAGTCGCTGCTGGCGTGTGACCAGGAGGCATCCCCCGACTTCATGCAGCCGCCGGAGCCGCCTGCCGGCATGAAGCCGGCCCGTGACGCTGGCGGCCTCGATCCACTGATCGGCAAGACGATCGGCCGCTACCACGTCAAAGGGGTGATCGCCTCCGGCGGGATGGGCACGGTATATCTGGCTGAGCAGGAGCAACCGCGCCGCGACGTGGCGCTGAAAGTCATGCGGGCGGGCATCGCCTCGCGTTCGGCATTGAGGCGGTTCGAATACGAGTCGCAGATCCTCGCCCGGCTGCGGCATCCGAACATCGCACAGGTGTACGAGGCGGGAGCCCATCCCCATGAGCAGAGCCCCGACCGTGAACAGAGCCGCAACCGTGAGCAGAGCCGCGACCGTGATCAGAGCCGCGACCGTGAGGGAGCGGTTGCCCGCTCGAATGACCGGCTCGGGGACGAACCGGCTCGCGCCGTGCCGTATTTCGCCATGGAGTACATCCCCGGTGCGCGGACGATCACGGAGTATGCGACAGAGCACAAACTTAACACGCGCGAGCGATTGGCGTTGTTTCTCCAGGTCTGCGACGGCGTACACCACGGGCACCAAAAGGGCGTCATCCACCGCGACCTGAAACCGGGAAACATCCTCGTAACATACGATCAGAGCCCCGCCCATGAGCAGAGCCCCGACCGTGAGGGAGGGGTTGGCGCACTCGAGAGAGGACCGCTTGCTGACGCGCGCGGCTCTGATCTCGCGCTTCAAGCCTATGTCAAGGTCATCGACTTCGGCGTCGCGCGTTCGACCGATTCGGACATGGCGGTCACGACGCTACGGACCGACGTCCGCCAGTTGATCGGCACCCTCCAATACATGAGCCCGGAACAGTGCGAAGCGGACGCGGACGAGTTGGACACGCGAAGCGACGTGTATGCCTTGGGCGTTGTGTTGTACGAGTTGCTGTGGGGACAACCTCCCTACGACGTTTCTGGGACGACCATCGCGGGGGCAGCACGGATGATCTGCGATGCGCCGCCGACGCCACCGAGCACGATCACTGGCCGTGGCACCGGCGGTTGTGGCACCGGCGTCCCGCCGGTGAAGCGTGACGTAGAGATGATCGTCCTGAAGGCATTGAAGAAGAACCGCGAAGAACGGTACCAATCGGCGGCGGAGTTGGCAGCGGACGTGCGTCGCTATCTTCGCGGCGAGCCAACCGAGGCCCGACCGCCAACGGCATGGACACGGGCGCTTCGTTGGGTATCACGGCATCCGGTGGCAGCGACGACTGTAGCGTGTGTCAGCGTAGCGCTCGGCCTTGTCGTCACGACCTACGTTTCCGTGTGGTACCTGAACATACGACCGTACGAGGTCGAACTGCTCGAAGGGGGACACGAGGCCAGATTGGTGGCATTCAATGGAACACCCCTGAAGACATGGACGGCTGAATCGCCTGGGGCAATCACCTTTGCGGCCTTGATCGACCGACCGGCGGAACTCGGCGGCGGACGGTTGGCCTTGCTATGCTTCAATCGAATGTGCAGCGAGCCTTTTCGAGGCTCGCTGTGCGCGTTCGATGCCGAGGGTGACCTCGAGAAGCCAATATGGAAGAAACGCATCGAGCCAGACGACATCCTGCCAGACCTTGTCGCTAAGCGCCGTTCCGTCGTCGAGGAATACAACGTTCAGCACTGCAGGATAGTCGACGTCTTCCCGGAGAGCCCTGGCGAAGAAATCGTCCTGTCCTATGCCCGCGGCGGTCATTCGCAACGTGTCCTCCGGATATACGATCTCAGCAGCGACTTGCTCTATCAGGTCTGGCACGATGGCGAAATGGGGTCGTGCTACTGGATGTCAGATGTAAGGCTCCTGGTGTTCGCGGGCGACAATCATGAGCCATACTGGGATGCCGGCGAACTCCTGGGTGACGGAGAAAAGGTCTGCGACCGCGTCGTCTTCGCCCTTCAGCCGGTACCCGGCTACATCAACGACACACACTTTCTCAACGACGCCGACCGTCTGTCGCTCGTACCCACTGACGATCCTGGGAACCCCGTCTGGTACCTGCGTCTAGACCCGGAGGATGCGGTGAACATCACGGAGCGAATCACGCTCCATCCACCTGATCCGCCAAACGACCCCGGCCGTTGCGTGACGTGCGTGGTCTTTGTCGGCGATCAGCCGCAACCCACCGTGTGGTGGGCCATTAATGAACACGGCGAGGAGGTCCAAGGCACGCGCGATTGGGGTGACAACTACAAGTCCAACAGGCTTCAGTTCCCCGAGGGCGACGACCGGCGGCTGCCGGATCCTGAGCAGTTCAAGCTCCGCCCGATGCCGCCGATCGAGTCCACGCCGACGGAAACACCGAAACACCAACACGCTGAACGATGATAGCTGACAGCTTCCCACCTCAACCAGAGCGCTGATCAAGAATATCGCTGGTGCGAGAATCCTTTCTCGCACCCATCCGCTGCGAGAATCCCTTCTCGCCCCCACCTGACCGCTAATAGCTAACAGCTAATAGCTTCTCAACCGGAGCGCTGATCAAGAATAGAGGGCATGATACCGGGATGGCGCGCGGGGGATTATCCCCGCGATGTCGCGCCCGTTCCGCGCCCGCACAGGGCGAAAAACCCAAAAAGTTGCGCGCAGTTGCGCTTTGGGAATCACGCGCAAAAGCGCAACTATTCACCGGCAGACATGGGCGGCAACGCATGAACGATCAATAAGAAGAAAAAGTTCCCATTATCGGAGGAATGTACTCATTTGACTAACGCCGCACAACGCCACACCGAGTATTGGGGCATCATACAATACCCGGCGTGCAGGTGACACGTGCGGTGTTGACTTCGGGAGGTCAGAGCCTGATCCCGGCGAAGACGTCGCGTTTGAGGCTGTGCTCCTTCGCATCGAAGACACGGACCTCTGAGAAGCCCCCCTTTTCCTTCATGATGTTTTCCGTCCAGGCGCGGTTGATGTCGATGCCGATGCGGTCCTTGTAGTGCGCTTCCGATGAATCCCCCATCTCCAGAAAGCAGATCCGCTTTGTCTTGGCAAAGAGCCACTCCAGGCAGGCGATGCCGTCTTCGGAAGACCGCTGAATCATCACCCACTGCAAGACGCTAAAGGCCGAGGTCACGTCGAACAGGCGATCCACGGTATCACGTAGGTAGTCGTAGGCGTCGGCCGCCACGTAGGTATTATGATCGCGGCGAAAGAACGAATCGAGCAGCTTGGCGACCCGGATATCGCCCTCGACCACGTCGGTGCCTTCCACAAAAAAGCCCAGCCGTCGGATTCGGTGGCATAAGTAACCGGTGTTGCTACCGACGTCGAGATAGGTGGCCTGTCCCGTGGGGCCTTGGTCAGGTAGCCCCAGTTCGCCAAAAACCGAGGCCATCAGTTCTACCCGAGCGTCGGTATCTGGGCGCAAGACACGCCAACCGGAGCACTCCTGAAACTCGACGGGCTGGTAAATCGCCTGCTCACCGGGATACGGGTCCTGTCGCTCGAGCCTGTCAAGAATCTCCTGCCGGGCTTCCGCGACCATCTCTGCATGGCACTTGTCGCACGCGGAGATGGTGATGTCTCTGTCCGGCGAAAGGACGAATTTGGTCGCCTCGGTCGCGGCACATTTCTGACACATCACGGTGAACCGGGTCTCCTGACAGCCGTGTGCGTGAAGAATCTCGAGCTGTTCCGCCGATGGCGTTGCGACAACGATGTCGAGTCCTCGCGCCGAAGCGTCGAGCCAGTGCCGAACCATCCCGTCGCCAAAGAACTGGCTTTCCTCAAAAGCTACGAGCGTCTCCGGCGGCGTCTGTCCCAGGATTCGCACGGCCTCGGCAACAGAAACGAAATGATCTAAAGGGCACTGGAGCCCCGGCACACGGCAGGCAAGTCGGTGGTGGTCTCGAAGTGACGGGCGAGACGCCAACACCGGAGAGTCGCTGCAGGCGAATGTCAGCGCGGAGCGCCCCCGCTCAAGGGCACTATTGACTGTTTCGATCAGCCGTCGGGATTTTCCAGATCCAGGCACTCCTGTCAGGATATCTATGGACATGGCTGTCTCGCTTTCTTCAGATGTCTCTTTCAGCCGAATACGACTCACGTACTCTTCTGTGTCTCGCGGTACTTGTGAGGTTCCCAGGGGCCCCATTTCGACTCGAAGTACGCCTTGTTCTTTTCAAACAACTCCTGCCGCCGTGGGGAGGGGATCTCGTCAAACGAAGCCGACAAGTGATGATGGATGAAGACATCCTCTGCGCACGCCAGTGTATAATCCGACTGGAGAGCGCGCATCGCGTAGTCATCGTCCTCGAAAAACCCAACCCCGTATTCCTCATCGAGCGGACCCACCTCGTTCCAGACCTGCTTCGGGATCATCACGCAGAAAAACGCCGCCGCTCGCAGGGCAAGCCGCTCGCCCCGATGGGTTTCCGTATACCCGCGGGCGGCCACGGCCATTTCGGACATGCCATCGTAGCTGATGTCGATCTTGGCCTCGTTGCCTATATTGTTCGTGATCGGATTCAGCAGGCCCAAGTGGGGATCACGCCTGAAGTGGGCCAATAGATCGGCAAGCCAGCCGCGCGTAACATACGTGTCGTTGTTCAGGAATACGATGTACTCACCCGACGCCGCGCGGGCTCCTTGATTGTTGCCTGCCGCGAAGCCCCTGTTGTCGTCGTTGAGAATCAATCGTACGTGGCTTCGGTCCTTTGCGAAATCTTTCAAAAACGGAGGCGTTTTGTCGGTGGAGGCGTTGTCGACGATGATCAGTTCCCAATCGGGGTAATCCGTGAATTTCTCAAGACTGTCAAGACACGCCTTGGTGAATTGAAGCTGGTTGTACGTCAGGACAACGATGCTGACCCTTGGGAATAGCGAGCCGAGTGCTTCGCCGAGGACTTCTCCGCGCTTTTCCCAGGTGTTCTCTCGGGCGAACGCTCTGCGTCGCTCTACCTGCTCGGGGGACGTGTTGTCCAGGGCCTCGCGGAGGTGCGCGATGAAATCATCATGGCTCGCGGCTGTGCGCACAACCTCTCCCATCTCGGCGAGTTCGGGAAGGTCCACGGCCACCACCGGCTTGCCGGCACTGAGATACTCATACACCTTCACCGGATTTGTGCAAAGTGTCAGTTCGGTAATCTTGAAGGGGATCGTGCAGACATCGAATGCGTGCAAATACCGAGGCAGCTCCTTGTAGGACACCTCGCCGGTCAGGTGGACGTTGGGGATGGCCTGCAAAGCCGATACGTCGGCCCCGAAGGTGGAACCGACCAAAACGAAATTACAATGCGGCAACGCGCGGGCCGCCGCGACGACCAACTCGGTGTCGAACCACTCCGAGATCGCCCCGTAGTATCCAATAATCGGCCGAGTGTTCGTTAGCGCCAGTTCGGCGGGCGGTTCGGCAAAGTGGTCGTACTCCGTTCCATTGCGGATAAGGATGTTGCGGTCGGTCTTCTTTGAGATGCCCTCGGTGAGCGTCATAGACGTGGTGACGGTCAGATCAGCGCCTCGGAGAAGCAGATCCTCCAACTTCAGAATGGCGGGGTTGTTGGTTGAGAAGCCCGCGTGATGATCCAAGCAGTCATACATGATCCGATTGTTGTTCAAACGTTCGACGACCGGATGCCAGAAGGGGTGGTCAACAATAGAGACGGTTGCGGCGACATTGAACTTGTTGCGCAGTTCTTCGAGGCCGAACTCGATGGTATTCAGTTGTTCCTCCTCCAGCGCGTCCTCGTAGATCACTGGAGGTCGGCCACTGCACGGTAGAGAGATGATGCACACGTTCGTCGCGACAAAATCCGGTTCCGGCTCGTACGTGCTGCTATCACCCACGAAAGTTGTTTTGAAATAGAAGACACGGTGTCCTTTTGCGGCCAATGCCAGCGCGATGTGCTGGGGTCGCTGATGCCGGAAGTGCCAATCGATGACCGGGAAAACAAACACATCGTAGGGCCGGGGGCCCATGCTGGCGGATCGGGGGAAGCTCGCCGTTGGCAGCAAGGATAGCTGAGCATTGCGTTGAAGAATCTCTTGCCATTCAAGATACTGCTTGTATCGTAATGACTTGGGAAAGACGCGACCAAATGCACTATAAAAGAGATCCTTGAATCGACCGCGAAATCGGTCTCCAACAGGCGCGGCACGATACGCGGTGCGAAGACATGACCAGCCAAGGTCGCGGGACCAACGAAGCGGACCATGCCCGCGCTCCTTGATCTGCGTGAGCTCCTTCTGAAGACATGCCTCGTTCCGAACGAGCGCATCCCGCTCCTGCTGCATCCTGCGGAGCTTCCTGCTCAGATCGGCGATCGTTACCGTGTGTCCTTTCGCTACGGCGCAGTATCTCTCCACTCGTGCTCTAGCGGCAGCCCGGTCGTTCCCCAAGGCGCCACACTTCTTCCCCAAGTCCTTGATCTTGTTCTGTTGGGCACGATTGGCCGCGGCGTGTTTCTTCTTCGCTTGTACGGCGGCGTCGCGTTCGCTGCGCAAGGCACTGGACTGCCTCACGAGATCGTCAATCTTCGTTTGTTGAGCGCGGATAGTGTCGTCTTTCGTGTTCTCTACTGCCTTGAACCCGGCGATTTGGCCTTGCAACGCGGCGATTTGGGCCTGCAACGCGGCGATTTGAGCCTGCAACCCGGCTTGAGCGGTCCTGGCTTCCTCAAGCTCCGTTTGAGGCGACGGAGTCTGATCTCGATGTAGAACCAGCGTATTATGGTGTAGGAAGAACCTCTCCGGCAAAGCCGGTATCCTGAACTCGTCCGTCTGCTCCGGCAAGTCACGAAGGACTTCAAACAGTCGTTTGTGATCCGGCGAAACCTCGACATCATCGAAGAAATCTTCCTCACGACGCTGCCAGTGCAGCAAGTCCGTAGTCAGAAACTCATCGACCGCAGAAGCCGGCACTTCCAGACCACTCAATCCGCAATTTTCGAGAAACGCCTTGATTCGAGCCAGACACGACGGCGAATCGGTTAGCAGGTCGCCAAAATCCACCGTCAAGACGGGGAACGACGCGATATTCACAATTGCAGAATAGGTATAGACGCTCCACATCGCCAGTGCAGCACTCTTCGTTAACCCATTCCGTTGTTCCAGCGACTTCGCTATCTCTAACGGATTCCTGCGAATGAAAACAATGATCGGCCGGTCGGAGAACTGTTCGATCCAGAACGGCAGAGTAAGGCTGTTGCGAGGATCCTTCCAGCAGAATTGTGCGTTTGAGAAGGTATCACTCAGCAGTTGTCGTGCTCGTGCCCGCAACGAAGCCAGGCGTTGATCCTGCCACCAGTTTCCAATCAAGTAAGGCGGTGCCAACCAGCAGCCGTTGAACACTTTCAAAACGTCCTCATTCAGGTTCGTGAGTTGGAGGTTCTCCCAGAATCCTCGGGGATTGTCCGAAGCAAACTCCGGGACACCTTCCCCCCGACCCAAGGAGACGCCCAAGAGATTGATGCAACGGGCCAGTGCAGACGTACCGCTACGGTGCATTCCGATTACGCAGACCGTTTTCTGAATCATCGTGTCCTTATGATGAACGCCCGGAGCGCTTCCTTATCCTGACCGTTCGGATCGCCAAGTGACCAAGCTCACGACACCCCCTGAAGTTCTGCGAGCCTCCCAATATCCTGTTCGCTATAATTCAACCTGACATGTGCCGACTGTCAATCCCGAATACCAGTTGGGTCGCATCAAGCACTCCGAAGCATCGAGCGTTAGTCGTTGCAGAACAAGGGTATATCAGCCCGTGGTGAAAGGAAAACAGCGATTCGGAAACGCCGTTCCTGGCCGTGAAAACCACCGGCGAGACGCCGGTGCCACAGTTTTACCACGGGCTGATAGATATACCCAAAGCCCACGACAACACCGAGAATAGCAGGCCGCTTCGCACTGGGCTTCACCGTGAAGCCACCGGCCATCGAGAAGATGAGCGTTCCTTGCGGCGTTATGAAGGAGATCGCCGCGGTAGGCCGCGATGCGCGTACGAGTGGTGACGTAGTACGCACAGCACGGCCACCGGCCGCAGCCGAATTGTGGCACGGGCGGGAAGACCGGTTTGAGACAAGCCGGTTCGCTACCGGCGGGAAGACCGGCTCGAGGCGAGCCGGCTCGCTGGGTCGGGGGCTCCTATTCCGAAGCTGCTGCAATCCACCTACAATCGTGGCGTACACCTAGCCCAGCCATGCTGGAGGCCTCCGGCTTGTGTGGCCCCTCAGGCATACCTACAATCAAGTTGATCCCGACTGTCCGCGACGGGCAGAGCCTGCCGGTGTAGGCGGGCTCACCTGGGCATATCAGGGTTGAGCGTTGTCCAAGATTAGCTTGTTGATCCTCGACGTCGACGGCGTGTTGACGACGGGCGAACTGCCCTACACAAAAGCCGGCAACGAAGTGAAGTCGTTCCACGTGCAGGACGGCGGGGCGCTCCGGCTGTGGCGGGCCGCCGGCGGCACGGTGGCGTTGCTCAGTGGCCGATCCTCACCGGCCGTCCTGGCCCGTGCAAAAGACCTGGGCATCGAGTCCGTTACACAGGGGGTGACCGACAAGCTGCCGGTCTACCAGGCGATCTGCCGGAAGATCGGCGTCGGTGGCGCCGAGGCGAGTTTTGTCGGAGACGATCTGTTGGATTTGGCGCCGATGCGTCACTGTGGGTATCCGATTGCCGTGGCAAGTGCCGTCCCGATGGTGAAGCGCGCGGCACGATATGTGACGCGCCGTCGCGGCGGCGAAGGCGCGGTGGCGGAGGCAGTCGAAAGGCTGTTGCGCTACAATGGCCAGTGGTCGGAAACGATGACGCGGTGGAGCCGGAAGACGTGAGGCTGGCGGTCTTAGTTCTGGGATTGCAGCGCAGGGTCATCGTATTGGAGCCCCAAGAGCCCCCGACCTTGGTCGGGGGGCACGCGAGTGCAAAATCACACTTGATTTTGCGGGCTGCTGAGGAGACACAAAAATGTGTGCCACTGCTCTTGAGCAGTGCCTCCTGAATGTCCCATTGACAAATCACTGCTCAAGAGCAGTGGCACGCCAGCTCGCAGATTCAGGTGTGAAGGTGCACTAGCTACCTTGTGCTGTAATGCGGGGTAATCGGGCCTCACGCCGATCATCAGGGACAGGCAGGCAGACCATGTACAAGAAGATCATCCTCGGGTTCGTGACGTTTGCGTTGGCGGCGGGCGCGTACCTTGTCTTGTCGAGCGGAGATCGTCGGGTGAACGCCCCGCCGGGCCGGGACGTGCCCGACGCCGTGCGCGACTTTGTCTTGCTGCCTACCACGCAGTTGAGTCAGTCGATCGGTGATGCCGAGATGAGGTTCAGGCCGGGGGACCGCACGCTGGCTCGTGTCTATGACGATATCACGGGGCGTTTGAAGTATCAGTTCGAGGCCCTGAAGTGGGAGCCGATCTCCGACATCGACTTCCACGTGGAAGACCTGCTCATTCAGATCTACGCACCCCGCGGTGAGGTCACCTACATCAGTGCCGACATGGCGGAAGTGACTATCGCCCGCAAGGCCCGCAACCGTTTCGAGCCCAAGAGAGGCTGGCTGCGGGGCAACGTGAAGATCGTCATCGACCGGACGACTTCAGAGTGGCGCGAGGCCAACCCGGACCTGGCGGACCGGTATGCCCACCCCGAAGAACTCATCAACATCGACCTTCAGGACGCCAGGTTCGACATGGACCAGGCAGAGTTGAAGTCGGAAGGGACCGTCCTGGTGGACAGCAGCGAGGCCCGGGTCGAAAACGTCGAGGGTCTCACTTTACAGTGGAATCAACTTGACAATCGGATCGACGTGTTACGGTTCAAGCATGGCGGCAGGATGTTGCTCCGACGCGGCGGCAAAATGGTCGACTTCGCCATGCCGGGCACGGAGCGCGACGCCAAGTCCGCCGACCGGTCGGGTGATCGGCCGACAGACGTGGCTATCCCGCGCGGCGAGATCCAGTTTGATACACCTCGGGCGCAGGCCATGAAGCCGATGTCCATCGAGGCCGTGACCGCGGACGAGGCGGCGGCGGAGATCCGGCTGGAAGGCGGCGTTGCCGTCGCGAACGAACCGAAGTCCATCGACATGGTATCGCCGAGTGATCCCGAAACCGTTCGCGGAACAGAGCACCTACGAAGCCCGGAAGCTCTGGCAGCGGACATGGAGGCGTTGAAGGCTGAGGCAAAGGCCGGTTCCGCGGGAGAGACCCTGCCGCTTGACGCGCTGGGCCTGGACATCAAGAAGGGACGCAAGCGGATTCACACCTATCGGGCGGTCTTCAACAACCAGGTGGTCGTTGAGCAGAAGGACGGCCTTCGGACCACTGGAAAGCTCGAAGCCGACAAACTGGAAATCAACTTTGACTTTGGCAAGAAGCTCCGCAGCGTCGCCGAACCGGGACGCCCCAAGCGCGAGCGCCCGTCGACCGGCCGCGAAGAGATGCCACGGACTGAGCAGGAGCAGGAACTGACCCCATTGGAGGAGGATCGAACCAGGCTGGTCCTGACGTGGGACGGGCCGTTGGAGATGCGTCCGTTGCGGGTGAACCCGTCGGAGCAAACCGGCCAGCGGTTCGACGCGATCGCGACGGGCCGGCCGGTCAAGGTAGAGAGCGAACAGGGCAAGGCACAATGCGACCAGTTGGTCTATCGACATGAACGGCGTCAGGTGTGGTTGTCGGGCCGCAAAGAGCAGCCGGTCGGCATGTCGGTGGACGGCTCTCGAAGGTTGGTCGGCCGGGAGATTTTTTTCGATCAGAAGCGCGCGTTGGCGCGCGTCGACGGCGCGGGGTACATGCTGGATGAGCGGCAAGAGGAATCGGATGGGCCCGCCCCGGACCTGGTGGCGCGAACCGTCGCCCTTGTCTCCCCCGCCGATAAGACGTCAAAAAGCAAGCGGCGTGATTCTGTCGAGATTCGCTGGTCGCACGGCGTTGACATCGAGTTAGGGCGCCACACGGTCCAGCGAAAAAACCCGTCCACGGGTCTCAAGGAAGACAAGAACCGGGAGTTTTTGCAGCGTGCCTGGTTCCACGGCGATGTTTCCATCAAACAGGGTAAATCACAACTATCCGGCGACGAGGTTGCCGTCACGTTCGGCGTCCCGCTGGCCGATGGAGAACTAGCGGATCACATCCAGCACGTGAGCATGTCCGGCAACGTACGGCTCGTCCGCGACGACGATCTCATCACGGCGGAGCGGCTCGACGCGGGAATGACGATCACGCCGGAAGGTCGCAATGTCCTCAGAATCGTGGACGGCTCGGGCAATGTGCATGTCCGGCAGGGAGACAGCGAATTCCGCGCCGAGCAAATGCACGTCGTCCTCACGCAGGTGCGGCGCAAGACGAAAACCGCGCAGGATGGCATTGCGGCCGGGTTCGACAGATCGCGATTGGGAATCGAATCGCTGAACGCCTCGGGCGACGTCTTCGTTAGCGATCCGCAGCACAACCTGAAGATCAGGAAGGCCGAGAAGCTCATGTGTGTGATGCGCGCCGGCAACCAGTTGGTCAACGCGACGATTCTCGGCCGGGAGCCGGCTGCCTTTGCTCGGGTGAGATACGAGGACGTGGCGATCCACGGGCACCGCATCGAGATCGACATGGACAAGGAATCCGTGGATGTGCCGGGCCCGGGCAAGAGCTGGATGGTTACGCGGCGGGACTTCGGCGGCCGAGAGTTGCGAAAGCCCGCTCCGGTGAAGACGACCTGGAGCGGCAGGATGCAGTTCCGCCTGGCAAGCGACTACGGCCTGTTCGTCGGCGATGTCCACAGTGCGTCGCAGTCGTTTTCATTGAACTGTGATAAGTTGACGGTTCGTTTTGGGAGGATTCCACCGGTCCGCGAAAAACGGGGCAACGACCTGGTTGAGCGATTCTGGTTGCTCGGCACAATCATCGGTGACAAGGCGGAGGTCGAGCCGACAGAGCCGACGAGGCTGGTCCGTGAACGGAAACGCCCCACTTATATTGTTGCCGAGGGCAACGCCGAAGCCCTCAGCATCAACTACGCGTCGCAATCTTCGAAGGGGCGGCGCGGCCGGCTGCTCGACCGCCTGCGCATCGCCGGGGACCGAATCATCGCGGACCTTCTCCGCGAGCAGATGTCCGTGCCGTGTCCCGGTACCTTACTGATCGAAGACTATCAGTTTGACTCGGGCGGACGAAAGCGGAAACTTACGCGCACAGGCATGCGCGACGACCCGCTCATGAGTTCAGTCCGCAACGAAGGTCCCAGCCAGACGTTGATTCGCTGGGAAAACTCGATGGACTTCTTCGTTGATCGCAACCTTGTCGCTTTCGACAAGGATGTTTCGATGACGCATCTCAGCGGGCAGAAGATGGTCCTACAGGACGAGTTGGCCAAGGCGATCGAGATTGACCCCGATGCGCTGCGACACATCGGTTCTGGACGCAAGGCCACGTTGTCATGCGGCTATCTCCTGATCGAGTTCCTGACAAGCACAACGCCCCAACCGGATGGGGCGGCGCCGGTCGTGCGGGCGACCGACCTGAGGCGACTGATCGCCAAGCACGCAGTCAACCTTCAAGACGGAACCAAGAGCCTCATGGGCGTGCATCTGCAATACCTGCATGAGACGAATGAGATACGGCTGGAAGGCAGCGACACGCTGGAGGCGCGCATCATCGATCAAGATGAAGAGAACCAGCGATTCAACATGTGGCGCGGACCGCTGTTAATATGGAATCGCAAGACGGATCGAATCGAGGCCCCTGGCGCAACCATCCGCACGAGCCGTCGTTAAAACGTGTATGAGAAATCCAATTGGGTGCCACTGGCGGCTGGTCCGCCATCGCTCCGACGCGCTGGGCACGATGTATCACGAACACTGAGGCAAGCTGTCGGTGGCACACAATACGTAAGGCTTCTCATACACGTTCTTAGCCCTTTTTCTCCCATGCTGTCCCGG
>Ga0190284_1000698_pt1 | contig 17554 bp, 16 predicted proteins | sample 48691812_MG_FD_161668 | JGI IMG/M metagenome (GOLD analysis project Ga0190284, IMG submission 161668) | Hydrothermal vent microbial mat bacterial communities from Southern Trench, Guaymas Basin, Mexico - 4869-18-1-2_MG | ecosystem: Environmental > Aquatic > Marine > Hydrothermal vents >...
GCTGCAAGAACGGGGCATCCAGGGTGTTCGCGTACTACAGGGGCTGCTCAGCCTGACATCCCGGCATCGCGACCAGGACCTCGAGCAGGCCTGCGAGATCGCCCAAAGCCACGGGGCCTACCGCCTACGCGTGATTCGTGAGCTGCTCAAGCGCCGCGGCAACAAGCAGGAACAATTCGAGTTTATTGATGATCACCCGATCATCCGGAGTCTGGGTGACTACGAACAGTTCGTCCAAACCGCTTTTCAGGAGGCAAATGTATGATGGTAGAAACACTTCGAGTCCCGTGCATCCGAATCGTGATCGCCGATCCCCTTGAGGGGGGAACCAGAGTTCCCAGGTTCCCCCCTCAAACTCCCCCCTCCTGATACCATGCCCGAGGTTAGTCACAGCCGAGCGGAGCAGCCCGAAGGTGCTACGCGAGGCTCGGCTGTGAGTAACTCGGCGAGTCGGGTTGTGAGTAAACGCGTGGGACGTAATCTCACAGAAACGGAATCTGCTGACGCCACGGCGCTGACACGGTCACCCCCTCCCGCTTCTGAGAGAGGCCAAGGAAGATCACCGGTCGCGTCGTCGGCGCCTGCTCAGAAGTCTGAGAGAACATCGCCTCGTGAAGGCTCGTGTATCAGGTTGACTGGTAGCAGGCTCAAGGCGTCGGCCACGGACAAGCAGGCCAAAGGAGGGATGATCATGGGCCAGGAGACAATCAATTGGAGTGAACGGACGACATTCGTTGGATTCGATTGGGCCGGCGACCATCACGATGTGGTGGTCGTCGATCAGCGCGGGAAGATCGTCAAGGACTTTCGCATTGATGATACGGCGGAAGGATGGCAACGGCTTATCAAGAAGTTGAACATGTACGCTGATGTGGCGGTGGCCATCGAAACCAGCAGCGGGGCAACGGTCGAGCGTCTCCTCGAAGCCGGTTACGCAGTGTACCCGGTCAATCCCAAGGCGGCCAAGCGTTATCGAGAACGCAAAGCGCCCAGCGGCACGAAGACCGACCACATTGATGGCTGGAGTCACCTCTGGGCCAACCTGACCCGGGCCAAATGTCCGTGGGCGGATGCCTACTACCAGAAGAAACGCGAGGAAGGTCAAAGCCACGCCTGTGCGCTCCGCTGCCTGGGCCAGCGTTGGCTGAAGATCCTCTGGAAGATGTGGCAGACGCGTAAGCGCTACGAACCCGAGCTTCACCAGCGTAATCAGCTCAGACACGGAAGCTGGGTCCTCGGATTGATGTCCGCACAGAACGCGTAATTCACAGCCGCCGGCACGAACGCAGCGACTGCCCCAAACGGCCTGTGAAATATCTCAAGGAGGCTGTTAATGAAAAAGCGGAAGACGGTCTTGCAAACACAGAGAACATCTTCCTTCATTCCCCTCCGGCGGGGAGGAGGTGGCATTCATGAATGAGGCCATGCAAACGGCATTGCGGAAGTTGAGACTGTCGGGGCTGGCCCAATCGTTGGACGTTCGGCTGCAGGAGGCCGCCGGCAACGGGCTGACCCACATGGAGTTCTTGGAGTTGATCCTTCAGGACGAGATCCTCGTGCGGGCCGAGCGCTTGATCAACCGCCGGGTCAAGGCAGCTTCGTTCAGAGAACTCAAGACCCTCGAGGACTTTGACTTCGCGTTCAATCCCTCGATCAAGAAGAAGCAGGTGTACGACCTGGCCACCTGTCGGTTCATCCGCGAAGTGCATGACGTGCTCCTGCTCGGCCCGCCGGGGACCGGAAAAAGCTTCTTGATCCAGGCGATCGGCTACCAGGCGATCAAGGCCGGGTTCACGGTGCTGTACCGTTCCATCTTCGATCTCGTGCGGGACTTCCTGCACGATGAGGCCTTCGCCGGCTACGACAAGGTGCTCGCCCGCTATCTCAAGCCGGATCTGTTGATCATCGACGATTTTGGAATGAAGCAGTTGCCCAAGCGTAGCGGCGAGTACTTGTTCGAGATCATCATGCGCCGCTACGAAACGCGTTCGACGGTGATGACGTCGAACCGGCCGCTGGAGGACTGGGGCAAACTGATCGGCGACGTGCCCTCGGCGACCGCCATCCTGGACCGCTTCCTGCACCACGCGAAGGTGATCACCATCACTGGCAAGAGCTATCGGTTGAGAAACAAGGCGACGAAGGCGACAGGTGGTGAAAGCAGGGCTGGCAAGGACGGCACGACCGGCGACACCGGCAAGAAGGGGGCTGAACCTGGTAAGGATGATAAGCAGGGCAAGAACGCTGCGGACGGAAACCAGACTACCCCTTGCAAGAAGCGGGCGTCATGAGGTATAGAGTATTCACAACCACTGGCCGGTTCTAACCCGCCCCCCGGTGGCCGGTTTTAACCCGCCCGGTGACATCGCTGCTCCAGCCGACGCTCGATGTCGCACCAGCGGTATCGGATGGCACCGTTGCGCCCGCGCCCCATTACAACCGGCCTTATCTCTGCCTCGCTCAGCCATCGACGAACGCTTTGCCGGTGCGAATCCAGCAACTTCGAGAGGCTCTTCAGCGAGATGAGGCGGAGCTCTCCATCATCGCTGGCTCTGTTCGCATCTTCTGGGGGCACTGTGCGTTCTTCTGTTCAAACCGCCTTTCGACACCGCGCAGGGAGACGCTACCGCGCCGTGTCGCGCCCTGCACGACCTCCAGCATCACGCCCAAACCGCCAGGAAACCGCGCATTCAAACCGCCGCGGACACACCCGTGCCGATCCGAACGGCCTGTGCTCCGATCGGCGCTCAGTGGGTCAGAACGTGGGCCAGTACCGGGAACGTGTGATCCTCGCGGCATGAAGGCGCGTGATCGCCCATGAGCCACCTACAGGTCAGTAATCGTCCTTTCGGCCCAGAGCCAGTCGCTCAGTGCATCACCGCTATGCTTCTGCCGATTGAGCGATCGGAAATACGCGGCTTCTAGTCGTAGCGCCCGCATCAAAAACGCGCGCACGACCTCGATTCGCACTCCAAGCAACCGGTTCGCATGTTCTCCCTGGGGCCAAGCGCGGAGAAGACCGGTGACGACCGCATCCCGAGGAGTCCAGTTTCTACCTCGCACGCGTACATACTTCGTATCCCATACGAATGATCCGCTGAAGCCGCTAGGCAAGGGGAGGTTGACGCTTACGTTGCCAGCCGTACGTGCCCACTCTGGGCTGTAATGAAGCGCGAAGTAGAACTCTGCGTCCAATCGCTCGGGCAGTTCGATTTCCTCCGTTAGAAACGCGACCGGGCGAGCTACGTTTCCAGGAAGAAAGGACGTCGCACGAGTAAACTCGCCAGGGAATCCCTGAACGAAGAGACGCTCTCCGGGGACGGGTTCATGTGCGCAAGCGATTCGGACGGCGGGGATCGCCATCTTCTGTCCTTGCTCCCAGACGTCGTCTTCAATCCGCGATATCGCAGCGTCTGTAGGAGCGCCGATGACTTGAAAGGGATTGATGATCCTGAACGCTCGGTTGTCCGGATCATCTCCTTGCCGCAGAGCGTGGGCAAGGCTGACACGTCGGCGCTCCATCGCCACGTGCTCGTTCGTAATCAGATACGGTTTACCGCGCAGTTCGACGAAACTGCCCGTGCCAAGAGCCCTGGCACTTGGATCGTCTGCAGTTGAGTTCCACTCATCCGAGATCACCCTGTTAATGGCGCTGATGAAGGGCGCGGTGTGCTCGGACATGGCGTGAGCGATCGCGACCTTTTGGTCGCCGGAGATTTCGAGTGTTTCTGCCATCACCTTCTCGCACGATTGCTTGTTGCGGCCAAGTCACTGCCGCGAAGTCGCATCTGCCCAGTAAGTATACGTCTGCATGAGTCCTTTCTACTGCTCGCCCAGGGCGTCGGCCAGTTTGCGAAGCAGATCGAGGTCTCGGTCGCACGTCGTAAACAGGTCAGCAAAGCGACGTTGCTCGTCGATCGTGGAGGAAACTGCGGCCATTCTTGTCGCTCCCGCTTGTTTGCAAAAAGGGATAGACAGCGTCCCCTTACGCAAATAACCCCCGATGCCCGGCTGGGGCCGCGTCAAGCTATCGCCGCACCGCAACGGAGACTCCCTTTCTGAGCAGTTTGCGCCCTGGAGGAAGTTTGGACGACCAGGCTTCCACCGACTCCGCTTGTCTCCGCTGACCTTCCCGCGTTCATTCATCTCGAATCCACGTTTTTCGTCCCAAACGGCCGTGGCGGAAGCTGGACGTCGTGGGTGTTGGCCGGCCGTGGAGTGGGTCAAAAGTGGGTCAGTCGCCACGTGTAGGCCACTTGTTTTCGACTGTTTAGCCAGTTGTCACTGACTGGTGACCCTCATTTATGGCCCGAAAAAGCGGTATAACTGCTGTGTTGACAAGGGTTTGCGCCCCCACTTTCGATTTCCCAAGCTGGACGTCGTGGGTTTGCCCCATCTCCCGCTATTTCCCTGGCTGGAGGCCTTCGGACACATGGAGTTCCAGGTACCCATACCAGGCAACTGCTGGAGCTCGACGCGGTCCATCCTCAGCAGCCATGCGGATGCAGTCGTCAACGTTGCGCTTCGGAAAACATGGAGGCATCTACGCGTTACCGACAACGGCACGACGATCAGCCAGGGGTGCTTGCTTGGTTCATGTCACCAAGTTGAAGTTCCGAAGGAACGTTGCGGTCCCGTCGCTGATACGCTCCTCTGTTCCAACAAGGCCGAGCCATGCCACGATATCCATGTGGTTCTTCTTCCGTTTGTTTGGATCCTGAAACCGCTCGTGCGGCGAATCGGCAAGCTCAAGAGCGTAGGGATCGACGGGTTGTCTTACGAGACCCCGGAGGAACGAAGCCATATTGGCCGGCTCGCGTTCCAGATGTATGACGCCCTTGAACACATATTGAGTATACACTCGCGACGTTTTGTCCTTTGAGCCGGTCACACGCTGATCATTCGTGATCACACCCAGCGGTTCAAAGCTGAGATTGTGATCTCGCAAACCCAGTTTGCGATCGATCAAACGCACGAGGAGTGGGTTCTTACCCTCATGGAAGTCATCAGCAGAAGTCGTTCCTGCCTCGACCCCATCTACCCACTCGTGCATGTCCCAATCGCTGGTGACCTTGAGCCCGTACACGTACGAAGTAGCCCAAAGCAGCGCCAGACCTCGCGTGTGCACGTGGCTGACCCGGGTAGCGCTTGGCCGGCGGTCATAAGCTACGACCAACGGAGTTCCACGGTTGCGCCATGTTACGAGCAATGCGATCGCCGGTTGGAAGAAGTGATTGAAGGCGAAGCCGTCGGCGAACGGTCGGTCCTTGTGGGCGTCGTTCATCGGCGTGTAGAACGCTGTTGAGACGATGACTCGGTGCAATGAAGGGATGTTCTCACCGCTCAGGATCGCCCTGCTGATCGCAGTGTTTGTGATGACGTTTTTGACGTCCTGGCGATCGGCCAAAGGCCGGTCCGGTTCGATAACGGCGGTCCCTCGGTACGTCGGCTTACGCCGCGCACTCTCGGGTGCCTGCTTCCCTGGGGAGTCTTCGACCTCATCTCGAGGAAAAGCGGGATCCGTAATAAATTCCTCTGGCCTCAGTTCAAGCAAAGCCCCCAGCGTACGTATCGTAGTCTTCGAAAGCCTCTTGTTGTCCAAGGCATCTCTGATCACGGATTCGGAAATGCTCTCGCCGGATTTCCTCGACATTGCGGCGAGCGCCTGCGGGGTGAGCACGAGCTGGTCCATCCTTCTACGAAGGACGGCGCCGTCAACAGCCCAGCCACACGGCCTGCCGGGTCCTCTCTTGCTCATGGCATACCCTCAGTTTTTATGTAGTTATTCCACCATTATTCTACCAGTTCTCTGTCTCGTGCAACACTCCCTCTGGCCAGCGCCCTGAGGTAAAATCGTGTTGGCAGCACAGCGTGGGTGCCGGGCGATGTGCAACAGGTGCCCGGTGCGGCATGAGGTGGATGACGAATGCGGCAGACCAGACCATATGAGGATGCGTTCGGCGGTGAAGCCGAGGCTTGGCGGGGGACTGTCATCGGCCCCAACCGCGACCGTCGCATCTACGTGCCTTGGTCTCTCGGCAAAGAGGTCACCCTCCACTTCGTGATGAACCACTGGGGTGAAACCCGGGCCGGTGCTCCCCTGATTCTGCTGACCACCGGACCGTTCGGGTCCGGCAAGACGGTCATCGTCGATGAGTGCCTGTACCGGCTCGGCGTGAAGGTGACCGCGATCCAAGGATCCGAACTTGAAAGTCCGATGGCCGGCGTACCTGCCGAACGCATCGAGAAGCTCTATATGCAGGCGGGCATGGAGCAGGAGGAGACGAAACGGCCGCACGCGATACTCCTCAGCGACCTCGACACTGGCATAGGTGTGCATGACTCATTCAAGAGTGGCACCACCAACCTGATGCACGTGACGAACGCCCTCATGACCTTCGCCGACGACCCGACGACCGTTCGCGGTCAGAGCTGTGGGCGCGTTTGCCTGTTCGTAACCGCCAACGCGGCCGGCAGAATCTACGGGGCGGTGACCCGACCCGGCCGGGCCCGCGTGATCCCCTGGTGCCCGGAAGGCCGTGAGCGGGAAGACATCGCCAGGCATATTCTCAGCCCCGTGCTGAGTCCGGAGATGATCGATCTGGTGTTGGCCCGCACGCCCCATTGGACGATGGCCCATTACGGAGCCCTCAAGAACGGGGTGCTCGAGGACACCGCGGTCTCGCGCTTCGGCGACGTCGAGCCCAAACAGCTGCTCCGCGCCTTGCTGGCCGACCCGGCGCCGGCGAGCGACGAACCCAACCGTGATCAGGCGATCAGCTGGGAGGCCCTGGCGCACTTGATCGGCAGGATCAACAAGCACATCGAAGCCGTGCAGACCGACCACACTCAGCCGACCGGCGTAACCACAGGTGAGCTGCCATGAGAATCCAGACCGATCTTCAGATCGCGACCCGTTTGACTGTTTCGCAACTGAAGCACGTCAACAACCAGACGATTGAGAGCCCTCTCTTGGAGAAGATCATCGAGGAGATCGTTCCCGAGCAGGGGCTCACGATGATCGGCTTGCGCGGGCTGCGCGGTGATGAGATTCATGCTCGGACTGATATCAACATTCGTTACGATGCGGACGGTCCGCAGTACGACGTTGCCGGCGACACCAACATGCGCTTCACGTCAACATACGGCGAAGAGGGTGGTCTTGACCGGTTTGGCACACCGAAGCGCGAAGCGGACTGTCCTGTATGGCGAGAGGCCCTGCTGATGTTCATGCAAATCATCCAGGAGCGGGGTCTTCAGCTCGCGTGGGCAGTTCGCTTCTGCCACCGACATGAGGAATACCGGCGCCGCTACGGGTTGGTGCCATCCTTCCATCGGGATTGCACGATCAACGGCAAGATCCACACGGTACCGAACTCTCTGCTGACCAATATGTTCCTGGAGATGCGATACAACTTGGCTGTTTAGGTGGAATTCGGAGACACTGAAATGAGCAACTTGAGACAAGAATGTCACTCGTTGCTGCAATGCCTGGCAAGTTTGTTCCCGCATGATCCAACTTGGACGGGTTTAGCGGCGCGCGCCGGAAGCACTCCTCCAGACGTCCCCGGTCAACAACAAGATGTACGCGAGTCTTCCAGGTGGGCGTCGGCCGGTAAAGGTCCCTCCGACACAGGAGAAGTCGCAACCCTGGATGTTGGAGGGGGGCGACAGAGCGATCTGTACTTTCGACGCTTCGCTCAGGAATCCTGTGGCCAGTGTGACTGCGGACACGAACCTCGAGGAGAGTATGTGTTCGTGTACCGGGGAGACCGGACGAAGGTCTTCTGCAGTGAAGCGTGCGCCATATGCCACTATCGCCGGGTATTCGGGTTTCTTCTGGAACAGCTTTCCTGAGGCAGGTGTGATGCACTTCCAATCAGCTGGTCACGACCGGATCGAGCCCCGTCCTCAGTCGTTCCACCGGGAGGGTTTGGCCGAACTCCGAACCCGTTGCAGTGTGTACGTTGGCCCCCTGCTGGACCGCCTCCTTGAACATCAACTTGAGCACTCGGCGGAGACCGGTCTGATTGGCTCGATTCTCGTGCAGGCCGGCGATGAGATCGAACTGCTCGACGCGGCGCAGGCATTGTCCGCCCAGGTTGCCCCCATCGATCGAGCCACCCTGGCTGGTGCGGTTCAGCGACAGCGACACTGTCTTGAGGCGCTCGTGTCCATGCTGACGGATGGAAGCCGTGGCCCGAACCGGGCGTGCACATCTGTCGGAGAGGACTTGCGGAGCGCCATCGTCGAGATCCTCGTCCATACGTCCGCGCCCGAACTTGCCAAGCTGCTCGGGGAACACGCCCCGAGCCACGAGGATCCTCTCCACCGCGTGGACGATGTCGTTCCGTGGGAGCGGCTCTGCGTCCTTCACGAGTCTTTACGGCGACATGCTTGGGAAAGTGTGGAGTCCGACTTGTCCACGCGCTGCTGGCATGAGTTCGGCGTTCTGTGCCGCCAGTCGCTGCTTGGGCAAGGTTGCAGGGCGACGTCAACCGAGGCCGTGGGGCAGTTTAAGGAAAGCCTGTGTCAGTACTGTTCCTGGCGCCTGGAGCCCGCTGCCGACACCCTGACCGAACAGCTGATCGAGTCGGTGATTGATCTTGCGGGACGTCAGGGGCCCGAACGAACACTGGAATGGCTGGAGATGGCCCGTCGGCTGCATCCTGCGCCGGCCCTGGCGCCGGCCGGTGTCCACCAGCAGGCCTGCCAAGACTTCGAGGAATCGCAGCGAATCTCGAGTGGTCTGTTCCCCCGGTCGTCCAGACAATAGGAGCACGAGGGTGTCTTGCCAGTTGCTGATTCATGAGCTCGTTGAACTTCCGGACCCGTCGGACGTTCTCCTCCAGAATGCGGCCGGAGGCGACGTCGGCGCTGCGGCCGGTGCGTGCTCCGCTCAGTTTCTGCGCTCGGTAGCCGGTCTGCCGCAGGGAGCGGTCACCACCGCCGTTCGGTACGTGTTTTGTCCGCAGCCCGAGAACGGTGATCCGCAATCACGCTTGAGGATCTACTTCCTGGCTACGGTACGCGAGCAGTCTCTGGTCAAAACGGTCCGGGCCTTGATCGAGCGAGGGCCGCACAACCACTTCTTCAACCTGCGTGTGGTTTCAGCCATGCCCGAGCCGGACCCGCGGGTTACAGCCTGCTGTACCGTGACCCGACGCGAGGCCGCGATGCCCCGTCTTCTGCCGAACGACCATTGCGGTGGCGACATACCGGTCTACTACATGGTCCAATGTTTCGAGCCCAGGAAGCGGAGTGATTCTTTCACCATCGATGGAGTTCTGAGCAGCTTGGAGGAGGCTGCGAGCCTGGAAATCTGTGTGGAGCCGACGGATGCCGATTGCGAGAAGATGGGGCACGCACGATACCTGGCACAGCTTCGCGCCGTCAATCGCAATCGGGAGCATGACCGGGCCGAGGCTTCGATTGAAGCTGACTACGTCAGCGACCTCCGAGGCGACGACCTTCAGACCGCCAATGTGATCGAGCCTCCACATCGAGACGACCAAATGGCTGAAGAAGTGCTGCGGAACCAGCAGCGTGTTCACCAGGCTCTGCAGTGTCCGCAGCTGGTGTTCCACATTCGAGCTCGAGCCGAATCGCCAGAAACAGCACACTTACTGGCCTCGGTCGCCGCCGAGTCTTTTTTTGGCAATGGCAGCTACGGTATCGGCAACGCGAGCCTTGATTCGTCGCCCGCCTCCACCTCCGACGAGGGTCAGACGATCATGCGGGTCTGCCCTGTGCGTTCGCATCCGTGTCTCTTCGACGGTCCGGCAAGGGCCTATTATCGCGAACTCGAACGCATGGGCTCACTGGCTTCCGTCGAGGAGCTCAGCAGCGCTTTCTGCTTGCCCGTAGCCGGCGTTGCTTCTCCGCGCAGCATCCGCCGCAATACGGATCCGCAGTTTCAAAGCGACAACGCGGGCCTGCTGATCGGCCATGACGCGGGCCTTGACGCTTCCGAGAATGCCGTACGCCGGTCCATTCCCTTGTCGAACCTGTCCAAGCACATGTTCGTCAGCGGTACGCCAGGGAGCGGGAAGACCACCTTCCTATTCCACGTGCAGCGGTCTCTGCATTCCGCGGGGATTCCCGTTCTCGCACTGGAGTTTGCGAAGACCGATTTTCGGTCACTCAAGCGACTCAAGGAGCATCCCGACCCCCGCGTTCGCCGCCTGGCTCGGGAGTTGCAGGTCTTCACCCCCGGCATGGACGCCATCTCACCCTTCCGAATAAACCCGCTTCGGCTCAAGCCGGGCACGGAGCCCGAGCAATTGATTGAGGCGTTGTTGGGTTGTTTGCGCGACAGTGTTCCCCTGCCGGGCCCCCTACCGGCCCTGCTAGCTGAAGCGTTAGAGCAAATCCTGAACGCGCATGCGGAGCTAGAGCATCCGGCGAGACTGCACGATCTGATTGCCGTCGCCGTGCAAGTTCTGCTGAGCAAGGGCTATGCGCCGGAGGTTCACTCCAATCTCCGGGGAGCCATCGATGTGCGCTTGTCCCGCCTGACTCGGCGCGCGGTCGGGCGGATCTTCCAGTGCCCGGAAAACGTTCCCGAAATCGGGAGCCTGCTTTCAGGGCACACGATCATCGAGCTGGCCCATTTGCGTGATGAATTGCCCTGCCTGCTGGCCCTGTTCTTGTTGAGCATGATCCGCGAGGGCATTCAGTCCCTGCCTGTTGTCGACGGCCTCCGGTTAGTCATCATCATCGACGAAGCCCACGCCATCGTGGGGCGCAGCGGTCCGGTGGTCCGTTCCGAAGAACATGCCGACCCGCGCGGTGCCGCCTCTCAAGAGATCTGCCGCATGTTGGCCGAGCTACGGGGCGATGGCGTGGGCGTGGTCATCGCCGACCAGTTGCCCTCGGCGGTTGCGCCAGAGGTCATCAAACAGACCGCCACCAAAATCGCCTTCCGACAGGTGGCCGGTGATGACCGGGAGCAACTGGGCGCGACCATGTTGTTCACCGCGACGGAGCTTGAGCAGATAGCGCGGTTGTCGCCAGGAACGGCATACCTGTACACGGAGCAGTATCACCGCTCGCAGCTTATCTGCACGCCCAACCTCCACGACGAGCTGGACCTGAGCCCCCTCCCGGACGCTCAGCTCCGCGAGTATCTGCAGGACGAGACGTTCTTCCAGAATGCGGCCCTGGCCCGGGCTGCCGCTGAGCTTGGCCAGCTGTGCCGGGAGATGGATGAGCTCGACCGGGCGCGGGAGCGCATGGTGGGCCCAATCGCGCGTCTGGTCGCTGCCCATGCCCGCGCGGTCGCGCTGCCGGACGCGGCGCGTCGCCGAGCCTCCCTCCAGAGGCTGATACGATCGGTCTATGCACAGCGCGATCGGCTTTCGGAGTCGCTGACAACCTTCGTCAGGACCGCGTATCGGCCCCTCTTGCCGCACGCCGATTATCCGGTCAGCGACCCGGCTGTAATCAGCGCCCGCACCAAGCTGGAGCGGCGTTTTCGAACGGTGATCGAGAAGGACACAGAGGTCTTGCTGCAGCGACTCCACGACCTGATTCAGCGTTGCATCAAAAGTGAGAGCACCTGTTAAGGGGAGGTCCGATGTCAGAATCCAGAGATGTGGTTACACGATCAGAAGCCACCGATTCCGTTGATCAATTCGAACGCGAATTCAGCGAACGGGCCGAGGCGCTCGAACAAGACGCCGACGATTTGGAGACCGCCCGTCAAACACTCGAGGCCCTCGCGCTGTCGGGCACCGCCGAGGGGGCAGACGAGGTTGAAGGGGCCGTACGCGACGCCGGTGAAGTTGCTGGTGAGCAGTTTGACGCCGACGATGCGGAGTTGGAACAGGTCCAAGTCGACAACGAAGCGTATGAAGGTGAGCTCAAGGACCGAGGCGAAAAGGTGGATTCCGACGTCGCCACGATCGAGGCGGGCGAGGGCAAGGTTCAGTTGGACGCCGCCATTGAGCGACTGAGAGCTGCCCGTGAAGCAGCCCAGGAAGACCTGACCTTCCTCACCGAACTGAGGGAGCGAACTCGTCGGGGACGCGACCAGAGTGAGCAGATTCAGGAGGCCCTGGAGCAGCGAGTCGCCCAGAACAGGAGTCGTTGATCATGTCGGCACGCGGAGACCAGAAGCGTCGCGGGATTCGCGAGAGCAGCGCGTACCTGAGCCAGACGGCAGGGATGCTGGACAGTCTGCAACGGCACAAACGCTCCGAGTCGGCCTCCCGCGTTGCCGGTGGCACGGAGAGCAAGCTCGGCCGCCGCTTTTGCGTGGACCGGAATCAGGCGGAAGCGGCGCTTATCCTCCGCGTCGAGCAGATGTGTCGACGTCTGCGAGATGTTCGAGCGGAGATCGATCGAGAGCAGAGCAACCTGGAACTCCTCGAATCGAAGGAGCAGGATCTTGAGCTTGAGGGAACTCGTGGGAAGTTCGCTCAGGCGATCACAGCCCAGAAGACCCGTTTGGCCGGCTGGCGCCAGCAGCAGACGGAGATGCTGGAAATGATGCTCCGGATCATCGACTCCCTCAAGAGCAACACCGAACCCAAGCCTCTCGCCGTTCCGCCCCCGACATCAGTACGCCGGCCGGCCGCGGACTTGAACAGTCTGTTGTCTCTCGGGCCGATCGACGTTCCCGCTGCGGAGCCTGAACTCCCTCGTCCAACAAGGGCGCCAAAATGAATCCCGCTGCGTCGGACATCACGTGTTACCTGGGTACTGGTGGTCCCCACCCGGGCCTTCGGCTTCTGGATGGGAACACCGGACAGACCCGTTCCGTACTCGACACGCCCAGCGGCCACAGCGTCTACTGCCTGGACGTAGCTCTTCGGTTGAACCGCTTGGCCCTTGGGACGCGTGGTGGCCATGCCTGGGCGTGCCGCCTGACCGACGATGGCAGGCCGATCGAAGGCGATTCGAGCAACGCGATCATGGTGGGCGCTCCGGTCTTGTCGGTATGCGTCCTGAGCGGGGATCGCCTGATGACTTCGGACACCGCGGGTCGGTGTCTGCTATGGGATCTGTCCGACCCGGCCCCGGTTCCGCAAGCGTTGCAGTCCAACGGAGACCCGGTGTGCAGCCTCCACCGCCTTCCCGATGACGGCGTTCTCGGTCTTGGTGTGGAAGGCGATGTGCTCCATTGGCGATGGCCTTGCGAAGCGCTCCGGCTGGTCGGCCGTGGGCCGCGTCCCGCGAAACTGCTGGGGCTTACGCGATGGGCGCATTGGCGTGCTCGGGATGTGACTGTGTACGGAGCGGCGAACGGAAGCCTGGTGCTCGTGAATATGGATCGAGAGGACCTGCAGATTCTGCCCGCCCACGATGGTGCATGCCTGATCATCGAGCGTGATCAACAAGGGCTGATAACCATCGGGCACCGAGACGGCCGTCTGCTCCTCTGGGATAGCCAGGCTGCCACTTCGGAGCAGGTAGGCAAAGTGCCGGCAGGTTTGACCGCTGGTACTCCACTCGTAGGTCCGGTCGCCAACCTAGTGCTCGTGGACGAGCGTGGTGAGGCTGTTGTCTTCCGCCAGGACGAACAGGGGCTGCATTGGCAACACTCCGTTCGTGGCGTTCACCACCGGGTGGTCGCCGGGCCGAATATCGAGGAGCAAGATGCGTTGCTGGCCAGGCGACGACAAAAAGAGGCGGAGCGGCTTTGCGCAGACGCTCTGGAGAGTATCGAGCGCGGAGACGGGCAACACATCGACGTGTCGTGCCGACGCCTGGCGGACATCGGCTACGCGCACGTTGCGTATGGGTTGGAGGGTCATCGGGCGCGTTTCGAAGGGGACGACCTTGGCGAACTGGCTGCCCACCACGCCTTGTATGAAGGGCTGCCGGACGAGGCCGGTAGCCTACCCGCCTTGAGACGGTATGCCGCTCTGCTGGAGGAATTCTCGCACGCCGTTGGAGCGCGGGCGGCCCACGACCGTATTTGCCATCTGGATCCCGGCCACCGTGTACCTGTCCACCTCAGTGATATCGCAATGGCGGAGAAGCCCTGGATCATCGAGACGAGGCAGAACCTCACACAGTTGATCCAGGCATACGACGTCCTGGCCGAGCCGATCACCGGCCGGTACGTTGTCAACCGACTCCGCCCGATTCGATGTGGCGACAGTCCTATCAAGCCCACTCAATTCGCCGATGAGCTTGAGAATCTGGCGCGTACGCCAAGCGCCAACCTACTTTCGTCCCCGTCGGTTGTTGAGCCGGCGGTTTGGGTTTGCCCGGGGAACCTGCATGAGGCCCCGGCTGTCGTTCTTGCGGAGGGCGGGCGAAGCGACCAGGCCGTTCTGGAGTTTGTTGTACGCCTCGATCACTACGCGACGAGAACGCTGACTACGCCGTTTGTATGGTTGTCGGTGGAGAGGCCGCAGAATGGTCCAACCGCCGAAGACCACAACGAGAAGGTTGCCCGAATGCTGCGTAGCTGCGTGCGGCAGGCCACATTTGGATCCTGGATCCACGACTGCAACCGCCTCGTGATCCGGGCTCTGCGACGCCTCGCAGGAAACCGTTTTGCAGAGACCCGACCGGCGGAGGAGGGGCCCCATGGCTGACAGACAAGCTGACCTCAGCCAGGAATTGGGGGCGTCGTTGTCGGCGCGCTCGGAGCTCGCCGGATCAGCGGCCGGAAACGCCCAAAGCGGTTGGTATCTGTCCGAAACGCCGGCTGGGAGCAGCCTTACCGTAGAACTTGATCCTGAAACCGTGTTGGGTGGACGGTTTACGGTCAAGCAATCGTTGGGCCGCGGGGCGACCGGTGTTGTGTACTTGGGTGTTGACCGTGTCCGCGGCGATCAGGTTGCGCTGAAAATAATCGATCGCGGACCGTGGAGACCAGGCAACGCGTCCAGTGCGCCGATAGGTGAAATGAACGCGCGACGAAAGATCGCCGATTTCCGACACATCCTCATGGTCCACGATGTTCATCCCGTCCGGTATGGCGGCAGAAGTCTGCTGCTTATCTCGATGGAGTTCGCCGACGGAGGGTCGTTGCGGGACTGGTTGCTCCGGAATCGAAACGACATCCACACGCGCCGCGCTGAGGGGCTGCAGTTGTTCGCCCAGGCCTGCCGGGGCGTTGAGACCATCCACGCTGCCAACCAACTCCACCTGGACTTGAAGCCGGAGAACCTCCTCCTCGCCGGCGGCATGGTGAAGGTGGCCGACCTTGAAGACAGCCCCGGTGCCGCTGAAGCCGGCGCAAAGAAAGGCACGCCAGCGTATTCGAGCCCGGAGCTTGTGGCATGCGCTGGACTTCCGCAACCCGGCCCGGCAGCCGACATCTACGCACTGGGATGCATTCTGCACGAGATGCTGGACAGCGCGTGCCAGCCGTGGCACCAGCGTGGCCGTCCGGTGAATCCCTGTAATAACGGGAGCGAATGCTCCAGACTTGATGGCGTGAGCGAGGCAACCCACCGCGTGGTTTCCCGTTGCCTTCATCATGAGCCTGAGGACCGCTACCCGAATGTGACAGCGCTCTTGGATGATGTACTCGCGTTGTGCGATCAGCGTGAGCCTGCGGAGGCGCTCTGGCGCATGACGGGGTGGAGCCTGTGCAAGGGGCGGCTCGCGGAGGCTGCAGAGCATTGTGAGAGCCTGCTGGCGGCCTGCCCCGATCATCAAGCTGGCCGGACTCTGCGTGGCTGGCTGCAACGTCGGAACGAAGAAGCCGAACGCCTTGCCTGCACCTTGGAGGGTGAGTGGGACTCCCTCTCGCTGGCCGACCGGCTCCACGCCGTGAAGCAGGCGATTATTGCCTGCCCCGATCACCTGGCTGTTCGAGACCGGCTCATGAATGTCGCCAACCAAGCACGCCGATACCGGGAGGCGATGGAGCGGGGACGGGCCGCTCTGGCCGATGGCTGTTTGGACACCGCCATGATGTGCTTCCACTCCGCCCGCCAAGTTGACCCGGACACGGTGGAGAGTGAACGACCGGTACGCCTGGTAGGCCGTTTTTTGGAGCACGTAGAGCACGCACGAAGTCAGATTGAAGACGCCCTCAACCGCGCAGACTGGCCTCGCGTCTTTCAGCTGGCCGACTGCCTACTACAGTATACCAACGAGCTTCGCCGCAGCGCGTCATTGAATTCGCCCGGAGGGCAGGAGTGATGACTCGAGTAATGTCAAGTTGCCCCGGAGCTGCGGCTCGTTCGCCGCGCCACGCTGGCATGCCTCTGCTCGATTTGGTGGACCGTGTCGCTCGGGAAGCCGACTCGCGAGCGCTGGAGGAGATCCACTCCTTTCGTCGGCCGTTTCGCTCTCCTGATAGAGGGGTGATGAGTTTCATCGAGTACGTGAGCGGGCTGCGGGAGACGCCCCGTGCCTGGGAATACTGCCACAACGACGGTTTTGTGCTGGATGTCGCCTTCGATCTGGTGGTCGAGAAATTCTCTAGCCTGCCGAACCCTGCAGATAAGCGCTGGCAATTTCATCAGAGAAGCGATGAATCCGTGAAACAAACCCAAACTGACTGCCGCTACTACTTTGAGGCGTTCCTCACGCATGTAGAGGGGCGGCTCGAGCTGTGGCGATCACTTAGTGCGGTTGAGCGGGAGTCCGAGCTGGAGTGGTCCCTCACCAGGCATGTGAAAAGGCACTTCTACCTGTCATGCTTGGAAGCACTAAGGCGGACAAGACGATTGGAGACCAGATACGTCTGGCATGTCAACGGAGGAAGCCTCTGCTTGTGGCTACCACGCGACATCGCGGGCTCAAAGCGCAGGGACTGGCTCGAACAACACGTCAAGGATGTGAACCTCTCGCAGCCCGGTGAACGCGAACGCGTGCAGGCCAGGATCCACCGGATGGCCTTCAAGCGACGGATCTTCTCGTTCAGCGACCTGCATGGTGGTGGCAGGCAGATTCGAGCAACGGTCCCTGAGCCGTCGGCGAACATCGAGCGCGCCATCTCGGTCGATGGCTTGGCCGAGACTGTGGCAAAAGAGAAGGCCGACAGTATTCACAGGCGGGGGCGGGCCATTCAGCAGCTTGGCAAACAACGGTTGATGCAAATGGTTGGCGTCATTTTCGACAACTTGAGCCATGATCTATACAAGCCGGCTCACGTTGCACGGGAATTCGGATTGGACAAGGCGACGTTCAGTCGCTTCGCAGGGACGCGGTGGCTCCAAAGTGGGAACCGGGCTGGATCGAACTCGATTCCCGACCTCTGGCTCAACGTGGCCCAGACGCTCGCCAAACACCCAGCGTTTCGGGAGGCGGCCCAAGAGTACGGCGTGTGGTCCGGGGTCGTAGACGTGCTCCACGCCAACGCTCCGTCAGATGCGGAGGAGGATGATGGATAGCAACCTCTACTTCATCCCAATCCTTGCTGAGGCGATCCAGAGTTCCGACCCGCCGGGGCAACTCAAGGCCGCTTTCGAAGGGATCGAAGCGTTGGGTCAGTTTCCTCAACGCCAACTCGGCCTAGCAGTCTGTCGGACTTGAGATCCGCCTCTCCGACGCGCCGATCCGTCTCCGCTCGCACGGAATCGTCCAACTGGTGAGCGCAGGTGATTTGATGATCGGAACTCGGCGGCGACTTGTCGTT
>Ga0190284_1000699_pt1 | contig 17485 bp, 11 predicted proteins | sample 48691812_MG_FD_161668 | JGI IMG/M metagenome (GOLD analysis project Ga0190284, IMG submission 161668) | Hydrothermal vent microbial mat bacterial communities from Southern Trench, Guaymas Basin, Mexico - 4869-18-1-2_MG | ecosystem: Environmental > Aquatic > Marine > Hydrothermal vents >...
GCACTGATGGGAACGTGCTCGTCACCGAAGCGATGGTGGCGGTGGCCGGCCTGCTGAGCCTGGGCTTTGTGTGGTGGTCGCGGCGCTGGGCGGGGGAGGAAGCGCCGCCAGGCGAGGCGGCGACTTTTGGGGTCCTGGAGATCCCGGGGCTTTGAACGCAATACGGAAGGCGGCGGGTAACCGTTCAGGCCCTCCTGTAATAGAACGCAGATCGTGACTACTCGGGCAAGCAGTGAAAATAGCCTTAGTAGCGCCTGGCCGCCCCCCCCCGGCCCCACAATCCTGGGGGGAGTAGCACAGGTTCCCCCCAGAGTTGGGGGGTTAGGGGGGCCAGGCTGAGTAGTCACCGCAGATCATAGAGGTTCAGGTAGCTCCAAGCAAGAAGGCGTCCTGCTGCTAAAAGAGGTCCAACTGGCCGGCAAGCGGGCCCTGCCCACGGCGGATTTCTGCTGTGGGCAGTCCGACTTATGGGCACAATGCTGTGATTGATTTGGGTGCGTTTCAAATGGGTTGAGACTGCCGTAGCATAGCCCCTTAAGCGCAGCACCCTGTGGGCGTGGGCGTTTTCCTCGCTGCAAACGGGCAGAGCGCAGCCTCCTGTGGGCAAGGCCCTATGCTACAACTGAAATGAAACACACCCGATTGATTTATGTCAAAACCATTCGGCCCGCAAAGAATACGGGACCTTGACACCCGACCAAAAGCATGATACAATAGGAACACTGTTCCGCTATACGGAATACAGTTCCGGCCTATGTCTGGCTGTAGGTCGTCGTCGTTGAGCCAGCCTCACCTCTGCTTTGCTGAGCAAGGACTCCTGGATGGATGAAGAACCGATGAAGAAACCGAGTTCGGGTTCCAGGCTCCAGTCCGTGGACCGGGCCATCGCCATCTTGGGGTCGTTTGTCGACACGGCATCGGACCTGGGGGTGACTGACCTGAGCCAGCAATTGGGGCTTCCCAAGAGCACCGTACACCGGCTCCTGACGACCCTGGAGCAAGGAGGGCTCGTGGAGCAGGACCCCGCAACGGAAAAGTACCGGCTTGGCGTTGGCCTGGTGCGGATGGCCGGGCGGGTTTTGATGCGGATGGACTTGCAACAGGCAGCCCAGTCCCATCTCCAGGCCCTGGCCCAAGCCTGCCAGGAGACAGTGAACCTCTCGATCCTGACCAGCGACGACAAGGTGATCAACATCGCTGGTTTCCCCAGCCCCCGCATGGTGCGCAACGTCGGCTGGATCGGTCGCGAGATGCTCCCCCATAGCGTATCCAGTGGAAAGGTGCTGCTGGCACATCTGTCCGAGCAACGGGTAGCGCACATTCTGGCTGCAGAACTGCCGCACTTTACCGAAGAGACCATCACCGATCCAACCCGTCTCCGAGAAGAGTTGGCGCAGATTCGCCAGCAGGGCTATGCTGTGGCGCGGGAAGAGTTGGAAGAGGGCCTGAGTGCCGTCGCAGCGCCCATTATGGACCACGAGGGGCACGTGATCGCTGTCATCAGCGTCTCAGGCCCCTCTTTTCGTTTGACAGAGGACCGGCTCGTGGAGTTGGCGGCGATGACCTGCGAGGCTGCGGAAGCGGTCTCTCGCCAATTGGGATACATAGGCGAGGAGTGATTCGCACCTCGCCCTTACCGGGGACAATCACAGGAACTCTTGGAACCACTTTGTAGGAATTCGAAAGGAGGTGACCTAGAAGCTGATTGAATGATTCTACCCAGGAGCCGATTTTCCGAAACGAGCGACGAGCTTGTACATAACTAACTAAGGAGGAGAACATGTCTCGCATTATACGCTACGCTTTGCCCCTTCTGGCCATGATCGCCTTGCTGGCCGCTCAGTGCCCGGCGCCGTCGCCCGAGGCCACAAAGCCTCCCGAGGCCACCACAGCCCCGGCTGGCCGCTGCGCCGCGACAGACATCACCAAAGTGGAAGAGATCCTCATCGGCGGGACGGCCCCGCTCTCAGCGCCCGGCTCCGTAACCGGCGGCCTAGCCATGCAGTGGGCCCTCAACATCGCCGTGCAGCACATCAACGACGCTGGCGGCATTCGCGGCAAGCCAGTCAACCTGATCCTCTACGACACCGAAGGTCTGCCGGAACGCGGCACTGCCGTGATGGAGCGCCTGATCACGCAGGACTGCGTCGTGGGCGTGGTGGGCGAGTACCACAGCGCCGCCGGCCTGACGATGAAGGAAGTGGCGCACAAATACCACGTCCCGCTGGTGCTGGCCGAGACCTGGAACGACAAGATCACCGCCTGCCAATACCCAGAGGTCTTTCGCATCGCCCCGGCTTCCTCCATGGTCGCCGCGGCCGACGCGAACTATCTCCAGGACCTGGGCGCCAAGTACGTCGTGATCGTCGCCGAGAACAGCGACTATGGCGTCCCGGCCGCCAAGCAGACAACCGAGAAACTGACCGCGCGCGGCATCAAGTCCGAGACCTTCCTGGCCGAGATGGGCACGCAGGACTTTGCCCCAGTCATCACCCGCATCCAGGCCGGGGACAAGCCCGATGTCGTGCTGGTCCTGCTGACCGGCGAGACCTCGTACAACTTTGAGCAGCAGTCAGCCGAGGCCGGCCTGGCGCCAAGCAAGGACACCATCTGTATCGCCAACCAGGTGGCCATCAACTCGAAAGACTTTTGGACGAACGTGCCAGACGGCAACTATTGCGCCTTCCGCAAGGTGGGCCTGGTGCCGGCGCTGGCTAACGACGTCACGAAAAAGTTCGAGGCTGACTACCGCAAGCGGTTCGACCGCTTCCCCGAGTCCTATGCCCTGGAGGCCTATGACGCGATGATGATCATGGCCAACGCCATCGAACGCGCCAACTCGCTGGACCCGGACGCCATCATCGCGGCGCTGGAAGCCACGGACATCACCCTGGCGCAGGGACACTATACCTTCCCCTACGGCACCAAGAACCCGGTGCCCGCTGACCAGCCAGACTGGATGTGGCACCAGTGGCCCGACGTGGCCGTGCTCTTTCTCCAGTACTATGAGAAGGATCAGAGCGGCGACAATGCGGCCGTGGTCTGGCCCAAAAAGTACCAGACGCATGGGACGTTTATTATCCCCTACGGCACCACACCGTAATCAGCTCAGGTTCCATGCCTGTATAGTCGAGGGGCGATTGCTTCGCAGTCGCCCCTCACCCTCAGACCCGACAGGTTTCTGATCGCTTCGCTGGGGCCAAGTCGGCGCGATTACGCGGTGGTTTTGTTTGAGGAACACCCTTGCAAAACCTGTCAGGTTTCCAAGGAGACACGATATGGAAATTACCGGTCAATACCTGATGAACCTGATCCTCAATGGGTTGCTCATCGGCTTTATCTACGCATTGATGGCTCTGGGGCTGACGTTGATCTTTTCCGTCCTGGGTGTGGTCAGTTTCGCCCACGGCGAGTTCTATATGATCGGCGGCTACGTGTTGTTCTTTTTGCTGGATACCTTCACCGGCTTGAACCCGCTGATTGCAGTGGTCCTGGCCGGCCTGGCCACTTTTGTCATTGGCTTTATCTTTGAGCGCCTGTTCCTGCGACCGATGGCCAAGGGCGAGATCGAACGGCCGGGCGAATATGCCATCCTGGTCACGTTTGGCCTGGCTTTCTTCCTGCAGTACATCGTGCTGGCCATTGTGGGACCTTATCCCAAAAAGGCCCAGCGCTTCTTTGACCTACCCACACTTGACTTGGGCTGGATCAGTTCGACGGCGACTACCCTGCGAATCTTTGACATCCCCCTCAGCGCCGCCCGCCTGACAGCGGCCGCTCTCGCGGTCATCTTGTTGGTAATAGCCATATACTTTATGTATCGGACGTGGACCGGCCGGGGTCTGCGGGCCACGAGCCAGGACAAACAAGCCGCGTCTGTGGTGGGCATCAACCCGCTGAACATGAGCACCCTGGCCTTTGGCCTGGGGACAATGCTGGCGGGCATGTCCGGCGCGGCGTTGGTAACGGTCTTTTCCTGGGTGCCAGCAGTGGGCGTGCCGGCCTCCAGCAAATCCTTCGTGATCATCGTGCTGGGAGGCATGGGGTCACTGCCGGGAGCCATGCTGGGCGGTCTGATCATCGGCCTGGTCGAGTCGCTCGGCGCCGGCTTGCTGCCGGACCCGAATCGCGCGTTGGCCTATAAAGATGCCTTCGGCCTGGCCATCTTTGCCCTCGTGCTCCTGATCAAGCCCACCGGGCTATTCGGGAGGGAGCTATGAACCGATCGCTGCTTCAATGGATCATGGCCGGGGCGGCGCTTATCCTGGTTCTGGCGGTTCCCCTGCTGCTGAGCAACTATCCCTACTGGCTGCACGTGGCCATCGTGGGCTTTTTCTACGCCATCCTGGCCTCGAGTTGGACACTCCTGGCCGGCCATGCCGGCCAATTCTCCTTCGGCCACATGGCGTTCATGGCTATCGCTGCCTACACCACCGGCATCCTGGGCCGCGACCTGGGACTGCCGCCCGTCGCGGGCATCATCGTGGGCACCTTGTTGTCCGGCTTTGTCGGCCTGATCGTCGGCTTCCTGTGTCTGCGCCTGCGGCGCACGTATCTCGCGTTGTTCACCATCGCCTTCTCCGAGATCCTGCGCCTCTCGCTCAACTCTGAACTGGATCTCACCGGCGGCCCAAACGGTCTGCACCTCGAAAGGCTGCTGGAGACGACCTCGCGCGTGCCCTACTACTATATCATGCTGGGCCTGCTTCTGGCTTCCCTGGCCTTTATGTACTGGCTGGCCAGATCGCGCTTTGGCCTGTTCTTCCGCGCGATCCGGGAGGATGAGGAGGCCGCCGCCGCGATGGGCGTCCACGTCGTGCGCTACAAGATAATGGTTTTCGTCATCACCTCCATGATCGCCGGGCTGGCCGGCGCGGTAGAAGCCCACTACATCGAGTTCATCACGCCCAACATCCTGATCATCGCCCAGATGAGCCTGGTGATCGCCATGGCCGTCATCGGCGGCATCGAGAGCCTCGTCGGAGCGGCCATCGGCGCCATCCTGGTCCAGTTTGCGCTAGAGTTCCTGCGCGAGATTCCGCTGCCTGAGGCCCTCATGCCCTGGGTGGTGGAGATGGGCCCCAGGCTGGAGGCCATCGGCCTGGGCGTCGGCGAGCATGGCATCCTGACCAATGCCTGGCGGCTGGTCGTGTTCGGGCTGGTGCTGATGCTTACCCTGCGCTTTGCGCGCAACGGGCTGATCTTTCCCATCATTGACCGGCTATTCAGGCAAAGAGCCCGGAAGGAGACCGTGGCCAAGCGGGTGCAGGCCGGGGAGGTGGAACCATGATCGAACTCGACGTGCACGATGTGTACAAGAACTTTGGCGGCATCCAGGCCCTCAATGGAGTCAGCTTTGGCATTCGGGGCAACGAACTGATCGGCCTCATCGGCCCCAATGGAGCCGGCAAGACCACGCTGACCAACGTGCTGGATGGCGTCTACAAGCCAAACCAGGGAGAGGTGATGCTAAACGGCCGGCGAATCTCCGGCCTGCCGCCATACGAGGTCGCCCGCCGGGGCCTGGGTCGCACCTTTCAGGTGACGCGCGCCTTCCGGCGCATGACGGTGCTGGAAAACATGCTCGTCCCGGCCATGGCCCTGCACCCGGCGGCGCGCCAGAAAGATTTTCACGATCAAGCCATGGAGGTGCTGGAATTCCTCACCATCGAGCACCTGGCCGGCGAATACGCCCGCAGCCTGTCCGGAGGGCAGCAGAAACTGCTCGAACTCGGCCGGCTGCTAATGCTCGACCCAGACATCATCATCCTCGACGAGCCGTTCGCGGGAGTCCATCCCAAGTTGATGGAAACGATCTATGAGTATATCATGACCGTGCACGAGCAGGGCAAGGCTTTTATCATCATCAGCCACGACATGGACTCGATATTCACTCTCAGCAAACGACTGCTGGTGCTGAACTATGGCGAGTTGATCGCCGATGGCGACCCCAAGGTGGTGAAGGAGGATCCGGTGGTCATCGAGGCCTACCTGGGCGAGGAGGAAGAAGAAGGCCCCACGGTCATCCCAGCCAGACGGCTGGCTATCTCTGAGGAGACCGGGGAGGGGGACGATGCTTGAGATAAAAGACCTGTACGTCGGCTACTACAAGGACCTGCACATCCTGCAGGGCGTCTCGATCACAGCCCAGACCGGCAAGATCACCACGGTCTTGGGTGCCAACGGTGTGGGCAAGTCCACCTTGCTCAAGGCCATCTATGGCTTTCTGAAGCCGGGCGCGGGCGAGATCCTCCTGGACGGAGAGAGCATCCTCGGGACGCCCACCTACGAGCGGATCAACCTGGGCCTCTCGTACATCCCGCAGCAGCCGGGCATCTTTCGCTGGATGTCCGTCGAGGAGAACCTGGAACTCGGCGGCTGGACGTTCCGGAACGACAGGAAGCGCATCAAGCGCAAACTGGATGAAAACTATGAACGATTCCCCATGCTCAAGGACCGGCGCAAGTCCCAGGCCGGCGAGCTATCCGGCGGCATGCAGCGCATGGTCGAGGTCGGCCGCACGCTGATGACCGACCCCAAGCTGATCCTGGTGGACGAGCCCACGGCCGGCCTGGCGAAATTATTGTCCGCAGAGGTGTACCAGATGCTGACCGACCTGCGAGACAATGAGGGTCTGACCATCATCCTGGTAGACCAGGAGATCCGCCAGGCACTCAAGATCGCCGATTACGTCTACGTGCTGGAACTGGGACGCAACCGCTTCGAGGGGCCGACCGAGGAATTCACCGATTTGAAAAAAGCTTTCTGGGCGTAGAAACTGGTAAATTAAGAGATTGAAGCCGACGACCAATCTACTAACCAAGGAGGTCATCTATGCTAGTCAAAGAGCGCATGACGCTACACCCGCTGACGATGGAGCCAACGGTGTCCATCACAGAGGCGCATCGGTACATAAAGGAAAACAACATCCGTCACCTGCCCATTGTACGCAAGGACGGCAAGCTGGTGGGCCTGGTCACCCGGGAGACACTGCTACAGGCAATGCCCTCGTCCGTGACCACGCTGAGCATCTGGGAGATGAACTATGCGCTGAACAGGATCAAGGTCCGCGACGTGATGGTGCGGGATGTGATCACCGTGGAAGAGGACATGTCCATCGAGAAGGCAGCCCACATAATGGCCAAGAGCAAGATCGGGTGTCTGCCGGTGATGCGGAACGGCTCCCTGGTGGGCATTGTCACCGACACCGACATGCTCTTCACGCTGATGGAACTCATGGGCGCCCGGCAGGCCGGGGTACGGATCATCCTCCAGGTTCCAGACGTGCGAGGGGAGCTGGCCAAGGTCACGGCGACGATTGCCGAACAAGGCGGGGGCATCCTCGCCTGCGGCACCTACCCGGCCAAAGAGCCATTGAAGGGCAACGTCGTTATCAAGGTCAGACACATACCGCAGGACGAACTGGTCGCCAGCCTGAGCGCCCTCGAAGGGGTTGACGTGCTGGACGTGAGAACTGGCTAACAAGGAGACAGTTGTGACTGAGGGTAGAGGCCAATCGGAGGAAGCACCACTGGGCGACCTGTGGACACACGATCGCCAGGTCTATCACATCTTGCGGGAAAGCCGGGATGTGGAGGACGCGCGGAGCACGCTGTTCAACTATCTCAAGGACCTGGAGTGGCAGTACCGCCGGGGGGAAATAAAGATGCATCGGCTAGAATACGCAGCGGCCATGGAGGCGCTGCGTGTTTTCAACAACCTCATCTCCCCCCGCAACGAAAAAGTCGCCGGGTTCAGCACCCTGGAGCACCTGCGGCGACTGGCCAACGGCAGCCCGAGTTCAGATAACGGGCCTGCCCCCGGTTTCGTCGAGGAGTTCAGGCACCTGCTAAAGGCCATCAACGGGCAGGCCGGGCTATCCGCGGGCTGGCTGGGGCCGGTCCTGGCCGACGCGGGCGTGGAGCCGGTGGATTTCGTGGCTATTGCAGGGCGGGCAGCCGGCATCGCCCGGTCGGACTTTCTCGACCATGTGGGCGACAAGATCATGGCGCTGGTGAACCGGCATCCCACCGGCCTGGACCCGGACTTGGTTGCCAAGCGGGAGCAAAACCGGCAACGGATCATCGACTTTTTTGACGCCACTCTGAACCACTGGTACAACCACGCCTGGCAACTGCGCTACATCTTTAAGGACCAGGAAGGGCTGGATCGCCTCCAGCGACTCGTGCCGCTGACCGACGAGGACGTGGAGGCGATCCGGCTGTGCGTGGAGCACGACGTCCCCTTTGGCATCACCCCCTACTACCTCTCTCTCTTTGACTTTGACTCGGCCGAACGCCAGGAGGACGCCCAGGTCCGCTCGCAGGTCATCCCGCCCCTGCACTATGCCAAGAACATGATAGCGCACCAGGACGACCGGGAACACTATTTCGACTTTATGGGCGAACATGACACCTCGCCGATTGACCTGGTGACCCGGCGCTACGCCACCGTCGCCATCATCAAGCCCTTTGACACCTGCCCCCAAATCTGCGTCTACTGCCAGCGGAACTGGGAGATCACCGGCCCGATGATGCCCCACGCCATGGCCACGCGAAAACAGTTGAACGAGGCTCTCGATTGGTTCGCCACTCATCCGACGATCCGCGACGTGCTCATCACCGGCGGCGATCCGCTGTTCATGAGTGACAGTATGATCAAGCTCATGATGGACCGGCTGAGCCGTATGGAGCACATCATCAACATCCGCTGGGCCACGCGCGGGCCGGTGACGATGCCCATGCGCATCACGGATGATCTGGCCGAGATGCTAGGCCAGTACATCGAGCCTGGCCGCCGGAACGTGTGCTTTGTCACCCACATCGAGAGCGCGGCCGAGATCACGCCAGACCTGGCCGACGCGGTCTACAAATTGCGTCGCCAGGGTATCTATGTCTACAATCAGCAGGTTTTTACGCTGAACACCAGCCGGCGCTTCCAGGCCGTGGCCAACCGCATCGCCATGAAAAAAGCCGGCGTGGACCCCTATTACACCTTCTATCCCAAGGGCAAGGGGGAGACGAAGGACTATTTGACGCCGCTGGCCCGGGTGGCCCAGGAACGCAAGGAGGAAGCGCGGCTGTTGCCGGGCATATTCCGTACCGACGAGCCGGTTTTTAACGTGCCCCGGCTGGGCAAGAACCATATCCGGGCGTGGCAGGACCGGGAACTGATCGCTATCCGTCCTGATGGGTGCCGGGTGTACCTCTGGCATCCGTGGGAGAAGGGCATCACCCCCATGGAACCGTGGCCCTACGAGGACACTTCGATCCGCGAATACCTGCAGCGGCTGGAGGAGGTCGGAGAGGATCCTCAGGACTATGAGAGCATCTGGTACTATTACTGAGGCGGTACCTCAGGGAAGGCCCCGAACCAGATCGCCAAAGGTCTCCGACCACGAGAGGCTCGGTCGGAGACCTTTGCTTAACAACGGACTCGAAACTCGTTCCTATGCGTCTGACAGGGCCAACTGTTCCTTGAGATAGAGGATGGTCTTGACCGGGGTGGGGTCCGCGCCGTAGAGCATGGCCAGGTAATAGGTGGCGAAATCGCCATAGTGGATGGCCCAGAGCATCTGCGCCAGCGGGCTCTCGGCCTGGACCTGGATGGTGTGGTGAGGGATGCCTTGCCGGGCCAGCAGGTCCGCCGTCACCTGAACCCGCACCTGGACGCGGGGATGGTACAGCGTAGAAGTCAGCAGCACCACGGCCACGTCATCGCGGAGGGCGACCGGGTGTTCGTAGCCCACCACCGCGTTGTGGTCGAGTTCTGGCAACTCTTCGTAGGCAGCCCAGGCCTTGCTGTTCTCCGCGAACTGGCCGCGCCATCGCCGGGCCACCGGCCCCAGGTGCCCAGCTCCATAGACCACGACAAAGTGCTGGCGCAAGGAGGCTGCCAACTGTTTGGCCGGGTTCTCAGCCTGCGGGACCGGCGCGTCGATGGTGGGCTGGAGACGTCGCATCGCCCGCATGGCCTCGGCCAAGTCGTGGCGCTTGTCGGTTAGCAGCCCCAGCTTTTGGAACAAGCCCACCAGGGAGATGAACGAGTAGCCCAGGGCGGCCCGGGGCTGGGACTCGTAGGAGAACGTGAGCAGGGGAAGCCTCAACTCTTGCGCCCACGCTGCTAGCCGGCCGCCGGTGGTGAGGACGATGAGACGCGCGCCCCGGGCCACGGCCTCCTCGAAGGCGCTCAGCGTCTCCTCGGTGTTGCCAGAGTAGCTGGAGGCGATGACCACGGTGCGCGGGCCGGCCCAGGCCGGCAGCGTGTAATCGCGGCTCACGGTGCAGGGCACCGGCGATTCAGCCCGGGCCAACGCCCCCGCCAGGTTTCCCCCAATGGCCGAGCCCCCCATCCCCAGCACGATCACTCCGTCCAGGTCCGCATAGCTCTCCGGCAGCGCAAAAGCCATCACCGCGTCCCAGGCTCGTTCGCACTGCTGGGCTAGTTCGCGGATGCGGTCCAACATATTGCCTGGGTCTAGTTCGCGGAATCGGGTTGGGTCATCCAAGTTGAGCATGTTTTCTCTCCTGTTCCAGACTTGTTTTCAGAGTATCTTCTCAAAATATAGGGGCGAACCCTTGCGGTCGCCCTGGCGGGCAGGTGCAAGACCCATAGGCGCTAACATAAGAGAACGACGCCAGACCTCGGAGGTTTCCAGGGGCATTTCCGAGCACGAATTGACTGTCCGAGGCAGTATTTTCAGTCCGCAAGAGTCTCGTGGAAACCTCCGAGGTCTAAAGTTAACGCCTATGGGTGCAAGACCTGCCCCTACTTGGTCACGTCAAAAAAGCTGGCGATCCAGCCGGGCCGGTCCGGGGCCTTGCCATCAGCCAGCATTTGCTGCCATTTCTCGTCCGTGAGGCGGTCGCTCATGGGCCAGGTGAACTCGTAGTAGGAAAAGATGCCGCCCTGGCACACGTAGGGCGAGCCGTCCGGGTTCCGCACTATGACATAGACCTCGTCGATGCGGCCAATGGCCTCTTCCAGCACCAGCATGTTCGCGCCATCGGTGGCCACGTCCGCCACCAGCGCCGCCGAGTGCTCGTCCAGGAGAGGCCGGCCATCCCCTTTCGGCTTGTCGGCCGCGGCGATAGTGATCAGTTCCAATGCGCCGCCGTAAAAGCGCATGAACATGATGTCGTTCTCAGAGACCGCTTCGCCGCGCAGTTCCTTTTCCGCGATGCTCTGACACTTTAAGGCCAACTCTTCCAGTTGCACCAGGGCGTCGCCGTCGGCGTCGTTGAGCAGGCCCCGGCTCTGCAGGCCGTCGATGGTCATGCGGGTGAGGCCGGCCAGCCGCGCAAAGACGTAGGGGTTCGGCTCCACCCAGCCGACGACCTTTTTCTCGCTGCCGGGGTCGCCGCCCAGTTCCGCGTAGGCTTGCTTGGCGTAGAGGATGGTGTCGTGCTTGAGCTCGGTCCAACTGCCCAGCGCGCTGTGCAGGTCCTTGCGCGTCCAGGCCGGGGTGCGCATCCAGGCTGGGTAGCTGTCACCCTTTTCTATTTCGGTATCGGCCAGGGGCTTGAGGCAGTAGAGCCAGCCCCAGTAGAGGTTCTGGGTCCAGTCGCTCTCGGGCACGCTGGCGATCTCGCGGCGCACTTTGGCCATCTGCTTGTCATAGTTCTCGTAATCCGTCTCGCCCATGTCCTTGAGAATGCCGTATGCCTCCTGGGACCCCAGCGCGGCGAACACGTCCAGGCCCTTGGGCAACATGCGCGGATTGCCTATGGTGCCCACCTCGCGCCAGATGAGCTGCTGGAAGACGTAGGCGTCCAGGACGAAACGCTGCCCCATGAAGCGAAAGCCCTTGGTGACCTCCTCGCGGTCCTCGGTGATGAGGACAAACATCGAGTTGATCTTGGGACCCTCTAGTTTTTTGGCTTCCTCCTTGAACTGGTCGAACCTGGTCGCATCCATGAGGTCCTGGGGATCGGTCACCGGGCCATAGACTTTTTCCAGGAGGGGATAATACTCGTGGTAGCCCAAATCATCCGAGCGGCCCACGAAAAAGACGGTGGGCTCATAGATGTGCTCCCAGAGGCTGAGGGCCGGCGTGCCGTCACTCGTCTTGGCGTCACGCAGAGCCAGGCAGAGGAGCAGCGCGCTGGCCGTCTCGTCGTCGAACTTTTGGCGGAAGGTGAGGCGGCCGTGCCACATCATGGCCTTAAAGTAGGACTGGAGGTCGTCGCTCCGGGTATAGTGGCCGCGCGGGACGTATTGGCTATAGTCCTCTCTGTACTTGTTGCCCCAGAGCGGCGATATGGCCCAACCCTCGTGTTTCTTGATGAGGGCGAGTTCCTCGTCCACGGCGTCCTTGATGGGCTCTGGCGCGGCGATGTTGGCCCCCAGGAGGCGCAGGGCCACGCAAAAGTAGCCGGCGTTGCGCCACGCGGCCTCTTCCCACGCGGTGCCCTTGAGAGCCTCGGCCTGGGCCACGGTGGCCTGATACATGGCCTCGTCCAACGCCACCAGGTCCTTGCGAAAGTACTCCACCTCGGCCGTGCGCAGGACCTTGTCGAACATCAGGTGGTAGACGTGGAGCAGCGAGTCGGTGGTGATAAAGATGGGCCGGTCCGCGTACCGGGCGCGCTCGTACAGGACAAAGAACTCTTTGTAGTCGCCGGGCCGGGCCACAAAGCCATTGTCTGCCAGCAGCTTTTCCTGGTCGGCGGTGAACTTGTAGGGCGCTAGGCCATCCACCTTGTCCAGGGCCAGCGGCAGGGTGTAGTCGTCGCCGGCGTATTTGGTTGGCACGGTGACGGTGGGCGGCTGATAAGTGGCAAAGCCAGCCGGATACGCGGCCACCGGCGTGGGGGTGGGAGTGATGAGCGGCTTTGTGCTTACGGGTGTGGGCGTGGCCGGCCGCTCGATGAACTTGAAACTCGCCGTCATCTCCTGGTACGCTGGCCAGGTGGCCTCCCAGCGCGCCACCGGCGCCATGGCTATCACCACGTAAGGCTGATTCGCGTGGAATGCCACCAGCAGGTACATCTTTAAAGCCATGCCCATGTCGGAAGGCGTGCCCGAGATCAGCACGCTGGCGGCAACCTCCGTGTCCAGGGTCGTCGTCTGAATCTCGCCGACGACGAGGTCATCCCCTTTCAGGTCGTCGAGCATCTCTCTCAATGCGGCCGGGGGCGTGTCTGCTTTTGTCAGATCGGTCCCCACAAGCACGCCACAGAGGCGACCATCGATGGGACTCGGACCACCAAAATCGCTCGCGTGCGCGGCAAAGATGACGCCATCGGACTGATCCTCATGGACCCAGCCGTTGGGGTAGCGCAACTTGAAGCCCAGGCTTGCGTTCTCGTAGGGGGTTTGAACGACGAGGGCGTCAGATGGCGTGGACGTGGGCGGTGAGGTCGCCGTAGGGGGCGAGGTTGCCGTGGCCATCGGTGTGGGAACCGTCGTCGGTGTGAGCGTTGGGGGCACGGTCGGCGTGGCGGTGGGCGGCGCCGGGGTGGGGGCCAGTCCCGGCTGGCACCCGCTCAAAACAAAGGCCGCCACCAGGATCAGGGAACCGATAAGAGACCAGGGTTTCGCGCGCATGGGATCTCGACTCCTTTCCAGAATGTAACGTGCCTGGCGGCATCCCTATGCCTCGGTTGCCCCCAGGGTTTCGTCCGTCACCTCGTCCAGCTTGAGGGAGAGTACCCGGCTCACGCTGTCCTCGCCCATGGAGACGCCGTACAGAGTGTTGGAGGCCTCCATGGTCACTCGATTGTGGGTGATGACGATGAATTGCGTGCGTTCGGTCAGACCTTGCAGGGTTTGGCGGAACCGGCGGGCATTGGACTCGTCCAGGGTCGCGTCCACCTCGTCCAGCACGCAGAACGGGGTGGGGTTCACCGTGAGGATGGCGAACAGCAGGGCCGTTGCCGTGAGGGCCCGTTCGCCGCCGGAGAGCAGGGCCAATCCCTGCTCGCGCTTGCCGGGGGGCCGGGCCACGATCTCTACGCCGGCCTCGCGGGGGTCTTCGGCTTCCGTCTGCGAGAGCCGGGCCGTCCCGCCGCCGAACAACTGGATGAAATAGCGGCGGAACTCTTGGGCCACCGCCGTGAACGTGCGGTCGAATTCGCGCTGCATCACCTCGTCCAACTCGGCGATGATGACGCGCAGCGATTTGGAGGCCTCTTTGAGGTCCTCGGCCTGGGTGGAGAGAAAGGTGTAGCGAGCCAGGGTCTCCTGATACTCGGCCGGGGCATCCGGGTTCACAGAGCCGGCGGCCTTGATCTGCCGCCGCAAGTCGGCGAGGCGTTGCTCCAGGGCGGCCACGTCCAGGGCCGGTGTGACCGGCAGCATCGCCCCGGCGTCGGCCCCCTCGAACCGCAGCCAGAGCTGGCGCGCCGCCTCCTTGTCCTCCGGCAACGCGCCCTCGCCCAGATCGGCATCCACCTGGCGGCGCAGGGTGTCCAGGGCCTCGCGGCAGCGTTGTACTGCCAGTTCGGCGCGACTGGCGTCTGTTTCCAGTTGCAATAGGTTGCGCCGGGCGGCGGTGGTCTCCTCCACCAAGCCGTCGCGCTGTGCTTCCAGGTCCCGCAGTTCGGTCTCGGCCGGCTCGATGTGGGTCGATAGGGTGGCGAGGCGTTGGGACAGGGCGGCGCGCGCGGTCTCGGCTGTGGCGATTTCGGCCTGCAACCGGGCGATCTGGGCTTCCAGGGTCGCTGCCTGTTCCTCCTTGGCCGCGATCTGCCCGGCCAGCCGCTGGATGCTGGCACCACGGGCCTCCACGCTCTGCGACGCTCGCCGACGGCGTTCTTCGCTCACCGCCAGGGCCGCCCGGGCCGCAGCCAGATCCGCGGCCAATTCCTCGTCGTCAAGTTCGCGGACCTGCCGGCGCAGCGTCTCCACCAGCGCGTTGCCTGCCTGCTGACGTTCCTCGGCGGCGGTGGCCTCCGCGCGCCGGTCCGTCTCTCTCGCGTCCAAGTCTGACAACTCGGCGGCGATCTGGGCGATGCGGGCCTGATGCCAACCAAGCTCCTGCTCCGATCGCTCGGCTGCCCGACGTTCCTCGGCGATGCGGGCCTCTTGCGCCGCCCGGTCGACGGCGATAGCCTGGGCCTGGCGCGACCGGTCGGCGGCCTCGGACAGCAGCGTCTCCCGGCGATTGCGTTGGGCGTCCAACTCGGCCTGCTGGACGCGGAGGTCTTGGTCCAGCGCGGCGATGCGGCCCGGCAGGTCGCGCAGTTCGCGTTCCCGGGCCAGCAACCCGCTCCGCGCCCCCCGCTCCCCGCTCCCCCCGGTTACGGCTCCGCTGAGGCGCACCACCTCGCCGGCCAGCGTGACGATCTGACTCGCGCCCCGGACCGGCGAATCGTCACGGCGCAGGGCGGCCAACGCCCGTCGCGCGGCCGGCAGGTCGCGAGCCACCAGGGTCCGGCCCAGCAGGTGGGCAAAGGCGGCGGCGTGCCGGGCGTCGTAGGACACCAGGTCGTTGGCCCGGCCCAGCACGCCGTCCAACTGGGTGGCGTCGCCCTGAGCCGGGCGGGCGCGCAGGGTATCCAGGGGCAGGAACGTGGCCCGGCCGGCCCGTTGGCGGCAAAGCCCGGCGATGGCTCGCTCGGCGTCGGCCCAGGTTTCCACCACCAGGTCCTGCAATCGGCCGCCCAGGGACACCTCGATGGCTGTCTCCAACTCTGGCGGCACTGCCATCAGGCTGGCGGCCGTCCCCACGACGCCGGGCCACCCGGCCTGCAAGACGAACCGCACGCCGTCATAGTAGCCGGCGTGGCTATCGCGCAGGTCGGTGAGGAGTTGCAACCGCTCGGTCAGGCCGTGGCGCTCGCGCTCCAACGACTGGACCTGGGCAGCCAGTTCCTCGATGCGGGCGCCGGCTGCGGCGGCCTGGCTCTCCCGGTGGGCCTGCTGGCTGGCCAGCGATTCCGCGCGCCGGTCCAGGGCCTCCAACTCGGCGGCCAGCGCGGCGGCGCGTTCCTGGTGGGTTGCGCCGTCGGCCTGGGCCTGGGCGATGGCGCGTTCGAGTTCCTGCACCTCGGCGCGTCGCTCCGCCCGGCGCTCGTCGATCTGCACCAGCCGGTTGCGCGCTTTGGCCCGGGCGGCGGCGCACCGATAGGCCGCCTCCTGCGCCGTCGCCAGCTCTTCTTCCAGGGCCGTACGGCGACGCTGGCGCTGGGTCCACCGCTCCTCGACGGCTGCCAGGCGAGCCTCGTGCTCCGCGCGTTCGGTGGTCAGCCGGGACCGGGTGGCTTTGGCTTCGCCGGCCCGGCGCTCCTCGTCCTCGCGGGCCGCCACCAGCGGCGGCACCTCGGCCAGCACCGCCTGGCGTTGGCGACGCAGGGCCGCGAGGCGCTCGGCCCACACGGCCAGGTCTCGTTGCTGCGCCTCGGCCTGCGCGTGGAGGGCGCTGCTCTGCCGGTGCCAGTCCTCCAGCGACTCGCGGAGCGCCAATTGCCGGCGACGCAGTTCGCCAGCGCGTTGCTCCAGGGCAGCCAGGTGCTTGCGGCCGACCTTCAGTTGAGCCTTGTCCTCCGCCTCTTGCGCCTCCGCCAGCAGCAACGCCTTCTGGCTCTCCTCCCAGCGATGGCCGTACCACAGGGTCAGCAACTCTTGGAGTTCGCCGGTCAGCACGGCATAGTCCTGGGCGCGCTGCGCCTGGCGTTGGAGCCGTTGCAGGCGAGGTCCCAGCTCGTTGATGATGTCGTTCACGCGCAGGATGTTGCCTTCGGTGGCGGTCAGCTTGTTGGCGGCCTCGTGGCGCTTGCGTTGGTACAGGCCAATGCCGGCCGCCTCCTCGAACAGGCCGCGCCGCCGATCCGGTCGCAGGCTCAAGACCTTGTCGATCATGCCCTGGCCAATGACCGTATAGGTCCTCTGGCCGATCTGCCCCTTGCCCAGCAGTTCCAGGATGTCGCGGAGGCGCATCTTGTTGTTGTTGATCCGATATTCGCTTTCGCCGGAGCGATACGCACGCCGGGTGATGGTGACTTCGCCAAAGTCCAGGGGCAAGCGACCGTCGCTGTTGTCCAGGACGATAGAGACCTCGGCTAGGCCCTGGCGAGCGCGGGCTGAGGAGCCGGCAAAGATCACGTCCTCCGTGCGTTTGATACGCAGGGGGCGCAGGCTTTGTTCGCCCAGCACCCAGCGCACGGCATCGGCGATGTTGCTCTTGCCGGAGCCGTTCGGCCCGACGATGGCGGTGAGGCCGGGCGTGAACGCGAACTCGGTGCGCGTGGCAAAGGTTTTAAAGCCCTGGAGAGTCAAATGCTTGAGATGCAAGGGGATGTCCTTTCCTTCCTCGCTCTCCTTTCCCTCTCAGGACTAGAGGGCGGGGAGGGAAAGGAAGGATGGGAGGGATTAGCGCTTGCTGTAGGTTTGAATGAACCGCCGGAAGCTGCGGTCGAAGGTACGCTCCACCTCTGGCGGGAAGACACAGGCCGGCAGTTGGTCCATCTTTAGGTGGTAGGCGATGCACTCGCAGCAGATGCCCTTGCGCGAGCATGGTTCATATGTGCAGGGACAATGGTCG
>Ga0190284_1000705_pt1 | contig 17345 bp, 15 predicted proteins | sample 48691812_MG_FD_161668 | JGI IMG/M metagenome (GOLD analysis project Ga0190284, IMG submission 161668) | Hydrothermal vent microbial mat bacterial communities from Southern Trench, Guaymas Basin, Mexico - 4869-18-1-2_MG | ecosystem: Environmental > Aquatic > Marine > Hydrothermal vents >...
GGAAACCGGCTCACAAAGGGCAGTTCGGACGGAACGGCCACTTACAGCTACGACGTCAACGACCGGCTTGAGAAGGAGAGCCGTCCGGATATTCTCATCACTTATGGGTACGATGGGAACGGGAACACTGTGAGCAGGAACAGCGGGGTGGATACAGTCACTTACGGATATGATTATGAGAACAGGCTTGTTTCCCTGGAGAATGCCGGCAGTTCGGCCGTGTATGAATACGATGCGGACGGGATAAGGACAGGTTCTGCCGCTGACAGTTCGGGAACAAGCTATCTTGTTGACAAGAATCGGCCTTATGCCCAGGTTCTCGAAGAAAGGGACGAGGGAGGTTCTCTGATCGTCAGCTATGTTTATGGTGGTGATCTGATCAGTCAAAACCGGAACGGTTCCGTGTCGTATTATCACTATGACGGGCTTGGCAGCGTCACCGCCCTGAGTGATGAAGCGGGGAATGTGACCGACAGCTATGTTTACGGTGCGTTCGGAAACCTGAGAGACCGGCTCGGAACGACTGTGAATAATTATCTGTACACGGGCGAGCAGTATGACCCGGATTCCGGATTTTATTATCTGAGGGCGAGGCACTATATGCCCGAAACCGGCAGGTTCGCCACAATCGATCCATTTGAGGGGCATCCGGGAAATCCTCTCACACTGCACCGCTATATGTATGCGAATGACAATCCGGTCATGTTTGTGGATCCGGGCGGGGAGTTTGCTTTTTCCATTGCATCCGTGCTGGTGATCACTGAATTAGGCACTTCCTGTCTGAATGACTTCTTTTCCAGCCTTGCAGAGTTGTTCCGATCAGAAGATGTGCTGTTGTACACAGGATCAGAAGCAGAAAAGGCGAAAACTCAGGTCAGACGGTTAAAGGACAAATCTCTTACGGCGAGAGAGATTGTCAGAAAATTGGAGAAATACATAAAAAGCAAGGCAGAAGCAATAATTGTCAAGGCATATCGGGGAGCAATAGCTCGCTACCAGCATTCTGCGAGAACAGTGGATTATGATCCTTATGTGAATGACATGTATGTCAAATATGCCAAATATCTCGGTGAAAGCAAAAGAGAAAAATGGCATACAAGACCTGCGGAGATAGCCCTTGCACATGAGTTGATTCATGCCTTGCATCACTTTGAAGGCTCCCACAGCCCCATCAAGGATGTCGAAGAGGCGAAAACAGTAGGTTACGGAATATATTCCGGTTATCCGTATACTGAAAACAAGATACGTGACGATTACGGAATCCCGCGAAGGCCCAGATATGAAGTGGTTCCAAGCAGTGGTTGGAAATAAAGGCGGTTTGGAGATGTGGTGGTGAACAAATCGGTATATATTGACACTGTGTACAGGACAAAAAAGCTGATTATAACAGATTTAGGGGAGGCTCCCGAAAGCCTCCCAAAGAGGCTGACATCAGCAAATTCTGCAACCAGTTCTCATGATGACGGAATCCGTTGAGCCGCTCCGCCGGGCTCCACAATCCGCCGTATTTTTCCACAGTGCGGGGATTCGAGGGGGTGAAATTGAAAATGAGCGCCCATCCCCGGATGCCGAGTTCCGCGGAGGACATAAAACCGTGAAAATGCTGGGTGTTGAAGATATGGCGATCCATTCTCCGCATCAAGCGGTCGAGCATGCTGCCCGTCCTGTGCGCACCCGGAAAATCGTATGCGACCGCAAAGGCGGCGAGGTTTTTTCGCATCTTGCCGATCTTGTCGGCGATGACGGAGGGCAGCGAGGCTTTCCCCGCCCATTCGGCGAACCGTCTCACTCTCTGGGAAAAGGAGGCCCTGGTCGGAGCCTGACAGCAGTCCCACAGCCTTTCGACGATCTCGTCACAAATCTCTCCGAACCTCCTTTTCGCCCGGTACCGCATGCCGATGAACACATGGAGGAGGCATCGGATCAGCGTGACGCAGGGAAAAAGCCACCTCCATGCGTTCCGGGTCGGCCTCGACCCGTCGGTGTTGACGGTTTCCGGGCTCGCCCACACAGTGACACTTAACACTTAAATGCAGAATGAGACTCATCACCACTTCCTCCAGACTTCCAAGAGACGTGGAAAAGGGCCTCACAGCAATTTTCAGGAGGAAATGAATGAAGCATATAGTAGTCATAACGATGATCTCAATCGTTGCAACCATCGCAAATCTCAGCCATCTGCAAAGCGAGATTCTTTTGCGGATCTGCAATGTCAACAAAATCGGCAACGAATTGATCATTGAATACAAAACAATCAACAAAGGCAGCTCGGCCATTTGGATGTGCCAAATTTTGTCTGTCAGGTCATCGTTGGAATGCGAGATCGAAGTGGATGGAAAAGACAAATTTGTCAAAATACGGCGGGCAGGCTTCAGGGTTCCGAAAGGTGTCGACTTGGATCAGCCGATCGTCGGAAAATATGTCAAAATAGGAAAGGGAGAGACATATCACAGCCGATTGAGACTGGATTTGCCTTTGAAGGAAATCAATCCGTTTTACCCATACGGAAGATTCGCAGATCACACAAAGACATGCATGGCAGACAGACTGATATTTGAAGTGGGAATAATCCGGGAAGAATTGAAGGGCAACATCTACAAAGACAGTTCCGGAAACAGCTTCGCACTTGTGAATTGCACCCGGATTGAAAAACATCCGGAGCTGATCATTTCTGAAACAATTAAAAATGTGCGTCTTCCGTGTCTGAAGTTGAAAACGGAAAACAGGGAGACAATTTTAAAAGAATTGCTGATGGACAGAAAGCATCGCCGACACTAAAGTGCCGGCTGAAACCAACTTGGCGGAAGGGGCGAGGAAATTTGTTTTCACCTTTAATAACGGAGTATCTTGTAAAATTCTTCCGATAGCGGAAGTGAGCGTATCAATGGTCAATTGCGGCAACTGATCATTGATACGGATGATTGCCTTTAAATAAAGTCACGGAGGATATGATTATGAAATGGTGTTGTCAAGGTTTGAAGCATATCTTTGAACAGAGGTATGACAGAACGATATTTGCCTTTGCCGAAGCTCCTGAGAATGTTTCGGAAAATGTCTCATTCTGGCTGGGAATGCGGTGCGTAGAACATAAGGAATTGGACAATCTGAGGCGGGCAGGCTTTCCTGATAATATGCCTGTCACCATAAACACGAGAGTGCCGATCTCCTTCTGTCCTTGGTGCGGGAAGAAGCTTGCCAAATTCTATAGAAAAAATTATTGTCAACTCACCGATCCTGAGATATCAGATGAGTTCAAACTTGAAAAGACCGACTGAGCAGCTCTTTTTCCGCTACGGGCACCCGACCAAATGTGACCGACAGCTATGTTTACGATGCGTTCGGAAACCTGAGAGACCGGCTCGGAACGACTGTGAATCATTATCTGTACACAGGCGAGCAGTATGACCCGGATGCCGGGTTGTACTACCTTCGGGCGAGGTATTACAGTCCCGGGAACGGACGGTTCGCCTCGCAGGATTCGTGGCAGGGACGCATAAGCGACCCGGTGACGTTGCATAAATACCTTTATGCCAACGGGAATCCGGTTAATCGGATCGATCCGAGCGGGTTGTCATCAGTGGCAGAGATGAACACCGGTATCCGTATTCTGGAAGATATCATGAACAAAATCTATGTGTTCAACAGATATATGACTTATGTTGAAAAAGCTCAGGGGGTTGCTGATGTGTTTAATTTGCTGAGGCAAATAAATCGCTACCTGTTGAGTGATGATCTAACAAACCTGACCAGAGGCATAAGCGGTATGGTAGGGACCAAAAATGTATCCCCTGATTTTGAGCGCGTATTTGATCGGGGATTCTGGAGAGGCGCTATAATGAGTTTCACCACAAAGGCACCGAATATAGGATGGAAGGTGATATTGAAATGGTCAAAACAGGGTTTTAAGGAGGTGCGGGATTTTGTGAACAACCGTGACTCCAAAATTGCCATTTACGCACCTACGCCACCGCGTGAATTTCGCCTTCCTAGGATTCCTGTAAATACCGGGCTGAAAATAAGTGATGGGAGAAGAGATTATCCAGTTGTGCTGATTTTTGGTAGCAGCAAGAAGCGAGGAGGAAGAATCACTGGCGGCGGCTTTTTTAGGAAAGGGGATACTGACAACCAGCTTTTCAGGATGGACTGGCATAATCCGGATGACCACCGAGACCCGATTACAGGAAAGCTCAAACCCGGTAAAAAGGATTTTGACATTTTTGAGGATCCTCCGTATCACTATCACATTAACAAATAACACAGCAGGTTGGCGCGATTAGGGATTGAAGTTTACGGAGACTAAAATCCTTAATGAGACAGTATAGGTGCCTGAACAAAAGTTTTCTGATAGTTGAAGGCTTGTGAAATTTTCAAAATCTTGCAGATCAGATTTAGACTTGGAAATCTAAGTTCAGGCACTTAATTTCTGTCTGTCGGATTTGTTCCGCCGGGCTTGAATTTCAATTCTTTAAGCATCCAATGAAAGGCTCCACGATGTACCATATAGCATTTTTTTTTGATTATTATGATCTCCGCAGAAAAGGAGTTCCTTTTTTGAGAAAAAAACTGGGACATTTTCTGAATGATGATTTCTCAGAAGCCTATCTTTTGAAAGGTGACAATACGCAACTTATGGGTATAAAGCTGTCTGAGCAGGCCCTGCCGGAGCCTGCTCCGTACAGCTATGATCATCCATGGTTCATACATGGGGGACTGAAAGCCTGTGATGGGACTGTTCAGCATCCGAGACTCTCTCTTTATACAGATAAAAGCCTGCTGGACATCAATGGTCTGTTTGCCTGTCTAGCGAGGCGTTTCCACTGGGTGATATTTCCGTGGGGAGGTGTCTTCCCCTTCGGGATATTCGCCTTTGTGACCACGGACTCCGGGACAAGGGACAGCTTTGTCGGCTGCACAGACAATTTTTTCAGAATGACCCCCTGGTACTCCTCCGGCGGTGCCCGTATGACAAGGCATGATATGCTGATCTCATCCTATGACGCAGATTGGAAAATCGGACCGGATTTCAAAGCTGTCCTTTTTCTGGAAAGCACCGGGGGGACATGCCACCGGCTTTGGGAATCCGGTGCCTGTGCGGCTGGAATCCCTCTCATGGCATATATGGAGTTTCAGGAGAGCTTCATGCCCTCGGAACCACCGTGGTGCGGAGGAGGCTACGAGGTACTGGACACGATGGGGCCGTTTGAGGAGACGGGAACCCACGCCAAAGACGTCTTTCCCGGTCAGAAAGTGTCAATATACAGATTTTCTGACAAAAAAACATTCATGAACATGGGGGAGGCCCATGATTACGACATACCGACCCACGCCTTTTTTCCCGCGGACACATCACCTGCGAGACTCCCGGAGCTTTTTGAGAGGACGGAGTCCTGGCATAGCCACTCGGATCTGTGCCACATAAACGACTACCTGAGCTTCTGCGAATGGGTGTGCATGCTCGACAGAGGGCCTCACGGGGCCGAATACTCCCTGTTTGTCTCCAGAGACAGCAGTCTCATAAAAAAATTTGTCAGTGTGCCGAGCCTGAAGGATGAATCTTTCAGGTTTGAATTAATTTCGTGCTTCTGAGATCGTATCTTCTGGAGCGAGTCTGTCTCAATGCCGGGAGCAGGACATGAAGAGAGATGTGGCTTTGCACAGAACCGAAAGAAAAGGAGCAAGCATGTACCACATAGCATTCTTCTGTGATTATCATGAGGTTCACAGAAAAGGTATTTCTTTTCTGAAAGAAAAACTGAGACATTTTCTGAATGACGATTTTTCAGGAGCCTCTCTTCTGAGAGGTGAAGGCCGGCAACTTATGACTACAGATATGTCTGCTCAGTGGGTGTGTTTGGGGTCGGACCAAGCTAAGTCGTTAATATTAAAAGAATTGTTTGTTTATTTTAGCCTGAAACAGTGCCTATATCGCCCTTTTTGGGGCCAAAAAGAGCAATATATAGGAAGAAAAGCGTATGGCAGGGTTCAGCTTCGCAAGGAGACAGAATCCTGTAACGCTCTTTTTGATGCTGAAAAGTGCGATATAGGCCCTGGCGGTGTGTACGGGGTCGGGCCACAGTAACTCATTGATATTAAAATAATTACCTGCTTATTTTGGCTTCAAAAAGGGCCTATATTGCCTTTTTTGGGGCCAAAAAGGGCGATATAGGAAAAAATCTCAGAATTCTGTGACGCTCCTTCTGATGCCGAAAAGTGCGACACAGGTTCTGAAAACGCCTGTTTTTGGTCCTGTCTCACTTACTTTTCAATATCCTGGCGTGGTCCGACCCCGCTCACCACGAAATCTTCTGACAACGGCATATCCGGGCGGTAAAACAATAAGTCACACTTACGATGCGGAGGGGAACGCCCTGAGTACGACCGACAGGGGCGGGAACACCACATCATATAAATACGATGTGCTGAACCGTGTGACTGAGATCACCCATCCGGGCGGCGGTGTCATCGGCATGGAATATGATGCCGGCGGCCTGACTGCGACCGTTGACGAAAGAGGAAAGAGAAGCTCCTTCGAGTGGAATTCGGTCGGAAAGCGGACGAAGATCACGGATGCACTCGGCAATGTCACCCGCATTGAATATGATGCGAACGGGAATGAGAGGAGCGTCACCGATGCCGAAGGCAACACGGTCACTTATGAGTGCGATGCCCTGAACCGACGGATTAAGACGATTTTTCAGGACGGCACATTCACCTCGGCGATGTACCACGGCGACAGCGGAGACAACAAGGCTTCGGAGACGGATCAGGCCGGAAGGATGACATCTTTCGGTTATGATTCGGCCGGCCGCCTGAAAGAGGTGACCGATGCGAAGGGCGGCATCACCCTGTTCACATACGACGAAGTGGGCAACAGGCTGACGCAGAGCGATCCGAACGGAAATACGAAATACTGGCATTACGATGATCTCGGAAGAGCCCTGAGACACAGGCTTCCCGAAGGAACGGCGGAGGAGAGTTATGCTTACGATCCGAACGGGAACGTCGTTGCAAAGACCGATTCCAACGGCGACACGGTCGAATATGAATATGACGGCCACAACCGCCTGACAAAGAAGGCGTATCCCGACGGTTCCGAGGTGTTGTTCACATACACGGACAACGGGCGGCGGAAGACGGTCACGGACGCACGGGGCGTCACCGGATATGAATATGATACCCTGAACCGCCTGAGAAAAGTGACAGACCCCGACGGCACGGAGATATCATATACTTACGATGCGAAGGGAAACCGGACATCGGTGACCGTTCCGTCAGGAAGGACCGATTATGCCTATGACGACCTGAACCGGCTTGGAACCGTCACTGATCCTGACGGCGGCGTGACGGCTTATGCTTATGACAAAGTCGGAAACAGGAAAAGTGTGACGTATCCCAACGGGGTTGTTGCGGAGTATATGTATGACCGGCTGCACCGGCTCATAAAGCTTGAGAACCGGAATGCGGCGGGCGATCTGATATCGGGTTACATTTACACGCTCGGTCCGGCGGGGAACCGTGAGCAGACTGAGGAGCTGCACAGCGGCAGGGTTGTGAGATATTCCTACGATGAACTCCACCGGATGACGGCCGAGGAGATCACAGATCCGGTTCTCGGAAATGAGACGATTTCTTACGCCCATGATGCTTTCGGAAACCGGCTGGCAAAGGGCAGTTCCGGCGGTACGATCTCTTATTCGTATAATGACAATGACGAGCTTGAGGCGGAAAGCGGTCTGACTTACGGCTACGACGACAACGGAAACACCGTGAGCAGAAATGACGGAACGGATACTGTTGCCTACGGCTACGATTATGAGAACAGGCTTGTCTCCGCCGGTTCTGTCGGGTATGCTTATGATACGGACGGGATCAGAGTCGGTTCCGCAAACGGCGGTTCGGTGACGGATTATCTCGTTGACAAAAACCGTCAGTATGCCCAGGTTCTGGAAGAGAAAGGCGCTGCCGGCTCCGTGAGCTATGTTCACGGCGATGATCTGATCAGCCGGAAGCAGGGCGGAGAAACCCGCTATTATGTTTATGACGGCCACGGCTCAGTGAGACATCTGACCGATGCTGACGGAACGGTGACGGACAGTTACATTTATGACGCTTTCGGAAATCTGAAGGATCATCTCGGAGAGAGCGACAACAGGTATCTGTATGCCGGAGAGCAATATGATCCGGATGCGGGGCTGTATTATCTCAGAGCGAGGTATTACGATCCGAAAAGCGGGCGGTTTCTGACGCATGATCCTTATCAGGGGAGGCAACATGAGCCGGTTACGCTGCACAGGTATCTTTATGCAGGCGCGAATCCGATACGATATGCTGACCCGAGCGGAGAGTCATTTACATCCGTTTTGGAAACATTATCGGTAATCGGGCTGTCAATGGCGATTCCGTCTCAGATAGGTGTCCGTGCGGGTTTCTTTCTTTCCAAAGCCAGAACTGTCAGGTGGAAGGGAACATTGGCAACCTTTACTGCTGGTGGAAACACAATGAAGTATTATTGGGGAGTAGGCGCGATTTATGCCAGCCTTTATCAGGAAAACTATCCGGGTGAGAATGCGGAATATTTGCTATTCATGTCAGGTTATACAGCCGGGCTGCCTTATATCTCTCCTTTCGGTGCTACCATAGGCGGGGCTAATTTGGAAGGTCTCCCTGATCCGGTTTATTTGCAAGGTCTTTGTTCATGGATATCTCTGACTGCCTGCATACATACATATGGCCGTTCTTACACAACTATGACTATGGGCTATGCTCTCGGCAGACTGTCGCTGATGCCGGATCCCGTAGAAGGTTATGATCTGGGTTTTGATTTTATGGGAGGGATATCCGTATGCATAAGACCCTGGTTCGGTTTGTGATGCGGAGCCAGTGCAGAAGATTTCCCATCCGAATCAGGTTTTCCTGTGACAGGAATTTCAGGCGAAATCGGAACAAAAATCCGGAGGTGACGGAAATGGAGAGAAACTGTATAAGATGTCCTAATTGCGGAGAGCGTCTCAGGGGTTATGAGTACGGAAAGATCGAATGTATCAGATGCGGATGCATTATGAGCGTTTCATCTGACGGAAAGATAAAGCGGCATGATCTGGCTTTGTGGTTTGTTTTTTCAGAAGTGCTTCTGATATCCGGAGGCGCTGTGTTTTTTATTCTGAATATTATTTTATTCCGGGCAGAAGGAAGGTTTTACGATTCCCTTACTGTAACGGAGTCTGTGACAGCGATATGGTGCTACATTAATATAATCCACGGACTGCAGACAGGATCTGTTCCCCGCTATTGTTACAGACATAGAAATCCTGGAAAATTCTTCTTCGCTATGCTTGTATCTGCTATCTTGGGAACATTTTGTCTGGCGCGTGTTGTTTACGATATATATATGGTGTAGTTTGGTGTCGGACCGAGGATGAGAGACGGAACCGGACGATATTCATGTATGATGCGGCCGGCAGAAGGACGGCGGTGACGGATGCCCTCGGCAATGTCACGAAGTTCGGGTACGATGCGGCCGGCAATCAGATCAGCATGACCGATGCCGAAGGCCGCATTGGGGGTACTGGGTCGGACCAAGCTAAGTCTTTAATATTAAAAGAATTGTTTGTTTATTTTAGCCTGAAACAGTGCCTATATCGCCCTTTTTGGGGCCAAAAAGGGCGATATTGTCTGTATGGGGTTTGTCTGTATGGGGTTTGTCTGTATGGGGTCGGGCCACAGTAAGTTATTGATATTAAAAAAATTGTATGCTTATTTTGGCCTCAAAAAGGGCCTATATCGCTCTTTTCGGGGGCAAAAAGGGCGATATAGAAAAAAACTCAGAATCCTATAACGCTCTTTTTGATGCCAAAAAGTACGACACAGGCCATAAAAATGCCTGTTTCCGGGCCTGTCTCACTTACTTTTCAATATCTTGGCATGGTCCGACCCCATAAAGCACAACGTCGAAGGTGAGCGTTTCGGGGCTGCATGACACAGTTTACGGGTATGACACCGGAGGGCGGTTGGAAACGGTCACGACCGGCACACGGCAGAGTGTCTTTGCTTATGACACCCGGGGAAATCTCGCCTCGGTGACCGATCCGGAGGAAAATGTTGTCACTTATGATTACGACGACATCGGACGGGTCACGGCGGTTCACCGCCCGGATATCACGGAAACTGGGAATGAGACGGTCATCGCCTTTGATTATGACGAGAACGGCAACATGACCGTGCTGACCAATCCGTCCGCGGTTGACCACGGGTTCGGTTTCAACAATGTGAATCTGAACAGCTCATACACCACGCCTCTGAGCGGGGATTACTCATACATGTATGACAAGGCCCGCCGGCTCATGCAGAAGAACTTTCCCTCGGGTGCGTGGATCAGATACGATTACGATCCGGCGAAACTCGGCAGTATTGAAAGCTCCGGGGGGGATGTCACCAGTTTCGCATACTCCTCCTGCGGGACAAAGGTGGAATCGGTCAGCAGGGACGAAGAGCAGATCGGTTACGGATATGACGGAAGCCTCGTCACATCCGAAACCCTGACCGGCACACTGGCTCAGACGCTCTCATACACTTACAGCAGCGACTTTGCTGTTCAAAACCTCACTTATGCGGGTGAGACCCGCACTTACGGCTATGACAATGACGGCCTGCTCACCGCATCCGGGGACCTCACCGTCACCCGCAACGCCGGAAACGGCCTGCCCGAATCTGTGACCGGAGGGCCTCTGAGCCTGAGCCGGGGCTTCAGCCCTTACGGCGAGACGGACACCGAGAGCTTCTCGGTAAACGGGACAGACCTTTTCTCATGGTCTCTCGTGAGGGATGACAACGGCAGGATCACGGGGAAGACCGAGAATCTCAGTGACGGCACGACAGCGAATTATGAGTATGACTATGATGCTGTCGGGCGGCTGCTGACCGTCACGAGGGACGAAGCCGTTGTTGAAAGTTATCAGTATGACACCCGGCCTTACGGCATCCGTACTTATGAGGAAAGATACGGCGTCGGCAGATTGCTGAGGTACAATGACGAGGACAATCTGCTCGAAGCAGGCGACACGGATTATCAGCATGATGCGGACGGGTTTCTCATCAGCAAAACGCAGGGGAATGAGGTTACGACTTATGATTACTCTCTCCGAGGCGAGCTGCTTCGGGCTGATCTGCCTGACGGAAGGATCATTGAGTATGTGCATGACCCGCTCGGCAGGCGCATTGCAAAGAAGGTGGACGGCGTTATTACTGAGAAATATCTGTGGCAGGGGCTTACACGGCTGCTCGCTGTGTATGACGGCTCCGACAATCTCGCTATGAGATTCGAGTATGCGGATGCACGAATGCCCGTTGCCATGACCAAAGCCGGGGCAACGTATTATCTCGGATATGATCAGGTCGGCACGCTGAAAGTTGTTGCGGACGCATCGGGAAATGTGGTAAAGAAGATCGGCTATGATTCCTTCGGGAACATTCTCAACGAGAGCAACCCGACCTTTGCGGTACCTTTCGGCTTCGCAGGCGGTCTGCATGACCGGGATACCGGCCTCGTAAGGTTCGGCCACCGTGACTATGACCCGGAGACAGGGCGATGGACAGCGAAGGACCCGATTCTCTTTGCAGGCGGGGATACTGATCTTTACGGGTATTGCCTGGATGATCCAATTAACTGGATTGATCCGGAGGGGTTAAGCTGGTCAGACTGCTGGGCTGACTGTATCGAACAGAACCGGTTGCCAGTTTGGTATGCCATATTTGGTTCGGCAGTACCAAAGAAACTGGTACCTCCTTTCAGAGTTGTGAGACAGGATCAGCGACTGACAACTCCGTTGAGCGTAGTTTCCCACTACCTCAGCAAACTGACACCGAGACAACATAAAAAAATAGCCCGTCTCATTTCAAGAAATCTGCGTGTGGCGGGCAGGGTGATATCCAAAGTTGCAACGCCCCTCACGATCGCCGAAGGTCTGTGGTCGTGGTGTGTCATTGCCTATTGTGCGGCAGACTGCGGAGAAACGCCATGTCCGTAACTGTTCTGATACTCGTTGCTCTGGGCATATGGATATTCTCGGAAATGCTGAAAAAAAGAAGGCTGCATCATCTTCCGGATATCAGTGATGAAGACTTTTTGGAAATATTCGCCGGGAAATTTCCCGATATTCCGGATGAGGCGGTGATATGTGAGAGAAGATATATAGCCGGGCTTATCGGGATGCCTGTCAGAAAACTGTCTCCGGCTCACACATTCGGGGAACTCTCGGAGTGTCTGAATTTTCTGGGCAGCCACGATCTTGCCATAGGTGACCTTGAGGATGAGATATCCGAGCTTTTCGAGGACCTGGGGATGAAAAAGTCGTATCGCAGCCCGGCAACCGTCGGAGAACTGATTTATGAAATTGCAAAGGCGAAAATGATATCGTCATAAAGTCATTAACATGCAAAACGGCATGAATATGTCCGCCAGTATCGGTTTGATGACACGCCCGCAGGCGAATTGCCAAGAAGGTGAACGGCGTTATCACTGAGAAATATCTGTGGCAGGGGCTGACACGGCTGCTGGCCGTGTACAATGCCGATGACACGCTGAAAATGCGTTTCGAGTACGCCGATGCCAGAATGCCGGTAACGATGACGAAAGGCTCGGAGACGTATTATCTCGCCTACGATCAGGTCGGGACGCTGAAAGCTGTTGCGGATGCCTCCGGGACTGTGGTAAAGAAGTTTGAGTATGATTCCTTCGGGAACATGATTTCCGACAGCGACCCGGCGTTTGCAGTGCCTTTCGGCTTTGCAGGCGGCCTGCATGACCGGGATACCGGGCTTGTGCGCTTCGGCTACCGTGACTACGACCCGGAGACAGGGCGATGGACAGCGAAGGACCCGATTCTCTTTGCAGGCGGGGATACTGATCTTTACGGGTATTGTGTGAACGATCCGGTGAATCTGCTTGATCCGGAAGGAAAAATCGCTTTGACGCCGGTTGCCGCTATAGTAGCAGCTCTCATAATTGGTGATGTGGTTGCCGACTATTTCGCCACGAATGGAGAAAGCACTCACATAATAGGGGAAAAAGAGGACCTCGTCGCTGTCACAGCCAGCACTTTCAGCATAAGTCCGCTGATATTGCCGATACGGCTTGACTTTCAGTTTGACCTCTGCTCTGCGGACCTATCTTACACCGGCAGTGTTGCCGTAACCCTGTCGGGAGATACATGGGACATCTTTTTCAGAGAGCCGGAAAATTTTCTGGAAGAAATACTGATTCCGATAATTATAAAAAAGAGAGAGAGAAAGCAGATCGGCTGATGTGACAGCCGTAAATTTCCTGCCGGATTCGGAGGCTCTGTTTTCCAGGATGACAGAGTCTCCGAAATCGGCGGAAAGCTTTCCGCATTCCGGTCAGCAATGAGAGAAGATATAAAAATAAATCTTGTGATTATAATAAGCTTACTGCTGTCAGTGCATCTGATCATCCTGACAGCAAAAAATGATGCTGAAAGAACGGCGGGGAAGATTCTGAGGGTAAAAGACGATCTGGAATCGATCTCGGAAGGAATAGAAAATTTCCATGCCGTATATAATGAATATCCCGTATCGCTGGAGGAAAAGAGATTTGCCAGGTTTGTCAGAGGAATTTCTGTCAGAGACCCTTTTGATCCTGAAAAAAATTACCGCTACAGGAAAGGAGGAAGAACATGGAAACTCTACAGCGTGGGACCGAACAGAACTGACGATGGCGGCGTGAATTGGAGAAAAGGAGAAATCATACTGCTTGATATCGTCATCGAAAGAGAGAAAAAATAAAGTGCGACGACTTGGGCAGGCGTGATTATGAGATGAGCGTGCCGAGGGGGATCGCCGGCAGGAGCCTCACTTATGATGACGAGGATCGGCTGGTGACCGTCGGAGGCGTGGTATATGAGCATGATACGGACGGCTTTCTCGTCAGCAAAACGGAGGGAACGCAGGTCACGACTTATGACTATTCTCTCCGTGGCGAGCTGCTGAGAGTTGATCTGCCTGACAGCACGGTGATCGAGTATGTGCATGACCCGCTCGGCAGGCGCATTGCCAAGAAGGTTGACGGCACTGTCACCGAGAAGTATCTGTGGCAGGGGCTGACACGGCTGCTTGCTGTGTACAATGCCGACGACACGCTGAAAATGCGCTTCGAGTATGCGGATGCACGGATGCCCGTTGCCATGACAAAAGACGGGGTGATGTACTATCTCGGCTGTGATCAGGTAGGGACGCTGAAAGCTGTTGCGGACGCTTCAGGAAATGTGATAAGGAGCATTGAGTACGATGCCTTCGGGAACATCATTTCCGACAGCGATGATTCCTTCGCAGTGCCTTTCGGCTTTGCAGGCGGCCTGCATGATCCGGATATCGGGCTTGTAAGATTCGGCTACCGTGACTACGACCCGGAAACGGGAAGGTGGACAGCGAAGGATCCGATTCTGTTCGCAGGCGGGGATACTGATCTTTACGGGTACTGCGTGAATGATCCGGTGAACCTCACTGATCCTGACGGATTAATGGTGCCCTGTGATCCCGGTGCGTACAGCGAATGCGAGGCAACATGTAAAGCATACGGCACATCTGTGAGATTGTGTTATAAAATTCCTATTCTCGGACTTGTCCACTGCAAATGCGAGGTGCCTGAGGACACCCCATGCACTCCCAAATCAAAGATAGATCCTAATAAAAAGATCATAGACCAATTGCAGGGAAAGGGGCAACTGAAAGATTTAAGGAAAAGTCCCAACCTGATGAAAGATGTTAACATAGAAAAGCTGTTGCAAAACACACCGAATGAACTGTATGAAAAGCAAAAATCGGGAGAGATTACCAAAAAGACTTTGAAACAGATAATGAAAGCTTTTGAGGGAAGAGATTTGGGACACTGATATGCGGTTATAAATCACTCGGATTTTGCATAACAGAGTTGTCATAAAAGTGATTATGACAAGATTGTTATGCAAAATTCGTATTCTCCATAATCTGCCTCATATTCATACTAATCTGAGAGAGCCGGCATGCAACAAAGGCATATGATAACTGGCTGAACAGGCTGCGCCGCTCTATACTCATTTATGTGCCATGGAAATTCAGAAAAATGACTGATGACATACCCACACAGATAACTCTGTATCCACCGACTGAACATATCGAATGTACTCAGTGGGGGAGATTGGCGCCAACTTTATATCATGCAGGTTTGATTTGGCATAATTATGAACAGATAGTTTATAATACTGACAAACCTGAACTCCGTATCTGGTGCATATTCACTGACAGAAATGCTTTTGAAAATTGGAGGTCAAATTCTTTTGTTAAAAAACATTGTTCAGATATACTCAGTTCAGCGATTGATATCGCTGTGACAGTTACTCCGATGGAAAAACACGAAAACGTATGCAGGTGCATAAACAGTGCCGGACTAATTCTCCGCGGACATGGTTTCGGCAATAAAAAAGCATCTGTTTACTGCGGAGACTGTTCTGGCTACTATCCAGGCTATCGTGTCAAAGAGCTGTTTGGAGATTTGTCAACGCAGGCTGAAGTATGGTCCCTGATTTCCGGACATGTCTATGATATCTGGATGCTGACCGGAGAACTTGAGGAATGGGCGGTTAATGAATTGTCTGAACCAAGCAGTGACTTGAACAAGTCAGGTTTACAATATGCATCGCAGTTAGGCAAACTTATCAAAAAAACAGTTTGGTATTATTTATTCACTCCAGATGAAGATACTACTGAGAATTGTCCAATATGCAAATCTGTTTGCAACAAATCAAAATGGGATGGGCCAAAATTCCTATGTAAAAGATGTAAGATTGTTTACTGACGGATTGTTTTCAATTCCACTTTGTCACATTTCAATCTTTGATTTTATTGGTGGTGGGTTGGGGGTCGGTTCATAATTCTGGGGACACGATACTTAATTATTGACAGAACCGGCAAGATGCGCCATATCAGTTTTTATGGCACGAATGGCACGAGTTGTGGTTGCCGGATATCCCCATCATATAACCCAGCGGGGCAACCGAAGACAACAGACTTTTTTCAGTGACGGGGATTATTCGGCATACATTGATCTGATGGCGGAATGGGGTGGGTACGGGGTCGGGCCGCAGCAAGTATTTAATATTAAACGGGTTACCTGCTTATTTTGGCTTCAAAAAGGGCCTATATCGCACTTTTTGAGGTCAGAAAGGGCGATATGGGAGGAGAGGCAGAATCCTATAACGCTCTTTTTGATGCCAAAAAGTGCGATATAGGCCCTTAAAAACGCCTGTTTTTTGGCCTGTCTCACTTATTTTTCAATATGTCAGTTTGGTCCGACCCCACTCAACCACCCCACTCAACCCCTCCCCACTCAACCCCTCCCCACTCAACCCCCTTTGCTTATGACACCCAGGGGAATCTCGCCTCGGTGACCGATCCGGAGGAGAATGTTTTCACCTACGATTACAATGACATCGGACGGGTGACAGCGGTTCACCGCCCGGATATCACGGACACGGGGAACGAGACGGTCATCGCCTTCGACTATGATGAGAACGGCAACATGACCGTGCTGACCAACCCGTCTGCCGTTGATCACGGGTTCGGCTTCAACAATGTGAACCTGAACAGCTCATACACCACGCCTCTGAGCGGGGATTACTCTTATGTGTATGACAAGGCCCGCCGGCTCACGCAGAAGAACTTTCCCTCGGGTGCGTGGATCAGGTACGATTACGATCCGGCAAAACTCGGCAGCATTGAGACCTCCGAGGGGAATGCCGTCAGTTTCGCATACTCCTCCTGCGGTACAAAGGTGGAATCGGTCAGCAGGGACGGTGAGCAGATCGGTTACGGATATGACGGAAGCCTCGTCACATCCGAGAACCTGACCGGCACGCTGGCTCGGACGCTCTCATACACTTACAACAGCGACTTTGCCGCTGGAAGTTTCACTTATGCCGGAGAAACCTGTGTTTACGGCTATGACAACGACGGCCTGCTCATCGGGGCCGGGGACCTCACCGTCACCCGGAATGCCGGAAACGGGCTGCCCGAATCGGTGACCGGAGGGCCTCTGAGCCTGAGCCGGGGCTTCAGCCCTTACGGCGAGACGGACACCGAGAGCTTCTCGGTAAACGGAACGGAGCTTTTCTCATGGTCTCTCATGAGGGATGACAACGGCAGGATCACGGATAAAACCGAGAATCTCAGCGACGGCACGACAGCGAATTATGAGTATGACTATGATGCTGTCGGGCGGCTGCTGACCGTCACGAGGGACGAAGCCGTTGTTGAAAGTTATCAGTATGACACCCGGCCTTACGGCATCCGTACTTATG
>Ga0190284_1000707_pt1 | contig 17318 bp, 20 predicted proteins | sample 48691812_MG_FD_161668 | JGI IMG/M metagenome (GOLD analysis project Ga0190284, IMG submission 161668) | Hydrothermal vent microbial mat bacterial communities from Southern Trench, Guaymas Basin, Mexico - 4869-18-1-2_MG | ecosystem: Environmental > Aquatic > Marine > Hydrothermal vents >...
TATAATTCGCGAATGCGAAGCATTCGCAATAAGAGGGCGGGAAATGAGCGAGACGAAAGATCATCTGCGAAAAGATCACTTACGAGACGTCTTTCGAGCGGCAGGCCGGCGACTGACCCCCCAACGCTGCCTGATTCTGGAGGTGTTGGAGGAGAGCGACGAACACCTGGACGCTGAGGCGCTTTACGACCAGGCCAAGATTCACAACCCCGACATCAGCCTGGCGACAGTCTATCGCACGCTGGCCGTCTTTAAGGAGATGGGGCTGGTAGAGGAGCACCGCCTGGGCGAGGAGCACTGTCACTACGAACCGGTACGAGACGAACCGCACTATCACTTCACCTGCCTGGGCTGCGGCAAGGTGATCGAGTTTGACACTCCTCTGGTGGTGCGGATCCAGCAGGAGTTAAGCGAACGGGAGGGTGTGTGTGTAACCGGTGCCCATCTGCACCTGAGCGGCTACTGTGCCCAATGTCAAAACGAGGCAGGAGGACAAAGCAATAATGAGAAATAGGTCAAGGACACCCCGGGCGGCCACGTCACAGAACTCACAGAACCAGGTAGTGCCCCTGAGCGCCATGCATGCCGGCGAGCAGGGCGTGGTGGTTGATCTCGCTGGCGGCCGGGGGCTACTATGCCGCATGGCGTCCCTGGGGTTCACGCCGGGGGCGGAGGTCACTGTCGTGCAGAATTTTGGCCGGGGGCCCCTCATCGCCCTGGTGCGGGATGCCCGGATCGCCCTGGGCCGCGGCGAGGCGGGCAAAATCCACGTGCGGAGATAAGGATCAATGAACATCCATCGCGAATCTCCTGTCCAGATACGAACGGCCTCGCAGGAGCAGGTGGAGGCACAGCCCGTCCTGGTGGCGCTGACCGGGCAGCCTAACGTGGGTAAGTCCACTCTCTTTAACCTCCTCACCGGTCTCAGCCAGCACGTGGGCAACTGGCCCGGCAAGACGGTCGAGCGGAAGGAGGGCACGTTCGTCTACAACGGGACGACCTACCGGCTGGTGGATCTGCCTGGCACTTACAGCCTGACCGCTAACTCCGCCGAGGAGGTCATCGCCCGGGAGTTCATCATCCGGGAGCAGCCGGACGTGGTGGTGGTGCTGGTGGACGCGGCGATCCTGGAGCGGAGCCTTTACCTGGTGGCGGAGCTCCTCTCCCTGTCCGTGCCGGTGATCGTTGGGCTGAATATGATAGACGTGGCCCGGCAAGAAGGCGTGCAGATCGAGCCGGAGGTGCTGCAAGCGGCGCTGGGGGTGCCGGTGGTGCCGATGGTCGCCACCAAGAACCTGGGCGTGCGAGACCTTCTGGAGACGGTGGGCCGGGTGGTGGGCGGGGAGATTCCCTACGCTCCCAAACATCCCCAGATCCGGGCTGACCATCAGGAGGTTCTGGAAGGGATCGAGAAGCTGATCGCGGGGTGCGTGCCGGACCCTTACCCCCAGGAGTGGATAGCGTTGAAACTACTGGAGGGGGACCGGGAGGTCACACGGATGATGCAGGAGTGCCTGCCGGACGAGCGCTGGGAGCAGGTACACGACGTCTTGCGCGCCCACGACGACGCGCTGGTGGCCGTGGCCAGCGGCCGGTACGAGTGGATCGGGCGCATGATCCGCGCCGCCGTGACCCGCCCCAAGGCCGGCCAGATTGGCCTGACGGAGCGGCTGGACCGCTGGGCCACCCATCCCTTCTGGGGGCTCCTGGTCCTGGCGGGTATCCTGGGTTTGATCTTCTGGCTGACCTACACCATTGGCGCTCCCTTGCAGGACCTGCTCGACACCTACGTGGTGGGGACGCTGGCAGACCTGGCCCGCGCTGGCCTGGCCGAGGCACCGGCCTGGCTTATGGACTTGGTGGCAGACGGGATCATCGGCGGAGTGGGGGCGGTACTCACTTTCCTGCCAATCCTGGTCATCTTTTTTGCTGTGATGGGCGTGCTGGAGGACATGGGATACATGGCCCGGGCGGCCTATGTGATGGACGGCTTCATGCACCTGATGGGGCTGCACGGGAAGTCTTTCCTGCCCCTGTTCCTGGGCTTCGGCTGCAACGTGCCGGCGGTGTTGGGTGCCCGGGTGATCGAATCCCGCCGCGCGCGCCTGTTGACCATCCTGCTAGCCCCGCTGATCCCCTGCACGGCCCGGATGGCGGTGATCGCTTTCCTGGCCCCGGCCTTCTTCGGCTCCGCTGCCACGCTGGTCTCCTGGGGGTTGGTCCTCCTGGCGCTGGTGGTGCTGGCCTTGTCCGGGGTGCTCATCAACAAGACCATCTTCCGGGGCCGGCGGGCGGCGTTCATCATGGAATTGCCGCTCTACCATCTCCCCAACTGGCGCACCATCGGCCTGCTGGTTTGGCAGCGCAGCCTGGCCTTCCTCAAGAAGGCGGGTACGCTGATCCTCGCAGTCTCGGTGGTGGTGTGGGCCCTCTCGGTGCTGCCGGGCGGGGAGATCGAGACCAGTTTTCTGGCCCAGATCGGCCGGTGGTTGGAGCCAGCGGGCCGGCTGATGGGCTTCGACTGGCGGCTGATGGTGGCCCTATTGACCAGTTTCATCGCCAAGGAGAACTCCATCGCCACGCTGGGCGTGCTGTTCGGTTCGACGGGGCTCACCGCAGGCGGCACGGGTGAGGGGGCCGGGTTGGCGGAGACGATGGCGGCTGCCTTCCCCGCCTCTACGGCGCTGGCCTTCCTGGTCGTGCAACTGCTTTTTGTCCCCTGCGTGGCGACGGTTGCCGTCGTCCGCCAGGAGACCGGTTCGTGGTGGTGGACGCTGTTCAACCTGGGCTTCCTGCTGGTGGTCTCGTGGGCGGCTGGCGTGGCGATTTTCTGGCTCGCAGGAATGGTGGGGGTATAATATGTCGCAACTAGAGCGCTTTTTCCTCGTCGGCCTGGTCGTGCTGATACTGCTGGCGGTGGTCATCGTTGTCGTAGTACCCCGGCTGGGACAGCAGCCCTCTCCATCTGAGCAACCCCTGACACCAGGCGAGACGGAGACGATGTCCGCACGCGTGATTGAGGTGCTGGAGGAGGGCACCGTCGAATTAGGTGGGGGCAGTTGGCAGCCCTACCAGCGGTTGCTGCTGCGCGTCGAGAGCGGGTCCCTGGCCGGGCAGGAGGTCGCGGTTGAGGAAGGGACTGTCAACATCATCAGTCAGGAGCGACTGTTCCACGTCGGCGATCGAGTTTACCTGGAGCGGGCAGTAGGGCCGAATAGCGACCGTTTTTATATCTCGGACTCCGTGCGTACCCAGCCATTGCTCCTGGTCACAGGGCTGTTTGTGGCACTGGTCGTGCTGGTGGGCCGGGGCAAGGGGACGCGGTCGCTGATGGGCACGTTGTTCAGCCTGGTGGTGATCTTTGCCTTTATCGTCCCTCAGATTATAGCCGGTCGAGACCCGGTGGTTGTGAGTATTGCCGGCTCCATCCTGTTGCTGGCTGCTTCCAACTACTTGATCTACGGTTGGACCCCCAGGGCGCACGCGGCGGGGGCCGGGATGGTGCTGAGCCTGGTGCTGACAGGGGTGTTGGCCTGGCTGTCCGTGGGCTGGACCCGCCTGACCGGCTTGACCGCGGAGGAGAGTTCCTACTTGATCATGGAACTGGGGCCGGACGTGAACCTGCAGGGGCTATTGCTGGGCGGGATCATCATCGGGTCAATGGGAGCGCTGGACGATGTATGCGTGGCCCAGGTGTCGGTGGTCTTCGAACTGCTCGACGCCAACTCCGACCTGGAATGGCTAGAACTCTTCCGCCGCAGCTTCAACGTCGGCCGGGACCACATCGCGGCGATGGTCAACACGCTCGTCCTGGCTTACACGGGGGCCTCGTTGCCCCTGATGTTGGCCTTCACCATCTATCAAGAGCCGCTCTGGCGGCGCATCAATCGCGAGCCCATCGCCGAGGAGATCGTGCGCACACTGGTGGGGAGCATTGGATTGGTCCTGGCCGCACCCATCACCAGTCTGATCGCCAGCCTCTTGGCGCACTGGATGACCCAGCGAGATAAGGCCAGGAGCAAAGGCGCAGAGGTGCGAGGGGTCGGGGAGTAGATGACGATGTTGAATCGGTTGTTAGAGTTACAGCGTTCCCCCCAAGCTCCACGGGTTGAACTCGGCCTCGCCCACACCCTGCGCCTCACTCTTGGATGGTTGGCCTGATGCCACTGCGACGACCAGATCGAGCAACTCGGCGGCCACCTCCTCTATATCCACCCCTTCCAGTACTTTGCCGGCGTTCAGGTCCATATCGTCAATCATGCGCTCGTAGGTGGTCGAGTTGCTGCAGATTTTAATACTGGGCGCTGGCTTGAAGCCAAAGACCGAGCCACGCCCGGTGGTAAAGAGCACCAGATTGCAACCGCTGGCGACTTGTCCAGTCACCGAGACCGGATCGTAGCCTGGTGAATTCATAAAAGTGAGTCCGCGAGTAGTTACTGGCTCAGCGTAATCGTAGACGCCAGTCAGGGGAGTACTGCCCCCTTTGGCCACGGCACCCAGTGCTTTCTCGTAGATAGTCGTTAGCCCGCCGGCTTCGTTGCCCACACTGCGATTGTCGTCTACTTCGATGTCCATCCTGTGAGTATATTGTTCCCACCAGCGTACCTTTGTCACCAGTTTATGACCGATCTCCGGGCTGATGGCGCGGCGGGTAAGCAGGTGCTCGGCACCGTAGACCTCCGGCGTCTCGGCCAATACGACGGTGCCGCCCTGTCGCACCACCTCATCGGCCACCAGCCCCACCACCGGATTGGCCGTCACACCGGACCAACCGTCGCTGCCGCCGCATTGCAACGCCAGCATCAGCTCAGAGATGGGCTGGGGCGTGCGTTGGGCGGCGTTGACCACCGGCAGCAGTCTTGTGATGGCCGCAATGCCGGCCTGCACGGTCTTGCGGATACCTCCAACTTCCTGAATCACCAGGCTGAGGGGGTATTGAGGCGGGGCACCATTGCTGCTGCTCCCCAGACCGTAGTTTTTCGCCAGCTCGGCCCCCTGGTTGGACTCGCAGCCCAGGCCCACGAGGATGTAAGCGCCGACGTTGGGATGGAGGGCCATCCCTGCCAGAGTGCGTTGGAGCAATACGTAGTTCGGACTACCGATCTGAAGGGGACAGCCCGACAGGTGGGTCAACGCGATCACGCCGTCCACGTTGGGGAAGGCCGCCAGCCGTTCCGGCGTGAAGTGGTGGGCGATCTCACGACTGGCGTGGGCCGAGCAGTTGACGGTGGAAACGACGGCGATATAGTTGCGGGTGCTCACCCGTCCGTCCGCTCGCTTGTACCCCAGAAAGGTACGGCGGTCGCCCTCCGGCACAAGCGTCACCGGTTGCACGTCCACGCCGAAGGTGTGTTCCCGGGTGAGGTCCTGTATCCCCAGGTTATGGGTGTGCACGTGCTCACCGGGCAGAATGGTATGGCTGGCAAGGCCGATCACCTGACCGTAACGACGCACTGGTTCGCCAGCAGTGATTTCCCGCAGAGCCACCTTGTGGCCGCTGGGGATTGGCTGGCGCACGGATACCTGGGTGTGGGAATGCAGGAGTGTGGGAGTATGAGGAGGCTCCTCTGGCCCCATAGCTAGCGTGGTGCCCACCTGCAGGTTGATTTTGGCGATGGCCACATTGTCCTGGGGATGGAGGCGCACGGCCACTTCCTGGAGCAGCACAACGCCGGAGGACGCGACAGAGTCGTTATTTTTAGTGTTCATCAGTTTTCCTCAGTATGGAAACTTTGATTATCATACCGTGTTACATAGATTAGCGCAACTCGCGACATACGGAATCAAGGAGGGTATCCTAATGGATCTGTTTGAGAAGTGTCAGCAGTATACGATGGCGAAGGAAGTTCAGGCGGCCGGCCTCTATCCCTACTTTATCCCCCTCACCGACAGCGAGGGCACCGAGGTTACCGTCGGGGATCACCGCCTGATTATGATTGGCTCCAACAACTACCTGGGCCTGACCACGCACCCCAAGGTGCGCCAGGCTGCTATCGAAGCGACGCGACGCTACGGCACCAGTTGTACCGGCTCCCGTTTTCTCAACGGCACGCTGGCACTGCACCTGGAACTGGAGCAGCGGCTGGCCGAATTCGTGGGCACAGAGGCGGCGTTGGTCTTCTCCACCGGCTACCAGACTAACGTGGGCACCATCTCGGCGCTGGTGGGCCGCGGAGATTTTGTCATCACCGATAAGGATGACCACGCCAGCATCGTGGATGGCTGCCGGTTGGCCTTCGGCGAGATGCGCCGCTTCCACCACAGCGACATGGCCCACATGGAGCGTATCCTGGCTGGCCTGCCAGAGGGCGTGGGCAAGCTGGTGGTCGTGGACGGCGTCTTCAGCATGGGAGGCGACGTCGCCCCGCTGCCGGAGATCGTGTCGCTGTGCCAGAAGTATGAAGCGCGGCTGATGGTGGACGATGCCCATTCTGTCGGCGTGCTGGGTGGGGGACGTGGCACGGCCGCTCACTTCGGCCTCGCCGACCAGGTGGACCTGACCATGGGCACCTTCAGCAAAGCCTTTGCCAGCCTGGGCGGGTTCATCGCAGGCAGCGCCGACGTGATCCACTACATCCAACACCACGCCCGCTCGTTGATCTTCAGCGCCAGTATGCCGCCGGCCAACACGGCGGCAGCGCTGGCTGCGCTGGAGGTGATGCAGGAGGAGCCGGAGCGGATCGCGCGGGTCAACCAGATCGGCGAACGCATGCGGGCCGGGTTCCACCAGTTGGGCTTTAACGTGGGGGCCAGTGAGACCCCCATCATCCCGGTCATCATCGGCGATGACACGCGCACCTTTATGACCTGGAAGGCACTTTACGAGGCAGGTGTCTACACCAACCCGGTCGTCTCACCGGCGGTGCCGCCGGAGTTGGCGCTGCTGCGCACCAGTTACATGGCGACCCACACCGATGAGCAACTCGATCGTGTCCTGGCGACCTTCGCACAAGTGGGCCAGACGCTGGGGCTCGTCAGGTAGCGTGTGTGCGCCGGTAACCTTGACGGTGAGCCTAAACGGCGGTACAATAAACCTGTAAGACCGAGGAAGCGGAAGGTGAGGTGGAGGCTATGCCGTTATACGAGTATAAGTGTTCCGACTGCGAGACGTGCTTCGACGCCCTGCGGGCGATGTCGGACGCCGACGTGCCCATCGCCTGCCCCAAGTGTGGCAGCGGGAACACGCGCCGTATGATCTCATTGTTCTCTGCCGTTGGAAGCGAAGGGGTGATCGCGGGGGCGTCGTGCGGCTCCTGCACACCCTCGGCCTCGTGCGCGACCTGCGGTCTCAGGTCGTCGGGCTAAACCAAGCGGAAACAAAATACCAGGCCACTGCCCCTACCGGCAGTGGCCTTTTTTATTGCTTGTGCATCGCTTGGGGTCCGCGCTAGCCGCTCTCCCACTCGCGGATGGCGTCTTGGATCAGTGCCCGTATCTGGGGGTCAGGAATATCACTCACAGCGTCGAAGGTCTGCTGGCCTACATAGATGCGCAGGCTCCCGCCTACCCCGGTGGTCAGGCGGACGTGCCGCCCGACCATGTCTGGCTGCTCCCGTAGTCGTTTCTGCACCAGGTCGTTAATTTCCTCCACAGGGATCAGTGGCCCCGGCTGGGATGATCTGGCAGGACTGCCTACAGAGAAAAGATCACTCTGGCGTAGTTGCGCCAGGAAGGCTTCCTCATCCACGGTAGGCTTCCTGGAAGTGGGCTGGGGCGATGCCTGGCGTGATGTGGGTAGCCAGCCCTCGGCAAACGCCAGCACGGCCTTGAGGGCTTCGATCGTCTCGTTCCCTAACTGCGGATCCTTGATCTCCCGCAGATGACGGTAACGCCGGCCCTGCACGAAGATGTCCAGTCCCCCCTTCTTAGTGCGCGAGACGCGCAGCAATTCCTGTTCGCCTGCCAGCGCAGAACTCTCCGGCTCTGTTGGTACCACAGAGGTCGGGGATCGTTCATGTCCTTTTGGGCTTCCCTTGCCCTTGCCCTTGCCTTTGCCTCTGATGTAGCCAGTGACCCAAACGAGCAATCCCCCAGCGATAGCAAAGGCGGCCAGGGCGAGGATGAGATAGATAAAAGAAGGTGTTGCACTCATCGGTAGCCTGATTTATGGTGTAAAACGGCACATAGGGCAGGCTTTCTGGCCCATCTGAGCGGCGGATTGGAAGGGTTTCGGCGAGCTCAGTCGAGCCGTCTGCTCCGCTTTTGCGCCAGAAACTAGCTTTATGATACCACAGGTGGCGCGATGTGTCTATAGTACAAAAGTCGTGGGTGTGGCCTTTCTTTTACGTCTTACGTCCAACCCGGGGAATCCACACCCGCATCGCGCCCGGCCCCCGGTTGGCCCACACGTGGTAGGGTACGGCCGTCAGACGCACGGGCCGGCGCGGCGAGTCCCCCCGGCCTCTCGCTGGTCTGTACAGCCGATCTTGCCATGAGTCCACGTCCGCCGCGTGCCCCACGGCTTCCACGACCATCACTCCACCCAACAGGTCGCCACGCCAGGCGGTCCGCAGCGCTGCCGTCTCGTCAATCTGCACATCCATGAAAACGTCGTTGACTGACGGTTCCTGGTCGCATTGTTCGAGGCAGTAGACGATTGGGCCGCGCTCGATCGCCACGCACCCGCGCGTTGAGTCGCTCCGAGGGTGCGGTTCGGTCAGCCGGGGCAGCATCGGAAAATCCAACTCGACCGTGTCTCCCTTCCGCCACAGCCGCTCGACCGTCACGTAACTTTCCCTGGCCGGCACTTTCACCGGTTGACCGTTGACCTGGAGCGATGCTTCTCTCACCCCCCCCGCCCCCCCCGAAACGGAGGGGAGATCTTTCATCCCTCCTGCTCTCCCTGAAGCGGAGGGGAGTTCCTTGCACCAACCCGGTAGGCGCAATCCCAGCCTCCAGGGCGGATCGTTCGTTTGTTCAATGGTCACTCTCACGTGCCCCTGCCACGGGTAGTCCGTCTCCATCCGCAGTGTCACCCGGCGGCCCGGCTCCAGTTCAGTGTCAATTGTGGCCGTACCGTACTGATGGATCTGCAGCCCCGTCGGATCGCCGGTGGCGAAGTAGTGACCGAGCGACGCGACCAGGCGCATCACGTTCGGCGGGCAGCAGGCGCAGCGGTACCACTCCGCTCGCTCAATACCACCCTGGCTCAACAGGGGGTTGACGTAGAAGAACTCTCGGCCGTCCAGTGACACGCCGCTCAAGAAACCGTTGTACAGCGTTCGCTCGATCAGGTCTGCGAAGCGGCCCTCCCCTGTGGCCAACAGCATCCGCCAGTTCCACAGGATGCTCGCGATCGCCGCGCACGTCTCGCAGTAGCAGCGGGCGTTGGGCAGTTCGTACGGCTCGCCGAATGCTTCGCCTTCGTGCCGCGAACCGGCCCCAGCGGTGATGTACAACTTGCCGAGGGTCATGTCACGCCACTGTCGCACGATTGCGTCGAGCAGTGCCTGCTCGCCAGTCTCCATATACACATCGGTGATGCCAGCCGCCAGGTACAACTGCCGCACCGCGTGGCCTTCGACCGCTGTAGCCTCGCGGACCGGTACGTGGTCTTGGTAGTACGCTGGATTGCCATAACGTCCTGAACCGAGGATTCCTCGACCACGCTGGTCAAGGAAAAAACCGGCCAGCTCCAGGTAGCGCTGTTCGTGGGTCTCGCGATACAGCTCGACCAACGCCATCTCGATCTCGGGGTGCCCGGGCGTTCCGGGTTGCTTGCCTGGACCGAACACTGAATCGATGTAATCGGCGAACCGGCACGCCACGTTCAGAAACCCGGTGTTGCCGGCAACGCGGTGGTGTGCCACTGCTGCCTGGATCAGGTGGCCAGCGCAGTACAGTTCGTGGCCGTCTTTCAGGTTGCGCCAGCGCCTGTCCGGCTCGACCACCTGGTAGTACGAATTGAGGTAGCCGTCGTCGGCCTGCGCGGCGGCGATCAGTTCGATGGTCGCATCGGCCATCTGTTGCAGTTCACCGTCCGGGCCGTGGCTCAACTGCCAGGCGAGCGCCTCAAGCCACTTGTACAGGTCCGAATCCATGTACAGCGGCCCGTGGTATTCGCCTTCAACCAGGCCTACTGCCAGCCGGAGGTTGTGGAAGTTCCCCACTTGCTCCAGTGTCCGATAGCCGTGCCGCAGGCTGACCTCGCGGTTGGCTGCCTGCCTCTGGGACCACAAACCCCCGGTCAACGCAACATTGCCGATCGGTAGGGTTCGCCAATGGGCGTAGGGGCTGCGGGAGGTGTCGGCCGGACCAGCCCCTGGGAGGGGTAAAACGCGCATAAGACACTCCTTGAAATGCCAATTTCCTCCTTGCTGCTCAGGGGCGGAGGAGCACCAGCCCCACTCCCATCCGTTCTAGTGCTTCTTCCGCGTAATAGGTGACGATGGCGCTCGGATCGTCGAGGGCGGCGCAGAGGGCGGGGATGGCCTCCTCGGGCTGAATGATGCTCAGGGCGCGGGCTGCACCCGACCGGGTCAGCACCTCTCCCTCCTGCAAGGCAACAATAAGGGCCGGGACGGCGGGCGGGCCGATGCGAGCCAGGCTGTCGGCGACAATACGGGAAATGAAAGGGCTGGGGTCGGCCAGGCAACGCACCAACCCCGCCACAGCTTCCTCGGCGCGCAGTTCTCCCAGCCCCTGCGCGGCACAGGCGCGCACATCGGGATCGGGGTCGGCCAGTGCGGTGGTGAGCAGTTCCCGTACAGCAGGGATGCCGACGGCGGCTAGGGCGCGGGCAGCCCACCAGCGGCGGTCGGGGTCGGGGTCGGCCAGCAGGTCGCGCAGCGGGGGCAGCGCCGCGTCGCCGAGGTGAGCCAGGGCCAACGCGGCTTCCTCGGTGCGGGCGTCATCGCCAGCGGTGACACTGTCCAGAAATACCTTGAGCGCGTCAGACATTCAGCCTCTCCTGCGATACGGGTTCGCTCACGACACGGACGAAGGCCGCCAGGTCAGGTGCTGCGGCGAAGTGGATCAGGTGAGCCGGGCAGTGACAGTCGGAAGCGCCGAAACGGGGCACAGGGATAGAAGCGCCGGGGAGTTCGGACAGCGCTTGAGCCCAGGCGCACTCTCGCTTCCGGGTCCCGACTGCGTACCAGATTTTAACAGGCCGGGCATAAGCCCGCAGGTAGTCCACGTGCCAGTGCAGGGATTTGGATGAACGCAGGTGCCGGGAAATACGGGCGGCCAGCCCGCCTGGCCCGTGGGCGCTGCCAGAGTAGGTATACCAGCCAGCCGGGAATCGGAAGCGGCCCAATCGCCCGACGCCGATGGTCGCGGGACGCGGCAGCCTCAAAATCAGCACGTAGGTCCCAGGCCGGTCAGGAGGCATACATCCGGCGTTGCCACAAGGCGCCGGCACTCCAGGATACAGCGCATCCCAGTGCCAGCAGCACCATTCCCAGGGCATCCATGGCGCGGATGGCGTGTTGCTCGTCGAGGTGATAGAGCACCGGGCCCTCGTAGGGATCGGGCAGGATCAGGGCCGATAGCCCGGCCAACAGCAGCAGCACGGCCAGTGCTGCCAGCAGGATCACCCGCCATTGGAACATTTTTCTTTCTTTCCTTCAGCATTCTCTATCGGATCAAGCCCATTGCAACTGCCACAAGCCGGGCTGGTAGCTCTGGCCCTGTCCGATCTCTACGTGGGACTATTCGACCGGCGGCGGGACCGGCAGATCCTCGACGGCCACGTCGGTCCACTTGTCCCCCTCTTCGATGAGCATCACCGGGATGTCATCGCGGATGGGATACTTACGACCGCAATCGGGCTCCTGGCACACAAGCCAGCAATCGTGGACCAGTTCCAGCCGGCCCGGGTCGTCGCCGGGCTTGCGGGTCTCACCGCTGACACAATAGGGGCAGCGCAGGATTTTCAACACATCTTCGCTCACCATCGAGTGTTCGCCTCCTTGGACTCTTACCGGGTTTCATTACCGGACACTTTTTGTCAAACGCACGGATCTCGGATGCCGCAACTTGTTGCGGTGGCCTCGCTGCCAAGATCGGCAGCGCAAACCGCGTCTTTGCCAGCCCAGGACGCCAACAAGTTGGCGCATCCATAAAACTGTCCGGTAGTGAGATCGGGTTTGTAGGGCTAGTATAGCACAAGTGAGGATGGGGTCAAGGAAGTCAAGACGCCGCGCAGCCGCCCGGCCAGTTCCGCCAGCGAGCCTTTTCACACGTTACCTCTCTACCATGTAGACGGAGTCACTGTGGGGTAGGGTGTGGCGGTGGGGGTGGGAGTCTGGCAGAAACGCGCCTCCTCCAACGCGGTGGCGTACTCCGAGACGGGCGCGCCGACGTCAACGGCGTACTCCAGCATCGTCTCAGCATCCACACAGCGCCCGGCATCCAGGTAGGCCCGCCCGAGCGCACCGAAGAGGTCGGCGATGGGCCGGTCGGAGTGGACGGCCAGGCTGGTATCGCCAGCCTGCACCAACGCGCGGGCGGCCTCAAAAGAGGTGACTGCCTCCTGCCAGGAGCGACCCGCCGCGTAGGCTTGGCCCAGCGTGAACCAGAGCAGGGCGGGCGGGTCTGGGGTGGCCTCGATCCCCTTGACAAGGATGTTGATGGCCAGGTGAGGCTTGCCCAACTCGATGAGTCCCCATCCACGGTAGTAATGGCGCAGGGGGTCGTCGGGATGGGCGGCGGCGTACTCCCTGCTCAGCGTCAGCAGGCGGTCGGCATCCTGGGTCGCGCGGGCGGCCAGCCATCGGGAGTGGAAGGTCTCTGGCTTCAGGTTCGGGTCCAGGGCCAGTCCCTGGTCGAAGGCTTCCAACGCCCGGCGGGCACGGCCCAGCAGACGCAACGTTTCACCGCGCAGCGCGTGGGCGGTGGCGCTGGTGGGGTCGGTCTCCAGCGCGGCGTCGGCATCGGCCAGCGCCGAGTGGAGTTCCCCCTGTGCCAGGTAGACGGTGGAGCGCGCGACGTAGGCTGGCGCGAAGTTGGGCGCCCGCTGGATGGCCCAGGTGAATGATTGTAGCGCGCCCTCGGCGTCGCCTGCTTCCTGGCGGGCCAGCCCCTCCTCGTAGTAGGTCCGTGCAGCGATGGAGAAAGGGGTGGGAGTAGGGGTGGGAGTGGGGGCCCGGGTGGGAAGTCGCTGGGGGGTGACGGACAGGGAAACACAGGCGACCAACAGCAGCGGCAGGAGGAAGAAACGGATGAGATGTGATGGACCTATCGAGCACCACCGTGCCGCAATACGTTGGGGGACTGCAGGATAAGGCTCACGGCCTTGTGGATTCATGACGAGGCTATTGTACCCCGGTTGAATGGCGTGTCAAGAGGCCCCTGCTGGTTTGGCTGGTTGGTCGGTCAGGAGGGGGAGGAGACGGTCGAGGATGGTATCGGCGACGGCGGATTTGGATAGCAGCGGCAGTTCCTCCACGCCCCCTTCCCGATCCAGGATCACCACCCGGTTGGTCTCCGCACCAAAGCCTGCATCGCGGGCAGTGATATCATTGGCGATGATCAGGTCCAGGTTCTTGGTTGTTAGCTTGGCGCGGGCGTTCTCCACCAGATCTTCGCTTTCGGCGGCGAGGCCGACCACGACGCGAGGGAAGCCGGTCCCCGCCCGCCGGGCAGCGACAGCGGAGAGGATGTCCGGCGTGCGGACCATGCGCAGGGTCAGATCTTTCCCTCTCTTCTTGATCTTCTGCGGGGAGGCGGCGGTCGGGCGGTAGTCGGCCACGGCGGCGGCCATCAGCAAAACGTCGGCCAGGCCCACGGTGGAGATCACGGCGTCGCACATCTCCTGCGCGGTGGTGACGTCCACCCGCTGTGCCCCTACCGGCGTGGGCAGGTGCGTGGGGCCGGTGATGAGCGTGGCCGCCGCCCCCCGGTCCAGCGCCGCCTGGGCCAGGGCGAAGCCCTGCCGGCCGGAGGAGGGGTTGCTGAGGAAACGCACCGGGTCGAGCGGCTCGCGGGTGGGGCCGGCCGTGACGACGACCCCCCGCCCGGCCAGGGGTCCCTCCCGCCCGAGCACCCGGCGGACGTGGCCCAGGATCTCGTCAGGCTCCATCATCCGGCTCTCCCCTTCCAGGCCCGAGGCCATCCGTCCGCGGACCGGGCCGGCGAAGATCACGCCCCGTGCCTGCAGCGCGGCGACGTTGGCCTGGGTGGCGGGATGGGTCCACATCCCGACGTCCATCGCCGGGACCGCCAGCACCGGGCACGAAGCGGCCAGCGCCAGGGTGGTGAGGAGGTTATCGGCCAGGCCCGTCGCCAGTTTCGCCAGCGTGTTAGCGGTGGCCGGGGCGATGACCAGCAGGTCGGCGGCGTGGGCCAGCCCCACGTGGGAGATGTGAGTGGGGAGCCCTCCTCCTTCGGCTCCGCTGGGGGCGGGCCCGGACGTGCGCCACATATCGGTGTAGGCGGACCGGCCGGTCAGCGCCTCGAAAGTCAGCGGCGCGACGAAGCGGGTCGCCGCTTCCGTCAGCACCGCGTCTACCTGCGCCCCGGCCTGGGTCAGGTGGCTGGCGAGGATACAGGCCTTGTAGGCGGCAATGCCGCCGGTGACGCCCAGCAAGACACGTTTATCTTTGAGTAACGGAATGAGTTCCACGACGACTTCCTCCCGCTAATTCAGCTATTTTGAATGCGTTCATCGCCCCACTCCCCCAACTTATAGATGCGCCCGCTGGTTGACTGACAAATCTTTATGGGACGCAGATTAACGCTGATCCACACTGATTTTTCTGTTTTATCTGCGGAAACCTGCGAAAATCTGCGTCCGATTTCCTGTGGCTAGGGCAGACCGTTCGATTGCCAGGAGTTTTGTCAGTCAGCCAGAAGCGCCCCCTCTACCTGCGCACGTTGGGTTTCCAGTAGCCACGCTGCACCGTGCGGGCCTCCGTCACCGTCACGATGGCATTTTCGTCCACGGACCTGGCGACCCCCAGCACGGTGTCCACGTTCTTACGGGGAACGAGGGCTTCGACAATGCCTACAGTGCTCTCACGCCCGCGCCCGTAGAGTTCCGTCACACCAAACCCCGCCTGTCGCAACGCATCTGCCAGGACAGCGCCCTTCTCGGTGGAAATGAACCGCACCTCAGTGTAGCCCAGCGCCAGCCTCTGCTCCCAGGCCATCCCAATCAGCGTGCCCACGGCAAACCCGCTGCAGTAGGCAAGGATGTTCCAGACGTTGCCCAGATTCGCCACCACCTTACCAAGGGCGACGACGTAGACCAACGCACTGATGAAGCCCGCCGCCACAGCAGGGAATTTACGCCCCTGAACGGTCATCAGCGTCGCCACTGTGCTAACGGCGATGCCTAACACGCGCAGCGCAAAGATCAACAAAGCTTCCAGAAATATGTTCACTTGTTCACTCCTACCTATGGGGTAGTTTAAGAACTCCCTCTTTGACGACACATGCAGATGAATGGGACACGGATCAACACGGATTGCACGGATAAACAAGAAAGATCAGTGAAAATCCGCCTGATCCGTGACTATCCGTGTCCTATTTTGAGTTCTTAAATCACTCCACCTATGTCAGATATCACACGTTGCACTGATTATACCGCCCTATGGCCGGTTGTCAACGAATGAAAGATTGTCGCATCATCTGGCTTGTGTTATAATACCGCCGTGAACGACGCAGCCGGGATGCGCGAGGCGCTGGCCGAGGCGGAGCGGGCGCTGGCCCACGGTGACGTGCCCGTCGGCGCGGTAGCTGTGCGCGACGGGGTCATCGTCGGGCGGGGACACAATCGCAGGGAAGCCGACGGAGACCCAACCGCCCACGCGGAGATGATCGCGCTTCGGGAGACAGCACGCACGCTGGGCGGCTGGCGGTTGGTGGGCGTGACGCTCTACTGCACGCTGGAGCCCTGCCCGATGTGCGCTGGCGCGATGGTGTCGGCCCGGCTGCCCCGGCTGGTGTACGGGGCCGACGACTCTAAAATGGGCGCAGCGGGATCGGTAGTCGAACTTCTGCGCGACCCGCGCTTCAACCACCAGGTGGCCGTCACCCGTGGCGTGCTGGCCGAGGAATCCCAGGCGCTGCTGGAGCGATTCTTCATCAAGCTGAGGGATACCTGTTAAATTCTATCAGATAGGGGCGAAACGGTGAAGCTACATTCAATCCGTCTGTATATGGAACCAAACCCCAGCGGTGTATACACGGTGACCAGCCCCGATGTGCCTGGCCTGGTGACCGAGGGGGCCACGCCGGCCGAGATTTTGAGCAATGTCCAAGAGGCGCTGGATGCGCTGATGGAAGCCTGGCAGGAATTGGGAATGGAGATTCCGCCTGCATTGCGTCCTGTGCTGGCCGACCGCCCCCAGACGGTTGAAGTGCTAGTGACTGCCTGATGCGGTACCATGAAGTTGCCAAACGACTGCACAAACTCGGGCGTCGAGAACTTCGTAGGGGAAAAGGTAGCCATCGCATCTGGCACAACCCGGCCACGGGGCAGGTGTCCGTTGTCCCGGATTGGGGAGGCAAGGACCTGGCACCCGGTACGGTTCGGGCGGTTATCCGCGAGTTGGGCATCAGCCGCCGTGAGTTTGGCTCTGTTAAGTAGTTGCTGTACAGTTTCGGTAGCACCGCCAGATTGTTATGGTCTCGGAAGGGTGCCGGAGTGGACGAACGGGACGGTCTCGAAAACCGTTGTGGTCCTTGTGGCCACCGTGGGTTCGAATCCCACCCCTTCCGCCTATACTTAAGGGGAGCAAGGGGGTAGACAAGGACGTTCTACCCCCCTTGTTTGATTTTTGCCAGGGCGGCCTTCATCATCACGCTCGCAGGGACACCCCGCAGGGCTCACACCATCAATCCTGGCGACGAGGCCACTATCGAACAGGCGTTGAATCTGCCTTACACCGATTTCGAGGACGCCGTCCAGATGATGGCCGCCGTGCAGGCCGGCGCGCAGTACCTGGTCACCCGAAACGTACAGGATTACAAGGCTGGCCCGCTGCCGGCGCTCCAGCCGGCTGAATTGCTGGACTTGGTAGGGTAAGGCCAGGCTCAGCGCTCCGTCTTCCACTCTCCCCGCAGCACCAGGCGTGGCACCTGGCGCGATGCACCGCGGACAACGGCGTAACGGAACACGCGCCGGGAGGAGATGCCGTACTCCTGCCGCAGGTTCTCGATCTGCGCCTCGATCTGCGCCTCGATGCCGGAGCTGTCCGCCGGCTTCAGCACCATTCCGTTCATCGGGCAACGGTGCCATTTCTCGCACCGGCACGTGACCACGATGCCCTCGTCGGTCAGCTCCCAGGAGCGCACGGCGATCTGCTTCTGCCCTTTCGTCAGCACGAAACCATCTACCACAGGCACGTGAGGTTCGACGTATACCTCAATCT
>Ga0190284_1000708_pt1 | contig 17317 bp, 18 predicted proteins | sample 48691812_MG_FD_161668 | JGI IMG/M metagenome (GOLD analysis project Ga0190284, IMG submission 161668) | Hydrothermal vent microbial mat bacterial communities from Southern Trench, Guaymas Basin, Mexico - 4869-18-1-2_MG | ecosystem: Environmental > Aquatic > Marine > Hydrothermal vents >...
CTTGTGTGGAAACTGAGGGAATCGAAAACAACCCAACCGTTTACCACGAACCCAAGGCACCGTGAACCGGCTCGACCTCCTGCTTCATAGCTTCAAGTTCAGCGTTCGCATCCAGAAACGCTATCGCGACGAGAAGTCTGGCCAGTGGAAAACGACCACGTACCTCCGCCCGGATGAACTCCCCAAGCTCGCGCTCGTGGCCACCAAGGCGTACGAGTATTTGATGCTCCGTCAAACCGGCAACGGCACGGCGGAGTAGGTTTGTCGATCACCGTGAGCCCCGGGCAGCCGGAGTCCTTGATCTGCTACTTGAACGAGTAACTCTGAGATGAGTGAACGCGGAGCAGACAGCATTGTTCTGAGCGAGGTCGTTGAGCAGCTCGTCGAGGTGCTCCGCGATCTGCGGCATGCTGTCGATCCCGCCGGGCCGATGAGGCCGCTCAGCATTGCCGAGGCCGCGAAGACCATGCGTTGCCGGCGTAGCGAGGTGGAGAGCCTCATTGAGAAGGGAGCCATGCCCTTCATCAATCGCAACGGCCGCCGTTACGTCCTTCCCTCTGACATCAGCCACTGGCTGAGGAACGAGTCGGTAAGAGAGTCTCCCAAGAGAAGACGAACGATAACGAGGTCTCAGATTGACAATGAAGACATCGACCCGGCGTTAAGGGAGTTTTTTGACTGATCTCTTCTTCGGCTTCTTCTTCCACGCATTCAAGTCTTCGGCATCCAGCGTTTCGTTGATCCACTCCACAACCTGCTTCGTTTCCGGGGTCAGGGGTTTGAGGTATTCGTCCGCAGCATTGGACTTGCCGTGGCCGAGATACGTCCGCAATTGCGCGATGCCTGTTCCAGGCAAACTCGCGTAAGCCGTGGCTCCGAGATGCCGCCAGACATAGAAGCCTTCTCTCCAATCCTCAACGCCCGCCCGCTTCTTCAGCTTCCGCCAAGCCTGAGCCATGCTGTCACATCGCTTGAACGGGGTTTTCGCCGGCCCTCTTGTGCTGGTGCCGTTCACCATCTCGTCCTTGCTCTTGGCTGTCACCCACAGCCGGGTCACGAAGGATGTGCGGATGCGTCGTTCCAAGCTCCGCCGGCCGCGTTCTGCCTCCTCACAGTCGATCAGGGTCGCAACCCAGCGCTGGTCTCCCAGCTCCTGCCAGCGAGCCAGAAGTCCATACAACCCCAGGCGCCGGGCGCGATCTGCCAGTTGGTCAGGCGATGGCTTACTCGTCATGGTCGTTGTGCTCCTTCTGATCGACGATGTCTTGGGTCAATGCATCGTAGCTTTCGAGCGTGTGCGGTCGGATGGTCAGCTCGCGCACGCGGGGATCATCCGGTAGTTCCACGGGCAAGGCGGGGCTACGGCCCTCGGCCCGGCGCTGCCGCTCGAGGATCTGCCGCACGGCATGAGGGTGCGGGATGTCCTTCTCGATGGCTTCGCGAATCGCTTGCTCCAGGCGGGCGGCACCGAACTCCTCCAGTAGCCGCAGCAGTCGCGCCGTGGCACTGCCGAGATTCGCCCCGCGCTGCGCCAGACAGGTCAGTAACTCCCGACTGGCCGGCGCCGCCGCCGCAAGGCGGTCCAGGCCGCGGTGCTCTCGGGCCTGGCGTTTATGTTCCACGAGCCTCTCGATGTGCGCTGGGTCCTCGATCTGCCGGCGGCGGTCGAAGCTGCGGTCATGCTCGGCCACGACCGCACCCCGGTGCATGATTCGCACTGTCTGGAGGCTGGCCACCACCACCACGGTCTGCCCACGTGGCCGGCTTCCTTTCCGGCGTGGTACTGGGCGCGCTCTACGCAAGACTGGGCAACCGTGTGGTGCTCGCAGCGAGAGTCCAGTTCCTGTTGGGAATGGGCACCCTGGCGGTTCTTGCGCTCGCATGGGCGCTTGCCTTGGCGTCACACGCCCATCAGCCTTCCTGACAACCCCCATTTGTTCTGCCCGGCGCCTTGCACCGCTCGGCGGCGCGGCTTCATGTCACCGATCACTTGAAAACCGGCCATTGATTATCGAATCAAAACCGGCCAGTTGTGATGTTCCTTATACGCGTCATCGTTTTCTCGTTCAAGCTTTCTGCTTGCCGTTCTTGGCCTTGCTGGGTTGATCGTTGGCGGTCTTGTGCTTGAGCCGATAGCTCTTGCCGGTGATCGTGATCAACTCGGCGTGGTGCAGGAACCGGTCGATGATGGCCGTGGCGGTGGGCACGTCGCCGATGAGCTTGCCCCAGTCCTCCAGCGGGCGATTCGAGGTCATCATCGTGGAGCGGACTTCGTACCGCCGCATAATAACTTCGAACAGGTACTCTCCCGACTGCTTGGGCAACCGTTTCATTCCCATGTCGTCCACAATCAGCAGATCGGGTTTGAGATACTTGGCCAAGACCTTGTCGTAACCGGTAAAGGCGTCGTCGTGCAAGAAGTCCCGCGCCAGATCGAAGATCGACCGGTACAGCACGACATGCCCGGCTTTGATCGCCTGATAGCCGATGGCCTGGACCAGATGACTCTTGCCCGTGCCGGGCGGACCGAGCAGCAGCACGCCCCGCGTTTCGCGGATGAACTTGCAGGTGGCCAGGTCGAAGAGCTGCGTCTTCTTGATCGAGGGATTGAACGAGAACTCGAAGTCTTCGATCGTTTTGAGTTCACGGAACGCCGCTGCCTTGATTCGGCGATTGACCAAACGCTCGGCTCGAACGGCCAGTTCATCCTGAAGTGCCAGTTCGAGGAATTCGGCATGATTCAGTCCGTTACCGCCGGCTTCTTGCAATCGAACATCCAGCGACTGGGTCATGCCCGATACGCCCCATGCGTTTGAGCCACCTCACAGGCTCGCTCGAGGTCGTGGTCGGCGTGCCGACCCGCTATCGGCGCGGTTTGAATGCCGCGCCAAGAGCAAGATGGAACCCGGTTCCAGGCGACCACGGCCTGTGTCTCGGCTCTTCTGGGCCGGTTCGCAGCGTGCTGACCTGCGCGTGCGGGGCTACGTGCGGTATATGGATGACTTCCTGCTGTACGGCGACGACCGAGCCGAACTGCGGGAGCATGGGGACCGCATCCGGGGCAAGCTCGCCGAGCTGCGCCTGCGGATACACCCGGATAAGTACCGGCTGATGCCGACGGCCATGGCCACACTGACCGGGGATGCCCGGAGGTTTCGGCTCGCCGCGGAGGCGCATCGCATCCGGCTTGCCTACCAGTACGACCCTCACTTCGCCGTGAGCGTCTCCCAGATCGATCCACTCGGCATCTCGGCAGCAAGCCGTATGCTTCTCTCCCTGCTACTCCATCGACATCAAGCTTGCACCCGTCATCAGGAAAGCACCTCTTGGAGCAGAGAAGGTGTTATCGGACCTCGCCAGTGCCGATGATGCGCGTTTCATGTTGAAGGACCCGGCTCTGCCTGAACCCGTCTTGCGAGACAACCGATAGGTCACTTGACCGTGGCAATCCGACTCTGACCGCAACGGCCGCAAGGAAGACGCATGGAACCGCAACTCTTGACCGTAGACGAAGTAGCTGAACTCCTGCGAATCAGGCGTGACACGGTTTACCGGCTCGCAGCGAAGGGCGAGATTCCCGGACACAAGATCGGGCGTGTCTGGCGCTTTCCCAGGAACGTCATCGATGAGTTCCTCAGGAGGCCTCAGGACCCCGTGCCGGAAACCCGCGAATCCGTAGAACACGAGAGGGTGGTGAGCGAGTCATGACTGCGGCCCAATCGACGTCATCGCCGGCAAACGCCGCTGAGGCCGCCGATCGTGAAACGCCCGCGCGGCGTCGTGCCCTGCTCATGACGGTCGCGCGTGGTGACGCACGGTTTTGTATTCGTCTAGGCGACGTGTCCGAAGTGGGTCGAATTGCGCCGCTTACACGAATGGACGGCCCCCATGATTCTGTCCTCGGATCGATGGTTCTGCACGGAGAAACCGTACCGGTCATCGATGTGGCCGTGGCGATCGGTGCTGTGCGCGAACCCGATGACGCTCCCAAGATGTTTACGGCCACGCGCACGCAGCCGGTGGCGTGCATGGCCTTCGACGAAATCGTCGGTAAGCACGAGAGCGGCGAGAAAGACACCAGTAAGCAGCCGCACGAGTTGATTCACGGACTAGTGGTGATAGGTGGCCGATCGTTGCCCGTGATCGACGTGTCGGCGGTCATGCGGCTGGCCCACAGCACGACGTTTGCTGCACAAGAGGTTGGTACGGCTGTCGAGAGCGGACCGGAGAAACCACTTTGAGTCGGCAGAATCGACATGATATTGCCCCCGCGGATCTTGACCGGTTTGCCAAGCTGGCCGAGGCGCGGCTTGGTATCCGCGCCGAAGCCGGCGACCTGCGGACAGCCCTGGCGGAACGTGTGGCCGCAACCGGTGCAGCGTCCGTAAGTACGTACGTCGAGCGTCTTGACAATCATCAGGTGGCCAAAGAGTGGTCGGCCCTGGCCAACCACTTGACCGTCCCCGAAACCTACTTCTTCCGCAACCCCGGGCACTGGAAGGCCTTCGCGGAGTACGCGATCCCCAGGATTGCAGGCCAACAGGGCGCGCAGTCTCCGTTGCTGCGCATCTGGTCGGCAGGATGCTCGACCGGGGAGGAACCCTACACGATTTCCATGGTGCTGGCCGAGATGGGCCTGAGCAAGCTCGTCGGCGCGGGAAGCATCCTGGCCACCGATCTGCTCGAGGAATCCCTGGCCACGGCCAAGAAGGCTTGCTATCGACACAACTCGTTTAGGGGAGTGTTAAAGGTACGTATTGACCGGTGCTTCCAGCGTAATGGCGATCTGCTAGCAGTAAGGGATGATATCAGAAAAGCGGTGACCTTTCGGCAGCTGAACCTCGCCGATGTGACCGCGGTCACGGCATTCATCGCACGGGAGGGCCCGTTCCACGTCATCTTCTGCCGCAATGTGTTGATTTACTTCACACCCAAGGTGTGCAGCCTATTGCTCGACCAACTTGCCGATGCACTTGCACCGGACGGGACATTGTTTCTGGGGCATTCCGAGTTCCCCCACATGTGGACGAATACGCTGGAGTCGGTTCCGGTGGGCAATACGTTCGTGTGGCGCAGGCGGCTTGGTGCAAGTGGACCTGAGCGAGTTGAGGAGTGGAGTGAGGCCGCCGAAGTCTCTCCGGCTCCGATCCCGCTCGTTCCCGTGTGTCCGAGCGTGCCGTGCGAACCAACCGAGTCAACGGCTCCGACACCGATGGCGACGGGTGCTCCGCAGGTCGCTGAGCTCTCCGCCGCGCCCGCTGACATGCCGGTTTCCGTCGAACTCCCGAAGGATGGCGCCAACGGCATGTGGCTCGCCGTCGCCCAGGTGATCGAGCAGACCCAGCACGGCCGGGATACCGAAGCGCTTGCGGCAGCGCGAGAACTTGTGGACCGAAATGAGCTGTCTCCCGAGGCGCACTACGTCCTCGGCGTGACGCTGGAGATGGGCGGTGAGGCAAGCAGTGCCCTCGAGGCGTATCGCAAGGCGGCATTCCTCGATTCCGGTTTCGCCCACGCTCACTGGCGCCTCGCACAGGTGCTGGGGGCACGGAAGCAGACGAACCGAGCGATCGCCGAAGCCCGCTGGGCCGTAAGGACGGCCGCCGGGGAAAGTGACGAACGGGTTAGTCACCTGAGTGATGTGGGACGGCAGGCATTGACCAGAATGATGGAGCAGACACTCGAATGGCTGCTGGAACAGAAACAACCGAAGACCGCCTGCGCGGCCAGCTAGAAGAGCTACGCGGCGCGTATGACGAGGCTGTCGTCGCGCCGAGAACTCTGCGGCGCGGGGAAACAACCGCGCTCCTGGTGTTCGAGGTCGGGTCGGCGGCCTTCGCGGTTCCGGCCGACCGCCTTGTAGAAGTCGTTCGTGCCGAAGGGATGGTCTCCGTACCCTGCTCGCCTCCGCAGATTGCCGGCGCGCTCACCCATCGGCAGGAAGTGGTGAGCGTGTTGGATTTACGGCGACTGTTGGAGATTCCCGACCGGACCGATGCCAAGCCCGGGTGGGTGCTGGTGCTTCGCCCGAAATCAACTCAGTGCGCAGTCCTCGCGGATTCCGTGGTCGGAGTACGTAGAGTGAACCTCACCCGGCTGTTCCGGGATGCGCAAGATCGTGGCGACACTCCCATCATTGCCGATAGCGTGACCATCGACGGCCAACCGGTGGCCATTGTGGATACAGAATCCCTGGCATCCGGGGCTGTCACAACCGGACAGCGTGGTACCTCCACGACATAGGAGATTGAACGGACATGTTCGCCAAGACAAGACTGAAGACGGTGGTTACGGGATCACTCCTGGTGGTCGGGGTTATACCGGCGGTCGTAATCGGTATCCTCGCCCTGTACAACGGCGGCGAGGCACTGGAGGCGCAGGCTGTTGCGAAGCTGGAGGGATTGCGCGACGTCAAAAAGGACCAGATCGAAGACTATCTTCAGAATGTGCTGCAAGACATGGAGGTGTTTGCGCGCGGTCAGGATGCGGCGCTCCTATACTCCAAGCTCACCGAGTACCACGACAGCAGTGGCGCGAAGGGCGACGGCCCGTACGACGTGAGCACGGACGAGTACAAACAGGTCTGGAAGGAATACGGCGGGAACGTGTACCGGTACTACGAAGATGGCGGCGTATACGATGTGTTCATGCTCTGCGCTGCCCACGGACACGTCATGTACACCTGCGCGAAGGAGCCCGACCTGGGCACGAACTTGGGCCACGGTTCCTACAAGGATAGTGGGCTGGCTAAGCTTTGGCGGAAAGTGGTCGCATCGAAGGGGCGTGCGATAGTGGATTTCGCGCCCTATGCCCCGAGCAACGACGATCCCGCCGCCTTCGCCGGCACGCCCATCCACGACAACGGAGAGCTAATCGGTGTGATGGCTGTGCAACTCTCCATTGATCGGATCAACGCCGTGATGAACTCGCGTTCCGGGATGGGAGAAACCGGGGAGACGATCCTCGTGGGCGCTGACTACCTCATGCGGTCTGATTCGTTTCGTGATCCGGAACACCGTTCCGTCCTGGCCTCGTTTCGGAACCCACAACAAGGCAAGGTAGACACGGCCGCTACGCGGGCGGTACACGAGCGGAGCGAATCCGGGAGCGGCTTCATCGACGATTACTTTGGCCATCCCGTCGTGGTCGCTTACACACCCGTGCAAGTGGGCGACACCACGTGGGCCCTGGTGGCAAAGATCGATGAGTCCGAGGCATTCGCTGCCGTTTCGTCGCTCAGGTGGCTCATGGGCATCACAATTGCGGCGGTCCTGGTCGCGGTTGTCGTTCTGGCGATGACGATTACCAGGATGGTGAATCGAAAGTTGGCCACCGAAACGACGCAGTTGCAGAGCAGCTCCGCGCAGTTGAGGAGTGCCTCACAGCAACAGCTCAACGGAACGGCCGAGCAGACCGCGGCGACGGGGCAGGTGTTCGCCACAATGAAGGAACTCGCCGCCACGGCGGGACAGATCGCCGAACGGTGTCAGCAGGTTGCTCAACTGGCGGATAGCGCGGCGGCGCGGTGCCAGGAAGGCGATGACGCTGTTTGTGAGGGCCAGTCCGTCACCAGCGAGGTCAAGGAACAGATCGAGAGGATCGTGCAGCACATGGTCGACCTGGGCAACAAGAGCCAGCAGATCAACATGGCCGTCGACGTCATCGGCGAACTGTCCGAGCAGACGACGATCCTGAGCTACAACGCCGCCATCGAAGCCGCAGCCGCCGGGGAGGCCGGACAGACCTTCTCCGTGGTCGCCGACCAGGTCGGCAAGCTGGCCGACCGGGCTAAGCAAGCAGCGAAGGAGGTCCGTGGGATGGTCGACGACATTCAGAAATCCACGAGCACCACCATCATGGCCACGGAGGATGGGCTTAAGGCCGCGGATCGCGGCATGGCTTCCCAGGACAAGGCGTCCGAGAAAATGGTTCGCGTGGCCGAGGAGATCCGTTCCACCCTGGACGCCGCCCGCGAGATCGAGATGTCGAGCAAGCAGCAGACCACCGCGGCCGAACAGGTCAAGCAAGGACTCGAACAAATAACCAGTGCGGCGAAGGAGACGGAGGCTTCCGCCAAGCAGACATTGGGTACGGCGGAGCTCCTGGTGACGACAGCGACGAATCTGGACAACATCTGAAATGGCTCCGAAGAGTGCCGATCCATTCAAATACTTCCGCATCGAGTCCGGTGAGTTGATCGACACGCTCACCCGTGGCTGTCTGGCATTGGAAAAAGGCGGCCACGAGGAGGGCGTGGTCGACGAACTCAACCGGGCGGCGCATTCGCTGAAGGGTGCGGCCCGACTCGTGGAACTTTTCGGTGTCGGGGACGCGGCGCACTCGCTGGAAGACGTGTTTGCCCGATTGCAGGAGCTAGGCGCACAACCTACGGCCGACGAGGTAACCGGCCTGCTGAGGCAAATCGATGAGCTTGGACAGATGGTTTCCGACGCTCTTGCCGGAGGCGACGGCGTGACCGAGTCGACCGAAGAGTCCACTGCCGTGGAGGCCGAAGAAGCCACGCCAACATCGGTCAACCAAGATCACCGTCGCAACGCGGCCGTTACGGAAGCTCCATCACTTGCTGACCCCCGGACAGATTGCCCGGTCGCCCACGAGTCGCAACACGCAAGGCCAACTATCACCGCTGAGCAACTCGCGCGTGTTTCGACAACAACCCTCGATGAGATCGGACGCTGTGCCGGAGAGGTGCTGGAGCTTGGCAGCCGGGTGAGTGGATGGCACGAGAAGCTCCACGCCGCGCGGCAATCGATCCGATCTGCTGTGGCCACGCTCGACGAGGCGCGGTTGGCTGCCGAGCGCGGCTCCGATGCGCGGGTCAATGGCACCGGAGCCAATGTCCGGGCGTTGGACGCAACCTTCCGAGGAATCGACACCGCCGAGCTGCGTTGCGACGTGGAGGGTGTCCTCCAGGAGATAGAAACCGGCTTCGAGATCATCGGTCCCCTGGCACGAAGGCTCCACGGCCTGTCGCTGGAGACAAAGCTGGTCACCGTCGGGGAGTTTGCCTATCGCTTTGAGAAGACCGTCCGCGACGTTGCCATAGAAACCGTCCGCGAAGTCGACTTCGAGTTGGCCGGCATTCACACTCAGGTCGATCGCCTCGTGCTGCAAACACTCACCGAGCCGATCTGTCACCTGCTGCGCAACGCGGTGGCACATGGCATTGAATCACCTGCCAAACGCGAGGCACTGGGCAAACTCGCGAAGGGCTCGGTCCGCCTGCGGTTCGAAAAGACGGCGGATCTGATCCGCGTGGTCGTGGAGGACGACGGCGCTGGCCTGGACGTGGATCGAATTCGCAAGGCCGCCGGGGTCGGTGGCGAAGTCGCCACCTCCCCCGAAATGGAACATGAGGCCGGCGACATCTCCAGGCTCATTTTCCGCCCCGGCATGACCACGAAGAAGTGCGCTTCGCAGGTGGCCGGCAGAGGGGTGGGACTCGACGTCGTTCGTGACACGGTTCATCGACTGCGCGGCACGGTGAAGGTCGAGTCGGAGCCGGGTCGATTCTGTCGCTTTACGATCGAAGTGCCGTCGCATCTCGACGTGATGGAGGTCTTCGTTCTGCGAGTCGGCGATCAGGACCTGCTCGTCCCCATGGCAAGGCTGGTGCGAACCTGTGTGGTTACGCCGGAGACGCTCACCAACCACGCGGGCGCGGAGGCGATTCTGCTGGATGATCGCCCCGTCCGCCTGGCGTCGCTCGGAAGGGTGGTGGGCATCGCGTCCTCCACCGATGGTGTCGAGAGTAGAAACGTGGCCGTCGTGAAGGCGGGAGGCGAACTTGTGGCCTTTGCGGTTGACTCGCTCGAAGGCCGGCGCAAAGCGGTCATCAAGAACGTAGGACCTCGACTGGCGTCGTGCGAGGTGCTGGCGGGGGCGGCCGTCATGAGCGACGGGCGTCCTGGGTTCCTGCTAGACACGAACGTCCTGGGCACCTTGGCCAGGGACGGTCAGTTCCAGGTCCAACGTCGGGCTGAGGCGCAGTCCGTGGAGCCGGGTTCGGTCCTGGTGGTGGACGACTCGCTGACCACGCGAATGCTCGAGAAAGCCCTGCTCGAATCAGCGGGCTATCGAGTGACTCTGGCCCGCGACGGTTCGGAGGCTCTCGGTTTGCTCGCACAGGCTAGTTATGACCTGATTGTCATCGATTTCGAGATGCCGGGAATGAACGGCCTGGAAGTAGCCGAGAAGATTCGCGAAACGCCCGGGCGGTCGGACCTTCCCATGGTCATGCTGACGTCGCGTGGCGACGACGAGACGAAACGCAAGGGGTTGGCTGCGGGCATGCAGGCCTACCTGGTCAAGGGGCGATTCGATCAGACGGCGTTCCTCGACACGGTGCGCGGGCTGATCGGGGAAGCAGAGGAGAAGGAATGATTCGGGTACTCGTGACAGACGATTCTCTGACGGCTCGGAAATGGGTCCGCGAGTTGGTTGAAGGTCACCCGGACATGGACGTGGTCGGCGAGGCGTTGGACGGGAACCAAGCCATCGCCATGACCGAACGACTCCGACCGGATGTGATCGTCATGGATATGGCGATGCCACTGTCGAACGGCGTGGAGGCCACCCGTCAGATCATGGCCCGCTTCCCCACGCCGATCGTTGTTCTGTCCAGTGCCGAAAACCGTCCTTCCAGCATGGAGGTCGTCGAGGCGTTGCGCGCGGGAGCGTTGGAGGCTATCGAAAAACCCGGCGAGAAGGCAGATCGGCAACAATGGGGCCAGCGGTTCCTCGATACGTTGCGCATCGTGTCCCGTGTGAGGCCAATACGTCATATCAGCGCATCGCTGCCTGCTCGACGTCCCCGGCGCATCAAGGCGAAGTCGGTGGAACTGGTGGTCATCGGCGCATCGACGGGTGGACCGGCCACGGTCGCCTCGATCCTGGCCAAGCTGCCGCCGCTACCGGTTCCCGTGCTGGTAGTCGTTCACTTCCCCGACACGCTATTCGAGCACTTCGTCGAGTGGCTCGGTTTGGAATCCAAGATGCCGGTGGTGGCGGCCAGCGGCGGGACTTCGCTCAAGTCCCTGGCCGGCACGGTGAGCGTTGCGGTGCCCGAGCGACATCTGATCGTCTCGGGGGGACGCCTTGCCACGACGGACGCCCCGCCTGAGCACTTCTGCAAGCCGGCGATAGATGTACTCTTCAGGTCCGTGGCCGAGACTATTGGTGATCGGACTGTGGCAGCACTTCTGACAGGCATGGGAAGCGACGGGGCTGAAGGGATGTTGCGTATCCGCGAGGCCGGCGGACGAACTATCGCTCAGAACGAGGCGACCTGCGCCGTGTTCGGTATGCCCAAGGTGGCCATCGAAATGGACGCGGTCGACGAGGTGCTTCCCGACACGCAGATCGCCGATGCGATCTTCCTCTTGTGCGGTGAGGCCAAGTGTGGGGTGGCGCGATGAACAGCGGTCAGCGATTCCTGGTGATCGACGATAGCCTGACGGCCCGCATGAGGTTCAAGGAGCTTCTGGAGGCCGACGGTGCGACCGTGTTGCTCGCTGAGGATGCGGAGCAGGGCGCTGAGCTTCTCCGTTCGGAAAACCCGGACTGTCTCCTGCTTGACTATAAGCTGCCGGGTGTCAACGGGATCGAGTTCCTTACGCAACTGTTAGCCGACAGTGACCACCCCCGCGTTCCTGTAGTCATGCTCACCGGCGAAGGCAGCGAGTCAGTTGCCGTTGAGGCAATGAAGGCCGGGGCGCAGGATTACCTGGTGAAGGGCGCAATCACGCAGCAGAACCTGCAACGTGCCATTCAGAATGCAATCGATAAGGTGGCCGCCGAGCGACAACTTGCGGAGAGAAACGAGCGGATCGAGTATCTGACTCAGGAACTTGCGGAAGCCAACAGCCAATTGGCGCTGACGAGCCGACTCGATCCTCTGACCAAGCTATTCAACCGGCGAGTTTTCGAGGAGTCCATCACGCTCGAACACGAGCGCTCCGTGCGGTGCAAGCACATCTACGCCGTCATTATGCTCGATATAGACCATTTCAAGCTATTCAACGACACCCAAGGGCACCAGGCTGGAGATGAGTGCCTGCGACGCGTCGCTCGGTGCATCAACGATTCGGTCAGGGGCATGGACGTTGTCGGCCGATACGGCGGCGAGGAGTTCATCGTCCTGGCCCCCGAGACTCCCTTAGAAGGCGCTGAGGTACTGGCCGAACGCATCCGAGCCGAAGTCCACGCCCTGAAAGTACCGCATCGGGCAAGCATAACCGCTGAGATGGTCACGGTCAGTGTCGGCGTCGCTCAAGGTTCCGCCGAGAGATGGGAAGAGGTCATTAAGAACGCCGATGACGCCCTCTATGCCGCAAAGAGAGCCGGCCGAAATCGGGTTTGTGTCTACGAAGCCGAGTCACACCGCGTTGCCGACCGTGCTGAATGTGAGGTTTCCCCATGAGCAGCCCGACCATTCTCGTGGTTGACGACAGTCTGACGGCTCGCATGAAGCTCAAGGAGCTTCTGGAAGGTGACGGTGCGGCGGTTATCTTGGCGGAGGATGCGAAGCAGGCCGACGCGCTAGCCATCGAACACCGCCCAGAAGCCATCGTCCTCGATGTGGTTCTACCGGATATCGATGGGATTGAGCTGTGCAAGCAATGGTGCTGCAACCCCGTGCTCAAGGATACGCCAGTATTGCTGATCTCCGGAGAGCGCAGCGGCCAGGATGACCGTGCGGCGGGTATGAGGGCCGGCGCACTCGGATTCGTTACGAAGCCCTTCTCCGGCCCGGAGTTGCTGGCCCAGGTCGGCATGCTCGTACACCTTAACGAGACGATTCGTGAAATGCGAGAAGCCCGAGAGGCTGCCGATGCCGCAAACCGCGCGAAGAGTGAATTCCTGGCCAAGATGTCGCATGAGCTGCGTACGCCGCTGAACTCGATCATTGGCTTTACGGAAATGATGATTGACGACGCGAAGGACCCTCCAAATGAAAAGCGGGCTCGTCGTCTCGAGAAGGTGCATCGTAATTCGAAGAACCTGCTGGCGCTGATCAACGACATTCTCGACATTTCCAAGATCGAGGCCGATCGCCTTGCGCTAGACTGCGGAAAAGTCGATGTGGCTGCGGTAATCCAAGAGTGCGCCGAGTCGATCCGGCCGCTTGTCAAAGGTGATCGTGTAGAGATCCGTCGGTTGATCGATGAGACGATTACGAGCGGGTTTCGTTGGACGGGTGACGCGATTCGGCTTACCCAGATTGTCACGAACCTACTGAGCAATGCTGCGAAGTTCACCGAATCGGGGCACATTGAGTTGCGCGTCAAGACGGACGCTGGTTCCCTGGTGATAGAGGTGGAAGACACGGGTATCGGCATAGCGCCAGACCACCTGTCCACGATCTTCGACGAGTTCGAACAGGTCGATTCTTCCAGCACGCGGCGGGCCGGCGGTACGGGATTGGGGCTCTCAATCTGTCGGAAGCTGTGCAAGCTCATGGGCGGGCAAGTTACGGCGGCAAGCACGCTTGGTATAGGCTCGTGCTTCACGGTGATCCTCCCCATCCAGGAACCACGAATGACGATGCCCGAAGCGGGCTCTCTGCGGCACGAAAACAACGCGGTCCTCTACATTGGCAACGGAGTCGAAGCACAGCGGATCCTTCAGGCCGTAACGACATCGATTTCCCGGATCGAATGCCTGAGCGAAGTCACACAGGCAATCGATCGTTGCCAGAAACACCGACCCGCAATGACGTGGATCGATCCCTTCTGGGCAGATGCCCTCCGTCTATTGGGGGATCTCAAAACGCACCGCGGCACAGCCGGCATTCCATTCGGGTTGTTGGGGATGATGGAGAACCGATGTGCCTTCGTTGCCTTTGACGACTGCCTCGCGCCGCCGCTGGGGAAGGACACGCTTCGTCGCATTGTGCACGGCGATCGCGAGGCTCCCAGACATCGGCGCCTGTTGATGGTGGAGGGCAATACCCAAAACGACTACCTGCGCGATATGCTGACCGAATTCCCGGACATTGAGATGATCAAGGCTGCCTCGGGCGAGCAGGCGTTGGGCCTGGTGGCCTCGAAACGATTCGACGCCGTCTTGTCCGACCTGACCAACACGAACGCCCGAGTGTTCGAACTGGTCCACCGCCTGCGAACCACTTCTCCCAGCGTTGCCCCCCAATTGGTAGCCGTGATCCCCCGGGAATCGACGCCGGGCCATGTTGCCGCTTTCCAGGCAGGATTCAGGCAGTATCTCGCGCGGCACGGGGAACCCATCGAGCACGTCGTGATGCGATCTCTAGCCGTGGTTGCATCGCTGGCGACAAAGTGTGAGCCGGAGGAGGTGACGGCATGAACGCATCCCGGCAACGTCCGGCCACGGCATCGGCGAAAGGTCACAAGATCCTTGTCGTCGACGACATTCAAGACAATCTCGATCTGATGGTCGAGGTCCTTGAAGATGGCCCGTGGACTGTCGCGACCGCCCGCGACGCCGAAAGTGCCCTGAAGTTGGCCTCCGAGACGGCGTTTGACCTTTTCCTTCTCGATGTGCATATGCCCGATGTCGACGGTTTTGAGCTCTGCCGACGGTTGCGCCGCGAGCCGGATATTCGAAATGTCCCCGTCATATTCGTGACAGCCGAACGCACCTCTACGGAAAGCGTGATCGAGGGATTGGACAGCGGCGGATTCGACTACATCGTCAAGCCCTTCGATCGAGCGGAACTCCTTGCCCGTGTTCGGGTGATGCTTCGCCTACGTGAGGCCGAGAGGGGTTATCTGGTTGTTCAGAGAGCGCTCAACGAGCAAAACCAACAGCTATCGGCGGTTAATGACAGGTTGGCGGAGGCGTGCCAGCAGATGCTTGAACAGCGCGTCCAGCTCATGCATAAGACGCATGAGCTGGAGCGCGCGAACCGCGTCAAGAGCGAATTCCTGGCCAAGATGTCGCACGAATTAAGAACACCAATGAACTCGATCATTGGGTTCACGGACTTGATGAGCTCTGATGGGAAGGACCCGGCCACCGCGCGGCAGGCGAAACGGCTCGAGAAGATCGGACGCAACGGAAGACAGCTCCTGGCCCTGATCAACGACATCCTCGATCTTTCAAAGATCGAAGCCGATAGACTGACGTTGGATCTCGCGCCGGTCGGACTTGCGGCGGTACTCAAGGACTGTCTTGAACTCGCGAAGCCGCTGATTGGCCAGAAGCCGGTCGAGTTCGAAGCCAGGATACCGTCCACGCTCCGTACCTGGACGGGCGATGAGGTGCGCCTGCGTCAGATAGTAACGAATCTGCTCAGCAACGCCGTCAAGTTCACGGAACGAGGGACAATCAACCTGGAAGTCACTGAGAGGAGTGAGGGGTTTTCCGTTGCGGTCAATGACACGGGAGTCGGTATCGCATCTGAACACTTGTCCTACGTCTTTGATGCGTTTCGCCAGGTGGATGCATCCAGCACTCGTCGGGCCGGGGGGACAGGTCTGGGCTTGGCCATCTGCCGGAAGTTGTGCGCGCTTATGGGAGGTGAGATCGAAGCTCGGAGTAACCTGGGCGAGGGGTCTACCTTTGAGATCAAGCTGCCGTGGCGAGCCGAGCAGTGTGCCGTCGATCACGACGACCCAGGTGAAAGCGCAACGCCGCAGAGCACGAAACTGATTCTCATTTGCACTGACGACATGGGGATGGTTGATCTTGCCAGCGCCCATATGTCGACGCACGGCATCGAGGTTCGTCATGTCGATGCGAGCAACATTGCTCCCGGCCTGATCCAAGGAGGGCATCCCGATGGCGCGTTGATCGATATTCGGTGCCCGGCGGCAACGGCCATGCTGCGACTCGCGGTGGAGGGGTCGCTGCCGTTCCTCTGGTTGACAGCATGGACGGAAGACAACCAACTTGGTTGCCTCGTTGAGCTTGACGGCCTCATCTGCGACTTGCAGGACAAGACTGCGGTGCTCGGGGCCGTAGGGGGATTTCCGCCGGACACTCAGATTGTGCTTGTGGTGGACGGTTCCGAGAACACCCGTGCGGAGCCTCGTGATGTGTTTACCGGGCTTGAATGCCAGAACGTTCGTTTCGCCAACGACTTGCCGGGGGCCATCAGCGAGCTGACGTCCGGGAATGTCGCGACGATGGTCGTCCATCTGGGCGATCATGACGTTGATGTATTTGAGCTCATCGAGCGTGCCCGCCGCGTGCCCGAATGGGCCTCTATTCACATTGTGGGTGTGGTGCCGTGCGTACATGATGACGATGAAACCTATGTCACGGTCGGTCCTCCTGAGGAGTTCGTGCGCCGGCACGGAGAATCGACCCCGAACCTGTTACTCGACGTCGCCGAGCAAGTCATGGCCGAGCCGCGTGTCGAGCCGGTTGGAGCACAAGCATGAGTACGATCCTCGTTGTCGAAGACACTCAGGATAACTTCGATCTAATCGAAGATGCTCTGGAGGATGAGCACACTCTGGTTCATGCGACCACCGGCCAGGAGGGCTTAGCTCAAGCCAGGACGCAAAGGCCGGATCTGATCCTGTTGGATATGGGCCTGCCCGGCATGGATGGCTGGCAAGTCGCGCAGCACCTGAAGGCCGACCCTGAAACGAGGACGGTTCCAGTGGTTGCGCTTACGGCCCATGCGATGACCGGAGATCGGGAGAAGTGCTTAAAGGTGGGCTGCGACGATTACATGGCCAAGCCGATCAACGTCAGTGAACTCGTGGAGATGATCGACCGCTATCTGGCTCACGCGCCTGCGGGTTCTGGCGACTGTTGATTGCCCCGGCGGGGGCGCGACAATAACGTGGACCCGTTTGATCGCGAGGCGGAATCCCATTGCGACGAAAGGGCTGGCCGGCCAATGGTATCACGGACCGTGCTGGCAGTGGACGACAACGAGGACAACCTCGATCTGATCGAGGATGCGCTAAGCAAAGAGGAATTCACGGTGATCCGGGCGCGCTCAGGCCCTGATGCCATGTCACTGCTCATGAGCCGACAGATTGATCTTGTGCTGCTGGACATCATGATGCCCGACATGAACGGTTTTGCCGTTCTGGAGATGATCCGGTTCATCCCGCGGCTCATGAACACCTCCGTTATCATCCAGACCGCGCACGGCGATGAGTGGAATGTGGAACGTGCCAAGGATCTCGGGGCCAAGGCCGTACTCTCAAAGCCGATCTCACCGTCTGAACTCCTTGAGGAAGTACGAGGATGGTTGATTCCATGTGCAGGACGCTAGACCTTGGATTTGGAGCGGCGTATTGCAGCCGGAGCGAACTCCGCTGAGCCGAGTACGTTCCACCGATACGAGGAGGTA
>Ga0190284_1000709_pt1 | contig 17304 bp, 11 predicted proteins | sample 48691812_MG_FD_161668 | JGI IMG/M metagenome (GOLD analysis project Ga0190284, IMG submission 161668) | Hydrothermal vent microbial mat bacterial communities from Southern Trench, Guaymas Basin, Mexico - 4869-18-1-2_MG | ecosystem: Environmental > Aquatic > Marine > Hydrothermal vents >...
GATCGCGCAGCCTCCACTCTTCCACTTCCTCGTCCGACCGGTACTTCTTCGGATCGTCGGCGGTGGTATGGACTCCCAGCCGGTAAGTGACCGCCTCGATGATCGTTGGGCCTTCGCCCTTGCGCGCCTTTTGGATCGCCTCATCTGCCGCGACGATCATGGCCAGGATGTCGTTGCCGTCGACCTGTATGCCGTTGAACCCGTACGCCAGGGCCTTTTGGGCAATCGTCGGAGAGGCCGTCTGCTTTGCCCTCGGCAAGGAGATCGCCCACTGATTGTTCTGGACGACCATCACCAAAGGCAGCCCGAACGCGCCGGCACAGTTCATCGCCTCGTGGAAATCGCCTTCGCTGGTGCCGCCGTCTCCGACAAATGCGACCGTCACCGAGTTCTGCTTCTTCAGCTTGCAGCCCCAGGCGATCCCGGCGGCATGTTGACACTGCGAGGCGATGGGCACACACAGCGGCAGGTCGTGCATTCCATCGGGAACCTGCGAGCCGTACTCATTGCCGCCCCACCACAGGATCAGCTTCTCCATCGGCCATCCGCGATACAGCATGCCAGACAACTCCCGAAACGACGGGACAAACCAATCGTCCTTGCGCATGGCATATGCCGGGCCGAGCGAGGCCGCCTCCTGCCCCAACGCGGGGCCGAACGTCCCTATCCGCCCCTGACGTTGCAGGCGGAACATCCGTTCATCGAAACGCCGGGCAGTCAGCAGGGCCCTGTAAAGCCGGCGGAGGTCCTGCGGGTCGATCTCCGGCTCCAAGGCCGTGTCAACATTCCCGTCGGCATCCAGGATGGACAGCGACTCGACATAATTGCAGAGTTCTATCTTCCCTCGCGGCACACGGCCTCCTCTGTGATTACAGTCGTTGTGATTTCAATCGTACCCGATGCCACTGTGGCACTAATAACTGTGGCACCGGCGTCTCGCCGGTGGAGATAATCGTGGCACCGGCGTCTCGCCGGTGAATTCACGGGTGCCGGCACCTGTGCCACATGAGTTTCTGGATGCGCCGAAAAGACAGCAAACATCCCCATCGCCTCCCGCACAACAGGCAGAATCCACAAGGCAATACCTTACAGCAGACGACAGTCCCTTGTGGAGCGGTATTCTAGTAGTGGGTTTTGGACAGGGAAACATAGGGCAGGAGATTTGTGCCCTCAATAGGTTCAACAGATGGGCAAGATTGCCCATCTTACGGCTTCACCGCCGGGACGATGGTGCCACGGTGTTGCTGTGAGATAGTAACTTATTCATCCTGTTGCCGCCGCCACCGAAGCCATGCGTCGGCGTCGAAGCCGAAGTTCTGCCCGGTGATTGCGATCAAGGCTTCCTGGACTTCCGTACGATGCACCGACACCATTCGAACGGGGAAGGCCGTCTCCGTTCCCACCATCACCCCCGATCGGTAGCAGCCGATATTCAGAGGAAAATACCAATACCTCCTGCCGCTACGGTTCAGCCTTATCCTGCCGAACGTCCGCCAGACCGTGGCCCGCACGATTGGCACGGAATCTCGCCACTGCCTGAGCGTGCCGAGCGCGATCATCTGCGACTCACGCACGCGCTGGAGGCGCTGCGTCGACAACACCGAGACCAAGTCCTCAAACGCATCATGTGTCTTCAGTATCCCCAGGGCTTCCGCGGCATTCCGCAGAAGGCATTCTTCCTTACTCCGCAAGGACTGACGAAGCGACGCGATCACGCGGTCGTCGCACCGATCTACCAACTTCCGGGCGGCCAGCCTGCGAACCTCCGGCGAAGGATCCAACAGCGTGATGACCACGAGATTCTTCGTGGCCTCGTCCTCTTCAAACTGCGCCAGGGCCTCGACCAGGACTCGACGTGTGGGGGTGTTTCCGGCGGTGAGGACCTCGGCCAGTACCGGCAGCGCGGCCGGATCACGGATTGCCAGAATGTGGTCTCGCGCTGCCCGAAACTTCTCGGACCGCATTCCTTGCGTCTGCTTCGCCATGCCACGGCGGTGAATTGCCCGGACCTTGCCAAACCACTCCGAGATGAGCTTTCGGAGCAGCCGCTCTTCTTCTTGGGCGGCCCGTCTCGCTTCACGCTCCTCCTCGCTGGGGGCATTCGGCGGGGGCGGCTTGACCCAGTCGCCCTTCTCCTTGATATATCCCAGTGCGTCGCGCGCCGCGGCATGATTCGGCTCCAGCGCAATCGCCTTCTCCAGGTGGTCAACTTCCTCCGAACGCAATTCATGCTTGCGGCACCACAGAGCGAGCTTGTAGTTTCCCTCCGCCGTATTCGGACAGCCCTTGAGCTTCTTCCTGTAGAGGCGCCACGGTGACGGGGCCTTCTCCCGCTTGACGATGCGGTCTTTCTCGATGTCAACGATGCCGGAGAATGTGCGAATACGATAGGCCTCGCCGAGGTCTTCCAGCACCTCGCCCTCGAGAATGTCCCCGCCCTTCAGGTGGAAGATGTCGGCCCGCGCAGTACCCGCCCCACCAACAATCATCCACGCCAACAGGGCACTGGCGAACCACAAGCGTCTGTGTATGACAAACATGGTCAATGTATTATAGACCCTTTGGACGTCAGAAGTTGGTCAATTGAGGAGCTTGCGTCCCGTGCCTCGGGTATCGCGTCATCGCGAACATGATGTGGGCATGCCGTTACCTGCAATCCAATAGGTGGAAGCGGTGAGCAAGACTGGCGGCTGTATTGGGGGCAGTAGGGCCATCTCCACCGAGTCTCAGGCTAGCGTCCTATACCTTGGGGGTTTGTACATTGTGGACTACTTCTGGTAGAGGTGTGGAGCCCATGCCAACAGGCTAATCAATCTGGTAAAGATTTTCGTGCTGTGCGAATCCGGATAGAATTCTACGATTATGTATGGTAGGATGATTATCGAATAAGCGAAGCGCGACGAGATACTGATGATGAATTTGACGAAACCTTCGCCGATAGCCTTAGTTGTGTGTGACAACATCTATCAAGAATCCGGGGGGAAAACCGCGCTGGTGGGACTTTTTAACAATATCAAGGCCAGGAAGTTCCCTGTAACTCATGCTCGCTTATGCGTTTATGTGTCGGTAACGGATATCCGCCAAAACACGAAGTTTAGGCTTGATATAGTGCATTCGGAGACAGATCAACCCATCGTGAACTTGCAGGGACCACCACCCAAAGGTGCTGATCCGACGAGTATTTGTGATTTCAGGTTTCAGATTGAAAACGCGATATTCCCTGAGCCGGGGCGCTACTACATCCGCTTCTTTGGCAATGACCACATCCTGTTACAAAGACCATTTGAAGTCACAAAGATGGAGGGGTGACCCAATGACGACACAACCACTAGTAGCCCACCTGATTACTCCGGGAGTAAAAGAGATAGGAGACGAACAAGTAGAAACTACGATGGGTAACGTCGTTACTCAACAGATTTCGAACCCTCCCGACCCAAGCGAGAAGCAGCATCTTCGGCTTATCGAGCTCTCCGGAGTGTTGGATTTCTGGGAGAGCCCCAGAGAAGACCTCTACACACCCGAGGACGGCGAGGCCCTATGAAGTGCGGTGACGTTGTGTTGCTGAACTATCCCTTCACGGACGATAGCGCGGCGAAGGTTCGCCCAGCCCTTGTTGTCTCGGCGGACCAGTTCAATCAGGGTGAAGACGTTGTCGTCGTGCCGATCAGTTCGGCACCCAATCTCAACGATCCCTACATATATCCAATCCTGGACAAAGACGCGCATTTCAAGGACACCGGCCTCCGTCAAACATCCTGCGTTAAATGGACGAAGCCGCTCGCCATCTCCAAGAAGGTAGCGCTGCGCCGCTTGGGGTATTTTGCCACGGCCCACCTTAGTGAGATTCGCACAAGAATCCAGACAATCTTCCAATAGCTTGGTTGGGCGGCCTTTCACAGACTCGGCCCAGTGCCTCAATTGTAGGCACCTGGCACAGACACGCGCGGCCCGAGCATGCCTGCTTAGTATGACAGCGCTAAATACGTCCAAGAGCTCCCGACCTTGGTCGGGGGGTACGCTCACACGGCTTGGGAGGCCACCCCCCAAGCAAGCTCGGGGGCTCTTGGGCGCTGCCGTCGCTTATCTAGCGCTGTCATGTTAGGGCGAGCGCATGAATAAGCTGAAAGATTGCCGTAGGGTGGTACGAGCGTCCCGCCCGTGGTCATACGGGCAGGATGCCCGTACCACTCATATGAAATATGCAACTTGTTTATGCGCGGCTCCTCAGCTTCAGCGTCGCTTCTTCTTGGCCTTGCCCTTAACTGCTTTTTTCGACGACACCTTCTTGGCCACGCGGGAGGCCTTCTTGGTCTTGGTGGCAACCTTCTTGGCAGCGCGTCCCGCCGACCTGGATTTGGGCTTGGCCGCTTTCTTCTTCGGCTTGCGGGATGAGTCCGCGATCGTCGCCTGGGCTGCGGCCAGGCGGGCAATGGGTACGCGGTAGGGCGAGCAGCTTACATAGTCCATGCCGATACCGTGGCAGAGATGGACAGACGGCGAGTCCCCGCCATGCTCGCCACAGATGCCGATCTTCAGTTTCGTCTTCGTCTTGCGGCCGGCATTGACGGCCTGTTCAATCAGCACGCCCACGCCCTCGCGGTCGATCGTCTGAAAGGGGTCGGCCGCAAAGATGTCGGCCCTTTGGCGGTCGATGTACACCGGCAGGAACCGGCCGGCATCGTCACGAGACAAGGCCATGACCGTCTGCGTCAAATCGTTTGTCCCGAAGCTGAAGAAGTCCGCCACCTCTGCAATCCGTCCCGCCGTCAGGGCGGCACGTGGTGTTTCGATCATCGTACCGACGAGGTAACTCAGCTTGATGCCCGCTTCCTTGAGAATCCCATCGGCGACCACGCGCGTACGATCCGCCAGGATTTTCAACTCCTTCGAATCGACACACAGCGGGATCATGATCTCCGGCGCTACTTTGATGCCGCGCCGGCGACACTCGATGGCCGCCTCAATGATTGCGCGAACTTGCATATCAAGGATTTCGGGGTATGTAATGGCCAGCCGGCATCCCCGGTGACCCAACATCGGGTTTGTTTCACTAAGCTGTTCGACGCGGCGTCGGATCTTCTCATAATCAACGTCGAGGCTCTCGGCAAGCTCGCGCTGCGCGTCTTCGGCGTGCGGCACAAATTCATGCAACGGCGGGTCCAACAGCCGAATCGTCACCGGCCTTCCGCTCATGGCCTCAAGGATACCGATGAAGTCCTGCCGCTGAAACGGCAGCAGCGTATCGAGCGCCGTGCGCCGCTCATGTTCGGACTCCGCGACGATCATTCGCTGAATCGCCAGCCGCCGCTCCTCGGTGTCGAAGAACATGTGTTCCGTGCGGCACAGCCCAATGCCCTCGGCTCCCATTTTGACGGCATTCTCGGCGTCGTATGGCGTGTCGGCATTCGTGCGGACCCTCAATCGCCGCCTCGCGTCGCACCACTTCATCAGGATGTCGTATTCATCCGGTAGCGTCGGTGACACAAGCCTGACTTCGCCCTCATAGATCGCCCCCGCCGAGCCGTCGAGCGTGATGTAGTCGCCCTGGCGCAAGGTCTTGCCGCCGATCGTCAGCGTCTCACCCGGCTCATCAACCTGAAGGGCCGTGCAGCCAACCACGCAACACTTGCCCCAACCTCTGGCAACCACGGCCGCGTGCGATGTCTTCCCGCCGGTTGACGTCAGGATGCCCTGTGCCGCGTGCATCCCGCCGACGTCCTCGGGGCTCGTCTCCCGCCGTACAAGAATCACATTCTTGCCGGCCATCGCCCAGTCTTCCGCCGCCGGCGCACTAAAGACAATCTGACCACACGCGGCCCCGGGCACCGCGTTGATGCCGACGCCGAGCTGTCGCAGAGAGAGCGACTTCGAATCGAAGGATGGATCGATGATCGGATAAAAAATACGCTCGATGTCATCGCCGGAGATGCGCTGAATCGCCGCGTCCCGGCTGATCACCGGTTTGGTCGCCGCCGCGGCGTAACGCTTCGGCAGATAGCCCTTCTTGACCAGCCGATTCGCCTCGGCCTTGGTCAGTAGCGGCTTGGTCGCCTGATCAACAGCAATCTTGAACGTCGCCGCTGGCGTGCGTTTGCCGGTCCGACACTGAAGCATGTACAGCTTGCCCCGCTCGACGGTGAACTCGAGGTCCTGCATGTCCTTGTAGTGCGTCTCGAGCATGACCCGAACACCGCAAAGCTGGTCATACACCTCGCGGTTCTTGTCGCCCAATTCGGAGAGTGGGATCGGCGTTCGGATGCCGGCGACCACGTCCTCCCCCTGTGCGTTCATCAGCAAATCGCCGTAGAAGATGTTCTCGCCGCTGCTCGGGTCGCGCGTAAAGCACACACCCGTGCCGCAGTCTTCGCCCATATTGCCGTAGACCATCTGGCAGATATTCACCGCGGTGCCCGGCAGGCCGTAAATGTGCTCGACCTGTCGATACTTGACTGCCTTCTCCGACATCCACGAGCCGAACACGGCGCCAATCGCGCCCTCGAGCTGATCCCACGGATCCTGCGGGAAGTCGTGGCCTGTCTCTTCGTGGAAAAAATCCTTGAACTCGCCGCACAACTCACGCAGGTTGTCTTCCGACAAGTCCGTGTCGTTGATGACGCCGAGCCGCGCCTTCATCGCTCCGAGATTGTCCTCGAGGATATCCTTTGAGAGGCCGACCACGACCGTTGAATACATCTGTATGAATCGGCGGTACGAATCCCAGGCAAATCGGGGATTTCCCGTGCAACGCGCCAGCCCTTCCACGGACTGATCGTTCAGTCCGAGGTTCAGCACGGTGTCCATCATCCCCGGCATTGACACGGCCGACCCGGATCGAACCGAGATCAGCAGTGGGTCCTGCGAATCCCCCAGCCGTTTCTTGCAGACCTTTTCCAACCTGGACAGATTCTGTTTGACTTGCTTCTCGAGCCCAACCGGCCACCGTTTTTTCCGGTCGTAAAACGCCTTACAGGCCCGCGTTGTGATGGTAAACCCCGCCGGCACCGGCAGGCCGATGTTGGTCATCTCCGCAAGCCCGGCACCCTTGCCGCCCAGCAGCTCCTTCTGATGTCCCTTGCCTTCCGCCTTGCCGTTGCCAAAGAAGTAAACGAACTTCGTGGTCATATGCAATGATTCCTATTCGTCTAGGGCTGGGCCGATATCATCCAATAGGCAGTCGTCCCCGCCTGATCGTCGGATTATGATTAAGCAAGCAAACATGCAATCTATGACGCCCGCAGCAAAGTGTCAATGATATCCGCAGTCAGTCCCGAGCGATGGGTGTGCGTCACGATGGTCGGTAGATTCTCTGCGCTGGCGCGGAAGCCTCCGACCCGGCGAGCCGGCTTGTCTCAAGTCGGTCTTCCTGTCGGGGGGGCCGTTCCATCCGTCATCCGGGTACCCCCCCGGCCAAGACCGGGGGCTCTTTTGCCGTGTGCCATGCTCTCACGCGACGTAGTCTCTCGCACCAGCGGGGAAGGACATGCCTACCCGGGCTCCGCCCGTGAAGACATGGTACCCGGCGCTGTGACGCCCGGGCTCTTTGTCATATAATCCTTTACCTCGGTCGAAGCCAACCATTGACCGCTCCGACAAAGCCATTCTCCAACAGGTAACCGCAGGTTGCGGCGGTATCCTGACGGAGTGAGTAGATGCCACGACGAACCATCCCCATCCGCGTCGGCCACTCGCCCGACCCTGACGACGCGTTTATGTTCTACGCGCTGGCCAAGGGCAAGATCGATACCGGCCCCTACAAGTTCTCGCATGAAATGGCCGACATCGAAACGCTCAACCGCCGCGCGGAAAAAGGCGAACTCGAGGTCTCGGCCATCTCGATCCACACCTATCCTTATGTCCGCGACAAATACGCCCTGCTCTCGTGCGGTTGCAGCATGGGTGACAGCTACGGCCCGATGGTCATCGCCCGCGATCCGATGAAACTCGCGGACCTGAAGGGCAAAACCATCGCCATCCCCGGCGAGCGGACGACGGCCTTCCTGGCGTTGAACCTGTGCCTCGGCCGAAACGCCTTCGACCATCGTGTGGTCATGTTCGACAAGATCCCCGACGCCGTGGCAAACGGCGACGTTGAGGCTGGCCTGATCATCCACGAGGCGCAGCTCACCTACACGCGCCTGGGGCTGCACAAGGTCGTAGACGTGGCGGAATGGTGGGGCGGGGAGACAGGCCTGCCGCTGCCATTGGGTGGGAACGTCATCCGCCGCGACCTGGGTCCCGAACGGATGCGCGAAGCCTCCGTCCTGTTAAAGGCAGCCATCGAGTACGGCCTTGAACACCGCGAAGATGCAATAGCGTATGCCCTCCAGTTCGGTCGGGGGCTGGACACAGACCTGACCGACCGCTTCGTCGGGATGTACGTCAACAAGTGGACGCTCGACTACGGCGAACGCGGGCGCACCGCGGTCCGGGCGCTTCTGTCCCGTGCCTTGGCGGCCGGCCTGGTGCCAGACCCAGGCGAGATCGACTTCATCGGATGAGCCGTCGTAAGATGGGCAATATCAATAAAAGGGCCTCTAATGGCCCATCTAGCGGCATTGGGTTGATCTTTCATGCCATGCGCGCCTAATGTAATAGTGCCTCCATAGATAACTCCGAAGACAATCATGAATACAAACACCAAGATGCTGCTGCTCACGCTGGTACTGCTTTCCAGCGTCGCGGCGAACGGCCCGTGCGATCTTTCGGACTTCAACCCGGACAATCCGCTTTGCACGACGGAGGCGGTATCCTCCGTAGATCTGACCATCACCGACGCCCAAGGCAACACCCTTCCATCGGCCACGATCACCTTCTTAATCAACAACGAGGAGTTGTACACCGGGGGATGCGACGGCTCGTGCGACAGTGTGACCCTGGCATACGAGCAGGTCGGTCGCTTTGACATCGATGTCAGCGCGCCTGGTTACATGACGGCCAGCGAAAGCGTCGATGTGCAAATGGACGACGCAGGCTGCCACCCGGTGACGCAGATTGTGACGATTGGCCTGGAGCATGATTCCACCGTGAGGGCGCTGAGCGGCGCATGGTTCACGTCAAATCTCTTTGGCGACAGCACCTTGAGGTTCGGCGGCAACGGCGAGATCATCGGCGCGATCCTCTACGATCGCACGATCGCCGGGGATGGCAACTTCTACATCGCCTACAACGGGAGTTTGATCCGCGGTGCGGCGGGGCAGAATACATGGACGGACAACGTGCCAGATCCGACGCGCAATGGAGACATCTTCAATTTCAGTGCTTTGACTGCAAGTCAGCCGATCGGGTTTGAAAACGCGGTCATCTCCGCCGACTACAACACACTGACCGGCACACTGGACGGCGTCGCCGTGACGTACTCGCGCCTCGAGGAGATGCCGGAGCCCCTCCTGGATCCATAACAGCCCGTGGTGAAACGGCAAACAGTAGATCAGGGCGCACGTTTTCAGCTACGAGAACCACCGGCTTTGGCGCCGGGTGCGACGGATTCGACACGAGCTGCTTAGTGAACCTTCACGCCTGAATTTGCAGGCTGGTGTGCCACTGCTCTTGAGCAGTGATCTGTCGATGGGGCAATCAGGAGGACACTGCTCAAGAGCAGTGGCACACATTCTGGCTTCTCCTCGCAACACGCAGGGTCACGTGTGGTCGTGTATTGGGTCACAGGTCGAAGTACAGACAGAACTCGTACGGGTGCGGCCGGGAACGCAGGGCGTCGACCTCGTTGTTCATCTTGTATTCGATCCAATAATGGATCACGTCCTCAGTGAAGACATCGCCCTTAAGCAAGTATTCGTGATCTTTATCCAGGCAGATCAGGGCTTCTTCCAGCGAGGCCGGTGTGTGGCGGATTTCCGCCTTTTCCTCGGGCGACAACTCATACAGATTCCTGTCGACAGCGGGGCCGGGATCGATCTTGTTCTGGATTCCGTCCAGTGCCGCCATCATGATGGCACTGAAGGCCAGGTATGGGTTGCAACTCGAATCGGGGCAACGGAACTCGATACGCTTCGTCTTCGGGTTGTGCTGGTACATCGGGATGCGGACGAAGGCCGAGCGGTTCCGCATCGAGTAGATCAGGTTCACCGGTGCTTCGTAGCCGGGGACGAGGCGTTTGTAGCTGCTGGTCGTCGGGTTGGTGAATGCCAGGACGCTGCCGGCGTGCTTCATCAGGCCGCCGATTGCCCACAGTCCCAACTCAGACAGCTCCGCGTACTTGTCGCCGTAAAACAGCGGCGTGTCGCCCTTCCACAGGGAAAAATGGGTGTGCATTCCGGAGCCGTTGTCGCCGTACAGCGGCTTGGGCATGAAGGTGACGACCTTGCCATGACGTGCGGCAACATTCTTGAGGATGTACTTGTACAACATCACCTTGTCGCCCTGCTCGACGAGTCGGCCGAAGCGCATGTCGATCTCGGCCTGTCCGCCGGTGGCGACCTCGTGGTGGTGCGTTTCGACTTCGATGCCGCATTGCTGCAAGACCTTCGTCATCTCGCTACGGATGTCGTGAAACTGGTCGGCCGGCGGCACCGGGAAGTAGCCCTCCTTGGGACGCAACTGGATGCCACGGTTGTCCGGATCGTCAATGCCGCGGCGCCACGCACCCTCGGCGGAGTCCACGCCGTAATGGCCATAGTTGATACCCTGGTCAAAAAAGACCCGGTCAAACATGAAGTACTCGAGTTCGGGCCCAAAATAAGCCGCGTCCGCGATCCCGGTGGAACGCATGTAGTCCGCGGCCTTTCGAGCCACGGAGCGAGGATCACGCGAGTATCGTTGGCGCGTGATCGGGTCCTGGATGTCACAGATCATCGAGAGCGTGGCGTGCGCAAAGAACGGATCAATGATGGCCGTGGCGGGGACCGGGATCACGAGCATGTCGGACTCATTGATCGCCTGCCAGCCGCGGATGGAGGAGCCGTCGAACCCGAAGCCGTCCTTGAACGACTGAATCGTTAGCTCCTTGATCGGGACGGTGAGATGCTGCCAAAGTCCGGGAAAATCAAGGAAACGCAGGTCCACAAACTCAATGTTGTTCTCGCTTGCGAACTCGAGCACTTCTTCGGGGGACATGGTTTTATCCTCCATATAACGGGCGAAACACGATTCTTCGGCCGGTAACCTTCGCGGAATTGTAGTCTGCATTATTTCGTCCAGATACGGCGGGGCCCATTAGAAAGAGAAACCCTGGAATCACGCGTGACTTTCAATGGGAGACAAACGAGGCTGCGGCCGTCGCTCGAGCCCGGGCGGTTGTATCAGTGCCGCTGCCGATACAGTGCCTGGTCCACGACGGCCGTCATGGCCTCTGTGTTCAAGCCGCCGCCGAGGAATTGATTGATCCTGTCGATGTGTGGCGCAGCGTCGGCCAGGATTGCATTGTAATCCGCATCGATGCAGTCGATATGCTCCTGCGTGGCGGCCCACCTGCAAACCTGATCCGCGTGGGCAAGCAACATCTTGCCCATGTCTTCATCGCGAACGGATGCATCGTAGGTTCCCCTTCTGATCAGCATTTGCTTCTGAGAAGCAAGAATCTCATCGATGTTCCTGCGCATGAAGATGACTTTGTACCGGTATGTCGAAGGAAGTTGGGTCAGAAGCTGTGTGATGATCTTGACGAGCCGGCCTTTCGCATCCTCCAGCCAGGCATTGTCTTCCTTGACTTTCTTGACGCGCTCGAGCTCGAAGTAACCTTTTGGATTGTCCTCATCGGCCTTTCTGATGCCGTCGATCAACGGTTCGATACCTCCAGCTTTCAGCATGCTCATCATCATGGAGGTACCGGACCGGGGAAGGCCCGAGACAACAGTGATCACGTCTTTTCCGTTCATGCAATTAATCTCCATGTGGCCATTGGCAAGTTATGTTGTCTACGTCGGCGTCTCTCGGTGTGATCATCGCAGCAGACAACCTCCCGGCAAACGGCCACATTATACGTGTAGTATTCAAATGGGGAAGTACGTGTGCCGGGTGACGCCGCTCGTGCGAAATTCCCTTCTCGCACCCGTACGATGGGCAATGTTGCCCATCTGCTGAATCCGCTCACTCGTGAAGGCATCAACAGATGGGCAGGATTGCCCATCGTACGGCTTTGCGGCATGAAAAGAGCCTGCCAGTGTGGATCACGGGCCAAAGTCGGCCGCCCGACATCCACACGGCAGGCCCAGTACAATCGGTGCCTGACGCCCGCGATATTTTTCGCGGGCGGGAGACCTTGTTGCTCGCGTCACGGCATGGCGCTCTGTTCAAACATCGCGGCCAACGTCCGTGACCCAGGAATTAGTTCAACAACGCCTGTACGAACGGCTCAATGTCAGCCACATCAACAACTTGGTTGTGCGAGAAGTCGCCCGCGCAAACCTGCTCAGGCGTCCAGGGGCCGCCCGGATCCATGAGCATGTCAACAAACGTCTGAATATCCAGACCGTTGACAGGGCCGTCAACGTTTACGTCACCGAGCGTGTAAATAAGCCCTGCACACGGATCGGCCTCGATGCCCCAGATTTCCACGTCGTCGATGTTCCAGCCGCAATAACGCCAACTGCTGTCGGTCGTGCCCATCGTCCAGCGGAGGTACACGGTCTCCTCGCCGTCGGCGACCGAGGAGATGTCGAATTCGTGCTGGCTCCAGGACGAATCTTCGACGTAATCGGTGTTCGACCATATCTCGACCCAGTTCGTGCCGTTGTTGCTGACGCGCACATAGGCGTGGTCATAAACGTACGTCTCAACGCCCAGCCATCGCCAGAACTTCAGTTGGACCTGCGTCAGGTCGGAGCAGTCGATGTCAGTCGAGGTCAGGTGGTATTCGGGCATACTGTTCGTGTAATCGCCGCTGAGGTTGTACCCGTAAACGTTGCTGCCGGTGTGCCCGCTGTTCGGGTCCGGTTCGCCGTATTCGCCGCCCAGCCCGTCAGGCTGCCCCCAAGCCCACTGACCTTCTGTATTCCAGTTCGGGTTGCTGTCCATGTCGAAGACGTAGATCGGCATGGGCACGCCGACATCGAGGCCGACGGACCGTACGGTGTCACCATCGTGGTCGGTCGTGTTGATGAAGTCCACCGTGGCATCGTAGTGACCGGCGCCGAGGCCGTTCGCGTTGCTGTTGATCGAAACGGTCACGTAAGCCATGCCACTGACGGGAATCGTGCCACCGGGATTGTCGATGTCCACCCACGTCTGGTCGGCCGACACCGAGAAGTCAATCGGGAACGCGGCGTTGTTCTCGAGCGTGTACAGCTTACTGTCCGGTGTAAATGGTCCGCCAACAGGACCTTCAGACGCCAACCCGCCCGCGGGGCTGACCGTCAGGTGCGCTCCGGCACCGGGCTCCGGGATATACAGACTCGGATCGCCCATCAGGTTGTACATCTCGAAATACATCCGCGTGTCGTTGCCGCTGCCGAAGTGCGCCTCGTACTCGACAAACGCGGCCTGCCAGGCGGGGCTCACCTCGCGGATGCCGTCGTCGTAAATAGCTTCGAAAAGCTCCTTCTCCAGAATGTCATCCTCGGTCCACCAACTGCTGACCGAAGCCCCGTACATCGCCGCGGCGCCCTTGTTGCCCTCGACGAGCCACGTTTCGGTAAAGCACTCCGTGGTGTCTTTGTAGTCGCCGGTCGAGCAGGCGAAGCTACACACGAAGGCATACATGCCGTCGTTGGTCAGGCCCCGGACGTCACTCTGGGAGAATGGCGGGCCGTCACCCCAACTGGTGCTGCCGCCGTGACCGGAGTAGATACCGTAGATTCGCCCGCCGTTGAACGAGTTCCGCGTGTCCTGCGTGTTCGCGCCATAAGTGACCATATAGACCTTGTCCGACGCAAAGCCGACGGGGTCCAGGTAGTTCGAGATTACGTAGTTGTGCGTGCCTTCGGTTATCGTGTAATTGTCTGTACCCGCCATGAAGACCGCGCGCAGGACGTAGTCCGGATCGGCGAAGTTGCCGTCCTCGATGTACAACGTCTTGTCGATCACGTCCTGCAAATCGCCCGTCGAACGCACGGAGAAACGCCCAATGGCCAGGTCGGGATGCCAGTCGGTCGAACCGTCCATGCACGCATACGGCAGGTCGGTATCAGGCGAGTAGCTTCCACCGCCGGTCCAAGCCGGGATGGTGTTTGTGTCGCCCACCAGCAGGACGTAGCAGTCCACCGACGAGGAGTACCAACCCTCGATGTAAGTCTTGATGTCCGCCGCACTCGTGCCTCCGGGTACCGAGTAGGTGCTCACAGTGAAGCCCTGGCCCGTCTTGGCCGTGGCGAACGAACTGATCGTCGAGGCATACGTACTAGCCACCACGATCAGGTAGTTCCCCGTGCCGCGCCCGCCGCGCGGATCGCTTGGCAGCACTTCGGGATTGAGCACGGACGAGCGCAGGCCCGGCGCCACGCTCGAGTCGCTCGATGGCTCGGGCGTCCCCTCGAAACGGATGTCCACCGAGATGTTGGTCCATAACGTGATGGTTTGTTGAACAGGATTGTACGCGACGGGATTGACCGTCAGCAGGCACAACCGCTGGCCGCGAACGATGCCCAACTCCTCGATGGTTGCCCGCTCGGCCGGGAAATCCACGTCCGCGCTGTAGGCCGCCTCGTCAAACATGAACTTTGCTTTTTCCTTTGCCCCGGGAATCTTGGGAAGCGGCAGTTGAACCGGAATCAACTCGAGTGAAACGCCGGCAAGGTCGGAATCAATCCTCATGCCCTCCCCGGCTTCCGCGGTCAGAAAGACGGAGGTCCCGGCCGGCACGGCGATGACCTCTCGAACCACCGGCAACTTCGGAGTGCCAACGGCGCCTGCGGTTGCGGCATCCGGCCAGCCCACTTCCACGAACTCGCCACCCTTTGTTGTGCGAGCACCGACAGTCAATCCCGTCACGTCGATCTCGACACTGAGCCCCGTAACATCGGACTGTTGCACCAATACCTGCGGGGTTTCAGCAGTCGCCGATTGACTGACGGCCACCTTCCCATCAGGCGTCACTGAGATCCATGAATCGTCGGCAACCACGGTCGCCGCCAACATCAGTACGACCGCCCCAATGTGCCATTTCATAAACGTCTTTGTCTTGGGTACTCTCATGAAGTGCTCCTTAAAACGACGTCATTGTGGTAATAACCGAATGCCGATTCGGTTCAAACTCGTGTGCCAAGGTTTCGCTTGCCGAGGCGCTGCTCGGCATCATCGTGGGAAAAAAAGCGCGCGCCTCACACCGGCACAAACCGTGTGCCACGCGCAGCCTTATCGATAACTGGAAACGGCATGGGGGGAGCGGATTCGACAGCTTCCCCCTCCCCACCCACCTCCATTCAATCCACCTTCGGCTCTTATGATACCACATGTGCGCCGTGATTCCAAGCCACCTCCCGATACTCGGACAACCCAGGCCCGTCCGTTGGGGCCAAAGCCCGATAAAAATGTTGTTTGACGGCGCCGGGCAGCCGATGGTGCATGACGCGATATATACCGCGTATGAGTACAGCACGAGCCACGGTAAGATGAGTCGTCGGATGTCTTGGGATGGTCGGACGCGGACGCAGGTGGATACCGAGTTTACCTATGCTCGGCAGCGGTTGCAGTCTTCATTGGTAGACGAGAGGACGTGGCCGGAGGATGCACAGCAGTTGCCTGACGAGTGGTTGGACCGTGAGCGGTTTCTGGAGATCTATGCGTACAACCTCTTCGGCGATCGGATCGGCGTGTTGCACAGCAGCAATCTGACGGGGGGCGACAATCTTTACGATGCCGGCTGGCAATCGTCGCGGTTTGTGCGGACGTATGACTATGTGGACGGGCGGATTCTGGTCGAGCGCGAGAGCGATCTTCACGGCTCGCCGCCGGACGAGCGGTTCGTTTCGGTGTACACGTGGGGGCCGATGGGGCTGATCTCGCGTCGCGGCGTGAGCGTGCGTGATGGGCATTGGGACCCGGCCGGCGGGGAGGATTGCGATCCCGGCCCCGGCACGGTGATGTCCGGCGCGTTCGTATATGACAATCGCGACGTGATGCAGGATTATACCTACATGGCGGACCACATGGGGAACATTGCCGCATTGGTGGACGGCGAATCGGAGACGGCCCGGCGGCAGGTGTTCGACGCCTTCGGCAACAACATCGGCGGTTACATCCAGTTCCGCTGCGCGGCCGATCACGACTGGACGGACAACCCATGGCACAACGGCCACCCGGCCGACCCGCCCATCCCGCCATGTCCGAACAACCCGGCCGAACCGACCGAACGGATGCAGGCAGGGAGTTTCAATTGGCGCGGCAGCGAGGGATCTATCACCGACCGCGTCGCCGAGGACATGCCCGACACAGAGGAAAACACCGTCCGCTGGTCCGCCTATACGCGGCCAAGCACGGGCCTGGTCTACATGCAGGCCCGTTACTATGAGCCGGAGACAGGGCGTTTCACTCAATCCGACCCGATGCCGTATGGCTTCGAGACCATGCTGTCGGGGCAGAATAACCGGTGGACTTACTGCACCAATGATCCGGTGAACTGCAGCGATCCGACGGGTATGCTGATATGGGGACTCTTCGCGGGTCTGTCTTTCGCATTGGGTTTTCTTGCTGGTGGGTATTTTGGAACAACAGACCCCACCTTCTTTGATGAGCTTGTTGCCACGGTCCTGGGATTTGGGGTCGGTACAGTATGTTGGCTGGTCGCAGACAAAATAGCTAAGCTGATACTGATATGGAATGCTACTGCCTTCGGCATAATGTTTGGGATATTGGCCGTTTCCTTTCTTATTGGAGCAGTCCTGGGATATGTCCTGGGAAGAGCATTGGCCTTGAATGATGAGAGTCTGTCTGAGGAGGCCTCATCGCTTGAGGAAGGAATCGATGACTCCTTACAAAAGGAATACTATGCATAGTTGGGAACACCAAAAAGGTTTAGGTATGTGCTCTGAGGGAATAATCATATCTGTGATGCGCGGGGAACCGTTTTTGCGCACAGACTGTTGCTGACGTGAGGCGATGTTGTAATGCCAGCATTTGTACAAAGACATTGGGATGAGAGTCTCCACGAGGGCTAGTGAGTAGAAACTATATCGAACCCTAGAGTATTGGAGATCATTTATGACGGGTCGGGTTTTTGTAAAGTCGGTCGGCATATTCGGTATTTGTTTTTTCGTGATCGGTATCGCCATATCCGCAATTGGTGGAAAGCTAACGCGCGAATTGGTCGCTGCTCGCGCCCTTGGCATCCTGATCGGTTTCCCTTGTGTGATAGCTATACTCTGGTATCCCAACCGTTGGCTACATGAATGGCGTCCTCGTCGCAAAGGGCATCGC
>Ga0190284_1000710_pt1 | contig 17295 bp, 12 predicted proteins | sample 48691812_MG_FD_161668 | JGI IMG/M metagenome (GOLD analysis project Ga0190284, IMG submission 161668) | Hydrothermal vent microbial mat bacterial communities from Southern Trench, Guaymas Basin, Mexico - 4869-18-1-2_MG | ecosystem: Environmental > Aquatic > Marine > Hydrothermal vents >...
TACGGAAGTATTAAAGCACTATTTCGAAAATCTTCGGACTCTCACCATGTCGAGGTTCTGGGGCGGAACCTTCACGAATCGTCGATTGCATCAAGCCTAAAAAGGCGTGTCAGGAGTTCTGAAGTTGCTGAACATGTACGGGGGATTCATCGCGCATCTCAAGATTCCTGTCAAGGAGAGCAGACCGATCTGCGAACGCGGTTACCAAGTGGGTATCGAGATCGGAGATCTTGTCTATGCGGCCTACAACATCGTAAACCGCCTCAAGGGATCCATGTTTTCGGGGATGAATCTGCAGGAATTCCTCGAACAGAGTCGTGATGGTCTGAATGCCATCAAAAGCCTGTACAACGAGCCGATGTACGAGCTCGTGATGGTGATCAATCAGTGTGCTCTGGACCTGGTGAGAGAGGCCGGCGATTCCGAGACACGAGCTGATTTGTATATTCGCGAGCGCGAGTTCAGACACAAATATTCACACATAGGTGTTCTCGTCGCGCATGTGGATTTCTATCAGCTTAAATCGTTTTATTTCCTGGAGGAACATGATCGGTTTCTGGAATCTCTACGGCGCATAAGGATGTCGACCCTCAACTATGTTATAGAGGGCAAAGAACTGAGATTTTTTATATGTATGACTTTTTTGTCTCTGTACTCCGAGGAATATCTCGATGAAACGAGTGCATATCGTCAGACAATAGATCAATATCATGCGGAGATTAAATCACTAGCGAATGTCAGTCCGGTCAACTTCGGCACCCACGACCGGCTGATTACCGCTGAGAGATTGAGAGTCGAGGGTCACGAGCTCGAAGCCATCGACCTCTTTGACGAGGCCATGCAGCTTGCCAGAGAGAATGGAATGACGCACATGGAGGCTCTGGCTCACGAGCTAGTGGGAAGGATGTGGCTGAAGCGCGACAGGACCACCGTCGCGGCGCTCCATCTCGCCGCGGCTTACGATCTCTATGCAACCTGGGGTGCGACGAGCAAGCTGCAACAGATGGTGAAACGTTTTGGAACGATTTTATCGAACCTCGAGAAAGGATATCCCGAGAGTAAACCCGATAGGACTCTCTCTCTCCATGACGAGCTCGAGCCGGATGGCGCGGTTCGAGGCGAAACGATCGAGAACGTCGATCTCCTCGATTTCAACACCGTCATCAAAGCATCCCAGGCGATCTCGCAGGAGATCGAGCTCGAGAATCTGCTTCAGAAAATGATGAAGATTATTATCGAAAACGCCGGCGCGGATAGAGGGCTGCTCATTCTGGAGAGAAATGGTGACCTGCAGATCGATGCAGTTGCGACCCTGAAGGAGGAGGATGTCGACGTGCTCCAGTCAGTTCCGATTCAGAACTGTATGGAGCTGTCACGCGATATTGCGCGCTACGTTTTCAGAACGGGAGAGAGTGTCGTCCTTCAAGACGCCGCCAATGACAGCGCGTATGCCAACGACTTCTACATCAGGCGCAATCAGGTGAAATCCGTCCTTTGCGCTCCTGTCGTTCATCAGGATCGAAAGCTGGGAGTACTGTACCTGGAGAACAGCCTCACGGCCAACGCCTTCACGGAAAATCGTCTAGTCGTTCTGAACATCTTGATCGCCCAAGCCGCCATCTCCCTCGAAAACGCGAGGTTGTTCGAGCTGCAGCGCAAAACGGAGAGAGCCATCCTCTCCGCGCAGAAACTGGAGAGCCTCGGGGTGCTGGCTGGCGGCATCGCCCACGATTTCAACAACATCCTCATGAGTATTCTCGGCAATGCCGATCTGGCCCTGTACGACCTGACGCCGAGCTCGCCTCTGAGGGAGAGGCTGAACGAGATCGTCAAGGCATCGCGACACGCCGCCGAGTTATGCGGCCAGATGCTGGCTTATTCAGGTAAGGGACGGTTCGTCACCCAAGCCTTGAAGATGTCGGAGATCGTTGGAAACATGACCAGCATGCTGAGGGTCACGGTTTCCAAGAGTGTGGAGCTAAGATTCGAGCTCGACGAAAACCTCCCCTTTTTCGAGGGTGATGCCGTTCAGATCCGTCAGATCATCATGAATCTCATCATGAACGGTGCGGAGGCTGCCGGAGAAGATGGAGGGACGGTTGTCGTCCGAACCGGAGTGAGGCCGTACGATCGGTCGTTTTTGAGTCAGTGCACAGTTGGAAGAGATATCGATCAAGGCACGTTCGTCTATTTCGAGGTCGCCGACGATGGCTGCGGTATAGACGAAGAGACCAAATCCAAGCTTTTCGACCCGTTCTTCACGACCAAGTTCACAGGCCGCGGTCTAGGGCTGTCGGCGGTTCTCGGAATCGTACGGGGGCATAAGGGAGCCATCAGGGTGGCACGCAATGCCGGCAAGGGAACGGTCTTTACGGTCTGTTTTCCCGTCGTCGATGAGCCGCCTGAGGAACTCTCGCGGGATGAGGGTGTCCTGCTGCAAAGAGCAGCCTCTGGCGGCAAGGTGCTGCTGATCGATGACGAGGCGGCGGTTCTGGGGATCGGCCGGGCGATGCTCGAGAGAGCGGGATACGATGTGATTGTTGCCGAAGATGGGTTGTCTGGAATCGAATCTTTCGCGCAACACGCCGATGAGATTCTCTGTGTGATTCTCGATCTGACCATGCCGCATATGAACGGCGAGGAATGTTTTCAGGAATTGAGGCGGATCTGCCGGGATGTTCCGGTGATCATTGCCAGCGGCTTCAACGAACACGAAGTGGCTGAAAAATTCACCGGGAAGGATGTGGATGGGTTTCTACAGAAACCTTACGGCTTCGACGCACTGGCGGACAAAATCGCTGACGTTCGACGCCGCCTTTCACCTTGAAAAGCCATTTTTTCGAATACCAGCTCCTCCGCCGGCATTAATAATCGAGCCGGCGGAGGAGCCTCTATTCGGGCTGTTGACCTTATCTGCTTTTTCCAACATGATCGATGTCGGAGACGCTGCGTGTGGCTCGCCGGACCGCATTGCCACAGTTGCCTTCAACGGTTCTGAACCGGGTCGAGGTGCTCATGTAGTTGGGATCGTCGATCCACTCCACGAAGATCGCGCTGTGTCCGCCGTTCCACAGCGAGAGGTAGTCGCCCTCGAACGGTGTGTAGGTGCCGTTGAGAATCTGGTTTTGAGTATACAGTCGCCCGCGTGCGCTGAAAAAGCTGCGCATATCATCAGTGCCGATGCTTCCTGTAGGGGTGCCCCAGCCGTCCCGGCGCAGGCACCATGAAGCGAACTCGCTGCACCACAGAGAGCCTGATCCGTATTTATATCCGTTCGTCTTGCCGAGCTCGCGTAATCCGAAGTTCACCGCCGCTTGAGCACAATCCGGATAGTACTCCATTTTACGTTCCAGGTCCTTGGCAGCCAGGCCCAGATGGGAATCGTTGGGAGAATCGAGCCAGCCATTGTACGACCAATCGAGGACTTCCTGGGAAGAATGAACGATGATCAAGCGTGAGATTTTGATCCCATCAGACGATACGGTACGCAACGTGATGTAGTCCCAGGCTTCTTGGGAGACGTCGTCTTCGAGCCACTCTTTCACGCCGGACTGGTTGAGGTCCCAGGTAAGTGTGTACCCCACGGGAAAACTGGTTCCACTGTAGCCCCAGAGACGAAGGTTGTCGTTAGGACCGAAGTCCATGTAGATGTAATCGGCATTGCTGCCTGACGACGAGGGTGTCGAGCAAATGTACATCCTGATATAGTTGGAACCGGCCATCGGTCCTGTCGAGTCGGTGGGCTCATCGTTCACCAATTCGTTTCGATCGGGTACATACTCCTCGGCTTGCACGATCGATGGGAGCTGTCCCGGCCCCATCGGGAAGACATCTATTACGTTCGGACCGCCCCAGAGTGGGTCCGTTTCCATAATATCATCTTCGGTCGGATCGAGACGTTCTTGCGGCGTCGTGGTCTGTGCGGAGAGTGAAAGAGTACAGAATAAAACAAAAACAATAGATGTGACCAACGGTCGCGACATGATGATGACCTCCATTAAGTGTAGAACTCTAAAGAAACTCCTGGGACCTTTTCTATTGACTGCATATTCAAATGGATGTATTCGAGTGATAGTAGAAAATCTTCGAAGCACGTTGGATAGAATAGAATCCATCCGAAAGACGCGTATCGACCAATCTGCTGTTTTCCCTAAAAGCGCGGCATTTGTGTGGAGTGCTAGAAAATAAATACTATTTGGCCCTTCTGGAGAATTGCGCCATGAAGATCGGAATGGCCATCGTCCTGTTGTCCTCCGTCATGATGGGTATGTCCGCCTGCCTCTCCATCGATCGAGAGGCAGATTCAGCCACATCGGATAGCGTCGCAGATCGGACGCCTGACCCAACGGCGCGCGAAGTGCTTGACAAACACCTCGATGCCGTTGGTGGAGCGGAAAAAATTCGGAACGTCGAATCTCTGATCTTCGAGGTCGCGTCGGGCAGCGCCCTGCTGCCTCCCGGCGAAGAGGCGGTTCTCTATCTGAAAAAACCGGACGACCTTCTCGCAAGCCGCCATCAAGTGGGCGCTGACCGATAAAAACGTGACCAGCGTCGTGATTTCGACGCGCACCTTCGAGCGCATATCGATGAGTACCTCCAGGCTTCGGGGCAGACCCTTACGCAGAAGGACGAGGCGGTGCTGGTCAAGTACATCTCCGCCGTGGATAACTCGTATTGCCGGATCGGATGTACAGCCTGTCTCGCGAGCTGTCCGCACCGGCTCTCGATCCGCAGCCGACTCGTTCAGTACGATGGAATGCTCCGTGTCTGATCCCTGGTTTTCTGAAACGGCTTCTCCGTCAGACGGGCCGCTTCTACCTAACTCATTCGTCACGGCCAACCGTAGCCCGACCGGAATGTTCGGTCAGGCAACGAACCTAAGGCAGTCATCGGTGATGGAAATGAAACATTCGAACACTGATGGCGAGGGAGGGCGGCGCGGTACGATCAGGCGTCAATGCGCCGTCCGATTGCTCTGCCAGTCCTGCTCGAAGGGATGGTGGAGCAATCCAACGGTAGTAACCAGTGCCGGGTAAACCCGCCCTCCATCACTGTCGGGCTACGGATGGCACTATCGAAAGAGCGGGGTAATCGTGTGAGCTTGTGGCTCGTCGCTTTTCGCAGAAGCGGCTACCGGCTTTTCTTCACTTTTTCCAAACAGACTGCTCTCGACACTGAAAGAAATGAACTCTCGCAAAGACGCCAAGATCGCAAAGACAATAAAGAGAAAGCGGTCGTTGGTGCTGCGATTCTCCAGTCTGGAGAAAAGCCTCCACACCCCAAAAATTCCTTGGCGATCTTGGCGTCTTGGCGAGAAGGAGTTCGAATACCTGACGCCGAAGTACGCCGCGCAGGGTATCACCGTTTTCTACAGTACCATGACCGACCATACCCAGATGACCGACGAGCAGAAGCACGGCTACTGGTTCGAGAAACGGGCGGTCTGTTCAGGGGGGCGCTGCAATCTGGTGGTCGGTCCCGACGGCCTGGTCACGCTCTGCGAAGAAGCCCCTCAGACCCCCGAGTTCACGGTGGGCGATCTCAAAACGCAGTCGATCAGCGAGGTCTGGCATTCCGAAGCCGTCGCCAACTTCACCTACCCGCGGCGCGAGGCCTTCGCCGGCACCGTTTGCGAGGAGTGCGATCGTTTTTTGGACTGCGCCCACACGATGGGACACTGCTTCCGGGATTCCTATCGGATCTTCGGACGCATTTTCGCCCCCAGCCCCTTTTGCCCCTTTGCTCCGCCTTCAAAAGAACGTATCTACTGACCTCGCGCTCTCCATCAATCTGCCCTCCCCGGCCCCGCCCTCCCCCGGCCGCTCCCCATCACCTCTCCTCTCGTGTATAATGCGGTTGCGTTGCGACCGAACGAGGACCGCGAGGAGGATCGACGAGTATGAAACCGAAAGAGCGCCTGCTGTGCGCGCTGGAGAAGGGTAAACCGGACCGGCTACCCGTCTCCCTACACCAGTGGCAGCAGTACCATCTCGACGAGTTCTTGAGCGGAATCAGCGACCTGGAGGCCTTCGAGCGGTTCGGCCTCGACGCTCAGATTCAGTACTGTTTGGCCTCGGGGCAGTACTGGCAGGCCGTCGAGGATTTTGCGACCTTCAGCACGCAGCAGTGGTGTGACGAGGCACGCATCATCAGCGATGATCCCGACAACCGCATCGTACAGCACACCATCACCATGCCTGAGGGTTCTTTGACCTACGGCACCACCGCCAATCGCAAGACCACCTGGATCAGCGAGTACCTGATCAAACACGACGAGGACATCGAGCTGATCAGGAAGTACATGCCGGTACCGGTGCTCGACCCTGCGCCGGTGAATGCGCTGTGGGAGGAGATCGGCGACCGCGGTATCCTGCGCGGGTTCGTGTGGGGCGACCAGGCCGGCTGCTGGCAGCACGCCTGCTGCCTGATGGATGTGTGCGATCTGATCCTCGCCAGCTTCGAGCAGCCCGAGTGGGTGCACGCCTTTCTGAGCATCCTGCTGGAGCAGAAGCTGCGCTTCATCGAGACCATGAAAGGGGCGCGCTTCGACCTGGTCGAAACCGGCGGCGGTGCTTCGTCGTCGACCATCATCTCGCCGCAGCTTCACGAGGAGTTCTGCACACCCTATGACCGCGCGATGCACGACGCCCTGCACGATCTGGGTTTCAAAGTGACCTATCACACCTGCGGCGGCACAAAGGGGTTGGAAGAGCTCATCGTGGCCAACGGCTGCGACGCATCGGAGACGCTCGCGCCTGTCAGCGTCGGGGGCAACCAGGAGCCCTGGGAGTTCGCCGACAAGATCGCCGGGCGCATCGCGCTGATCGGTGGCGTGGATCAGTTCAGCGTCGTCACCGACGGTTCCAGGGAGCAGATCGAGCAGGCCGTGCGCCACCTCTTCGAGACCGTCGGCAAGGATGGCGGCTATATCTGTTCCTTGAGCGATCACTTCTTCGAGACGCCACCTCACAAGCTGCAGTGGTACGCCGACGCCGCGCGCGCGTGTCTCTATTGAGCTCCCGCCTGTGTATCGTTTTTCGTCCGACCTGTAATGCGGCAGCCGTATCAGCGTCAGCGAGTCAGGCTCCAAGGATCTGCGCCTGCGCGGGCTTTTATTCCGATGTGATCTCGGTTCTGACAGGAGCCCGGTCTTCGACGCAGTTGCAGAGCTTGTTGACGAAGTAGAGCGCGCAGAAGGAAAACACCGACGCTGCGATCATGGGGATCCTGGGACGGTAATGTTCCAGAAGGGCGCCGCTCGTGAAAGCACCGATGAAAGTCGCGATGATCGACACCTGCGCGATGAAGCCGGATCCGCCTCCGATTCTCGACTTCTTGAAGAGCATGGCGGTCATGACGTAGAAAAACACCATGAACGAGGAATCGCCCAGCTCATGGATGATCCTGAACACGTAGGCTTGCGTCATGGTCGTGGACAGCGCCAGGAGCAGGTGGCCACCCGCTGAGAGCAGCACACCCATGGTGATCAGCTTTTTCATCGTCGTCAGGTTGAGATCGAGCAGCCTGCCGAAGAGCAGCGAGGAGAGCGCCAGCGCTCCGATCGTGACTCCCATGAAAACGCCGATGTCCAGCGTGCTGAAGCCGAGCGATTCCTTGAGGAACAACGCATAAACCGTCTTCTCCGCGCCCCAGTGGTAAGTGAAGAGGAAGGTGACGATCGAAAAATAGAGTACATCGCGCCTGAAGAGCTCTCGCTTGTAGGCCGTGGGTTTGAATACTTCCGTCGTTGTTTTCGAAAGCATCAGGGTGAGTGGTGTCACAGCCACGAATAAGAGCGCTGTGATCTGGAAGACGGCAGCGAAGCTCAGTGTCATCAGCAGGAGACCTCCCGCCAGGGACCCGATCGCGATGCCGGCGTGTTCCGAGGAGGAGATCAACGCGAGGCGCTTGCCGCGGTTGTTCTTTTCGGTGGTCTTGAACACCAGCGCTTTGAGCGAGACCTGCGACAATCCGAAACAAACACCCATGATGGTGAAGGCGATGAGAAAAACCATGTAGCCGGAGGCGATGGAGATCAACGCGAAGGTCGGCGCCAGAACGCTGAAGGAGACGAAGATGAGCTTTCTGGAGGTGAGGAAGTCGTTGGAGACGCCGATCGGCAGGGTGAGGAGGAGCGACATGAGAGCGTCGATGCCCATCAAAAAACCGATCTGCCAGCCGGTAAAACCGATCGCTCTGAGATGGATCGGAACGAAGAACAGGGGAAGACAGACCGACGTCCTGAAGGCGAAGAGTATGATATACGTCAGATTGTGCCTTCCCATTCCAACCGTCGGCCTCTCTGTTGGGGGCTGCGGAAAAGCCTGTCGCGCGGCGGCCCGACATCGTAGCCGTCCCGGTCTGATAGCACAACGAGCGGGGTGAATTAACTATCGTGCAGGCAATCAGAGTCCCGAGACCTTATACAGGTGCACCTTCCCGTGACCGGTGACGATGGCGAACTCACCCAGATTGTGGGTGCGCAGGACCACCTTGGGCGGCTCTCGCGGTGTTGGGAAGCTGGCCCGAAGCCGCATGTCGCTCCCCGAGAAATCATAGATCCGTCCTTCACCGGTGCCGGCCACGACGAGCTGATTGTCGTAGATGAACTGCACGATGGCGTCCTCCAGATCATCGGCGAAGACGATCTCGCTACCCGCGCGGTCTCGAGGCGCCGTGACGACGCAGCCATGGGCCATGGAGGTCGCCACGAGCCAGTTTGCCGGCTCGGGGGCGCACGCGACGCTGAGAACCTGTCCCTCCACCAACTTGCGAGGCTGTGATTTGTGGCCCCATTCGGCCAAGTGTTGAGCGAAAGGGAAGTAGACCCGGTCTTGTCGCGCCGCGATCTTTCCAGTGGGTATGTTGAAGTAAAACGTACCCGTGATCTTTTCCGTGACTGAAGTGCGCTCCAGAATCCGGTCCTTGAAGTATGTTTCCAGAGTGAAGAGATCGTTGTGGAGGCAGAGATTGTAGAGAATTCCCTTGTCGTTGTAGCAGAATCCCAGGGTTTTGTCGGGAAGCCAGGGAGGTGTTCCGATCTCGAGCGGATGATGTGCCAAACGCAATGTCTTCATCTCCGGCCGCAGCGCCCCGTAGAACGTCAGGATCGCCGGCACGCGATGTGTCCTTTGAGCGGCAAACATCAAGGAGTCGATCGATCCCGCCAGCGGAATGTCCCCCCACTGGATCGCCACGGCTTCACCCGACCAGGTGCAGCGGGCCGCCGCCAGCCTGCCGCTCACAACGCCGGCCGCCAGGAAGGTGTCGCCGATCGACACGAAGTTGAGCCAGCGTCCGTTTTGAGGCAGCGCGAAGAGCCGCTGGATTGTCACGGGACCGTGATTGCGAACCGCCGCCGTCTCCACAATCCGATTTCGCAAAGACAATTGCGAGCGGTAGTGATCGACGTCGCGTGCCAGCAGGCGATCTCGTGGCTCCAGTTCGCGCAGGGCGTTCAGGATGTTATCGGTTTCGGAGATCGTCGCCCAGGGAAGAACCTTGCCTGCCACCACACGCGCCAAATCGCTTGCCGCAAAGCGCGTGGAGTCGTCGGGATAGCGGCGGGCCGTCGTGGCCAGAGCCTTGACGAGCGAAGCGTTTCGGTTTGCAGGCAGTGTCAGCAGATCGCCAGCCCCGAGGGTGCGAAGAGTGTCCAGCGCCACATCGTGCCGCCCAAGCCGGCCGAGCAGGGCAAAGCGTTCGATAAGACACTCCTCGGCCTGGCTCGCGGTCGGCCAGGCCCGGGATAGCTGCGCCAGCGCTTCCTCGGGGGCGGCGAGCTTCGTCTCCAGAACATGCGCCGCTGAGATATCATTGCCGCTCTTGCTGGCGGCGGCGACCTCGAGCCGGTAGAGACGCTTTGCCTCGTCGTCGCGTCCGAGACGCAGGAACAGATCACCGGCGTTCATGTACTTGAGCAGCTTTTCGTACGCGATTGCCGCCTCTTCGAGAAGCCCGCCGCGCTCCAGGCAGCGTGCCGCGCGCAGCGGCTGCTTGACGCGGTCCCTGAAGAGCACCGCCGCCTCGCGGTAGAATTCCCCCTTTTCGAGCGCCCCTGCCGCGGCCTCGTAATCGCCGAGCAGTTCGGCATAGATGTAGGCCGCCCGCCGGTAGCGCCCCAGCTCCTCTTCGCGTTTGGCCAGATCGCGGTATTTCTCGGTGAGCCGAATGTACAACGCCGGTGAGAGATCCCACCGGTCGATCGGGTGGTTGGTACTCAGCCGATCCAGAGCGAAGCGGAGTTCTCTTCGAGACAATTGCGACGAAGGGGGCGCGATTCCCCGAGAGCCTGTGTCGGCCAGCGGCGGGGCGTAGCGCAATCCCCTGTCCGGGTCGGCATCGATCGCTTTCAGGAGACGATCGAGCTCGCCCTCACGCTCTTTGCGCAGGGTCTCCGAAACCAGCCGCGACGCCCAGCCATCGAGGAATGTGAACAGACCAGGACCGGACGACGTTCGTCGCGTGCGGCGGCTGCGGTGACGACTTCCGCGGGACCTTCCGCGCCCGCTTCCTGCGAGCCGGCCCAGCAACTGGCCAAGGCGCTGAATCCTTCCCATTGCAGAACGCGTCGACCGTCCGAAACCACGAACGATCCGTCGGCGCGTCTTAGATGCAAGCTCTTTGGTTTTCTCACGTGGTTTCAGCGGCAGTCGGTCGAGCCGTCTGGTGTTGATGATCCCCCGTCCCGATTCGATGACCTCGTCGGCCTGCGGTGTCTCGTCTGGCATCACCGAGAGCAGCCTGGGCGCCAGCATTTCACCGGGGCGCGCGCGGTCCCACCGCTCGTAACGAACGGGTGGGCGCGCCAAGAGATCCACCACGCGTAGCTCCTCGTCGGTGCCGAAACCGACCAGCCCCACTCCTGGGTGAAAAACCAGCACGTCCCCGCTAACCCGCTCCTGCACTTCCTCGGTGGCCAGCGGGGGTTCGAGCCGCGCACCGGCGGGGAGATACAGCTTTTCTCCGACGCAGCGATAGCTCTGGGCTCGGCGGACCGCGCGCGGCCGCTCACCTGAGATGACGAGCACGCCCTCGGGGCTTCGGTCAGCGGCCGACCTGGGCAGAACGAAGAGCCGCAGCTCCGCCATGGGAACGCGCCAGCGCACGATCTCCTCCAGCCACAGGGAGGCGTCGCTGCCGGCGATGTACCAGGCCCCAGAGGATTGGTGCTCTCGGTCGTGGCGTAAGCGCAGCGTCGTGTCGGGATTCGTCATTTTTGCAGACTCTGTTGGCCGCCGAGAATGTGATCGACGAATCGGCGGATCGGTTCGGCAAACGTGTCGGCATCGACGCTCCCGTTATCGCCGGTGAAGTATTCGTCACCATAGTACTGGTCGAGAAAGTTCCACCCGGCGCACACTCCGTCGCTCACCAGCACGATCGCGATCTGCGGGATCGACCGATCGGAGCTGACCAGGTGGAGCAATCCGCGCGCATCGACGTAGGCGCGGCTGCCGTCAGGCCAGGTGGCGCGGGCGAGCCGGATCTGGGTGACCGCCGGCGAGGACACGGGTCTCAGCGGGCGCAGCTCGTCGGTTTCATTGCGCGTGGTTGCGCGCCATTCCAGCTCGCCGGCTCCCGAATCCAGGCCGAGACGAATGATGCGATCGGTGCGCAACTGGAGCACGATGCCGCGACTATCGGCGGCCACCCCGATGGCCTTGATCTTGTTGATATTGGCGCGCACACTCTTCATGACCAGTTGAACCGGCTCTCCTTCGCTGTTGATGTGGGTGAAGGCTGGATCCCACCAGGAGTACCACGCCTGGCGGTACGGGAGGTTGATGAACGCCGGCCTCGTCCAGCCGGATCCTCCGACGGTGGCAACGAGCAGCAGGTTCCCGTCGGGAGAAATCCTGAGGAGGCGATCGATTTTCCCGATCTCCCCGACGATCTCGATCGTTCTGCAGGTTGTGAGATCGTGGATGCCTCCATCCTGCGCTAGTCCCCAAGGACCGTCGGATCCTTTACGGTCGAAGATCGCGCGCAGTGCGGGCTGCTCCGTCTCGAGGGTGACGAAAGCCGGCTCGCGGCAGTCGCGCGCCAGCAGATGGTACTGGCCGCGCGCCGAGCCGCGCCAAGTGCGACCGAACAACCATCCCAGCGCGTTCGGCACGCGGCTCGGGGGCGCGATTGCGGTGCCGCTCCAGACGTCGAAGGATTCCACGTTGAAATCGTGCAGCATAAAGAGGGCGCCCGCCTGAATGAGAAACGCACGCGGTGGAAACCTCGTGGGAAAGATGGTGTTGTACACCAGCTTGCCGGATTCGAGGTCAACCCGGGTCAGGACCACGCGTGCCGTGACATTATCCCGCAAGATGAGCAGCGCCGAACCTTCCTCGTCGGCGGTGATGAAGTGCAATGTTCGTGGCGCGATGCCTGAGGCCACCTGGCGCGCACCCCAACCGGGTCGATCCCAGTGCAGCAAGCGCCCGTCGTTGGTGAGGCCGATCATGCCGCCGCCGTCACCGGCCTCTGCGAGACGCTGGGGTTTCGGTGTGTAGGAGAGGCGCAGCGGGAAGGGATGAAGCGCGAAGATGTGCGGCAGGTCTTCCGATTCCAAACCGCCGGTCAGCGGCGGCGAGAGCCGATGTGCTCCATCTTCCGGCGCGAGGATCTGCTCCAGGGACAGGGTGGCTTCCTGCAGGGCCTTGCTCCCCATGGCGCTGTGCCGGCTCAACCGGTAGCGGCCGTGACCATCGACGGTGGCGACATAGACCTCTTCGGGCAGCTCTCGACCGAGGGCGTTCGTGAATGCCGGGTCGGCGAGGGTGTTCTCGTGGGTGACGATGATCACGTCGAGCTGTCGGCTAGATGTCGCCAGGCGGTCGATCAGGCGGGCCAGGCACGCCCTGGGATCGGGATCGCTCTCGAGCGCCTCGAGCAGGGCTTCGAGGCCTTCGCGGCTGGTCAGATCGAGCTCCACGACCTCGCAACCTGCCGCCCGAAAAGCATGGATCTCATCGCCTCGCTCGGCGGTGGCGGCCAGTGCGAGCGCCACGGCGGCGCTGTATACCCGGGGGATACCCCACATGCGGATGCCCACGTCCACGAGGATCGTGCGCGCGCCCTGGGGCTCGCGCGGGGGAGCCTCGCGACGCAGATAAAGGGCTTCATTGAGGGCGATGCGCACCGCCAGGGTCAGGTCGTCGTTGGCCAGCTCGCTGATGAGCAGCCGGTCGAGGGGGCCGCGGTTGGAAATGTCGGTGACGCCGCCCGTGGGGAGATCCTCGCGATCGGCCACGCGCCGCGGAATGTGGGTGACCGCCATCAGATCGCGCGCAAGGCTGGCCATACCGCCCAAGCGGGAGTCGTTGCGCAGTGCCTCGAGCAGCCGGCGTACCGCGTCGCGCGGCGGTTGATCAATGGGGGCCGGCTTCGGCGGGGCATCGAGGCCGGTGCGCAGGCGGCTGTCGATGTTTGACGTGACCGTACAGAGCACCGCCTCCAGCAGGATGCAAAGCACCTCGACGAGCTCGCGCGCCGCTTGCCGGTCGGCGTTGGCACTGTCCATCAACCCTCCGGCGTTCGCCTGCAACCCCTCCGGCTCGATGCCCCGTTTCAGCGCGGTAATCACCTCGCGCGCGGTGCGCGGATCGCCGCGCTGGCGGCACGTTCCGAAGAAGAGCTGCAGCACGATCGTCTTGTCGTGGGGGGTGCGAGCCAGGTCGTGGCAAACCCGGTGAAAGGAATCTAGCGCCTGCAGGGTCATCCGCGTCAGATCGACGAGATTAGCGCCGTGCTGGAACGTGTGCTGGGCAGCGAGGTGTTGGTATACCAGGTCGGGCAGAAAGGAACGGATCATGGAGGCCACATCGTCCACGGTCTGCTGGAGGGCGTGCGCGAGGCCGAGCAGGATGCCGGGACCGTTCTGGTCTTCTTTCCAGCCGCGCCGGAGCGCTGCGTAACCCAGCAGCAGCGCGTCGAACTCGGGCAGCCCCTCCGCAGCCAGGCCTTCGAGGCCCTGGAGGATCTCCTCGCGGAAGGCGATCGTTCTGCCGTCCCGCCAGGCGACGACGCGGCCGCGGTCCTCCCAGCGCCAGAAGGCGTGTGGCGAGGAGGGGCGCAAGTAGGCGTACACGGTAGAGCTCGTCATTTCACGGCTCCTCCGCCACGGTGGCGCGCACCGCCGCGCGGGTCGCCGCCATCCAGTGATCGGCGCGTATGTGGTCGGCGGTGCCGTCGGCGCGCAGGAGCGCCAGATCCCCCTGCTCGAGCCCGAGCAGGGCGACCATGACCTCGACGTCGACCGGCGGCGACCAGGCAGTGCCGAGGGGCACCGCGATCCCGCCGAGCTCGGCGAAGCGGCGCCCCCGAATCGGCGGCAGCGGCCGGCCGTGGACGACGACGCGGCCCACCGTCGAAGCCGCGAAGTGGAGCGGCTCGAGCCGCGCCTGCGGGGCGCCGGTGGCGTAGGCATGCCAGGCCCACAGATCGGCCTCCAGGACGGTGGCGGGAACGACCGGGCCGTTGCTCGCGACGAGACGCAGAGCAACTGGGTGCGGGTGCTTGCCGCCGAAGGCGGGGGCCGGGATGGAGGGATCCAGCCAGTGATGCAGGGGTGTCCAGTCGCCATCCGGAAAATGCGCTGAAGGGACGTGCTCATCGGCGCGGCGCACGCTGTAGCCTGCGACCACGAAGAAGAGCTCGAGTCCCGGAACCGTGCGTAGCGCTGAGAGGAGTGGTTCGTCGAGTGTCGCGCCGCGCAGCCACAGCCAGGCGTCCTCCTGCCGTACCTCGATGGAGGGCTGCAGGCGCAACGGTGCGAGCGCCGCCGCTGCGGCGCAGGGCAGGCGCGCTGTCCAGGGATTATTTTCGCTCACGACGTTGTTCTTCATCGTGCGGCTCTCCCGCCGCGCCACGCGGCGCGGCACATTCCGGCTAATCCTCGGCCTCATTCGCGCCGATTGCCGACCACAACGCTGCAGCTTTCTCCTGGAGGAAGCCGCGTGATGTGGCGTTCTGCACCCACTGGCAGCGCTCCTCGAGGATCGAGAGGCGATCGCGCAGCACGCCGAGGTCGGCGGCGTTGTCGGGGGCCGCGGCCGTGGCGTTCGCGGCTGCCTCGGCGAGCTCGTTCAGCTCGGCCGCCAGAGATTCTGGGTCAGGCAGTTCGGCGGACAGGGATCGGGGATGGCGCGTCGCGCCGGCGCCATCGTCCTTCGCGGCGGCACTCTCCTTTTCGATGGTGCCCTCGACGAGTGCGGCCAGGACCTCGCGCTGTTCCTCGCGTTCCCAGGTGTACTTGAGCACCCAGAAGTCGGAGATCGCGGCCTGCGTGCGGCCGCAGATCAGGGCGCTCGCCGCCACGAGCCGCTGGAACTTGATGGCTCTGCGGTCGGACACGGGGATGCCCGCCTTGCGCAGATTCTTGATCAGGTCGACGTAGGCGCTGCGCGCGCCGGCCAACTCGACCTCGGGAAGGCAGGCCTGAAGCCGGCTGGCTTCGTCTACCGAGAAGGCCGCCTCTTCCGGCGGGGGTGACATCTGAAGATCGAGTTTCCAACCGGCCAGGAGCACCTCGTCGAGGCGCTCGTCGGGGATGTTGTCGCAGCGGACGCGTACCAGAAAGCGATCGAAGAGCGCGGCGAGGGCTTCCTCTTCGGGAAGGTGGTTGCTGGCTCCGACGGCCATCAGCAGCGGCAGCCGGAACACCTCCCGGCCGCGGCGGAACACGCGTTCGTTGAGCACCGTGAGCAGGCTGTTGAGGATTGCGCTGTTGGCGTTGAGCAGCTCGTCCAGGAAAATCAGCGACGCCTCGGGCAGCATGCCGCGGATGTTGGTCACCAGCTCACCCTCGCGGAGCTTGCCGATGTCGAAGGGGCCGAAGATCTCGTTCGGCTCGGTGAAGCGCGTGAGCAGGTACTCGAAGGTGCGGCCCTGGAGTCGCAGGCCGAGCTCGTGGACCAGGGCGCTCTTGGCGGTGCCTGGCGGACCGAGCAGAAAGAGGTTCTCGCCGCCGATCAGGCAGATCCCCATGAGGTCGATGATCTCGTCCTTGCCCACGAAGGTGCGCTTGAGCGGATCGAGCACCTCGGCCGCCAGCCGCTGCCCGAGGTCGTGGTGTCGTAACTCGATCGGTTGCCTGTGCTCATCCGGCATGTCCGTCATCCTCTGGTTCTCCTCTATCGATAACCGGTTTCCCGGCGAGCGGCGCGGTCAGGTCGCCGTATATCCCCCGGGCCGCACGCACGGCTCGATTCACGCGGGGATCGCAAAGGCGCGACGTGTCGCCCCGTGCGATGATGCGATCCACGTAGAGCTGTCGCAGCGTGGGATTGTTGATGATATCGTCGATCGAGGCGGGTGTCGCCCCCTCGATTCCCACCGACGAGAGCGGCCACCGGTTGCCGAGCGTCAGGAGGGCCTCGAGCAGGGGATCGGTTGGGGTGATGCTCCTGCAAAGCGCCATCAGCCCGGGGAGATGGCGCAGGGACAGATCGACCGAGTACGCGGCGGCCGGCCCGGCAGCCGTGGTGGGGGGCGATCGTCCGATCTCTTCCCGGACGTGCAGCTCGTCCGCTTCGCGGTGCACGATGAACTGGCAGCCGCGGTAGAGCCGCTCGGCCGCCCACAGCGCCAGCGGCAGATCGAGCTGCGGCGCCTCGAAGGCCAGCTCTCGCCGGGCGATCGAGTCGATCGTGCGCAGCACCGCCGTCGTGCTCTCGAGCTCTTTTTCGGGCAGCGGATCGATGTCCGCGCTCACGAGCACCCGCCCGCTTTCGTTCAGGTCGATCAGAAACTGCTTGATTCCCATTGCTGCCATCCGGTTTGGTCGTCGTGTACATAAAAAGGGATTCAGCGTCGACCAGGAATCCGAATTTAGCATCCCACCATGTCAAAAGCCAGATCTCAGAAAACCCTCCCGCTCATGAATCCTCGAATGGCGGTGTTGAACGCCGGAAATACTATCACGGGTAACGGCGCAGGGAGTTATGGCGCCGGCCTGTTCTGCAGCGATAACGTCGCCACGATCGAAGGCAACATCATACCTCCACAACTATGTCAGTGGATTTTCAGATGATGCCTGCACCGGCGGTGGTAACTACTGCCGGAAGGGTGCGGTGACGCTGGTGAACAATGTAATCTTCGGTATTGAAGCCATGTTCGATGGCGGTGGGATCGAGGTCTTTGAGGTCGAATCGGCCGGGAGTGGGAGGATCGTTGCGGACCCTCGGTTTGCAGCAGAGAAGAGAGAATTTTACAGGACCACACGGTCTCGAAACGAAATCTCCCGGGCAACTTCTGAAGGATCGCGAAAGCGCTTCGCCAGCTGTATACCCTTATTATGGT
>Ga0190284_1000711_pt1 | contig 17281 bp, 19 predicted proteins | sample 48691812_MG_FD_161668 | JGI IMG/M metagenome (GOLD analysis project Ga0190284, IMG submission 161668) | Hydrothermal vent microbial mat bacterial communities from Southern Trench, Guaymas Basin, Mexico - 4869-18-1-2_MG | ecosystem: Environmental > Aquatic > Marine > Hydrothermal vents >...
TGCGATGATCAGAAGAAAACCTTTATAAAAAACTATCTAATGTGCATATAATGAAATGTGCAAATACATAATTATAGGATGGCAGATCTATGGAAGTAATGGGAAAAATATTTAAGAAAAAAAGTAAAGATAATAAAAAACTACTTAATAGGGTGATAGCAATAACCAATCAAAAAGGTGGTGTGGGAAAGAGTACGACTGCAGTGAATATATCTGCATACCTTAGCTCATATGGATATAAAGTATTAATAATAGACCTTGACCCCCAGAGCAACTCGACAAGCGGAATGGGAATAAACCCCGGAAGTGTTGGCAAGTCCATATATGATGTGATCATTGTTGATGCTGATCCACATGAAGCTATTCTAGATACTGCTTATAAAAACCTCAGGATCCTTCCTTCATCAATACAACTTGCAGGTGCTGAGGTAGAGCTTGTCTCCAGCCTTAAAAGGGAATACCGTCTCAAGGAAGCCGTAAATAAAATTGAGGAAGAATATGATTTTATAATTATCGACTGCCCGCCTGCTCTTGGGCTTCTTACAATAAATGCACTCAGCGCCGCAAAGGAAGTGATTATACCGATCCAGTGTGAGTATTATGCACTTGAAGGACTGGGACAGTTACTAAATACGATTGATCTTGTAAAGAAAAACCTCAATGAAGATCTAAAAATAAGTGGTGCGGTCATGACAATGTATGATTCTAGAACAAAGCTGGGGGATCAAGTCATAGCGGAAGTTAAGAATTATTTTTCTAATAAGGTATATAAGACGATAATACCGAGAAATATCAGACTCAGTGAAGCTCCCAGCCACGGCAAACCCATTATAGATTATGATCCGGATTGCAGGGGAGCGGAGGCATATAATAATTTTACAAAGGAAGTGATAGACAATGGCTAGAAGAGGATTAGGAAGAGGGCTTGGCGCATTGATCCCAAGCGCAGACAAGACCAGGGAAGAAGGTCAAAAAAAGGAAAGAGTCATGGAGCTTCTGCTGGATGATATAGTCCCGAATAAAAACCAGCCAAGGTCCAAGTTTAAAGATGAAACCCTGGACGAACTAGCCGAATCAATAAAAGAGTTTGGTGTGCTTCAGCCAATAATCGTTAGGATTATTGAAGGGGAAGACAAATATGAAATAATAGCTGGGGAGAGAAGATACAGAGCTACCAAAAAAAATGGTATTAGTACAATACCGGCCCTGGTGGTTGAAAAAGTAACTGACACGGCATCCCTGGAAATGGCGCTTATAGAAAATATTCACAGGGATAATCTGTCTCCAATGGAGCAGGCTTACTGCTATAAGCAGCTTATTGATGAGTTTGATATAACTCATCAGGAGATGTCAAAAAGAATAGGCAAGAGCAGGACAGCTGTAACCAATATCCTGAGGCTGCTTACCCTCCCGCTTGAGGTCCAGAAATTACTCGATGATGATAGCATCAGCGAGGGACACGCAAGAGCGATTCTTGGGCTGGGGAGCAAGGAAGATCAAGTAAAGATAGGGAAGAAAATTGCTGAAAAGGGAATGAGTGTAAGGGAAGTAGAAAAACTGGTCGATAAGCAAAAACAAAACCCTGGTACAGCAAATGAGGGAAAAGCCCTGCAATTCAATAAGATCCCGGGAATAACCCAGCAATTGAGTATGCACCTCGAAACACCGGTCAAAATAAATATTGGAAAGAAAAAAGGAAAGATCGAGATAGAGTTTGACAATATAAAAGAACTTGAACGTGTGGTGGAAAAAATAATTGGATAGAAAACCTCCGTGGTTAAAGAAAAAAATAAGTCTTGATAATAAAAACATATCAGATATAAAAAACCTTATAGATTCTTCATGTCTCCACACTGTTTGCCAGAGCGCAAAATGTCCCAATATATTCGAATGCTTTAGCAGGCGTACCGCAACTTTTATGCTGATGGGGGACATGTGTACAAGAAATTGCGGATTCTGTGGTGTAAATAGCGGCAGACCGCTTCCGCTTGATAGGGATGAACCTAAAAAAATAGCAGCGGCAATAAAGGAGATGGACCTCCTCTATGCAGTCATAACATCTGTTACAAGAGATGATCTTGATGATGGGGGAGCCTCACATTTTGCCGAAACTGTAAAAGCTATAAAAAATTTAAATCCTGATACAAGAGTAGAATGCCTGGTGCCTGATTTTGGAGGAGATAAAAAGAATCTGGAGACCTTATTATCTGAGGAGCTGGATGTCCTAAATCATAATATAGAGACAGTTGAATCGAATTATAGCAAAGCAAGGAGCAGTGCAGATTATGGGCGTTCCCTGAAACTGCTTAAAAGGGCAAAAGAGATAAGACCTGCCATTTATACCAAATCGGGATTTATGGTTGGACTTGGTGAAAGCAGGAAACAAATATTAAAATTATTAGAGGATCTCCAAAAGAGCAAAGTGGATATTATTACAATAGGACAATATCTCAGTCCTTCAGAAGACAATATAGCTATATCAAAATACTATACACCGGAAGAATTTAAAGAAATTGAAAAAACTGCTAGAAAATTAGGATTTAAGGCAATTGCGGCGGGCCCGTTTGTACGCTCTTCATATGGGGCGGAACTGGTGCTTGATAAAGCTTTGGAAAGTAAATAGTGAAGAGTAAAAAATGTGTAATAAGGCAGTATTTTTAGACAGAGACGGGACCATAATCAAAGATAATGGATATATTGGAAATTTAGAGGATGTAGAGTTTTATTCTTTCACAACCAGAGCGCTAAAGCTTTTGCAGGAAGAGTTTTTATTATTTATTATTACTAATCAGTCCGGCATAGGGAAAGGTCTGGTAAAAGAAGAGGATGTAAAAAACTTAAACGACTACATCCTTAACTATCTAAGCGGGAATGGGATCAAAATAGAGGGACTCTTTTACTGTCCCCACAAGACAGAGGATAAATGTAATTGTAAGAAGCCACTGCCTTATTTTATCGACCTTGCTGTAATAAAATACAATATTGATATAGATCAGTCATATGTTATTGGCGACCACCCTTCTGATATATTATTTGCTAAAAATGCGGGAGCTGCTGGTGTTTTTGTATTAACCGGGCACGGTAGGGGACATTTAAACAAAATTGGAGAAGATACTATAATCAGTAAAAATCTCTATTATGCTGCCAGGAAGATATTGGGAGCCTGTCCAACAAATACAGGTCCAGTTTCCGGAAAGGCTCCTAGAAGAAAATAAGAAATATCCCCACCAATAGACAACCACTCATTTTGCCGAGCGATGACCCAAGCACTGTTCTTGTGGCATCTATTCCTTTTGAATGTAGAAATTCAGACAGATTTCCTTCAAAATATCCCGCTATAGCATCCGAGACCGCATTTCCTACAATAGCACCGGCGAGGGCCCCTGCGGCTCCAAAAAGCTCTGCCCCGATTATTGTGGGTATTATAAGTATCAGATTGTCTGTGATGCCGAATATAATATCAGGAAGCATTTTTTTCAGATCTATTTTCAAAAAGTATGCAATCAGTATAGGAATAAATCCCAGGGCAAATATTATGAGGCTTACAAATCTTTCAAGCCTCATCGAGTAGAATGCTATAAATGTGATGAAAGCCGAAAGAAGTATGACAATAATGGTTTCCATCATCTTCTTTTCATTTTTTCTTTTTAATCTTTTTCTTAGTCCTCTGATCATGTTGTCTCCATATTGGTTGATTGTGAATTTTTTATAAATTACATAATTTAATCATTTCCTTGACCCGTCTGCAACCCCTCTGCTTTTTTATAAATTCAGTTATTTTCTGTATATAAATAGCTTAAGGGACTTAAATCTTATAAAATAATTTTAAGGTAAATAAGCTAAAATTGTATAATCAATGTTTCATTCAAAAATATTCATATTTTACCTAACCTGATAATAAGATATAATACTTGTAAAACCTATTTATAAATAATCATAAGAGAGGTTATCATGCAAAAAAGAAAGCTACTTATAGCTATTCTGGCTATTCTCACTATTTCCCTTATAGGCCTGGCTGCCACATGCCTGGCCCCTGGTGAGGCTCCGACCCTGGAGCTGGAAATATATGATGGTCCTGATTATTCTGAATCAGACAATATGTGCTACTACAGGGTAGAAGCTAAAGCAACAGGTATGCCCGAACCCGAGATCGAATTTAATGATGATGACAATGTTAGCACGCTTGGTTCTGGCAGAGTGGAAGTAGGTGTAGAGGCAGGTGATACCTATACTCTTACAGCAACTGCTATAAACTCAGCTGGCACTGCTTCTGTTTCCATTATCCTTGAAGGTAAGTGTGCCAGCGCCGATGCAGACACAGATGCAGATACCGACGCAGACACAGATGCAGATGCTGATACAAATGTAGACGCAGATATCGACAGTGATGCTGATGCCGATACAGACAGCGACGCTGATGCCGATACAGACAGCGACGCCGATGCCGATGCAGACAGCGACGCCGATGCAGACATAGTAAAAGAAGCTCCTACAGTCAGTTTAGCGATTTATGCGGGCCCCGCTCTTGAAGGAAGTATATGCTATTATAGAGTAGAGGCTACAGTTACCGGCAGCCCCAATCCTTCGATCTCCTGGAGCAAAGATGATAGCCTGGGTTCATTTGGAAATAAAAAAGCACAGGTTAACATAGATAATCCAGGTGATACCTATACTCTCACTGCCACTGTTACTAATTCTGAGGGCTCTGCTACTGATTCTATTGATCTGAGCTGGGGGTGTGCAATTCCTACCCCTGACCCCATAGAAACAGATGTGGTTATTGATATCGATAAAAGCATAAGTGGTTATATTATAGTGGAGCAACAAGCCTATCAGAATCCTCCTGTGTATACATTTGTAGGGGACTATTCAAATGATAGACAGATAAAGGCCTATCTAAGTTTTAATATAAACAGTATAAGCAGTCTGGAAGATGTGACAATTAAAGACGCATCGCTTTCCATGCCGGTCGATGGTATTGTGGGCCATCCCGAGGCTATGCCCCAGGTACATGTAAAAACATTTGATTATGGCGGTTCTCTAACACTTGCGGATCAGGGCGCCGGCGGGGATTTTGTAGGAATCTTTCCCACTTCATCAACTATGACAAGCTTTAATTTCTCAAGTTCCGAGCTGGAAGCGGCACTTCAGAGTGCAGTAGATTCGAATAGCCAGAGAATACAGCTGAAGATCAGTCTTAGCGGCATAAATATTGATGGAATAAATGATTGGTACAGGTTTAGAATCGGCGACATAGACTTAAATGTTACATATGAAGTGCCCGGGTAGTGTACCAGGATTATTAGCTTTAATAAAATGATCCAAAGATTATTATATAAAAACTTAAACATAATAAGACCCCTTTAGCCAGGGGTCTTATTATTTAGCAAAAGAAAATAGCGGCCCCAAGCAATAAATTTCGAACCAGATCTTTCAAAGGATTGATATGTTTAAAAATCGAAAATGATCATTTGTAATAAAAAGAATAATTTAAATTATTAATAAAAATGGTAGATCTAAGCGAAGAATTGATCGCACCCTGTGGAATGAATTGTGGCATATGCAGCAGCTACCTTGCATATAAAAACAATATACCCGGAAGGGTAGTATCAAATTGTGTAGGTTGCAGGGCACGGAACAAGCAATGTGCATTTTTAAAGAAGAAGTGCAGGGATGATTTAAAATTACTGAAAGGCGAAATAGAATTTTGTTTTGAATGCGGCTGTTTTCCATGTGAAGTTTTAGCTAAATTGGATAAAAATTATAGAGAAAAATATGGGATGAGTATGATTGATAATCTAAATGAGATAAAAAATAAAGGGATAAATTATTTTATTAAAAATCAAGAAATAAAATACAAATGCCAAAAATGTAATAACTTGATATCCATTCACAGCAAGAAGTGCTTTGTTTGTGATGAGATCACTAGCTGGAAATCCTGATTTAACTTATTAAGAATTAATATCCGGGAGCCTGCAGGGGACCCGAGCCAGAATAAAAAAATCAATTAGCTTAAATAGATATCCCGGTGTTTTCCTTTTTTATTATTCTAAATAGTATAACAACAAAAATAAAACCAATAAGCGTCCCCCCAAGGGCTATATAGGCTATATATTCCTTCCCAAAATATTCTGCCACATAACCATATATAGGTTGAAAAACGATGGAGCCTGCAAAAGCAAAAGCTATGGTAAAACCAAGTACCGTCCCGGAATTTTTGGGGTCCCTTTTTGCTGCAATTGCATTAGTAAGAGGAAAGATTGCAGCAAAAAACATTGCCTGCATGGCCAGGGCAGTTATTTTTATATAAATAAGAGGAGTAAAGCTAAAAACGGCAAGAAACATGATACCACCCAGGCAGCTATAAAAAAGAATATTCACTTCTTTATATTTTGAGACAATTTTTGTAGTTATGAGAATACCGATAATGGAAAATAACCAGTATACAGATAGAATAGCGGAACCATAAGCAACCCTTATGCTGAAACCCAAGAAATATGTAGTGAGCCAGGTAGTCAGTCCCATGATGGAACCAAGGGATATAAATAAAACCAGGCTTACCATTACTACTACAGGATCCTTTAATATTTTGAGAACACTCTTATGGGATCCTGGAATATCTTTACTCTGGGAAGATACATCCCCTCCGGCTTCTCTATCCGGACAAATTTTATAGAATATGAAAATAAATATCACATAAATAAAAGCAAAGACGAAAAAAATGTATCTGGGCCGAAATTCAAAGTAAAGAATACCGCTTATTACAAGCGGACCCAATACCGCACCGCTATACCATGCTATATTAAGCTTGAGAAAAATCCGGCTTATATTTTTTTTAAATAGCTTGGATGAAAATGAATGGACCGAAGTATCGATGATGCCAAAACCAACCCTCAAAAATATGATCACAATAATAAAGACCGCATAATTTAAGTATGCTCCAAATATTACAAAACCTAAAAAGAGAAGGAGCAGGCCCAATAGGACCAGCTTTTTTATATCTACCCTGTCAGATAATCTGCCGGCAAAAAAATTTGCTATAAGTGCTGCAACAGACCCGACAAACAAGGCAATACCGATCTCATCAAAACCAACGCCTATCTCGTCAGAGATTATTGGGATAAGGGGATCGACTACTATGATAGAAAGCCCAAATAATATAAAAATATAATAAAATGCAATAAGGGTCCGTTTTTTAGTTTTAGAGTCCATCCATCGTACCCGGCCTATATCCTTCCATATCAATAACAATATGGCCAAAGCCTATTGCCTTAAGTCTTTCGACCACCTTTTTTCTCACAGGAGGCTCTATTATATTGGAAATAGCTTCAGGATCGACCTCTATCCGTGCAATAGGGAAATGATAGCGTACCCTTATCTGTCTAAATCCAAGGCTTCTTATAAAATCCTCTGCCTGGTCGATCTGCGCCAGTTTGGGTTCAGTGATCTCTTCACCGTGAGGGATCCTGGTGGCAAGACAGGCGAGAGCTGGACTATCCCATGTGGGAAGTTCCATTATTCTTGAATACTTCCTGATATCTTTCTTTGTAAGCTCAGCTTCCGCAAGAGGGCTTTTAACGCCAAGCTCGGCCAGTGCCTTTAGTCCGGGACGGGAACTATTAAGATCGTCAAAATTTGTTCCATCAACCAGATAAGAATAGCCATATTTTTCCGCAAGATTTAAGAATTTTACAAAAAGACTTTTTTTGCATATATAACAGCGGTCCCTGGGATTATATTTAAGAGCAGGATCTTCAAGCGGACTGGTCTTCAATATTTTATGCCCGACCTTTAATTTCCCGGCAATTATTTTTGCTTCTTTTATTTCAAATGTAGGGATCATTGGCGAAGCGGCGGTTATGGCAAGGATGTTTTTTCCAAGAACCTCTTTTGCCATGGCAAGCAGGAAAGTGCTGTCAACACCTCCGGAATAGGCCACTACAACTGACCCAAGATCCCCAAGTATTGTTTTTAACTTATTTATTTTTTCTTCCAGTCTGCTTTTGTCCAAATTTACCACCCTATTTCCTGACCAAAATCCATTTCTCCCGGGATACTTAGTATAGGTTAAACTAAAAAGACGAAATTTCAAGACATAAAAGGTAAGTTTTTACAGCCAGTTTTGATAGAATATCAGTTAATACCAGATTTACTGAGCCAAAACCCCGGTGACCGGGGAAGCTTTAATAGAATAAATTGCTGTCCTTCTGTCAGGCTTATTTAGTAAATTATATTAATTTTGGACAATAAGTCCGGTAGATAAAATTTTATTATCTTATTATAAGCGGAGGCAAGGATGAAAAACATCTTATACCTTGACTGTTTTTCCGGGATCAGCGGAGATATGACGATCGGGGCTCTTATTGATGCGGGTCTTGATTTTCCTCACCTTGTAAAAGAATTAGAGAAGCTTGGACTTACCGGATATAGGCTGAAGCGCAGGGAAGCGATGGCAGGAGCGGTAAGCGCCACTAAATTTGATGTGGAAATGATAGAAGAGCAAAAATCACGCAGCTATAAGGATATAAAGGGAATAATTACCGGAAGCAGTCTTTCAGATAAGGCAAAAAAAATATCCCTTGATATATTTAAATGTGTGGCTTCGGCTGAGGCAAAGATCCATAACCGGAGCATCGAAGAAGTTCACTTCCATGAAGTCGGGGCAGTTGATTCCATTATAGATATCGTGGGTACTGTTATCGGTATACAGTATTTTAAAATAGATAAGGTATATTGCAGCCATATCCCGCTGGGAAGCGGAACCATTGATTCATCCCACGGAAAACTCCCTATCCCGGCTCCGGCCACACTGGAGATCCTGAAGGGTGTACCAGTATATCAGGGGGATTTTGACTTTGAGGTGACGACTCCTACAGGGGCATCGATAGTAAAGACATTAGCCTCTGGTTTTGGGAAAATCCCGGATATTGAGATTAAAGGCACCGGATATGGCGCAGGAACAAAAAATGTAACGGTAGACCACAAGTACCACCACCGAAGCCGTGGATTGCCAAATGTCATGAGGGCCGTACTTGGCAGGGAGGTAAAAGCAACACCCGGGAATAGCAGTATCCGTGGTAATTTTTTAGATAAAATATTCCATGAGGGAGATACCATAATGCTTTCTACAAATATTGATGACAGCACTCCTGAAATAATGGGATATGTGATGGAGAAGCTGAATACAAGCAAAGGGGTTCTTGATGCATGGCTCCAAAACATTTATATGAAAAAAAACAGGCCGGCATTTAAAATAAACATTATCTGTACAAGTGAGGAAGAAAATAATATTGCTGAGATAATATTTAAGGAGACAAGCACTCTTGGGATACGCAGGGAAACTATAAACCGCTACTGTCTTGAAAGAGAAAAACAGCTCTTAAAACTTCCATATGGAGAGATAGAAATAAAAGTAGCAAAGCTAGACGGTGATGTAGTTAATAGTTCTCCTGAATATGAATCGTGTAAGAAGCTTGCAAAAAAGACCGGAAGGTCCCTTAAGGATATTTACCGGGATATTGTCCTGTCTCTCTCTGAAAGATAATATTTCAAGGTCTCCTGTATTATTGCCACTGTGGGAACAGCAATAAGAAGTCCCCAGAAACCAAAAAGCGCTCCGCCCGCTATAAGGGAGAATATTATAAGACCCGGATTCACACCTACCTGGTATTTCATTATATTTGGCGATATCACATAATTATCGATCTGCTGAACAACAATAAATAGAATTATTACAAGAAGAGCCTTAAGCGGTGATATAAACAGCGCCGCAAGCGCCGCAGGTATGCCGCCGATCAGCGGCCCAAGCAGTGGGATAAGATTGAATATACCAGCAATAGCCCCAAGGAGCACGGCAAAGTCTACCTTAAGGACAAGAAGGACTATGGTGCATAGTACACCCACAATAATAGATACGAGGATCTGTCCCCTTATATACCTCCCGATCACATGGTTTATCCTGTCCATTGTATTTACTACCTGATTCCTGAACTTTATCGGTATGATACTTGTAAACCCCTTCCTGAGCTTATCGATATCTTTTAAAATATAGATACCCAGAAGCGGACCCACTACCAGGTAAAGCACAATATTTATAATGGATCTTGTAAATGCCGTAGCCTGCTCAAACAGGTTCATCTCCTCAAAATTAAATCTTCCCATAAAGTACTGCGTGATAGCATTGGTGTCGGGCGCTACGATATTTTTCCCGGTAAGGTTCTCGATGGATTCTATGAGGATGCTTTCATGGAAAAAAGTATCGATCGTATCATTCAGGTTCTGCAGATATTGAGGAAACTTATCTATAAATACTTTGAACTGGTCCACTATTACGGGGATAAGAAAGAAAAATATCAGCCCGACTATTCCCGTAAACAATATATAAGTTATTGCCAATGCAAAACCCTTGCGCATCTTCCTATTAAGCAGATGCATCAGGGGCGATACAAGGTAGGCAATTGCCATTGCTATAAAGAGAGGTATTACAGCTATCCTTATGAGGTATATCACATAGAAAAAAAGAGCTGCTATTAGAAGGAAACCGATAACAGACCAGGAGAATATTCCAATTCTTTTTACCGTATCTCTATTTTGAGAGGATCTTATTTTTCTCATCATTATTTATTATAGTATATTTTTTTTAAAAATATAATTGTAATGGGCTCCTTATAATTGAAGTAGCCATGCAATTATGATAAAGTTTAATTTCATAAATTATAAACTTAAAGACTATCTTTAGGATAAATATATGCCCGAAGAATCAATTGCCGCTTATATTAATAATACCGCAGCTTTTGTAATTTTTATCCTGGTCTGCATGATAGTGTTTGCCCTGATATATCTTATCTCTATAAATATAAGGAAAAAAGTCCTTTCGAGAAATCAGGATACTTCCCGTATAGATATTGACGCAAATAAGAGGGGTACCGGTTTCAAGGAAGAAGATAAGAGTGGGAATTACCCACCAGCTCAGGCCCCTGACCCATACTTAAGAAAAAATATAGCGCTTTTAGGTTTTATCTTTGTCTTTATGATCCTATCCGTTATGCTGGCTCTTGTTGTATTTTACTATTCCTGGAATATGGGGATCAATAACGGACTTTATATGATCGGTGTGGTATTTTTTGGTTTTATGGTCCTGCTTATCTTTATTTCCAGGTCCGGGACCATTAATAAATAAAAGCGTATAGAAAAACAGATATAAGGTGTCTATTTGGCTCCAAATGTAGAAAAAAGTAATTTAAATATAATCGTACCGGGCTTTGGATGCTGCAGAGGGGAGATCCTTGCAACAAAAGGGCCCCTCTATGATATACAGAGGTTTGGTATAAATTTTGTAAATACCGCAGAAGATGCGGACATCCTTCTAATAACAGGATTTTCAGGTGAAGAAGCTGTAAAAAGGGCCAGGGACATCTATCTCAGGATGAATGAGCCAAAATGGGTATTTGCAATTGGAAGCTGTGCCATTGGAGAGGGACGCTTCTGTAGCGGAACAGAATATCTTAAAAAATTTAAAAGAGATATAAGAATAGATATGTTTATACCAGGCTGCCCGCCGAGACCGGAGGCCTTTATATATGGTGTTTTAAGGTTTATGTCAGAAAATTAATAATGATCTGGGACAATAGAGGTATAGTGATAGAGGATACTTATAATAATGAATACCTGCCGCCGGGAGCGGTCCTGCAGGACAGGCTGGAAAAGACCCTTCAGCAATTCCTTGGAGACAGGGCCAGCAGGATAATAAAGACCGGCCAGGACATATTAATGGAAGTGGACCAGGAGGCCCTGGGACCGGTTTTAACTGAACTCGCCGGCAATCCTGAAGTTTCCCTTACGGTGCTTAAAGGACTAAGCTCCGGGGGAGGCTCTGGAAGAAGCAAAGAAGCTGGCAGCATGATCGCAGATCTTACAGGTAAAAATATCGGTTTTTCCCTTTTCTTAAAAGTGAGGCTAAAGAATGGCCAAATAAATAAAAACCGGGCAGCCATAGTAAACCTTTTCGCACAGAGTTATAGACAGGCCAAATTCTGTTTGACAGGTCATGGGGCGGAAAACAAATTGGATCCGGGAGAGGGAACGTACGATCAGGCAGTGGGTTTTGACGGGTTTGATATTAAGCTATCACTTGAAGATGAGATTATAAATACAGTTTTTATTGATACAGCACCAGCCCGGATAATAAAAAGTGATTTCTTTTATGGCCTGGATATCGATCAGCTGATAGCTTATATGGGGAGATTTGATTATAATGCCGGAATATTCGGGGAACTGGTATTTTGCCAGGCAGTCGAAGAACTGCTGCAGCTGGAAATACCGAAAAGAGCCAGATATATAAGAATGCTTATGTCCGAGCTATTCAGGGTGGCCAGCCATCTGGAGTATATTTCAAATATTTCCAGTATTATGGATTATGATATTGCAAGGAACCTGGCTCTTCTCGAAAAGGAAAAGATCCTCCGGACAACTGAGATCATAACGGGAGCAAGGGTGATCCCTAACTATACGAGGATCGGAGGAGTGAGAGCAGATATTGGGTCCGATATTCTAAAGAAATTAAAAAGACAGCTTCCGTCAATGTATAAGAAAATAAAGAGAATAGAAAATATTCTTATCAGGGACTTTGTATTGGTAGAGAGGACCGCAAATATTGGCACTATTACAAAACAGCTTGCAGCAGGATTTGGAATAAGCGGACCCAATCTGAGGGCTTCGGGTTCAAGATATGACCGGAGGAAAGAAAATGACCGCATAGGCTATGGGGACCTTCACTTCACTGTACCTTATGGAAGAAAAGGAGATTGTCTTGAGAGGATAAGCGTAAGATTTGCAGAGATCTATCAGTCAATAAAAATCATCGGCCAGGTAATACCGGCGATACCGATGGGACCTGTTATAAAAAAGATAAACCTTTCACATCTGGATCTGGATCTGAGTGTCTTTACTTCTTCAGTAGAATGTCCCCATGGTGAAATGAAAATATTTGGAGAGCTGGAGGGTAAAACCCTGCAAAGTTTAGCAGTATTCGGCCCTTCAAGAAGCAGTCTTTCCCTTGCTGCAGCATTGCTGGAGGGAAGTTCATTTGAAGATACCAGATTGATAATCGCCAGCCTGGATATAAGCGGCGGGGAGTTAATGGAATATTACTTTTAAATAATGAGATAGAACCGGTGAAGAATTGCTTTTAATACTTAAAAAGACAATATATATATTAATAATAGTAGTATTAAACCTATATGTCTGCACCTATCTTGCCTCAAAGCTTTCGGCAAGGATGGAGCTCAGGAGAGGCTACAGGATGACGAGAGTGGGAGGGATCGGCTTTCCGGCGATCAGATTCCTATCTTATTTGGGCAAGAAGGCGAATATGAATATATGGATCTTTTTGCTTTTTATATTTTCCCTGCTTATCTGGACCGTGGCCCCTTTTAGCCCCAATCTTGTATTGGTCGATATGGACTCAAGCCTGATGGCAGCAATATTATTTATCATCATTATTATAGTACTTAATCTTGCCGGCCAGCTGACTAACCGGCACAGGTTGATAATGGGTGAAGCATCCAGGAAGATAATAATGGTTTTAAGTCTTACCGTGCCTGTCTTTCTGTCTATAGTATCAATAATGCTTGTAAACAGGTCCTTTGGTTTCAAGGAAATAGTAAGCTTGCAGCATGTGTATTGGAACATTGTCTATCAACCCCTGGGATTTATTATATGTCTTGTATCAATAGTGTTTATGCTGAAAATCCTCGGGCTTAATAAAAATGGTGTTCCGGGTACAATAGGCTCCGGGGATCATGAGGGTAACGGGATATCAAGAATGATAATGAGTTTTTCAGAATACACCATAGTCATCTTTTTGATCTTTATGACTGTACTTCTATACCTTGGAGGGTATAAGAATCTTTTCTTTATAAAAGGTGAAATAATGCTCGGGATAAAATTCTATACGGTCTTTATATTCTCATTACTTGCCGGTAAGGCCCTCGGGAACATAGAAGACCACCGGCTTTTTTTCAGGATTAATTTTAAGTTTTTAATACCTCTGGCCCTTATAAATTTTGCGGTAACTTTAGGTTTTTTTATTGCCCGCAATATATACGGCCTGTTATAGGGTTTTAAAAAGAGAGTAGAAAATGTTTCAAATACTAAAAAATTTTTTTATAGGACTTGGAAATATTTTTAGAAAACCAAGGACTGTTGTATATCCCAGGGAAAAGATAATAATCCCCGAAAAGAGCAGGGGAGTGCTGCACCTTAAGCTGGACCTTGATTCCCTGGATGTTATCTGCAATGGTTGCGGCAGCTGCCAAAAAACCTGTCCGGAAAACTGTATAAAGATAAAGAAAAAGGTCAAAGATGATGGAAAGGAAAACCTGGATCAATTCTTTGTGGATTTTGGAAGATGTATTTTTTGCGGTAAATGTGTTGAAGCCTGTGTGCTTGGAGCTATTGATATGTCATACAGGTATCAGCTTGCAGATTTTAACAGGAAGAACCTTGTAATGGGGAAAGTGGACCTTATAAAGCCCTCGGGCACATTAAGGGATTTTTGGAAATAAAAGGATAGCCGGAGACACATATGTCTATTGAAAGCAAAATAATAATAGAGATCACACAATATATAAGTTTTGCGGGACTGGTTCTTTCCGGACTTGCTGCTCTTTTCCTGCCGGGGCCTAAAAGAAAAATAGTATTTATATTTATAATGTTTATTTTTACAACTACTATCTCCTTTGTGTTTTATTCAGGAATACTATTATTTATAACAGGATTTGCAGCAATTTTTGTTTTTATAATACTGCATATGATAATAGCGCAGCTGCGGATGAGTAGAAATGATCCGGAAGGAAACTATGGTGCAACTGATGAAAGGCCCGGGGGAGAGGATGCCGTTAAAAAGAAGATAAAGGCATCGGCTATCCCGGGTATAATCCTTCCGGTACTTTTTTCCGGATATCTGGGATACCAGATCTATTTAAGTACCCGCCCCTGTTTCATGGGAGCGGATAGCGGGTCCGATATTTCCATAGTCAGTCCTGACCGGATATCAGAGCTACTTTTTTCAGAATACCTCCCGGCGGCCCTTATACTCATAGCTGCGCTAGCAGCAATTACCATATGGTTTACTGTAATGCTGGATTTTAGAAAAGACAGACAAAGGGAAAGCAGAAGATGAGTGTCCAGATAATATTTTATATAAGCACAATATTGTTTCTACTTGGAGTGGTGGGCCTATTTGTATCAAAAGATCCAGTTTCAGTCTTTGCGGCATACCAGTTAATAATAGTTGCAGCAATAATCAATTACTTAAGTTTTTTCGTTTACAGGGGGCCTGCGGATATCTGGGGTAAGATATTTTTAATAATGGGGTCCATTACTTTATACCTTTTGATCTTTGCTGTGTTTTTTTACATATATTTAAATACCGGGATCATAGAAAGAAAAAAGATTATAAGGGATTATAGATTATTCATACCGAAAAAGAGTGACTGGTGGGGAGAAGATAATATATAGAGATGGAGATATTATTGGAAAATTTATTAAAAATAGGACCTTTCCAGGGAATGGCTTTGCTGGCACTTGCAGTGATCATTACGCTTTTTACCAGTTTTTCCGAGAGTAAATCTGTAAAGATATTTGCTATTATCTTAAACACACTCTCTTATGCAGGGTCCCTGTACCTATATATTAATAGCTATCTAAGGACAGGTCCTTTTAAAGATTTCGGGGTGGCAGTAGAACTCAGGAGTTTGATCTTTCTGGGCATAATTATTTTCTGTGCGCTCAATGTGCTCTTTTATATATCCTTTTACAGGTTTTATGAGAGTAGCTTTACCAGGATCATTATCATACTGACATTTACTTTGATCTCGGCATCATTTCTGGTAATTGCGTCAAATTTCATTATTGTATTTGTAAGTCTTGTAATAACTGTATTTAATATCTTTGCAGTCATCTCTTCAGCTGGTCGGGGAAGTAATGAATCCGCGGGTGCCATAGGAAAATTTGGGATAAGGATAATTGCTGCTCCCGTACTATTCTTCCTTGGTTTTTCGGTATTATATGGATCCGGGGAAATAAAGGGTTTTTTAGAGGTACAGGGACTGGAAAATACTGTAGATCCGTTTATTCTTATCGGTACCATCATCTTTGCCTGCGGGTTGTTTTTATTTACTTTTCTATATCCATTCCAGGGTCCATACTTAAGGCTTGCAAGAAGGATAAACGGGGAAACACTGCCGGTACTGTGGTTTCTATATATACCTCTGGGTATCATAATGTTTGTAAAGTTTGATGTATTTTTTGATATCTTCTTGAAGCAGGCAAGTATAAATACCACAGCTATTGTAGCTGCTATTTTATTACTGAGCCTTTTTGGGGCAAATATAGGAGCAGTAAGGACGACAAGCCTTAAAAGGATCATATCGATGCTTGTACTGTTTAGTATCGGAAATATTATATTCGGTAAAGTGATGGGACCTGCGGGGCCAGTGTCCGGAGCCGGCATGGTTGGTGCAGATGCCTGTGGTCTTGCGATCATGATAATAGGATTTATGCCAATATGCCTATTGATGATCTTTATAGAAAAGGGTGCAGGGAGTGACTCAATTCTAAATCTTAGAGGTTTTGTGTACAGGAAAACATACATTTCTATATGCATCATTCTGGTACTGCTTTGGTGGATTGCTGCCAGCATCTACATTTCACCCCTGTCAGCCTTATTTAAGGGGGGCAGTTTTAATTATCCAGGGACGGCACAAACAATAATACTTGGATCATATCTTGCAGCATGGTTATTTACCGCTTTTAATATATCCAGGATCACTTTTGCGCTTTTTAGCAGAAAAGCTGATGAGGGAGCATCAAGTGATCCGGCTCTCCCAAAAGTATTCTACATTTATTTTTCCATATTTACACTGGCAGCGATTTCTACAATTGTATTGGCCTGGCAGGGTCTGCTATGGTTCAGGGCTTCCTGATCCTGGGCGAACGGCAGAGGTGGTTTACTTAGTACATACCTTAAAAATCCAGAGGATATAGCACCAGTTTTAACAGATGTCGAATATAATCCAATAGGACCATATCTGTAATCTTAACTATAAAATACAATCCAATGTTTTTAGTCTGCCGTTAAACCACCAGACTTCAGTCTGGTGATGAATAAGAAAGGTAAATGTACAAAAAGACCATGTTCACATTATTATAGTGATACCACCGAGAGTTTCAGTTGCCAGTGTAATAAAATATATGAAATCACAAAGCGGTAGAAAACTCA
>Ga0190284_1000714_pt1 | contig 17236 bp, 14 predicted proteins | sample 48691812_MG_FD_161668 | JGI IMG/M metagenome (GOLD analysis project Ga0190284, IMG submission 161668) | Hydrothermal vent microbial mat bacterial communities from Southern Trench, Guaymas Basin, Mexico - 4869-18-1-2_MG | ecosystem: Environmental > Aquatic > Marine > Hydrothermal vents >...
AAGTTTTCTGTTGACAGGCTGCCAAAGTCTGTTATGATATGTCAATGGTTAGAAAGGCCTTGGGATTGGCTCGGGGTCGCAAGTAGATGGGTCTCTCATATAAGGAGAAAGATTATGAAAGAGACAGTGAAAAATCTGTTGGTTGTATGTGCAGTATCGCTGCTCGTTGCAGCAACCGCTCAGGCGGCGGCTATTTCCGTTACCAATGGCGATTTCGAAACCGATGCAAACAATTCGACAACCATTACCGGTTGGACTGAGCCCGTCGGCGATGCCAGAACATTTCGCACTGGCAGCCCTCAAACTGGCATTGTGATTCATTTGAATAATGACAAGGCCGCCTTTACAGTGCAAAACGACCTTGGTACTGCCATTGAGGCATCAAAGACCTACACGATTAGCTACGACTATGGCAACGCAGATAGTACCGCTCCCTTAACCGGCACATGGACGGTGGAGTTCGGCACACTCAACGGCGGGACATTTACCGCGTTGGCTACGGATACCAACACTGTACAGAAGACGAATGGCAACCATCTTAATTTCGGTAGCGGCGATGAAGTAGCGGATTCTTTCCAGTATGTAAGCGGAACAAGCGTTTCGGGCGACAATCTGGCTATCCGCGCGTCCGTTGATGGCGGCATAGAGTGGATGGGATTTGACAACTTCACCGTTGATGTTGTCCCCGAGCCGGCCACGATGAGCTTGCTGGGCATCGGCGGCCTGCTGGCGCTGGTTCGTAGGCGTCGGAAGTAGAGATTTATCTCTCGCAGAGAACGCAGAGGAAAGATAAAATCAAAAATCTTTTCTCTGCGGACTCAGCGTCTCTGCGAGATAGCTGTTTGCTTGTACTGTCTCACAATTTACATCCTTTCTGTCCGGCGGCGGGCGTCCACGAGACGCCCGTCGCTATTTTTACAGCCATCAGCAACCACGGCACAGGGCTATACTCCCCACATGTCATTCCCGCGCAGGCGGGAATGCAGTCTTTTTCTTTCTTCACACGGCCATCCCATAACACGACAGCTTGATTCGTGGCGGTCTTTTTTTTCTACAAAGATATCGCTCCTACAGAGCTGTCAGGCCATCGTGTTATGGGATGGCGGTGAAAACAAAAGAGCCTATTGCAAAACTATCCGGAAATGTAGCACAGTCGCCCTCGGCTGTGTTGAACTTGCCATATTTACAGTGTTTTTTACACAACCTTCCCAGCCGAGGGCGGCTAGGCTACATTTTTGCAATTAGCTCTCATCTCTTCATAAAAAAATTTTTTTATATACTTGACAAATCGCGATGAGTGTGTACACTTGTCGGCGTTCCGTCTTGAGCCGACGGAGCCGATCATCCCAGAACGCTCTGGAGGAGGGTGATTGAAGACCAGGGGCGAAATCGCTCCCTCACTTCCTGTTCTTTAGGCCAATGCCCAATTTCTGGGCCAATCCGGCCGAGTTCCCAAAGATGTACTTTTTTGATAAGAGGTTAAAAAATCTGGCGGGCTTTTTGCGGCGTCAGCTTACTGAAAATCGAATATTGATGGTTGGAAATCTCGGCGGTTGAGCCTACACAATCCGCCTGAGGAGGAAGTTTAGAAGTATACAAGAATTGCTCATCTCTTGGAGTGTTGCTCAGCTCACTTGTTGTACCGCTGGTGAGTCTGGCTGATTTGTGTCAGCTGGGTAAGTTGGCGGTAGTGGACTCCAGGTTGTCGAAACAACCTGGCAAGCAATATGGACGCTGGAATGAAAGGCTGTACGAGATGAGAAACGCAAGAAAACAGGATTTTGAATTTTTTGGCTTCAAGGGCAAAGGTTTGTTCTGGACCGCAAGCGTCGTTTTGGCACTTGTTGTAGCTGTTCCCGCCGGGGCTTTGTGGGCCCAAGGGCCTGTCCATGAGCTATACAACGAGGATTCAGCAAAATACGTGCGGACGAGCTTTACGCCGAATGACCCGCTCTATACGGGTGGGCAGAGCGGCAATACTTACGGCCAATGGCATCTCAACGGCAATAACGGATACTCCCATATAAACGTAGCCGGGGCCTGGGCAAATGATTATACCGGTACTGGCGTAACCATCGGCATAGTGGACGACTGTTTCGAGACAGCCCATCCGGACCTGGCACCGAACTATGTAGCTGGGGTCAGTTGGGACTTCGGTCAAAATGACAGCGACCCGAACCCTGTCTACAGCGCTGACCAGCACGGTATTTCGGTAGCTGGCGTTGCAGCAGGCCGGGGCGGAAACGGCGTGGGCATAACGGGCGTTGCCCCGCATGCGTCTCTGGCGGGGCTGAGATGCAGCTTCGGCCCAGATCAAACAGAGCAGATGTTTGTCGATGCCACTCTTCACCGCACAGATGTAATCAAGGTCAAAAATCACAGTTACGGCATCGCGGCTTCGTATGTCAGTAACCCCACAATCGTAACAGCCAATCGCACCGCCGCAGCCGCTGGCTGCGTCAACGTTCGGGCAGCAGGCAACGATAGCGCCAACGCCAACGCAAAGACCGCCCAGGCTGACCGTACAGCAATCGCCGTGGCGGCCCTGGGTGCAAACGGAGTTGCTGCGTCTTATTCTAATTTCGGCGCCAATGTCTTCGTAACTGCCCCCTCAAACGGAGGAGGGCCGGGCATTACCACCACCGACCGGACAGGCTCCAGCGGCTACGGCGGCATCACAGGTCATCCCGACTACACCAATGCCTTCGGCGGAACGTCGTCAGCCTCGCCGACAGTTGCCGGTACCGTGGCACTAATACTCCAAGCCAATTCGAACCTCGACGTTCGCGGGGTCAAGCATGTCCTGGCCAATACTTCCGTCAAAGTCGATACGGGACATAGTGCCTGGCAAACCAACGGCGCGGGTTACGAATTCAACCCGTATTACGGGTTTGGGCTTATCGATGCCACCGCGGCGGTCAATTATGCCCTCTCATACGCAGGCCCGGCTGCTGAGGTCAGTTTCGGCACTGGTCAGCAGACTGTAAACCAGACTATCCCAGATGCCGGCAGCGCAGTATCGAGAACCTTCACCATCACTGACACGAATCGGCTGGAGTCCATCGAACTGGACATTGGTTTAAGCAGTAACGCTTACTGGGGAGACTACGATATCCTGCTTACGTCCCCCTCCGGCACGACAAGCAAACTGGGCTATGGTCTGACAACTGGACAGGGCGACAGCACAACATGGGAGTTTTCCTCAGCGGAGTTCTGGGGCGAAAACCCCAATGGACAGTGGACCGTCAGCGTGCAGGATATCTGGGCGGGCTATACGGGCACCTGGAATAGCTTTGAGTTCACCGGCTACGCCGAGGCTCCCGAACCGGCGACAATGAGTCTGTTGGCCATCGGTGGCCTGGCCCTGCTGCGAAGGCGGCGGCGCAAGGCTGCGTAATTCGTCTGAAATTATAGTTGAGCATGTATGGCGGCTGGGAGTTAGAAATCCCCAGCCGCTGTTTTTTTATAGCCTGGTACCGTGGTTGCGGTGTTTGCAACCAACGGCACCGGGCGGACTCAGCTTTTCGTAGCTGTGAAGGGTTACACAATTTTCACCAGGTGGTACCGCTTCTTGCCCGCTCGGAGGATGAGCGTGCGTCGCCCTGCCAGGGTGTCGGTGTTTACCTCAGCCTCGGTGTCCGTCGCGCGGATGTTGTTTACGGAAATGCCGCCCTGGGCGATGAGCTTGCGGGCCTGGCCTTTGGAGTTGGCCAGGTCTGTCCCAGCCAGGACATCTACCAACGGCGCCCCAGCTGCGATGGCCTGGACTGGCAGTTCGGACGACGGCACTGCGTCGAAAATATCCGCCAGGTCCGCGTCGGTCAAGCCCGCCAGGTCGCCGCCGAACATCGCGTCGGTCGCAGCCAGGGCCTTGTCCAGCCCCCCCTGGCCGTGGATTACCCGCGTAACCTCAGCTGCCAAAAGTTTCTGGCCCTCGCGTCGTTCGGGGTTTTGGTTGTGCGCAGCTACGACCTCCGCTATTTGCTCCAGCGGCAGGAATGTAAAAATTTTCAGATATTTTTCCACATCGGCGTCAGCCTGGCCCACCCAGTATTGGTACAGGTGGTATGGACTCGTGCGGGCTGGGTCCAGCCAGAGTGCGTTGCCCGCGGACTTGCCGAACTTCTCGCCATTGCTGGTTTTCACCAGCGGACAGGTCAGACCATAGACGCTTTGCCGCCGTCTCTTTCGCACCAGGTCTATCCCAGCGGTGATATTGCCCCACTGGTCGTTGCCGCCATATTGCACCGTGCAGCCCATCGTGTCGAACAGGTGCAGAAAGTCATACGCCTGCAGGGTCATGTAGCTAAACTCGGTAAAGCTGATGCCGTTGGCCGAGGCCATGCGGGTTTTGACGGACTCCTTGGCGACCATATAATTGACGGTGAAAAACTTCCCGACATCACGAAGCCATTCCGTGAAACCCATAGGCCCGATCCAGTCGTTGTTGTCCAACATTACCGCAGCGTTTGGCCCGGTGAAATCCAGGAACCGCGAGAGCTGTTGCTTCATAGCCTCGGCATTGGCAGCGACCTTCTCCGCCGTCAGGAGGTTGCGTTCCTCATTCTTCCCGCTGGGGTCGCCTATCATACCCGTCGCCCCGCCGACGACCGCGAGTACCTTGTGCCCCGCCCGCTGAAAGTGCGCCATGGCCATTATCGGCACGAGATTGCCAAGCTGCAAACTCTCCGCCGTCGGGTCAAAGCCGACATACATCGTAGCAGACTTCTTCCCAAGCCTCTCGCCAAGCCCCTCGTCGCTAACCTGCTCTACGAGGCCCCTGCCCTGCAATGTTTCGTAAACTGATGACATGTTTCGTCCGTTATTTTTCGCAAATCCAAAATCTGCAAATCCGAAATCGCTAAACTCTGCCGAGGTATTCGCCGGTTCGGGTGTCTACTTTTACAACCGTGCCGTTTTCGACGAAGGGCGGCACTTTGATATTTGCCCCGCCTTCGCAGACAGCGTCCTTGGCCTGGTTGGTAGCGGTGGCGCCTTTTACATTCGGCGGGGTGTCAGTTACGGTCAGCTCGACGGTGTTTGGCAGCTCGACGGACATCAGCTCCGCTTCGACGAAGCAGGTTTCGCAAACGCAGTTCGGCGTGAGGAAAACCGCAGCATCGCCGATGGCTGCCAGGGGCAGCTCGACCTGCTCATAAGTTTCCGGATCCATAAACACATGGCTGGAGCCGTCGGAATACAAATACTCCATCTTCTTGCGGTCGAAGTGCACCGGCTCAAGCGTTTCCTCTGGCCGAAACCGGTTGGCGACGATTTGCCCCGTCTTTACATTGCGAAGCTCAGCCTGGACATAGGCCGGGCCCTTGCCGGGCTTGACGTGATCCATGCTCACAAAGACCCATATTTCGTTGTTCTTCCAAATGCAGCCATGCCCGCGCTTAAAGTCATTGATTTTCTTTGCCATTGAATGCTCGTCTCCGCTAAAGGAATAAAAGTAAGTTAAAGTCAAGTCCCGGATTGTACCACACTTGCCCAGCCAGACGCAATTGATTCATAGCTGATTGACAATTGCCACTCAGCAGGTGAAAATGGCGGGGCTATGAAAATACGTCCCGCGAAAATTTCCGACGCCCAGGGAATCTGCGACCTGGTGAACCATTATGCCGAGCAAGACCTCATGCTCCATCGGTCGCTGGAGAGTATCTACGATTGTCTCCGGGAGTTTATCGTAGCGGTCGAGCCAGGCCTGGCGGCGGACGAGAATGAGAAACTGCTAGGCTGCGTGGCGGTGGATATTTTTTGGGGCAACTGTGCGGAGATTCGTTCCCTGGCTGTGGCCCAGGAAGCCAAGGGGTTGGGCGTGGGCAAAGCGTTGATATCAGCCTGCCTGGCAGACGCCCGCAGGCTCGGTGTGCCAAAACTTTTCGCTATGACATACGAGCAGGAATTTTTCCACAAATTGGGCTTTGTGGAAGTGGACATCGAAACCCTGCCGGAGAAAGTCTGCCGGGAGTGTCTCGCCTGGTACAACCAAGGCCATCGCCACGAAACCGCTATGATTATCGATGTCGAGGGGGCCAAATGACTCGCAGTGAGACGATAATCAGGCTCTCCGGCGTACACAAATCTTTCGGCAACGAAGCCGTCCTGAACGATATAAATCTGGCGGTGCAGACTGGCAAGACGACGGTCATCATCGGCCCGAGTGGCTGCGGCAAGAGCGTGCTGCTGAAACATATGATAGGCCTGCTCAGACCTGACGCGGGGGAAGTTTTTTTTCGCGAGCACGAAATTTCCCGACTCCCGGAGAGAAAGCTCGTCCCGATCCGCCGGCGAATGGGGTTCCTTTTCCAGGGTGCCGCCCTGTTCGATTCCATGACGGTCGAGGAAAATATCAGCTTCCCGCTCGAGGCCCACAACGCTTGCGACCGGCCCGGCCAACGTATGCGGAGCGAGGAGGTTCTCTCGTTGGTAGGCCTGGATGGGCTGCAAGGCAGATACCCCACCGAGCTGTCCGGGGGGCAAAAAAAGCGCGTCGCCCTGGCCCGGGCGATATCGCTAAAGCCCCAGGTAATTTTCTACGACGAGCCTACCACCGGGCTGGACCCTATCCGAGCTGACCTGATAAACGAACTGATACTCAAGCTGCAAAAGGTGCTGGGCAATACCGCGGTGGTCGTTACGCACGACATGGCCTCAGCCAGAAAGGTCGGCGACCGCATCCTTATGCTGCACGAGGGAAAGTTTATCATCGACACCACGCCCGACGAGCTGGACCAGGCTGACAATGAGGTCGTCCGCCGATTCATCGCAGGCCGAGCCAACCCGGAAGAACTGGCGGAACTTGAAACAGGCCATTTTGCACAAGACGAGTAGCTGTAGGTTATGCAACTTGTTGCCTGGCAAGAAAAGAAAAGTTTACCGCGAAAGAACACAGAGAACACAAAGAGGAAGATAGTTCGAAAAGAAAAAAACATGGGCGAGACGCCCATGCTACGGGAGAGATTATGAATGAGAATAGACGAAATATCGCTATCGGTTTAACTGTAATTGCGGGCCTGGCTATGCTGTGCGGGATGATTGTCCTCTTCGCGGGCTTGCCGCAAATGTTTTCCACGGGGTATACCGTGGAGATACACTTTTGGCAGACGCATGATATTATCGCGGGCGATCCGATATATTTGCGGGGCAAGCGCGTTGGCTTGGTTACCAATGTGGACTTCACCAACGGCGACGCTCGCAACGGCGTAACCATCCGGGCCAAGGTCGATTCGGACATCCGCCTGCCCAGGGATATCCAGGCCCGGATCTTTACGAAAGGGCTTGTCGGCAAGGGGTATCTCACGCTGATTCCCCCCGCCAAAACCGAGGCTCGCGCCGAGTTCTACACCATCGACGAGGTTATCAAACTCCAAGGCGCGCACGACCCTGGCCAGGGACTGCTGCCAAAGGAACTTACCGCGTCGCTGAAAAACTTCGGCGACCTTGCCAAGAATCTCAACGAGCTGATAGCCCCAGTTGCGCCGACGACCACGCAACCAGCCACCACTCAGCCCAGCCCCCCTACCCTGCCCGCCGGGCTCCAGGGCACGGTCGCCCGCATGAATCGCACACTCGACGCGCTGTATGCCATAACTGGCGATGACCAAAACCAGGCGAACTTCAAAGCTGCACTAGCCAACCTCGCCAAGGCAAGCGACCAGGCCGACCAGGCCATGGCTGCTATCAAAGCTACCGCCATCAGCGCCCAAAAAACGCTAGGCGGAGCTGACGAACTGACGCGAAAACTCATCACCAGCGCCGAGGATATTTCCATACTGCTCAAGTCCATCGGCGAGACGGTCGAGAAGATGAACCAAGGTCATGGCACCGCGGGAAAATTCATAAACGACCCAGCCCTCTACAATAGCCTGACCCAGGTCGGCGAGCAAATGAACGGCCTGATAAAAGATTTCCGCCGACTGGCAAAACAATGGAAAGAAAAAGGCATAGACGTAAGGCTGAAGTAGATAGCAATCAGCCGTCAGTAATCAGCCTTCAGTAACCAGTGAAAGCAAAAAAAAGTTGGGTGGCATGGCTACACCGCGGCTGTATGCGGGGTAGCCATGTGGCTTAGACATCCTATCCAATTGCGGAACAACCTGTTCCATAGTTGCGAAGCAGCTTGCTTCTCAATTTCAAAAAACCTGTTACAGAATCTTTGCGAATGAACCCCGGAAAAAATATATACCGTTTGCGATGGATAATTCTGGCCTGCTGGGTCTTAGTGTGCGCGGGGCTTTACGCGTTAGTACCCCCCGACGACCCGGCCAAGAACGAGCGGGTGAGTTTTCTCCCGGCCAATTCGCCATACCGTCTCGCGATGGAAAAACTGGCAAGGGGTTTTCCGCGTCAGTGCGGGCTTAGTCAAGCTGTGATCGTCTTCGAGCGGCCCGGGGGCAAACTGAGCTATCGAGACAATACCTACGTCAACGACATCGCCAGCCGAGTGCGTCAGGGTCGCCCCGGCGGCCTCTCCAACGAAGACCTCGCCAAGCTCAGCGTTACCAGCCCGGGCCTGATAGACCTGGCCATCGGCACAAGCACAGGCTCGGAGATGATGCGAAAAGGCCTGGCTATGTTCGCCGGCAAGCTAGGCCAGGCCCAGCCAAAAGAAGCTATAAAAAACGGCCCCTCGTTGGTCAATCCGCTTCGCAGCAAGGTAACCCCCCCGGGCCAGGCTGCCATCGTCCGCGTGAATATCCCGTCGGGGTTTATCACATATCGCTCCAGCCAAATTATCAGGCATATCCGCCAGCTGCTGCAAAGCACCCCCCCGCCGACTGGCCTGAAGGTAGCTGTTACCGGCACAGGCGGATACGGGTACGACTACGCAAACTTCGTCCGCCAAAGTCATCACCGCACGACCCTGGCAACGCTGATTGCGGTCATCGTAATCCTGCTGATAGTCTACCGCGCGCCGATAGCGGCGATGGTACCGCTGGTGGCAATCAGCCTGGCTGCCGCGGTGATTATCAAGTTTATGGACATCATCCAGAACATGGGTTTCAGCATAGGCCTGGCTGAGCGGATATTCGTTTTCGTGCTGATGTACGGCGCGGGGGTGGACTACTCGCTGCTGCTCATCAGCCGATACCGCGAGTATCTCCGCACGGGCAGGCCAGGCCGAGTCGCCATCGCCGAGGCCCTCAACGCGACATTCCCCGCCATCTCCGCCTCAGCCTGCACCGACGCGATGGGCATCGCGATGCTGGTTTTCTGCAGGTTCCTCATCTTCCAGACGACCGGGCCAGTGGTAGCCTTGGCGTTGGTGGTAGCCTGGCTGGCAGCGGTTACGCTCGTGCCCGCACTGGTCGCCCTGCTGGGCCCGCAAATGTTTTGGCCCGTGCGGGTACTGCCGGGCGCGGAAGTTGGAAAAATTCGCAGGCCCGTAATCGCGCGGATTTGGCCTGGCATTGCACGGCGAGTTACGCAAAGGCCGGGGCTGGTGCTCGTGCTGGTGGTCTTGACCCTTGCGATACCAGCCACGGCTACGCGAAAAATTACATGGGTCTACGACGCCCTGGCCGGCATCCCGTCCCAGTGGCAAGACGGCGTCGGCAACGCCGCAGCTGGGGTCGACATCGTCAAAAAACATTGGCCCATCGGCGAGATCGCGCCGGTAACGATACTCATCTCCACGCCCATGGACAAACCCGCGCCGGGCCAACAACGCTGGCGAGAAATATCCAAAACCCTCGTAGCCAGGCTGGAAGCCATCGACGGCGTGCAAGATATCCGCGCCCTGACTCAGCCACTCGGCCGGGGCGTCTCCCTGCCAGGCGACACCACGCCAGGGCGAATGATTCGCAGCGTAGCCCAGCGACAATACTTCCGCCGGGACCGCGGCGAACTTAGGCTGGAAGTGCTGCTGAGCTGCCACTCCATGAGTAGCCGGGCTATGAAACTGCTGGGGCAAATCCGCCGGGACATCGAGCAGAGCCTCGCCAAGGTAGCTCCAGGCTGCAGGGTTCACATCGGCGGAGCGACCGCGCAGATGATAGCAATCCGCACGACCACCCAGAAAGATTTCAAACTCGTCGTCGTCCTCGTGCTGGGCGTAATTTTCCTGGTCGTCCTGGCCTTGCTGCGAGATTGGCTGATGACGCTGTTCATGGTCGCCGCCATCGCCCTGAGCTACCTGGCCACGCTGGGACTCTGCGCCTGGGCCTTCACCTGGTACTATGGCCACGCGGGAATGGACTGGAAAGTCGAAATCTTCCTGTTCGTAGTCATGGCCTCGGTCGGCGTGGATTACAGCATATTCCTGGCCTCGCGGGTCAGCCAGGAAGCCCGCACCTGCGCCCCTGCCGAAGCCATCCGCCGAGCGATTATCCACACCGGGCCCGTCATAAGTTCCTGCGGCCTAATCATGGCTGCGACGCTCGGCAGCCTGATGGCTGGGCAAATCGAACTGCTCCACCAACTGGGCTTCTCGCTCGCTCTGGGCATGTTGATAGACACATTCATCGTCCGCCCTCTGCTCCTGCCAGCCTTCGCAACCATCTTCAAGCGCACCGGCAGATAATAATTTTCACGACCAAAAAAAATAAGCACAGGGGGATGCCAACCAGATAAAATAAACCCCGCTCCCTTCCACTCCTTTCCTATCACGGGTCGTCGGGGACAAATGGGTATTGGACATTGGTTCTTCAATGGAAATTGGGTATTTTTGCTCTGATATCGTGTTTTTCGTAGTTTAAATATCTGTGTATATCCGTGTTTATCCGTGTGGCTTTTTTTTGTGTGAACATATGCGGTATTTTTAACTTGAGAACCGGGGCGTTTTGACAAGAATAGGGCGATGAAAATTTTGTTTTGCGGAAGTGGTACATTTGCCAGGCCAATCTTTGACGCGATCGTAGCTTGCGGGCATGAGGTGGTCTGGGCGGTTACGCCCCCCCCCAGGCCTGCGGGTCGCGGCGGAAAGCTGACGCCCACCCCTATCGCAGCTGCTGCGGAAAAGGCTGGTATCGACGTCTATCCCTGCGGAGATATCAACTCGCCCGAGACGATAGAGCTCCTGCGGAGCAAACAGCCTGACGTAATGTGCGTCGTGGAGTTTGGCCAATTCATAGGCTACCCCGCCCGGCAGATAGCCAGGCTCGGAGCGTTTAACCTGCATGGCTCGCTTTTACCAGCCCTGCGAGGCGCAGCTCCGGTGAACTGGGCGATCCTCCGCGGGCTGAAGCGAAGCGGCGTGTGCACTTTTTCGTTGGTAGACAAAATGGACGCTGGGCCTGTGTATCGCAGTGCGTCGTTGGAAATCGGGCCCACCGAGCGGGCTGGCGAGTTGCGAGCCAGGCTGGCTGAGCTTGGCACGACGGTCGTGCTCGATACGCTGGAGATGCTCTCGGGCGTAGACCATGCCGACGAGCTTCGCCCGCAGGTGCAGGACGATTCGCTGGCGACGCTGGCGCCGAAGTTGAAAAAGTCCGACGGGCTGCTGGACTTTGGCGACACTGCCCTGGAGATAGCGCGTCGCGTGCGAGGCTATTGGCCCTGGCCCGGCGGGCGGGCGGTTTTCTGCCACGCTGGCGGGAAGACCTGGCCCGCTACTATCGCGCAGGTGCGAGAGGTTCCCGACCAGGCCGACGAGGCCCGGGCGGGTATATTGAATGAAAACTTGCAGGTTGTTACTGGTCGGGGCCTGCTGGAAATTGTCGAGATAAAACCGGCTGGTAAAAAACTAATGCCCTGGGCGGACTTTGTAAATGGTTACCGCGTTGGCCCGGGCGACAAATTCATTACACCAAAAAGACCACTATGATTATCGGAAGTAAAAAGAAAAAGAAAACCAAAGAGGCTTTAAAGCTCAACGCGCTGACGTCCGAGACCAGTCGGGACATGGCTGTTCGCGCACTGCGGGACAAAAAAGGCAACGTCTCTGCTCATTTGCGTCGGCTGATGGCGGAGACTTCTCCTTCCACACAAGACAGGGCATTGGCCCGCGAGTTGACTATGGGCGTTACGCGACACCGCGACACGCTGGAGACCATACTAAAAGCATACCTGAAAAACCCGAAAAAAAAGCTGCTCTCGCCGATACGCGAGATAATACTTGTCGGGCTGTACCAGATTCTTTTTCTGCATCGCGTCCCGGCCTTCGCAGTGGTGGACGAAGCTGTGGAGCAAACAAAAAAACTGCATCACAAGCGGCAGAGTGGCCTGGTCAATGGCCTGCTGCGGACAGTCGCTCGCGAAATTTCCAAACCCATCGCCGAGTGCATGGAGCCAAGCCTGGGCCCCTGCCATGTCCCTATCGGCGAGGGGATGCTGCGACGATTTAAGCGGGACGTCATGCCCGACCCCGAGACCAACCCGGTCAAGCACATGGCCAAGGCTTGGTCCATACCGTTTCCCCTGGGCAAGCTGTGGATCAAAAACTTCGGCCTGAGCGAAGCCCGCCGGATAGCGTCACACAGTTGCGCCCGCCCGCCGATGATAGCGAGGGTGAACCAGACCCGGGCGGATGTCCAGTCGGTTATCGACATGATAAAGCTCGACGGAGGCCAGGCCAGGCCCCATGAAAATGGCTGTAGTATCGTGATAGATTCCTGCAACGACTTGACCAAGCTCGGCGCGTTCCGCCAGGGCCTGATCCAGCCACAGGATCCCACCGCCACGGCTGTGGTCAATGCGATGGACGTCCAGCCTGGTATGCGAGTGCTGGACCTCTGCGCGGCTCCGGGCACCAAAACCACGCACCTGGCAGAGCGGATGAACAACACCGGCGAAATAATCGCGGTGGACGTCTCAGCTTCGAAGCTCTCGCGAGTCAAAGAGAGCTGCACACGCATGAACATAACCATCGTCGAAACCGTGCGGGCATTGGATATCGCGTCGCTCGAGCCGGGGAGCTTTGACGTCGTCCTGGTCGACGCGCCTTGCAGCAACACAGGCGTCCTGTCTCGAAGGCCCGAAGCCCGCGGGCGATTCACCAACAAAAACTTCTTCACGCTGAATCACAATCAACAGGTACTGACCAACCAGGCCGCTATCCTCGCCAAACCCGGCGGGCAGGTGGTCTACAGCACCTGCAGCATCGAACATCTGGAGAACCAGGCCATCGCTGAGTGGTTTAACGAAAACTCCAAGCGTCTGGAGCTTATCGAGCAGACTCAGACGCTCCCAGCTGGCGAGGGGTGCCCGGAGAAATGGCACGACGGCGGATACTTCGCGAAGTTTAAGGTTACGGGCTGATGGCGAAAAAGGGTAAAGGCGATTCGACGCAACCCAAGGGCGTGCGGATACGAAACCGCAAAGCCTTCCACGACTACGAAATCCTCGAAAAGCTCGAGTGTGGCCTGGCGCTTGTCGGGACGGAAGTCAAAAGTCTCCGGGCAGGCCAGGCCAAGGTCGACGAAGCCTACGCCCGGTTCGACGGCGACGAGCTGTTTCTCGTCGGAGCCAATATCGCTCTGTACCCGCAGGCTGGTGAGCAGATGCAACACCACCCCACGCGGAAACGAAAACTCCTGGCCCGCCGCAGACAACTCCACGCCCTGAAAATACGAGTCCAGCAAAAAGGCCTGACGCTTCTGCCCTTGGCGATATATTTTCACCATGGCTGGGCCAAATGCGAAATCGGCATCGCGCGAGGCAAGCAAAATTACGACAAACGCGACTCGCTCCGCAAAAAAGATCAACAACGAGACATGGCCCGGGCAATGCGACAGAGAAGATGACGCAGAAGTCAGAAATCAGTCGTCAGGATTCAGTAGTCGCGGATCGTAGCATTTTTTTCACAAGCCCCGCGAGATGTGGCCAAATTCTAGCGATGGTCATTGCGGGTTGGACATTCAATGGGTATTGGGTGTTTGGGGTATTGATAATTTCAACCTATATTTCCGATGTTTGTGATTCTGCCTTTTGGCTAGCTGCGGCGGCTTTGATGGCCCGGTAGAAACACCAGCCCAGTCCGCCGATTATCAGGGCGAGCATGATGGCCATCATTATATAAGCAGCTGGTTGCATCTCGGCGATGTGCTTTACCGCTTTGGTTTGCACCGCATGGGTCATCACGAAAAACGCCATCGCAATTCCCACAGCTCCGCCGACCGAGAGCGTACCCAAGGCCCCTGCCAGTTGGGCTGTCCAGTGCGGTCGGCTGCCCGTCCGCTCGGCCCGGACGGTAGCGACACAGCCAAACACCGTCGCCAAAATCGACGCGACAACCCCCGCGCCAAAGACGCCATAAGCCAGGCTGGCTGGCAAACCCCAAGCCAGACTGGCTGAGGCTTGGGAACATTCACCGCCATCAGCGGAACCTGCGCTGTCGCATGTCAACTTCGTCGCGATGACCACCGCACAGCCAAGCGAGGCGCAGATAATTCCCGCACCCGCCAGAACCGCGGCCACTGGTCTGACTGGCTGGGCTGGGCCTGTCGGTTCGTCAGCAGCTCGCAGCGAGTCGCTGGCTGTGGCTGTGCGCGAGCGCACAAGCGACAGCACCACCGCCAAGGCTGGAGCGAGACCCGCGAGAATCAGGCCCACCATCACGGGGACGATCAGCCTGCCCGTTTTGTCGAACAGGAATCCGTCGGGACTTGTTACCGTGTCGTATAAGCTCCAGACGAACAGCGCCGCCAGCAGGGTTGGCACGACCAGCCGAATGTTCCAATCCCACCATGGGCCCAGTTTCCAGTCGCTGCGTTCGTTGGCATGGCGACGCAGGCGCGACAGCCGAAACAGCCAGCCCAGCACGACGCACTCAGCCATGCCGAGCATCGCGATGCCCCACGGGCCGTTGATGAACCCGTCGATATGTTCAAGCCAAGCCAGCCCGCCGCGCGACGCGTAGACCAGCCCAGCAGCCAGGCCCGTAAAGCTGATGCCCCAAAGCGTAGCCGTTCGGTTCCAGCCGGTTTTGTCCACGATGCTGGCCAGGACGCTCTCGGTGATGCTAAAGGCTGAGTCTATCCCGAGGGTAATCAGGGCGAAGAAAAACACCAGCGAGAACCACGCGCTGCCGGGCAGCTGGGCCAGTGCGTAGGGGATAGCCATGAACGCCATGCCCACCGTGCCCTCGCCGACGACGGACTCCACAGGCTCGGCCGAAGCTGCGCTCATAGCTCCCAGCGTGGCGAAAATCGCAATGCCCGCGACGAAGCTCGTGCCCAGATCGCCCAGGCCTATGATGACGGCGTTGTTGTTGATGTCGCTCTTGCGGTGGAGGAAACTCGCGTAGGTTATCATCACGCCGAAGGCCAGGCTCATCGAGAAAAACACCTGGCCAAACGCGAACCGCCAAGTGGTAGGCTGAAGCAATTGGCTCCAGTCGGGGTTGAGATAATAGGCCAGCCCACTTTCAGCCCCGGGCAGGGTCAGGCCTCGATACATCAGGATAAGCAACATTATCCAGGGCAGCGGCACGGTCCAGAGTACGACCTTGGAGACGATATTCACGCCACGAAAAATGCACGCGAACATCAGCATCCATATCCCGGCCAGGCAGAAAACTATCTCTGGTTTTATCGATCCCAGCGCCCATGGTGCCACGCCCTGGCCCCGCCATTGGTTGCAGAAGTCGAATAGAAAATAATTTTTCGCAGCCTCGGCACCGGCCTTGCCCATGCCCGCCCAGGGTAACTCGCCGCCGTTGTGAAATATGCCGCTGATAGCCTGGCCCAGGAAACTGAGACACCACGCCAGGATTATTGGATAGTAAGTGATGATGACGAAGCCCAGCAAGATGCCCCACCAGCCGATGGGTTCTTTTCGTCGGCCCGCTTTTGCGAACGCGTCCGGAGCTGCGCGTTGGGTCATGTGCCCCAGGCTGAACTCCATAATCAGCACGGGCAAGCCAATGACGAGCATGGCGATGATGTAGGGTATCAGGAAGGCCCCGCCGCCGTACTTGTAGAGCTTGTACGGAAAACCCCACAGGTTGCCCAGCCCCACCGCCGAGCCGATAGCTGCCAGAATGAACCCGGTCCGCGAACCCCAGTTTTCCCGCTGTTCTTCCCGCATTAAACTCTCAGCCATGATTTTCCTTTCGTGGATACGACTACTAATTACCGCATATCTTGGCCAATAGCTCTCGCGGGGGCAAGTTTTTTATCCGCCGCTTCAAAAAAAACTGTTGCCATGCGGCACACAATGTGCTACTATTAAACCATGGCCACATATCGTTGGAACAACGAGAAGAACGAGATTCTAAAGCAAAAGCGAGGGGTAACATTTGAACAGGTTATCATGCATATCGAAAACGGAGATGTGCTTGATATCATAGGCCTTCCGAACAAAACGAAATACCCCGCCCAGCGGGTGCTTGTGGTTGATATAAACCTGTACGCCTATGCCGTGCCGTTTGTCCAGCAGGGCCTGGAGAGGTTTCTCAAGACGATCGTGCCCAGCCGAAAACTTACGAAGCTGTACCTGAGGTGATATCATGAAAAAACTGTATCTTGACGACGAAGAACGCGACCTTATGGAATCCGTCGAACGCGGCGAGTGGGAGTCTGTGAAAAATTTGAAGCGGGAGATCAAAAAGCATCAGCAATATGCCCGCAACACTCTCCGCAAAGACAAGCGTGTGAATATCCGAATTTCATCCCGCGATCTCGAAGCCCTTCAAACCAAAGCGGTGGAAGACGGCATCCCGTATCAAACGCTGATGGGCAGCGTCCTTCATCGGTTCGTAGCTGGGCGACTGAAAGAGGTCTGAGGCTTTTGAGCCAATTGCAAAACTATGCGGGTGCCGTGGTTGCGGGCAACATGAATACATCAAAGCGAATTCGGGCTTCAAAATTCGTCATTTGCTGTTTTCCCCTATTTGCCTAATCGTGTACGAGAAATTTTTCTGGCGCGACGCTGACCCTTTGTTTACATGACTTGCGATACTAACGTTAACCCTGTTTTAGGAGCAAGTCATGGAAGACAAAAAATCACCGCAGAAGAACTAAAAACAGCATTGGCAGACGATATAAATCTGCTCTTTACGGATGTGGCCGAGGCGATGAACTCGGCTTTTAGATTATTTTCACCTGAAGGAACATGTGGTTCTGACGAGTCATGCGTTATATGGCGAGGGAACCGCCAAAGCCCGGGCATGGCGAGATGATATGCCGGGATATGTATGGACACAGGGTTGGCTGGTGATGTTGGCTCGGCTGGGGAATTATCTTCGCCGCCATCGCAGCGGAGCCAAACGCCAGGCCTTGAAATCACTGCGCGATCATGTTGGCAAACGTATCGCAATGACAGATTATCCCGCGTTCCGCGAGTTGGGCTA
>Ga0190284_1000715_pt1 | contig 17177 bp, 14 predicted proteins | sample 48691812_MG_FD_161668 | JGI IMG/M metagenome (GOLD analysis project Ga0190284, IMG submission 161668) | Hydrothermal vent microbial mat bacterial communities from Southern Trench, Guaymas Basin, Mexico - 4869-18-1-2_MG | ecosystem: Environmental > Aquatic > Marine > Hydrothermal vents >...
TATCAGGAGGGGGGGAGCCTGGTGGTGACCGTGGGGGTGGTTCTGGGCCTGGAAGCGAGCAGTGACGGCCAGTACACGCTGAACGATGGTCAGGCCACCGCGCCGTTCCTGGGGATCGGCGGTCAGGGCAGCGGCGTCTTCCTCCAGACAGGGGGCGTCCTGAACACCGAGTCGGTGTACCTCGCGGGCGACCCCATCAACGGTCCCGCGACCGGCCAGGGGCAACTGGCGATCTCCGGCGGTCAGTGCACGGTCGACGCGGCATTGCGCGTATGGGACAACGGCCAGGTGCTGCTCAGCGGAGGGTTCCTGGAGATCAGCGGGAACCTGGAACTCGCCGACGCGGCGACCTTCGATTTCACGGGTGGAAGACTGGAGGTGATCGACGTGGTGGGGGATCTGACCAACACCGCAGGGGCCCTGGCTGTGTACGATTCTTCCGGGCGACTGGGCGTCGACGGGGATTACACGCAACTGCAGAATGCCTTCCTGGAGATGGTGATCGGCGGGACCGTTCCCGTCGTGGACTACAATGTGTTGGACGTCAGCGGCGAACTGACGCCCGGCGGGACGTTACGGGTGTTTCTCTCTGACGGATTCCTGCCCACCGAAGGTGACCGTTTCGATATCCTCAACTGGGGCATGATCGCCCTCGGCCATCAATTCACGCTTGACCTGCCCGCCCTTCCGACCGGGCTCGCGTGGGATACGTCGGCTCTCTACGATACGGGTGTGTTAGCGGCGGAGGTACCCGAGCCGACCTCGATGGGGCTGTTGTCTCTTGGCGGTTTGATGCTGCTTCGCCGAAGGAAGTCGGAGATCCTCCGAAAGCGGGAAGTAGCCGTCTAAGACGAATCGATGCAGCGACGCGGGCGTCCCTTGGGGATGCCCGCTTTTTCCCGGGATCGGCGTTGATCGTCGTCGCTGGAATCGCCGATGGGTCATTGGGGTTCGGCCGGACCGATGCACTCACAGCGTTCGGCTTCTTCTCTGGCCTCACGGGCCTCTTGGGCTAGCAGCCCGTTGAAAAACGCACCCATCCTGGTATACTGTCTGTTGTCAGGGAGGACACACCGATGGGTATGGGCAAACGCAAGGACGCGCGGCAAGGCGAACTCTGGATCGCACAGACGCAGATCCCCCAAGCGCCGGGCCATCCGTTCTATCGCAGACTCAACGAACTGCTGGCCGCCCACGGATTCGACGCCTTTGTCGAGGACGCGTGCGCCAAGTTCTACACCGAGAACGTCGGCCGACGCAGCATTCCGCCGGGGGTGTACTCATGACAATCAAAACCGTTATCCCCGGCAAATTGTTCCGCGGCTGCCGCCCGGGATACTACAGCCACGACCGCCGCGACGTGAAAGTTTCCGAGGTGGACCACTGGATTCAAAAGGCAAAAGAATCCGGGATAAAAACGATCCTCTGCCTTCTCGACAAAAAACTGGCTCTCCGCTAGTTTTGGAGCGAGGGGACTTTTAGTTCGTCCGGTAGCGAGGCTTGCCTTAGCTTCAAGTAAAGATAAGCGTTGTCGCTGTAGCCACAGCCTCGATGTATCAATCTTGCGAACAAATTATTGAACCCTTCCATGCGGCCATTGCTCAGGTCAAATCGCACGGCGTTGATTATCTTGTCCGAAACTTTTTCCAATGACTTTGCAAATTTCACCACGGCTTTTATGCCAGACGATATCGCAGTCTCAATCCACAGTTTCAAACGGTTTTTCGCATGGCCGACATGGTTTTGGCTAAGTGCATCGCGGAAGTCTTCCACCAGCACATACACTTTGCTCAGCGGTTCATTCATAGCCAACAATTCGTCCAACCTGGCTTGCTGTTTGTCCGTATTATTCTCAGGCCGACGAAGCAGATTATATCGTTGGCCTTTTATAACTTTCGCGTTTTTGTCGTCCTTGTCAGCCCGGGCTTTGTTCCACTCCTCGCGTCGAATTTTATCGACGACGGCATTGAAGTTTTTGACCAGATGAAACTTGTCGAAAGCTATTTCAGCACCGGGCAATTCTTCTTCTACACAACTAACATAAGCACCTGCCCGATCCACGCAAACCTCTTGAATACAGGCCTTTTGTTCATCCGTCAGCTTATCAAAAAAAGCCTTGAGCGATTCCTTTTTTTGCCTTCGTGGCAATGCAACAACTCGCCGCTCTCGCCGTTGAGCACCACGGTAACATAATCATGACCCTTGCCGATAGCCTTCTCGTCAATCATCAAAAATTGAATATTGTCCAGGTCGGGTTTCGGCAGATGTTCCGCCAGAACTGCCTTGTCCCAACTCCGCAGCCGAGTGTCACCGACGCCCAACAACGCCGCCGCTTTAGTGTTCGGCAAATCGCGAGCCAGCAGGGCTGCGTACCGCAACAGTCGTAAAGTTACACGACGACGCGAGTCTATCTCCGGCGGAGACAGCCACGCCTGCTGCCGACAATGCGAACAACGAATTCGAATCGCCGGATACATTATCAACGCATATACCGCCGGGCCAAAGGGCATGTCGCGAGCCGTTCGTGGCTCGCTGATCTCCGAACGAACCTTGCCATCGCAGCCAGGACAGCGAAGCCGTTTTCGCCTGTCCAGCCGAAGTTGTACTTGCACAATCTCCGGCGAAAATGTAACCTTATCAATGCGATAACCGTCAAACGAAAACATCCGATTTAAGCCTCTGACATTCATGCTCAATTCCTTTCATGGCTAATGGCGTGGTAACCTATTAAACCATAAAGGGTTGAGCATGTTCTATATCAAATATTCACCTTCAAAAAGTGCGAAGAACTCAAAAAGACGGAATCGCCACCTGGTACGCCAAAAATCCGCAGAGCAAATAAAATGGAAGTCGCGAAAGCCAAAGTAATTAGAGACAAAAAAAAGGCCGCCTAGTTCACGGCGTTGGATGGCAGCTGGCCTGTTCCCTATTTGCCTATTTGCCTATTCCCTATTTGCCTATTTGCCTATTTTTATACAGGCCTTTGGTTTTGATGTACTCTGCCACGCCTTGGGGGGTTAGGTGTTGGATGGGCAGGCCTGCTGCGACGCGGCGGCGGATGTCGGTTGAGGAAATGTCGATCATTGGCGTTTGGGCGACCGATTTTTTCAGCTGTTCTATGTAGTCGGCCGGCAGCTGGTTTCGCAAAGATTCGATGGCTTGGATAGCGTCAACGCGCGACTGCGGCGGACGCGGCAGGACGATCAGCTTTGCTTTGGCAAGCAGGTCATTTACTCGGCGCCATCTTGGCAACTCCGCCAGCATATCCGCTCCGATAACCAGGCTCACAGGTCCGTCGCAATCGCCCAGCCCGGCGAGCTGCTCGACGGTATCGATCGAAAAACTAGGCCCAGCCCGGCGAAGCTCAATGTCGCTGACCTCAAGCAACGGCTCGGCTGCGGTGGCCAATTTCAGCATAGCCAATCGATGGCTAGCCTCGGCGGGGGCAGCGGTTTTTAGAGGATTCGCTGCGGTTGGCATGAGCAGTACGCGACTGGCCCCGGCTGCGGTGGCGATGGCGCGAGCGACGATAATGTGCCCATTGTGCACCGGGTCAAACGAGCCACCGAAAATAATTGTTCGCTTGGACATAATAGTTCAGGATTCAGGAGTCAGTAAAAGCAAAAAAATACCACGAAAGAACGCATAGAACACAAAGATAAAAATTGTCAGTCAGTTATCATTTATCAATAAAAGCCAAACAGCGAGTTGCCAATGCCGTCCTGTCGATACCTCTTATAGAAGGGCTGGAGGTCAATCTGCTCGACCGCGTCAAGGACGAACCACGCCAGATGCTCACCTGGTAGCCAATCGGCCAAAGACGGCGGCAAAAGTTTTTTATAAAAAAGCCTGATTCCAATCGCAAGGCAGAAAATTATAAGCCATGAGAATCCTTTCACAGTGCTCAAATCAATCCATTAGCCGCATTATACCCACCAAACGCGTATTATTCACTTGTCAAATTTTGTCAGGCCCGAATTGTGCAACAGGCTCTTTTTCTTCTTCTTTTTCTTGTCTTTTTCTTCTCCTGAATCCTGACTCCTGAATCCTGACTCCTGCCCCTAACACCTACAGGTTGTGTATAAAAATAATTCAACCACAATAGATAGAGTTTTAATGGTCTCGCAACAAAAATTTCGCGTATAATTAACTGTTGAAAGCTGTTTACAAACTGAATGTAAGAAAAAAAATCCGCTACAAATCTTTTGCAAACATGGATTTATAAAAAAACACTATATTTAGTAATATTTTTCTTGACGCCTACAAGATGTTGCGTATACTTCGACCTGTTGACCCCAATGCGATTAGGGCAGTTCGCATCTGGCTTCGGCGGAAATGGTTTTTTGATTTTTTTCGGGAACTTTTGGTTTTTTTGGGAGTTTTCGGGCAAAATCGGTGAGCCTTGTGAAAATCTCGAAAAATTCATGGAAGAAGACAGGACGTACCAATGGCTGACGACACGCGAAAATCGAAACAGGGCGAGAAAACCGACGCTGGACAAACCCGCAACGCCCACGACGGCTTGGCGGTGGAGCGAACATTCACCACCGCCGACGAGAAGCCTTTCGAACAGATTACCTGGGAAAAACGCTCAGCCCGCATTGCCGACGACAAGGGCGAAGCTATCTTCGAGCAGAACGACGTCGAAGTCCCAGCTGATTGGTCGCAGACGGCTACAAAGGTCGTCGTCAGCAAATATTTCTTCGGTCAGGCTGGCTCGGGGCAACGCGAAAACTCCGTGCGTCAGCTGGTCAACCGTGTCAGCAGAACCATCGCTGACTGGGGCAAGGCCGACGGCTTGTTCGCCTCGGACGCCGACGCCGAAACTTTCTACGACGAGCTGACCTGGCTGTGCGTGAATCAGTACGGAGCGTTCAACTCGCCGGTCTGGTTCAACGTGGGCCTGTTCCACCAAAACGGCGTCAGCTCCGGCGACAGCGGCTATCACTGGGACGCCAAAAAAGACAAGCCCGTGCCGACAGACAATGGCTATGAATATCCCCAAGCCTCAGCCTGTTTCATCCAGGGCGTCGACGACGACATGCAGGACATCATGCGCCTCGCTGCCCAGGAAGCCCAGCTTTTCAAACACGGCAGCGGCACGGGGACAGACCTGTCCACCCTGCGAAGCTCGCGCGAGAAACTCGCAGGCGGCGGCACGCCAAGCGGGCCGTTGAGCTTCATGCGGGTATACGACCAGGTCGCCGGCGTGGTAAAGTCCGGCGGCAAGACCCGCCGGGCTGCGAAAATGCAGTCACTCCGATGCGACCACCCGGACATTAAAGAGTTCATCGAAGCCAAGGGCATCGAGGAGAAAAAAGCCTGGGCACTCATCGAGCAAGGCTACGACGGCTCGTTCAACGGCGAAGCCTACGCATCGGTGATGTACCAAAACGCCAACTTCTCCATCCGCGTTACCGACGATTTTATGCAAGCTGCGATGGACGACCAGGATTGGCAGACCTACAACATTACCGACGGCAAGCCTAGCGTGAAATATCGCGCTCAGGAGCTGCTGCGGAAAATAGCTGAGGGCACGCACGTTTGCGGCGACCCGGGCGTGCAGTATCACACCACGGTCAACAAGTGGCACACCTGCCCGGAAAGCGGCGAGATTCGCGCGTCCAACCCGTGCAGCGAATACATGTTCCTGGACGACTCTGCCTGCAACCTGGCCAGCCTGAACCTTATGAAGTTCCGCAAGTCCGACGGCTCGATGGAAATCGACAGGCTACGCTCGGCGATACGAATATTCACCATCGCACAGGAAATCCTGGTAGACCACGCGAGCTATCCGTCGGAAAAAATCTGCCGCAACAGCCACGACTACCGCCCGTTGGGCCTGGGCTATGCGAACCTCGGCGCGCTGGTAATGTCGCTGGGCCTGGCCTACGACAGCGACGGCGGCAGAGCTGTTGCCGGGGCGATTACCTCGATTCTCACAGGCACGTCCTACGCGACCAGCGCCGAAATCGCCAGCCGGGTCGGCACGTTCCCGCAGTTCTACAAAAACCGCCAATCGATGTTGCACGTAGTCGGCATGCACCGCTCTGCCGTAGCTGAGATCGACGAGAGCCTCTGCACCGAAGGTCTGCACCGTGCAGCCGAGGCTGCCTGGGACGAAGCATACGCAGCTGGCGAACAGTTCGGATATCGCAACGCGCAGGTGAGCGTCTTGGCACCGACAGGTACGATCGGCTTTATGATGGACTGCGACACGACGGGCATTGAGCCTGACATCGCACTGGTGAAGTACAAACAGCTAGCCGGCGGCGGGATGTTCAAAATCGTCAACCAGACGGTTCCCCTGGCGTTGCAAAGGCTGGGCTATTCGCAGGATCATGTCTCCGAGATTATGGAGTACATCGACGAACACGACACTATCGAAGGCGCCCCGGGCCTGGCGGAGGAACATCTCCCGGTGTTCGATTGTGCGTTCAGGCCCGCCAACGGGTCGCGGTCGATCCACTACATGGGCCATCTCCGCATGATGGCCGCGGTACAGCCTTTTATCTCCGGCGCGATTTCCAAAACCGTCAACATGCCAAACGAAGCGACCGTCGATGAGATTATGCAGGTCTATATGGATGGCTGGAAAACCGGCCTGAAAGCTATCGCAATCTATCGCGACGGCAGCAAACGGATTCAGCCTCTCAACACGAAAAATGTCCAGGCCAAGAAAAAACTGGAAGAGTTTTCCGGCATCAGCCAGGCCGACCTGGACGCAGCCAAGCGTGCCCCGCATCGCGAAAGGCTGCCCGCAACCAGGCCCAGCATAACGCATAAGTTTGACGTGGCAGGCCACGAGGGCTACATAACTGTCGGGCTGTACGAAGACGGTATGCCCGGTGAGGTTTTCATCGCCATGGCCAAGGAAGGCTCAACGGTCGGGGGCATGATGGACGCCTTCGCCACGGCGATTAGCCTCTGCCTCCAGTACGGCGTGCCGCTCGAGTCGCTGATTACGAAGTTCACGCACCAACGCTTCGAGCCAAGCGGCATGACATCCAACCGGAACATCCCCTTCGCCAAGAGCATCGTGGATTATATCTTCCGTTGGCTGAACCAGACCTTCCTGAACAAAGACGACGCCCCGGATAGAAATCAGGCAAAGAAAAACCACGCCATACCCCCAGCAGCCCAAAAGCCGTTGGAGCTCGCGTCGCGGACGAAACTAATCAAGGCAGCGCCCGAGGCCATCAGGGATGACAAAAAAACCTCGGAAAATCGCGTTGAGCAGTCCCCCAGCACGGATGCGGGGGCTGCCGGCGCACTACTTGGCGGATATCTGCCAGCAGACGACGGCGAGGGAGGCCTGGCTACAAAAACCGCCGTGGCCGTAGCTACGAACAACAGGCTCTTGCCAAAGCAGTTCGAGCGGGTGGATATGCAGTTCTCACACTTCCAGCAAGACGCCCCGCCCTGCCCGACGTGTGGGTCGATAACCGTCCGAAACGGCAACTGCTACAAATGCCACAACTGCGGCTCATCGCTAGGATGCAGCTAAAAGAACCACCAATAGACACGAATAAACATGAATTATTTGTTAGAAAATACGCGGAAATGGATTGCACCATGAAGGACTTGAAGATTTTTTAGAAACAAAAAACTTCATGCTCTTCATGTGCTTCACGGTGAGTTTTGTGTTTTTTTCGCCTGAAAAAGTGAAGAAATATGCGGAAAAACATGGGCAACAAGGAAAAGTATTAAAAAAATACTATTTCTTAAAGGTTTGCCTTGTTTATTTCCGAGTTATATGTTGGTATGTGTGTTGTCCGCTGCACCCAAGCGATAGTACAGGTCTCCCTCCACCTGTATTTTTGGGGCGCAGCTTTTAGCGACGTTCAGGCCCCCCTCCGCCTGGACGTCGCGTTTTTTTTGCCCTGAACAAACTACTTGAATCCGCCCCCGATAAAAAAACAAAAAATCCGTGTAATCTTCTTCCTAAAAATCCGTGTAATCCGTGGACTCCTGTTTGCCTATTTCCCTGCTTCGTTGGGCGCAGGCTCGGAAGGCTTTGACCAACGATTCCTGCACGCCTGCTGTATCGAGGGTTTCGATAGCTCGTTGGGTCGTGCCGCCCGGGCTGGTTACCTGTCGGCGAAGCTCTGCGGGGTCTTGGCCGGTCTGGGCCTGGAGTTTCGCCGCCCCACTGCAAGTAGCTACCGCCAACTGCGTCGCTGTCGCCCGGTCGAGACCCTCCGCCACGCCAGCTGTTATCATCGCCTCGAACAGGTAGAAAAAGTAGGCAGGCCCCGAGCCTGAGACAGCCACGACGGCGTCGATGAGTTTTTCTTCCACCTCGACGACCAACCCGCCAGCTGCGAAAAGTTCCCGCGTCCAGGACAGGTCAGCCGAGGTCGCTCGAGGCCCCGGGCAAATAGCTGAGGCTCCGGCGCCGACCATTATGGGTGTGTTTGGCATGACGCGAACGACCCTGCCCCGCCCGCAGAGTTTCTCGTAGAGGAACGCCGAGGAGACCCCCGCTGCGATAGAAATAACGAGCGTCTCGCCGCTAATGACTTCCGCCAGGCCAGCAGAGAGCACCCCGCTCATGACCTGAGGCTTAACCGCCAACATAACCCGCCGACATCGGCCCGCGACGAGATTCTCCGCCACACACGCTACGCCCAGCGTCTCGCCCAGCTCAGCCCGACGCTCGGCCAGGGGCTCAGCCACGACGATCTGCTCGGTCCGCAAAAACCCGCTCGCCGTCGCCGAGGCGATAATAGCCTTGGACATATTCCCGCCGCCGATAACACCAAGTTCAAAAGTTTCGACACCCATGCGAGTCTCCTTTCACGTAGCACAGCCGCCCCCGACTGTGCTATAATTCATAATTCGACGCTTTATCGCCGCGCAGCGAAATCCAAAATCAAAAATCCGAAATCAATTTCACGCCGGTAAATTTTCCAGTGGGCCTAGTGTCAGTAGTGTCGCGTTTGGCAGGTTGCACTGCTGGGCCAGGGTCAGGACATCGTCCGCGGAAACCGCGAACATCACGTCTATCTGCCGGGCCAGCGGGACAGATTCGCTGCGATACACCCAGTCGAACCCGACCGAGGTCAGCCGACCCATCGGCAGCTCGCCGCTAAGCGTAGCCTGGGATGCTATCTTATTTTTCGCAGCCTGAAGCTCAGCCTCGCCCGGGCCCTCGTCGATAAACTTTCGGAAAACCTCGTCGATAACCCCCAGCACCTGGGCAACCTTTTCCGGATCTGTAGACACGCTGGTCATCAACGCGCCCTCGCCGTCCATCGGGCTGTATGTCATCTGGGCGTCGTCTGCCAAGGCTGACTCGACCAGGGCGTAGTACAACCTGCTACCGGTGGCGTCACCCAGCACATTGGCCAAAATCTGCGCAGCAAACCGTCGCTCATCCTGGCCCGAAGGGGCCTGACACATCAGACCGATATTCTGCCTGGTGAGTTTCGCATCGGTTATCACGCCTCTGCTGCCAACGGGTCGACTTGGCTCGGCCACCCTGCTGGCCTCCAGCCGCTGCCAAGACGCGCACGTCCGCCTCGCCTGGTCTACCATCGCGTCGAAGTCCAGATTTCCCACACCCACCAGCGTTACATTCGTGGGCGAATATCGCCTGTCAAAATAAGCCTGCATATCGTCCCGGGCCATATTGGAAATAGACTCAGCCGAGCCGAGAATAACATTGCCCAGCGGGTGCGAGTCAAAGTGTCGCCGCATCAGGTTGTCGTAAAGTCGAAAGTGCGGATGATCCTCATACATAGCTATCTCTTCGAGAATCACGCCCTTTTCAATATCGAAATCTTCCTGTCGCAGGCTGGGCCGAAGTATGTCGCACAGCAAGTCCATGCAATCTGTCTGAAACTCCGGCAACACCGATGCGAAGTAGACCGTATTTTCCTCGGACGTGAATGCGTTGTAGTTCGCGCCCATCTCGTCGAAGGCCAGGTTCACCGCCGCGGCGCTGCGGCGAGCTGTGCCCTTGAAGACCATGTGCTCGAGAAAATGGCTAACCCCAGCGACGTTTGGCGTTTCGTCTCGGCTGCCTGTTCGCACGAAAAACCCCGCTGCCAGCGTGGCTGCGGATGGGTTCACCTCAGCGATAATTTTCAGACCGTTGTCAAGTTGTGCTTCGCGAAATTGCATTATGCGTCCTCCCCCGACAGGGCCAAGCCCGTCGTGTCGAGTGGCTCGGGGCCTATGGTTAAAATCGAAAATTGTCGCGGGGGAAATTCGCGAAGGTAGTCCATCACGTCCCCTTTACTGACAGCCTGGATTTTCTCAGACAGCTCTGCCAGGCTTCGAAGCCGACCGAGGTGGTACCAGTCGCCAGCCATCATCGACGCCCGGGCTGAGGTGCTCTGACTTTGCATTATCAGCGAGCTGCGAATTTGCGTCTTAGCCCGAGCAAGCTCGTCGTCGGATATTCCCTCGCCGAGCCTGGCTATCTCCCCGAGGGTAACGTCAAGGGTCTGCTGGGCCAAGGCAGGGCGAGTGCCGGCGTAAACGAAGATGCCCGCGGAATTTCGTAGCGAGGTGTAGTTCGCCGAGACGTGATAAGCCAGGCCTCGCTTCTCGCGGACTTCCGTGAACAGCCTGCTCCCCATGCCTCGCGAGAGTACCGCCTCGCCAAGCCGGGCTGCGTAATATCGCTCGGAGCTGCACAGAGCCGACGGCCAGGCCAGGGCGATGTGGGTCTGGGCGGAATCTTTGGCGATGTGCTCCGCCCCGCCAGCCGGCCTGGCCGCAGCAGGCTCTGGCCTGGCCAGGCCCTGCCAGTCGCCAAGTCGCTCCGCCAGCATATCGCGCGCCGCGTCCCAGTCGAACTTCCCAGCCAGGGCGAGTATCCCGCCGTCGGGAGACATGTGCGAGACAACATGCTCCCGCAAAGTCTCCGCCGTCATCGCCTCGAGCGTCTCGCTTCTGCCATAAGGACACCTGCCCCAAGGCTGGGGAAAGAACCGCTCTCGCAAAGCCATGCCAGCCTTGCGAGCAGGCTCGTCTTCCAGGGCGATAAGGTCCTGCTGGATAAGCTCGCGACAGGGGCCAAAAGTATTATCCTCCAACCGGGGCTTGGTGAGGATATCAGCGTAGATTTCGATCGCAGCGGGCAGATTTCGCCCTAGCATAGCAGCTGTTATTTGCATGTGCTCGCTTTGGGCGTTGGTGCTGTGCTGCACGCCGAGTGAGTCCAACGCGTCGTTCAGCGCCCTGCTGTCCCGCTGACCGGCACCCCGCCCCAGCCACTCCGCCGCCACCGCCCCAGCCCCAGCAATAGCGGGCGGGTCGTCCGCCGAGCCGCAGCGAACCAGCAGCGACATCGCCGCGGAGGACATGTCGTCCATAACCCTGCCAAGCAGCGTCAAGCCGTTGGAAAAAACCTCAATATGAAAATTATCCGACACGCGCAACTCCTTCGATTATTCGTTTGTGATTGCTATCATTTTGTCCAGGGCGGTTTGTGCCGCTCCGGAGTCTATCGACCTACGAGCCATAGTCAGGGCCTCGTTCATGTCCGTTGCCAACTCCGCCAACACCAATGCTGCAGCTACGTTTAGCAGAACGATATCTCGCCTTGGACCAGCCAACCCAGCCAGGACATCTCGCAAGGCCTGGGCCGAAGCTTCTGGCGAGTCTACAAACACGCTCTCCAACGGCGAGGTCGCCAAGCCAAAATCTTCCGGACGAATCATCCGCGTTGTAATCGCGCCGTCCCGCAGCTCGGATATTTTCGTAGGCCCGGCGATGGAGATTTCGTCCAGGCCATCGGCGCCATGGAGCACCCACGCCCGCTGCGAGCCCAGCTTGCCCAGCACCTCGGCCAATGGCTCGGTCAGGCTGGCGTCGTAGACGCCCATTATCTGACGCCTGGCTCCAGCTGGGTTGGTCAGCGGGCCTAAGATATTGAAAATAGTTTTTATCGGCAAGGCCCGGCGGACAGGCACGGCGTGTCGCATGGCGGGGTGACACTTCACCGCGAAACAGAACCCGACGGACGCTTCCTTCAGGCAGCGAGTAACCACCGCGGGGGACACTTCGATATTCACGCCAAGGGACATCAGCACATTGGCTGAGCCTGAGGGGCGGAGGTTCGTGTAGCTGCCATGCTTGGCCACGGCCAGGCCCGCACCAGCTGCGACGAAACAACTAGCGGTGGAAATGTTGAAAGTTTGCAGCCCGGTTCCGCCCGTGCCGACGATGTCCACTACATCCAGGCCTGCGGAGTCTATCTTCACGCTGCATTCGCGCATGGCCTGGGCGGCGCCGGTTATCTCATCGACGGTCAGGCCCTTGGTCGCCATCGCCGCGAGCAACCCAGCGGTTTGGACTTCCGTAAGCTCCCCAGCCATGAGCTGAGAAAAAACCTCATGCGTTTGAGCCTGGCTAAGATCGCGCCGGGCTGAGACCGTCCGAAGAATATCACCATAAAGTTCATCAGCCATCGACTATTCCTTTCCGTGTCACACGCAAAAGAGTCCACAGATTACACGAATTTTTCAGAAGAAGATTACACGGATTTTTTATTTTTAATCAAAAAAAATCCGTGAAACCGAAGGTTCGCTAAATCCTTTTTAATCCGTGAAATCCGTGGACTGCTCTTTTGCCTGTTGGTCGGCAATAGCCGACCCTACCCTGTTTGCCTATTCCCTATTGCTTATTGCCTGATAAAAAAACAAACCCCGACACCTTTTGGGTAGCCGGGGCTTGGATTGGTTTCCCAGTTGGATGTATTGTTTAACGCTTTGAGAACTGGAAGCTCTTTCTTGCGCCGGGCTGGCCTGGCTTTTTCCGTTCTTTCATTCTGGCATCTCGCGTCAGCAGCCCCTTGTCGCGGAGGTCGTGTTCGTTTTCCGGCACATGCTTAGCCAGCGCTCTTGCCACGCCGAGCGAGACCGCCCCAGCCTGACCTGTCGAGCCGCCGCCACCTACATTTACCCAGATGTCATAGCTGGTCAACATGCCCAGCGCCTCCAGCGGAGCCATGGCCGTGTTCTGGTCGCGCAACTTGGTGAAGTATTCCACCACCTCGCGCTTGTTGATGAGCACCTTGCCGCTGCCGGGCCTGATGCGAACCCGCGCCACCGAGGCTTTTCGCCTGCCAGTGCCCCAAACATAGTGCTGACCCTCTGGCAGGGGCGGAGCGGTTCGGGAGGGTTTGGGCTTGGGCTTCTCCTCGACCTTAGGCTCTTCAACCTTCAGCTCTTCGACCTGCCCGGCCTGTACCTCAGCCTGGGGTTCCTGTGATTCAGTTATTGTTTTTTCGTCGGACTGGGCCATCTTGTTTTCTTTCCTGACTTATGTTCCAGAAGTACACAACTCCAGAGGCTTGGGCGTCTGTGCCTGGTGCGGATGCTCCGGGCCTGCGTAGATTTTCAGTTTGGTCAGCATCGCGATGCCAAGCCTGGTTTTTGGCAACATTCTGCGGATGGACTCGCGAAGCACCTGCTCGGGCTTCTTGACAAGCATATCATCGAGCGTGGTCAGCTTCAGGCCGCCCGGGTATCCGCTATAGTTTTTGTAGACCCGCTGGGTGGGCTTATTGGCGCCGGTGAGCTTTACCTTCTCGGCATTAACGATGACCACGAAATCGCCCGTGTCCACATGCGGAGTATACTCGGGCTTGTTCTTGCCCTGAAGGATAACAGCTACCTCGGCGGAGAGCCTGCCGACCACCTTATCAGTCGCGTCAATAAGGCACCAGTCTGCTTGAACCTCGCCCGTCTTGGCCATGTATGTCTTTGTTGTCATGATTATTCCTGCTTAGCGTCTCTGACTCGTAAAGGTAAAGAGCCACGCATTATGAACATAGCTCCCGAGCCTGTCAAGCCAATTTTGCGGGTTAAAACAAAAATTATTAGCCCTCAGCCAACAACAAAGTAAACTACGAAACACGCCAAAACCGCGAAAAGGGATAAAAGCAAAAAACTCCAACAAGCTGCGAGCCATTGGCAATTCCCAACTTTTTTTCTTCGCGGGAAGCATGATATCTCGCAAAAAGCGCGAAAGTTTACCTGGATATTCCTTGTTGGATATCGGATATTCAATTTCCACCCAACATCGCATCTCTACAAAAATCCTGTTAGAAGCCAACAACCCACGACTGGCGACCAAACATGGCTACCCAACTTCTGAATCCTGACTACTTCGACTCCTCCGGTTTCGGCAGGTCTTCTGGGGCGACCTTTTGGCCTTGCTCGGTGATGTGGACGAAGTTCATCCGCAGCTCGTACAGTGCCCGTTCGAGAAATGCGCTTTCCTCTTTCGTCAAGTTGCCCTTGGTCTTCTCCTGCAAGACTTCCATGTTGTCGATGTAGAATTTCGCCACCGCCAGGTCCACGAACCGCTTCTTGGTCTTGGGGTCTTCCATGCCGCCAAGAGCCATGACGCAATTTGTCAGCAGCATATTAGCCAGGGTCGAAAAACTCGCCGGGGGCAATTTCTGAGGCCCCCCTTCGCCCGAAGCCCCTGCCTGGCCTGGCTGGCCTGAAGCTGCTTCTGCTTCAGCCTTAGCCTTGGCGGCAAGTTTTTCCTTCTCTGCCTGGGCCTGGGTTTTCCAGTCGTCGTCCACAATAATTTTCGATGCGTCGTTGTCATTTTCTGCCATGATATCAATCTCCTGATTTCTCAAATTTGTTCGTAATTGTTCTCGCAAGCAAGAACCACTAATAAACACGAATAGACACTAATGCTATCCGTTTTTTTAGCTCCATAGGAGCGACATCTTTGTAGAAAAAAGACAGCCTCGAACCAAACTCCGTAGGAGCGACATCTTAAATTGTTCCATAGGCCAACAGCAAGATGCCGCTCCTACGGAGCTAAACATCGCGCAATCGCGTTACTACAAAGATTCCGCTCCTACGGAGCTGTCAATCCATCGTAGCATGGGGCGGCTGTGCTACATGTTTTTCGTTTTTACTGACTCCTGACTCCTGAATCCTGTCTTCTGACTACTTTTTTTTCATTGCCTCTGCCACCAGACCTACGAATAAAGGCTGAGGCCGAAGTGGTCGGCTGGTTAGTTCCGGGTGGAACTGGGCCGCCATGAAGTAAGGGTGCTTCTCAGCGGGCAGCTCAAGAATCTGCATTATCGGATGCTCCGGATGTCGGCCGGAAAAAATCAGCCCAGCCTCTTCCAGCGTATCAATATATCGCGGGTCTACCTCGTAGCGATGCCGGAACCGTTGGCGGATCAACGTACTGCCGAACAGCTGCTGGGCCATGGTGTCGGGGGATATTTCCACGTCCTGACCGCCCAGCCTCATGTTGCCGCCCAGGCCTTCGATTTGCTTCTGCTCCGGCAGGATGCTGATAACGGGCGTCTGGCAGTCAGGCTGAAGTTCCTCGCTGCCAGCCCCAGCCAGGTTGCAAACGTTGCGGGCGTATTCTATCACCGCCACCTGGAACCCCAGGCAGATGCCCAGATATGGCAGAAGATTTTCGCGGGCGTATTTCACGCAGGCTATCTTGCCCTCCGTGCCGCGAATGCCGAACCCGCCGGGGATGATAATGCCATCCACCTCCGCCAAGGCCTGGGCCGCATCGTCCGGGCCAAGTTCGGTGGTCTCGACCCAGCGGATATCGACGTTGACGTCGTTGGCTACGCCGGCGTGTTCCAAAGCCTTGATGATACTGGCGTAGCTGTCGCGCAGGGCGACGTATTTACCTGTAATGCCGATGCGGACGGTCGCCTTGGCTTGGCCTATCTTGCTGGCGAACTGCTGCCATTGGCCCGCGTTTTTCATCTCGACCGCCGAGTTTACCTTGCTGCCCAGGCCCAGTAGCTGGACGACCTCGTTGTCCGTCCCAGCCTGTCGCATCCGCTCGGGCAAGAGATATATGCTAGGCAGATCGTGCATGGAAAACACGCGACTCCGCGGCACATTGGTATGGACGGAGATTTTCTGGAGGACTTTTTCGTCCACCTCTCGCTCAGCCCGGCAAGCTATCATGTCCGGGTGAATGCCGTACTCCATCAGCCTTTTAATGCCAAGCTGGGCAGCTTTGGACTTCTGCTCGCCCAGGGCTGGGGGGTCCAGCACATAGGTCAGAGCTACGAACATCACATTGTCCTGGCCTTCTTCATACGAAAGCTCGCGCAGGGCTTCGATATAAAACGCGTTTTCGATATCGCCGACCGTCCCGCCGACCTCGATAGCTACGACATCAGCTTCGGTCTCCATCGCCAATTCGCGCAGGCGCATCTTCACCTCGCCGGTAACATGTGGGATCATCTGCACGTCTCGCCCCAGATAGCCCCCCGCCCGCTCGCGGTCGAGGATAGTTCGATAAACCTGGCCGCTGGTGGTGAAATTCCGCCGAGAGAGGTCCTGGTCGAGCATCCGCTCATAGGTGCCCAGGTCCATGTCCGTTTCCATGCCGTCGTCCAGCACGAAAACCTCGCCATGGCGGAAGGGATTCAGCGTTCCGGAGTCTATATTGAGATAGCCCTCCAGCTTGATCGGACTGACGCGTAGGCCCTTGTCCTTCAGGAGCTTAGCCAGCGACGACGAGAATATACCCTTGCCCAGGCCACTCATAACGGTACCGAACACCGCTATATACTTGGTCTTGCCGGGCTGATAGCCGTCCGGCTGGGGGGTGTAAAATTCCGTCTCGTCAGTGGTATCCCTGAGAGATTTCAGCAAATCTGTTGCATCGCTCATGGGGGAGCAGTTTACCCGCCCTGCCCCATGCAACGCAAGCGGGAAAAGAAAAAAGTCGAAAAGCAGGAAAAACAGCAGAACACGAATGGCACGAATAAAAACGAATGGCACGAATGGGGTTTGAGTAAACAGCCGGTGCCATGGCTGCGGTTTTTGCAACCACGTTTGGCCGGTGGCATGCAACGCCATGAACTAGAACCGAAAATGGCTTTGCAAATTCTTCTATAATAAGGAATAACGATAAATATAGCGTGTTGCAAAATCGCTGGATGAACAGCGGTTTTTTCTGAATATTCAATATCCAGCAAGGAATATCCAATATCCAAGTAAAAAAAACATCACAAATATCCATTGTTCCTTGTTTTGCGGAGTTTTTTTGTCATTCCCGCGAAGCTTGTCCTCGACCCGATCGGGGAGCGGGAATCCAGTTTTTCTTTTTTTTCAGCCATCCCATAACAAGATGGCTTGACAGCTCCGTAGGAGCGATATCTTTGCAGTAAAAGTCGGTATGGATTTCTAGCTCCTACGGGG
>Ga0190284_1000716_pt1 | contig 17150 bp, 13 predicted proteins | sample 48691812_MG_FD_161668 | JGI IMG/M metagenome (GOLD analysis project Ga0190284, IMG submission 161668) | Hydrothermal vent microbial mat bacterial communities from Southern Trench, Guaymas Basin, Mexico - 4869-18-1-2_MG | ecosystem: Environmental > Aquatic > Marine > Hydrothermal vents >...
CGGCAGTCGGCCCTCGGTTGCCGGTGGGGGCGGTGGCGCTGGCAGCACTTGGTTAAGCAACTGTAGTGAATGGGACAGGCGGCGTTGGCGCGTTGGCCACGCACAGGGCGGTATCTGCACAGGACCATCCGGCAGCGTGGTCTGGATTCCAGGTCCTCAATGAGGTCAACATCGACGTGAGAACACCGGTCCCTCGGCACGGGTCAGCCACCGTCGGATCGCCGTCACCCCGTTGACAGAACCCCCCGGTTTTCCGAGTCCCTGTTGACAAAACCCCCGGTGGAGATAGCGCCAGGGGGAATTGTGTCAGTGTCAGTAGTGTCAGGCGTCAGTCTGCGCGCTTAATTTGGACTTCTTCTTCTGTTGCTCGGATCATCGCCAGGACACCGGTACGGATTGCCGGGGGTAGCTTCGGCCATGCGTTGACGATCTGGATCAGGTCGGGGTCAATGGGGTTGTTCTCGTCTGAACTGTCGGGGTTATAGGCGTGACGGGACGTGGACTCGTCGCAAGTGCTTGCGGCTTCAGGCGTTACAGAACCGGGCATCGGTTTCCTAAACCGGGGGTCGCAGGTTCGAGTCCTGCCGGGCGCGTTTCCGTTTCCCGTCGCGTTGCATTGCACTACTTCGTGTTGCGCCGTTGCTGGCAAGGGTTTACGTGCGACGCCGGTTCGCGTCCGCCCGCACCGTTTCGTGCTCCAACTGCTGGGGTATCTGCGGTGGTGTCACGTACCTGTCATCCGTGCCTGTTGCTCGCATCCGTTCACGCTCGGGGGCGTCAACGCCGCCACCGCGACGGCCCGGTCGATCATTTCCCTCGGTACGGCCTTCTGCAAGAACCAGCGAACTGACCGGCGGCGCCGGGCCAGGTCCAGCAACTCCTCGTACTTGACGGGCGCGGGCCCGGCAACGCCCCGCTCATGGGGCACAGCCGTCGGGGCGCGCTCCGGCACGGTCGCCTGTAACGCTTCGAGACAACGTACAGGAGGGGGCGCTGCACTTGGCATAGCAGTCGTTCGAGCATTGTGACTCGTCCGGTAGCCGTAGCCCTTTCGCGGAATAAACGGAATGCCCCGCCCCATTATGCAGGAGCGGGGCACCCATATCGGTAAGCATGGAGAAGGCTGGCTAGCGCTTCTCAGGAGAAACACCTCCTCCAATGCACCGAAAGCCAAGTGTCCTGTGTCACACAGGACAATCCTCACACGTCAACTGCTGAGGATCTCCTCGACCTGAGCCTTGTCCACGTCGGTGACGAACGGAATCCCGCTGATGTCGGCGGCCTCGTGGGTCAGGCAGGCCAGGTCGTCCCGCGAGATATGCTCCAGCGAGAACTTCCTGCTGCCGCACATGAGCTGGCGGAGGCCCTGGGCCAGTCGCTCGTAGTAGGTGTAGAGCCCGATGGCGCCGGTCGGGACCTTCTCGAACTCCTTGTCTCCCAGTTCCTTTCGTAGCTCGCTGGCGGTCACGAAGATTTCGTCGATCTTGTTGCCGAAGCGCTCGATGTAGACCGGGATTTGGCCATCATTGATCGTCCGTCCGATGGTCTTGCCCACCATGGCGGCCGCGATGGGTGAGCGAGCCATGCCGACCAGCTTCGTGAAGGGTGCCCCCAGAGCCAGACCCTTGAAGATCTGGTCCTCGAACGTAAACCCGCCAGCCGGTGCCATTGCGGGCACTTTCATTCCCTTGTCGGCCAGACGTTTGCCGTACTGGTACATCAGCGAGTGCAACTCGACCGGAGGAACGCCCCATTCGTTCATCATCCGCCAGGGGCTCATGCCGGTTCCGCCGCCGGCGGCGTCCACGGTGAGCAGGTCCAGCTTATACTTGGTGGCGAACATGACCGCACGGGCCAAGTCCGCCGGCCGGTACGCTCCGGTCTTGAGGAAGATGTACTTGGCTCCGGCCTTACGCAACTCTGCCACCCTTTCGGCGAAGGCCTCTTCGCTGACCATCCCGATACGGGAGTGGCGCTCGAATTCCTTGAACGCTCCGCGTTCGAACGCCTTGATGACGTGCGGATCAGTCGGATTGGGCAGCACCACGTAGCCGCGTTCATAGAGCATCTGGGCCTTCTTCAGGCTGGTGATCTTGACCTCGCCGCCGATGTCCTTGGCCCCCTGGCCCCACTTGAGTTCGACGTGCTCCACGCCCAGCTTTTCGATGCCGTACTCTTGCACGCCAAGACGGGTATCTTCGATATTGGCCTGAAGGATGATGGCTCCGTAGCCGTCACGCTGATGATCCTTGAAGAGACTGATGCGGCGCTTCAGGTCCACGGTATCGACCACGCGGCCGTTCTTGATGGTCGCCTCGGGGTCCATGCCAACCACGTTCTCGCCGATGGTCAGCCCCGTGCCGGCCAGAGCGGTGCCGATGGCTAGGCCTTCCCAGTTGTTCTTGGCGATGTTGGTCGACCCGATACCGGGAATAACGAACGGAAGGTGGAACTTAATGCCCTTGTCGTGCCCGAAACGCACTTCGAGATTGACCGCCGGGAAGATGGCTTTGTCGCTATCGGCCTCGATGCCGTGCGCCCCCACTGCCGTGCCCATGATGTTGAAATGCGAGTAGTCAACCGGGTAGGTCTTCTCCGAGGCCGTAGTGATCACGCCGAAGGGCTGCGGGTAGATGACCTCGTGGCCTCGGTAGGCGGACTTACCGATCTCGCACATGCCGATGCAGCCGTCCACACAGGTGACACACATACCCGACGCGGGCGTGATGGAATCCTCGGTTCTGTTCTTGGTCAGGGTGGCAGCCGAGGCGTTTATTCTCGAGAGCGACGTTGACATCGAGTCTACTCCTCCGTTCGTCAGTCATTTTCTATTTCACAGGCAACACAGGGCGTCATATAGCACATCATGTCGTCGAACTGTTCTTTTTCGACGCAAGGTGGGCTCAGGTTGGCGCAACCGCCGCAGATGGCCTTCTCCGGCTCGGTGTAGGTGCAGCGGAGTTGGCAGGCGGGACATACGTACATGCAGCCGCCGCACAGCCGACATTCTTCCGACTTGATGTCGAACGGTGTGCCGAGACGGCGGGTCTCGCCCCGACCGCTGAAGCCGATGGCCTTGGCCATCATCTGCTCTTCGCACATCCGCACGCACAACCCACAAAGGATGCAGTCTTCGTGCTCTTGCCGGAAGCGCTGCTGCCGGATGTTGTGGGCCGAGGCCAGGTCCTGAATGATCTTGGACTGTGGGCACGAAGCTAGCAGGAGTTCCAAAACCATCCGGCGGGCTCGCAGCACGCGTGAAGAGGCCGTCCGCACCTTGAGGCCCTCCTCGGCTGGGTAGGTACACGAACTGACCAGCTTCGCCCTGGGCCCCTCCCCGATCTCCACCACGCACAACCGGCAGGCGCCGTACGGCGACAGGCCTTCCATGTGGCACAGCGTCGGGATGGGGAAACCGAGAAACTTTGCAGCCTCGAGCAGCGTCGCGCCATCCTCGACCGATACATGCAAGCCGTTGATCGTCAGGTTTATCATGCCGCTCCTCCCACGGTGGCTGCGCTCGCCGTTTCGTTCTCCTCCGGCTGGGTGAATTCCAGGTCGCATCGCAAGCATCGCCGGGCCTCTTTCGTAGCCTCTTCGACGGAAAACGTGAGCTCTACTTCGTCGAAGTTCCCCTTGCGCGATGCGGCAGGAACCATAGGCGGTTCGACCCGTTCGGCCTCCTCAAGTTCCTCGTCTTCGAGGAGCGGAAGCGGCTCAACGTAGACATCCGGAAGCAGGGCCGCGCCTGGCTGTTTCAGTTCTTCGCCGCGCAAATAGCGACCGATCATCAAAGCGACCCTCTTCCCGGCGGCGATGGCTTCAACTACGGTGCTCGGGCCGGTCACCACGTCCCCTCCGGCGAACACACCCGGTCGATTGGTGGAAAGGGTTTCCTCGTCGATCTTCATTGTTCCCCAATCAGTCAACTCAATGCCCATCGGAGGGACATAGTCGATGTCGGGAATATCGCCAATGGTGACAATCAGAGTATCCAAATGGATGACGTGTTCTGTTCCAGGTATGGGAACAGGTCTCCGTCTACCGCTTGAATCGACGTCACCCAACCGATTCTTGATACACTCGATTCCCGCAAGACGCCCCTTCTCGGTAAGAATTCGGACAGGGGCCGTGAGGATCTCCAGCTTGACGCCTTCTTCAAGAGCCGCATCAATGTCTTTCTGCTGGGCGGGCATTTCCTCTCGCGTGCGGCGGTAGAATACGGTCACGCTTTCGACACCGTCCTGACGCAGAGCCACTCCGGCGGCGTCCACCGCGCTGTCGCCGCCACCAATGACACCTACACGTCCCTTGGCCAACTTCTCACCGCGAAGATTGAACGCTTTGAGAAACTGTATCGCCGGGAAAACACCGGGAGCGTCTTCACCTTTGAGCTTCAGTGGACGACTCTTGTGAGTCCCCAGGGCCAGGAAGACAGCCTTGAAACCGTCCTCGAAGAGGCCGTCGATCGTCATGTCGCGACCCAGGGCGGTGTTGCACTTCAAAGTCACGTTTTCGTCGAGGAGTGATTCGATTTCCTTGCGTAGCGTATCCCGGGGCAGCCGGTAAGCGGGAATCCCACTGACCAACATCCCGCCGGGCCGGTCATCCGCTTCGAATACCGTCGCCATGTATCCGGAAAGGGACAAGTGATGAGCGGCGGTAAGCCCAGCCGGACCGGAGCCGACGATGGCGACCTTGGGCGCATTCGCCTTCGCCGCTCTCTTCGGCTTATAAACGGATGGATCCACACGATCGGTGACGAAACGTTTCAGGGCGCGGATGGCAACCGGAGCGGTCCCCGCCGTTCCACTGCGGCATTGGCTCTCGCATGGATGAGAGCAAACGCGGGCACAAACCGAAGGAAACGGGTTGGCTTCCCTGATGACCTGGTACGCCTCTTCGTATTCACCCCGCGTTATGTGAGCAACGTAACGCCACGCCTCCGTATCTATGGGACACGCAGCCTGGCACGGAGCTCCGACCAGTTCCTTGCAAACGAAGGCCTTGCATCTCTTATTCCGAATGTGGTCCTCGTACTCATGACGGAAGTACTGCAGCGTGGACAACACCGGGTTCGAGGCCGTTTGGCCCAGACCGCACATGGTCGTGTCTTTGACCGCGATCGCCAGTTCCTCGAGCAGGTCGAGTTGATCGAGTGTGCCCTTGCCCTCGGAGATGTCCTCCAGAATCTCGTACATTCGTTGCGTGCCCTTCCGGCACGTGAAACACTTGCCGCACGACTCCTCTTTGAGGAACTTCATGAAATACTTGGCGACATCGACCATGCACGTGTTTTCGTCCATGACGATCATGCCGCCCGAGCCCATGATCGATCCCGCTTCGGCCAGGCTGTCGTAGTCGATGGGCAGATCGAACTTCTCGGCGGGAATGTAGCCGCCGGAGGGACCGCCGGTTTGCACGGCCTTGATCTTCGTCTTGCCCGACGGACCACCGCCGATGTCGTAGACGACTTCTGCGATGGTGATGCCCATGGGCACCTCGACCAGGCCGGTGTTCCTGGCTTTGCCCACCAAGCTGAAGATTTTAGTGCCGGTGTTCCCCTTTGTGCCGACTTTGGCGAACTGTTGGGCTCCGTCGGCGATAATGAGAGGGATGTTGGCCCAGGTCTCGACGTTATTGATGGCCGTCGGCTTGCCGTCGATCCCCTTTTGTATTGGGAAAGGCGGGCGCTGGCGCGGCTCCCCCATCTTCCCCTCGATGGATCGAATCAGGGCCGTCTCCTCGCCGCAGACAAAGGCGCCAGCGCCTCTGACCAGCTTGATGTCAAAGGAGAAACCGGTTCCCAGAATGTCCTCGCCCAAGAGCCCAAACTCGCGACACTGGCGCATGGCGATGATCAGGTGCTTAATGGCCAGCGGATACTCATGACGCACATACACTACGCCTTCGTTCGCCCCGGTGGCGTAACCGCCGATCAACATGCCTTCGATGATGCTGTGAGGGTTACCCTCCAATACGGCTCGATCCATGTACGCGCCCGGATCGCCCTCATCCGCGTTACAGACAAGGAACTTGCCATGTCCATTTTGCTGCTTGGCCAGAAGCTCCCACTTCGCCCCCGTGGGGAAACCAGCCCCGCCACGGCCACGAAGACCGGAACGCTTGATCTCCTCGACAACCCAAGTCGGCGCACCTTTGGCGAGGGCCTTGGCCAACGCCAAGTAGCCTCCACTGCGCATGAAGTTGAAGATACGGATCGGATCGATCTTCTCGTTGCGTGCGAGAACCCCCCGCACCTGGGTCTTGAAGAACGGAACGTCGCACTGCTTCTCTATCGCCGTGCCCGTAACGGGATCCACAAAGAGCAGGTCCTCGAGCACTTGGTTGTCGCGAACGGCCTCGACGATTCGGACCATCTGCTTAACGCCCACCTTCGGGTAGAAGGTCCCCGCCGGCTCGATAAGTACCGACGGTTCGGCTTCGCAGAATCCGTGGCAGCCGGTGATACGCAGGCGTATCTTGTCCGTCAGACCTCTGTTGATAAGCTCCCGCTTAGTCACACGGATCAGATCGTTAGCCCCGCTCGCCTGGCCACAGGTGCCCGCCGGTATCACTATGGCCGGTTTGCTGTAATCCCGGTCGGCAACAAGTCGGTCTTGCAACGACTTGAACTCGTCTATGGACCTTAGTCTTTCCATGAACCTGTCCCGCTAATAATCCGGTCGCCGAGAGCTCCAGAGAATGGCTCCAAAACAGCGCCTAGATGCCGCCACCATCGAGATCCAACAGGTGCCCCTTGCACCCGCGCCGCGCGCAAATCTGGACAATGCCTCCTGCTCGAACGATCATGGAGACCATCGGCGCGCTACAAAGTGGACAACTGGAGGCACCTTTCAGTTCCACGTGGCAGTGCGGGCAGAAGAAATCCAGCACGGTGTCCATGGGGATCGGGTACTCGGATTCGACGGTGAAGCTGCCGTAAAGCGCGGACAACCTGAACCAACCGTGCTTGCGCTCGAAGGACACCGTCACCCGAGCGGACGGAGAACCGTCGATCAGGTGCTCCGGGTCCATCAGGCTGCGGTTACACCGCGAACAACTGACCGTAAGGATGAAGTCGCGCAAGTCCGCCTTGATCTCAGCCTCATCGAGCCCGACACGGGTCTTTTCGATGATCTGCCGGACTCGTGTGGACTTGATGTTGGAGAAGTAGTGGCCGTCCACAACGGCGACCGGCCCGAGCGCGCAAGCCCCCAGGCAGTTCACCGTCTCCAACGTAAACTCCCGGTCCGGCGTGGTCTCACCGGCGCTGACTTCCAGTTGCCGCTCGAACTCGCGTGCTACCGTCGGCGCCCCGCGGACGTGACAGGCCGTACCCATGCACACCGAGCAAAGATGCTTGCCGCGGGGCTCCAGGCTGAAGGATTTGTAGAAGGTAGCGACGCCATAGATGTCCACCAGAGATCGGCCTGTCGCCTTGGCTACCAGCTTCAGCGCCTCGGCGGGCAAGTAGCTATACTCCGCCTGGATCTCTTCGAGGACAGAGATGAGTCCGCCACGGTCGCCTTCGTGCTTGTCGAGAATCCCCAGGATCTCATCTACTTTCATCGGTTCGTTCCGTGCAAAGACATCCAGTAGCGGCCTGCGTCTCGCCGGCCGTCAACCGTCAACTGATGGGTTGGGTGCCCCATGGCTTTAGCCGTGGGGGACGCGCGCCGTCCGTGTCCCCCACCTCTGAAGAAGTGGGCCACCCATCCTCGTTCGGCCGGCGGAGACGCCGGCCGCTACAAACGGCGTGAAAGTCGCCGATCCCCAAACGTCCTAACAGTAGTCCTCGCAATGCCACACGCCACCCGTGGGCTTCGGATGCGCACAGGTTTGGCGATTCTCGCAGTTCACGCACAGCCCCTCACACTTGGAGGTGTCGTCTTCCACTGTCGCCACGGAAGCCGACGTGTCTGCTCTTAGCGACACCCTCACCGTACGCCACTCGGGCTCCACGTAGTCATCGAACAATTCGCAATAGAGCGCCGGCCCCCTTCTGGCTCGGTGAAAACAACTCGGAGCGTTGTTGCACGTCGAACACAGACCTACCGTTCCGTTTATCTCTGCCGTTACCATAGTCACCGCTCTCCTCGTTTCTGTTGCATCTTCGGGGAGGCACCACTCCGCCGGAGAAGCCCGACAACGGCGCTCTCCGATTGGTGCCCTTGGCAACGAACGCCGTCGTGGCTTCTGGACCGACGTTCACCGCCGCTTCTCACGCCCCGTTCGCATGGCGTTTCGACCGCCGCCCCAGTACGCACAGGGAGAGAAGAAGCATCTATTGTGCCAGAGGTGGAAACGCCGATGTGCTGCCGAACTCCTGACCGTTGGATGTCGGGCTGGACAAAGCTAAGTGCTGTAGCAGCAAGATGATGCGCCGCGTGTCGATATGGAGCATCGACTGGAGTGAGGGGCTCTGGAAGGCATCGTCACCGCAGGCCGAAACCGGGGAGTTTTGAACCACCGGGGCGAATCGCCCCGAAGGCGTGGTTCAAGCCGAGTTGGGTCCGTATGCTACGGGCATGATCCCCGTGGATACCTGGCTCAGATCATCCCGAGGTGTTGAAGCTCCTGAGTTCGGCCAGCGGTTTCTTCTCCGAGTAGGCCACCAATCCCTTCGGCATCCGGATAGGGCGCTGTATTTGGCATATCAGTTGTTTGAGCATTGCGATTCGTCCCGGCGAGGAGCGGTTCAGGCCGGTTTGGGCCCGTTGAGCTTCAGCTTCTCGCGCAGGGTCTTTCGATCGATGCCGAGTATCTCCGCCGCTCTGGTCTTGTTGCCCTTCACACTGGCCAAGACATTGCGGATGTGTTCCGACTCCACCTCGGCCAACGTTCGATCCAACCCGGCTTCTCGCCCTGCGGAGAAACGCATCATCGAGGGCAGGTCCGGCACCTTAATGACTTGGTGGTCCGTCATGACCACCACGCGCTGAATGAGGTTCTCCAACTCTCGCACGTTCCCGGGCCAGTGGTAGCTCCTCAGCGCCTGCAAGGCGTCGTCGGAGAATCGGGGCGCCGGTCTGCCCAGTTCTTCGGCGAACTTCGCGGTGAGGTCGGAGGCTAACAGCAAGATGTCATCCTCCCGCTCGCGCAGCGGAGGCATGACAATCGTGATAACGTTCAAGCGGAAGTACAGGTCCTCTCGGAAGACCTCGTTCTTGACCAGCGTGCGGAGGTCCTTGTTCGTCGCCGCCAAGACCCGGACGTCCACCTCCCGTGGACGCGCCGACCCCACCATGTAAATCTGCCCGTCCTGGAGCACGCGCAGCAGCTTGGCCTGCATGGACAGGCCGGTGTTGCTGATCTCGTCGAGGAAGATGGTCCCGCCGTCGGCGGTCTGGAAGAAACCGGCTCGTGATTCGGTAGCGCCGGTGAAAGCACCTTTGACGTGGCCAAACAGTTCGCTTTCCAGCAAGTTCTCCGGAATGGACCCGCAGTTGACCGGCACAAACGGCGCCGACGCCCGCGGGCTGCTATAGTGGATCGCTCTGGCGGCCAACTCCTTGCCCGTTCCGCTCTCACCCGAAATAAGTACCGTGGCCCTGGTGGAAGCCGCCTTCCCGATTGCCCGGTACACCTTCCGCATGGCCTTGGATTCGCCGATCAGACCAGGCAGTGCCGGCGGCGATTGACCAAAGCCATTCTGTGCGTCTCGGCGAGCCCTCAGGGTGCCCAGAACGCGCCGTACGGCTGCCAGCAACTCCTCATCGGTAAAGGGTTTGGTGAGATAGTCCTGGGAGCCGGCTTTGACGGCCGTCACCGCGCCTTCGATCGTAGGGTAGCCGGTGATCATCATGACCTCGGTATCTTCGAAGTTCTCCCGAACGTGCCGGACCAGATCAAGTCCGCTGACCTTAGGCATCTTCAGGTCGGTGATCACCAAATCAACTGGCGTGCTGTCGAGGATACGGATGGCCTCAACTGCGCCGGGGGCGGTGAAGACCTGATACTCCTCCGTAGCCAGGTTCCGCCGTATCAACTCCAGAGTGTCCGGGGCGTCATCGACAACCAGAATGGATTCCGTGTCAGCCGGGGGTGTCATCTTGATCAGCCTCCCGAATCTCTTCCGCCTCGATCAGGGGCAGATGAACTTCAAACCGCGTGCCCTGGCCGGGGCGGCTCGCAACGTCAATTGAACCACCGTGCGCGGTGACGATCCCATGCACCACCGCCAGCCCCAGCCCCGTGCCTTCGTCTACGTCTTTCGTGGTGAAGAACGGCAGAAAGACCTTCCCGAGCACCTCTTCGCTCATGCCGGCACCGGTGTCCTCCACAACGAGTAGCACGGAAGAATCGCTCACTCGCGTGTTCACGGTCAGGGTCCCGCCGCTGGGCATCGCCTGCACGGCATTGACTACCAGATTGACCAATACCTGGTTGAGCTGCGCCGGATCGGCCGTGATCTCAGGCAAGTCCGAGGCGAGCCCGCGAACCACCGTGATACTTGCTTTCGCACACCGAGCCTCCAGGAAGTAGAGCCCGTCCTCTACCACCCGATTCAGACTCACCTGAAGCTTCTTCGGCGGCATCTGTCGGGCGAACACCATCAGTTTCCTGATCACCTCCCGCGTGTATAGCGATGCGGTGATGATCTTCTCCATATCCTGCTCTGCCTGCTCGGGCAGGTTGGGACACTTCTTGGCAAGCTGGGCGAACCCCAGGATACTCCCCAGGGGCTCATTCAATTCGTGGGCTACGCCCGCGGCCAACTGTCCGATTGTCGCCAGACGATCCGCGTGAATAAGCTGGCCCTGGAGCTTTGCCTTCTCTTCCGCTGCCTCCTTACGTTCGACAATCAAAGCCACCTCTCGGGCCACGGCATCGATCAGCTTCTCCTCCTCGACGAGAAACGGACCAGCTGCCAACTCCGGTTTCTCCTCCAAGTAGGCGACTTTGACAACACCTCGTCGCCGGCCATCGATGACGATGTCCGCCGACTGTTGGTATCTGCTCTGCCGAAAGCCGGGCGTTACGTAGGAATCCCCGTCGAGGACAACCCTGGCTGCGGTAATCTCCGGGTACTGCCACGCAGGAGGAAGAAGCTCTACGATGCGCTGGAAAACCTCCTTCAATGAGATCGAACCCTGCTCGACAATCTGGGCAATGCCGTACAGGCACGTCAATTCCTTGACCCGTTCGCGGAGTGCGGCCTCCGCCCGGCGGTCCGCTACCGCCAGGCCGAGTGTCTGAGCAACTCCTTCGCAAAGCTCAACGCCCTCTTCGGTGAAGTAGTCGCGCTGCTGGCTCTTGAGGTGCAGTAGGCCGACGGTCCGATCGTCCACCACAAACCGCAGCAAAGCGAGTGATCGGTAGTGCCCACCGATGCACAGACTCTCAACATCGGCGTCCTGGCCGATGGCCGTGCCGGTGTCCAATGGTGCCCAGGTGTCGGCGGTCCAGAAGCTCCCGTTGTCGGTGAAGAAAGGTAGTGCCGAGTCGAACTGCCGGGAGGCAACGTCCCGACATAACCGTTCCAGGTCGGAGTTGTCCTGGGATGCGGGAATTACCGTCCCGTCGTCATCGAGTGTCCACCGCACTAGCTCAAACCGGCTCTCGTTCTCCGGACGCCGCGTAGCCTCCCAACGGTAGTGCAGGTCGCCGTCGCTGAGCCGAATCTCCACCGCGTCGCAGCCGGTGAAGTCCGTAAGCACCTTCGAGACCTCACGCAGGAAATCCGTTCTGGGCAAACCACGGTTGGCCCAATGGAGAATCTCCCGCGACAGCTTCACGCTGTCCTCAATCCGCATGCCGCAACCCCCGCCGGGGACGGGCGCGTCTGAGCAATCTTCCTCTGCCTGCGAGCCAGCCATTCTGGGCCTCCACGCTCATGTTAATACGCCGCCCCCCCTCCTTCCACCGCTGTTTCGACCGGGGACATGGGTAACACATCCTATCGTCTCCCCGCTGCCATGAACACATGCCCGCCGGCCGGGCAGGAGTGAGCAGAGCGAACGGAGGCTTGGCCGGCGGGCGGCGAATCGCCGGAGCCCCCCACCTGCTCGTCAGCCGGTCGGCCGTGGCCCTGGGATTCTCGCAGCCACGCAGGGGGACGATTGGCTACTTGACGGGCCAATAAGCTACTAATAGGCTACTCGCAGGAAAGGCGGTGATTCATCATGCTTACGCTCACGCCTGAACGACTACTGGACCTTTCGCTGCCGATCGGAACCAGCTGGCTGCTCGCCGATTGCACGGAGGCGCGCGGCAAGCAAGACCTGTGGATGCGGCAGAAGCCCGAGGCCATCGAGGCACTGCGCGAGCTGGCCATCATCCAGAGCGTCGAATCGTCCAACCGCATCGAGGGCGTGACGGTCGCCTCGGACCGCCTGCGGCCGCTCGTGCTGGGACGAGCGAAGCCACGCGACCGCTCGGAGGAGGAGTTGGCTGGATATCGTCGTGCGTTGGAGTGGATCTTCACCCGCAAGCGCAAGGTCGTGGTGACGCCGGCCGTCATTCAGCACCTGCACAAGCTCGCTCAGCAGGGAGCTGGGGACGCCGGGAAGCTCAAGACGCGCGACAATGAGATCATCGAGATCCTGCCGATGGGCGGCAGGCGCGTTCGTTTCAAGCCGACTTCCGCCAAGGTCACACCGGCTGTGCTGGCGGAGTTGTGCAGCTCCTATGAGCAGGTTTGCGGGGATCAGTCACTTCCACCACTGCTTACGATCGCGACGTTCGTGTTTGACCTGCTATGCGTCCACCCGTTCCGCGACGGCAACGGGCGAGTGTCGCGCCTGGTGACGGTGTTATTGCTGCAGCAACACGGTTTTCAGGTCGGCAGGTTCATCAGCCTGGAACGGTTGACCGAGCAGCGAAAAGAGGATTACTACGCTGCGTTGCACAGGTGCTCCGAGGGCTGGCGCCGCGGCAAGAACGAAATCGTGCCGTGGTGGAACTTGTTCCTTGGGGTCCTACGGAGTGCGTATCAGGCGTTTGAAGAGCAGGTTACATCGTCGCGGCCACGAGCAGGCAAAGGAGATCTCGTTCAACAGATCGTGCTCGCCCAGCCGGATTCATTTACGCTGGCCGACATCGCCGCTCAAGTGCCCGCCGCCAGCCAGCAACTGATCAAGAAAGTGCTGGCGACGCTTAAGAAAGATGGTCAAGTGCAAGTCATCGGCCGCGGCCGCGGGGCATTCTGGCGCATGATTCGTTAACGCGCCCAGAGCTCATCCGGACTCCACGTAGCAGCTACGAGTGCCAGTACACGCCATTCTTGTCACCGGATCGAGATCACCGGCTCGGTAGACCAGTGCTGTACGCATGATACAATGGCAGGAAAACGAGCTTCTGCTCAGGCAACTCCGAGTACCGGGCTGTGGAAAACACATGACCGCGCGGGCAGTTCTCATAGGTTTCAAGCAGCATGTGCAGGCTTCGCAGGCGACCCGACGCGCCGCTCTTAACCTCGATCGGGCAGATTGCACCATGGGTCACTATCAAGAAATCCACCTCGGCCGTGCTGCTCTTGGCGCCGCGTGCCCAGTAGTAAAGCTCTTGGCCGGCGGCGAGGAGCTCTTGCCCCACAAACTGTTCCGCCATCACACCGGCGTGGATATCAAGCAAGTCCGTCTTGGCGTATTCGACATCTACCGGCATGCCGCAGAGATGCTGCATCAGACCGACATCCACCATCAACGCCTTGAATCTGCGGGCTGAAGCTGACGCGTCCAACGGCAAACCAGTAGGCGTTGCAGCCGGCACCTTGTGCATCACCTGAGCAAGGCACAGCAAATCGAATGCTTTCTTGATCGTCTTGTGCGTGTAGTCTTCTGCCAAACGTGAATACTTGATCTGCTGGCCAACCGATCTGGCTACCGAAGCAAATACCGCGTTCAGGCATTGCTTGTCCGCATGGGGTGCGTACTTCGAGAAGTCTTGACGATAGGCGTTGGCAAGTTCCGCTTGGACATCGAACGCATCGTGCATGCTGTTCGTATCCGCATAAGCCTTGACGCATTCCGGCATTCCACCGACGAACAGGTAACAACGCAACTCACCCAGCAGCATGCGATGAACCGCTTCAGGTTGCGGCTTCGGCTCGGCAAGGACCGTCTCTGCGGCGACGTCTTTGCCCATGGCGAACAAGTATTCCGGGAAGCTCATCGGGACCATGTTCATGAACTGCACGCGGCCAACCGGGAACGACAGATCCTGCATCGCAAACTCAAGCAGTGAACCAGCGGCGATCACATGAAGCTCTGGACAATCCTCATAGAAATAGCGCAGGGCCATGATCGCTCGCTGACAACTTTGGATCTCATCAAAGAACAGTAGATCCTTGCCGGGAACGATCCGCGCGTTGAGCAGTACTTCAAGTTCCGACAGGATCCGCTTCGATTCGAGGTCTGCCTCGAAGATGCGGTGGTAGTCTGGCCGTTTCTCCAGATCGACCAGGTGAACCGTACCGTCGAAGTGGCGCCGGCCGAAGTCCATGACGGACCAGGTCTTGCCGACCTGCCGAGCACCGCGGAGGATCAGCGGCTTACGGCGGGCCCGGTTCTTCCACGTCAGGAGCAGTTCGCTTACGGCACGCTTCATTGCTTGTGGCCTCCAGATCGGGACCAATGCTGCCGAAGTCCAAGGTCATTATGGCCTCGCGCCTCCCATTATACAAGGTATATCGGCATCGTATGCCGAAAAACCCTGAAGAACCGTCGTTTTCGGCTTTATCGGCGTGGAGGATCTGCCGGACCAAGTCGGCCGAAAAGCCGCCGACGCGTTGAACCGAATCGGTTCTGATCGCACGGTGGATGTTCTGATCGCCGATCTGACTGGCGAGGACACAGCTCGGCAGTCCCCCCGAACACCCACTGGTTACCACAACATCTTCGGGACTCATGCCATCCGAGGCTGCTTCATAGATGGGCTAGAGGCTATCCCAGAACCCTTGTGGGACCGGCTTTCCAGCCGGTCAAGACAGGCTAGAAAGCCTGTCCCACAGTTTCGGGATAGGCTCTACAGACTTCTACGACGGACTCCTGGACTGGCCTTCCGCGGTCCGGTCGCGGGCTTCGTCGCGGGCGAGACTCACGTATCCGCCCAACGCCAGGAGACTGAAGGCGATCGCCACAACCCAGACCCACCAACCGATCCAGATGTAGAGCAGCATGCCGACCGAGGGCATGATGAGCCCGCGCAGTCCGGTGAGGGAAACGTGGATCCCCATGTAGACCTCGGCCTCGGCGGGTTTTGCGAAGTGCAGGTGCCCGATCTGCCAGGCCAGCATACCGCCGCCAAACGTGGCGCCTTGGAGAACGGCGCGCAGCGCGAAGCCGCCGACGGCTAAGGGGATCACGATCGGACCGATGCGATCGGCGTGCGCCACCCAGTACGTCGCCAGGCCACCGGCCGCCAGCGACAGGGTCCAGCCCGCCGCGTTGACGATGCGGAAGCGCACCACGCCGACGCGGTCGAAAAAACCTCCCCAGCGGCGTAGGCTGGCGATCATCAGGGCCCGCGGAAGAACATCCAGCAGCACGATGCTGATGAAGTAGAATCGCGCGATCCCGGTGAGCAGTTCGGTGGCAAGAACCGCGACGACGACCGTGCGTACCATCAGGTTCGCGACGCCCCCGAGAAACTGCGCGGCGCAGTATTTGCGAAACCGATCGTCGTCCCGAAGCACTTGGACGGCGCTGCCCAACACGTGCCCGGGGGACAGCAGCGCGGTGAGGCTGAAGGGTTCAGCCAGGCGCTCGGTCGGCTTCCCCGGAGCGGGGGTGGTCATTTGCCGCAACTCGCGCCGCTCGCCGCGCACGCGAAGGCGCCGCAGAAGCAGGACGCCGATCACGCCCAGCAAAGCAGCCAGCGGGTAGGCAAAGCGGTAGGCGCCGGGATCGTAGTCGAACAGGCATGCCACGCCCACGAGTACGACGATGCTGAGAACAGCCCGAAGGGCCTGCAACCGGGCGGTGATTCTCCCGCGGACTTCGGCGGGGTAATTCGATCTCCACAACGCCGATCGTGCCGTCACGACGCCGGCCATGAAGAACTGGGCCATCGCCATCTGTGCGACGAACAACCACCCCCCCCAGGGAGATTGGGGAGTCAGTCCCACGGTGCTGACCAGCAGGACGACACCCGACGCCGCCAGGGTGAAGACCCGCAGCTTACGCCGCCCCACGCACAGCATGCCCCACAACAAGCTGGCCAAAAACGCCGCCACCGGTGTCGTGCTGGCGACCGTAATCAGCAGCTTGCTGCCGCCGAAGGTCCTGGCCGCCACGACCGCGGAGATGTTGCCCTCGACGACGCCGGCTACCAGCCCCCACGGCAGCAGGTGGAGAACTTCATAGTAGTAGTTTCGCCGGGTGAGGAACGGAAGCTGTCGAACGCCGAACAGATCCAAGGTGAGCTACCCAATCGTATTGCTTAGCCACAGTACCCTATCAGATTCGCCGGAAGGTTCAACGCAACCGCTTGGAGCGTAGCGCGGAATTCTGGGGCGTGGTGTTCACCGTTCGCCGGCCGGACCCGGCGGAACTGGAGGTGTCACCGGGCGGGCAAAATGAATTAAGAGTTTTTGCGGCGGCGTGAGGTGTGGACGAGCCGTTGAGGGTGGTGCCGCCGCAAAAGGTCGGTTGGACTGAACCGCGTCGGAGCGCGTCTGGGGTTTTATGTGGGCGAGGGCATGGCGGTCAGCGGGGCGCATCCTCCGTTGGGCACGTGATAAGGAGCGCTGATGGTGCGGCGAGGTGAGGCTGTGCGTGTTCGCCGAGGGGCGATCCGGGGCGGACACGGGGAGAATGGGAAACGCCGGAGACGCCGGAGGCTCCGATGGCGGCAGAGCTGGAGCGAAGACGCAGACAAACCGCGACGAGGAACCTCAGCCAAGGCGCCGCGTGGTCAGGGTCACCGGACGTCGGAAGATCTACTGCAGCAAGGTGGCGGCGGCGCTCTGGACGACCGTGGGACGGCGGCAAGCCAGACCAGCACACCTTCACCACAGCGTGGGCACAGCTGACCTTCACGAGGCCGTGGGCTTCGAGCGGGTTTGGATGGCTGTGGTTCGGACGTGTACGCCGATTTTCGCAGGCCCGTGACTTCTCTAAACGCCACCCATTTCTTCGGACCTAAAAATCTTTCCAGGCTTCTCTTGCCATGATCTCGCCTTGGCGATATAAGTATCAAACAGA
>Ga0190284_1000719_pt1 | contig 17127 bp, 16 predicted proteins | sample 48691812_MG_FD_161668 | JGI IMG/M metagenome (GOLD analysis project Ga0190284, IMG submission 161668) | Hydrothermal vent microbial mat bacterial communities from Southern Trench, Guaymas Basin, Mexico - 4869-18-1-2_MG | ecosystem: Environmental > Aquatic > Marine > Hydrothermal vents >...
GCACACCTCTCAAATCTCACGTTTCACGCTTCACGTTTCACGTTTTGCGTTTTGCGTTTCACGTTACAGCGTGTTCCATGCGCATAATGATGTCGTCCTGCACCACGCGCTCCAGGTCGGTGAAAAACGCGCTATAGCCGGAGACGCGCACGATCAGATCACGGTAGTTCTCTGGGTGTTCCTGCGCTGCTCGCAGCATCTCGTTGTCTATCAGGTCCCACTGCAACTGCATCCCGCCCAACTGGAAGTAGCCGCGCAGCAGGCTTGCCAGTGTCTTCGGCCCCTTGCCGCCGCGCAGGAAGGCCGGGTTGAGCTTCTGGTTGAAGGCAGAGCCGTTGGAGACCAGGGTGTGGTTCAGGCGGGCGGCCGATTTCATCGCCGCCGTCGGCCCTTTGCGGTCGCGCCCTTGCACGGGTGACACACCCTGGGAGAGCGGCGCTCCGGCGCGGCGACCGTCGGGCGTGGCCCCCACCGCCAGCCCCAGTGCGACGTGTGTCGTCACGGTGTAAAGGCCCGGCTGGTAGCGGCCACCACGCGGATTGGTGTGTTTCTCCACTTTCTGGCAGTAGACCTCTGCCGCTAACCGGGTGAAGCGGTCGGCCGGTTCGTTGTCGTTGCCGTACTTGGGTGCCCGATTGACGAGCAGTTCGACGCACACCTCGGCCTGTGTATGATGCAGCCGTTGTTCCAGCAACCGCCCGACGCGGGTGGTCGCCGTCGTCTCCACTGGCGCGGCGGTTTCCACGGCCCGCTCGGTCTCGAACCCTGGCAACCAACCCCACTTCAGCCCCATACTGCCGGTAGATGCGGATCGCCTGGGGCAGCGTCCAGGTGGTCTTCATGATCAGCGCCACGTTTCCCTGGGTCTTGATCTTGCGGGTAGCGAAGGCGAGGAAGATGTTCATCTCGCCACCGTAGATGTGGTGGAAAGTATCGGCGCTGAGGGTGAGGGCCGGCGGCTCGGGGGCGATGCCGGGGGTGACGGCCATCGTCTCGCCGTCGCGGGTGTCCACGTAGACGGCGATGTCTGGCCGGGTGAAACGCACCTGGATGGGGGCGCGCAGCCCCAGCCAGGTCTTGCGGATGTCGAGGCCGGCCCGCAGTCGCTCGAAGTAGCCGAGGGCGAACGTGGTAGCCTCGTCGGGGTCTTGGTATGGAAAATGGCTACTCATTGTTCTGCACCTCCATCTGCGGTTTTAAGGGTTCGGGTTTTAAGGTTTCAGATTGTAACCTGGAACTTGAAACTTTGGAATCTGAAATGTCTTCTATGCGCGTTGTTCCTGACCAGACGGCCACGTCCACCCGTTGGAGGGCGATGGTGTGGAGCGCCTCCATCTCGGCGCGGGTCAAGAGCGGCACTCCCTCCAGGGCGTAGGCCCGATCCAGCCGATGGTACTTGGGCTGGCCCAGGTTGGTGTAGGCCAGCAGGTCCCAGCGCTCGACGGTGGGCAGTTCGGCGGCGATGAAGTCACCCAGGGCAGCGACGTTGGCTGCGTCGGCGGTGTAGCCGGGGATGACGGGGGTGCGGATCCATATCGGTTTGCCGGCGGCGGCGATGTGGCGTCCGTTCTCGAGGATGGAGCAGTTGTCTACGCCGGTGCCGGCCCGGTGGCGTTTGGCGTCGAAGAGCTTCAGGTCGTACAACAACAGGTCAACCAAGGGCAGCACCTGCTCGTACCGCTCCCACGCCGCCACTCCACAGGTATCTAACGCTACGTGGATGCCTGCCTCGCGACAGAGGCGAGCAAGGGCCAGGACAAAGTCAGCCTGGCGCATCGGCTCGCCGCCGGAGAACGTGACCCCGCCGCCGGAGGTATCGTAAAAGACAACATCCTTCTCCACCTCGGCGAAGAGTTCCTCCGGCGTCCACTCCCGACCGATGACCTCCAGCGCACCCGTGGGGCAGGCCTCGGCACAGGCCCCACAGGCGGTGCACCGCTCCCGGTCAATGTGCATCCCTTGGGGCGTCAACGCCAGCGCGTCCAGCGGGCAGGCGCTGAGGCAATCGCGGGCGCCGATGCAGCGCACGTCGTACCACATCAGTTCTGGCCAGGGGGAGAGCCCCTCCGGGTTGTGGCACCAGGTGCAGCGGAGCGGACAGCCCTTGAGGAAGACGGTGGTGCGGATGCCGGGGCCGTCCTCGGTGCTGAAGCGTTGGACATTGAAGGTGATGCCGGTTAATGCCATACTCTGTTTACCTTGCATTCGCTACACCGGCGGGTATGGAAACCCGCCCTACATTCCAAACCAGGTCTGGCTGGCGGCGCGGGAGAACGCGCCGGAAGCGGTACTGCGGGTGGCCGAGCATCAGTGTGATCTCGGCCCGGCGGTCCTCGGGCAGCCCCAGCGCGCGACGCAGTCCGCGGCTGCGGTCGAGGGCGACGGTGAAGTAGCCGATCTGGCATGTACCCAGCCCCATGCGCTGTGCCGCCAGCATCAGGTTGTAGGCGGCGTAGACAGCGTCATCGCGGCCAAAGTAGTCGTCGTCAGGGACGTGGGCGATGAGTACGACCGGTGCCCGGAAAAAGATGGGGTCCTCTCCCTGGGCGTGTCGCTGCGCCAGGCGCTCAAAGCCGGCCGCGCTCTCCAGTCCCCGGCTCACCTTCTCAGCTCCCAGCGCCAGCCGCAGAAAGGGACGCAGCAACGGGTTGCGCAACAGCCGGGCCGTCTGGGCCAACACCGCCACAGCCTGTGCGCTCAGCGCGGCGATGTGGGCCGGGTCGTCAAAAGCCAGCCAGTCCACTGGCTGCTCGTTGCTGGCGCTGGGTCCCCACCGGGCGAGGTTCACCAGCTCCCGCACCACCTGGCGCGGCACAGGCTGGTCGCGGAAGACGCGCAGCGAGCGACGCTCGCGGAACCCGGCCACCAGCCCGTCGAGGGAGGGCAGCATGGCGGGGTCAAGTGGCGGGCACTCGTCTATCGGGTAGGCGCTGTGGTTGATGGCGTCGGCTGGGCAGGCGGCGACGCAATGCCCGCACAGCCAGCACGCCTCGGGCGCAACCGCCTCGACCCGTCCATCCGTGCGCTCGAACACGCGGCCGGTACACAGTGCCACGCACGCGCCGCAGCGGGTACACATTTCCTGGTTGACCACGATGCCAGGTATTAGGGTATCACACATCTTCTCTTTCCTCAACCATCATTGTAGTTCTTTATCGTAGTTGGGCAAACTGTGCTCGAAACTCGGCCTCCAGCCGCCCCTTATCGGCCTGGGGCAGGAGACTGGCGCGCAGCCCGTTCAGGCTGATCTGTTCCAGATCGTCGGCGTCAAAGCCGAAATGATCCACCAGCAGCTCATACTCGCGGTTCAGGTCGGTGCCGAACATAGGTGGGTCGTCCGAGTTGATGGTGACCAGTAGCCCCGCGTCCCACAACTGGCGTAGGGGGTGTGCATCGTAGTCGGGGTAGATGCCCAGGCGGACGTTGCTGGTGGGGCACAGCTCCAGCGGTACCTGGTGCTCGCGCAGGTGCTCCACCAGTGCGGGGTCCTCCACGCAGCGCACGCCATGTCCCAGCCGGTCGGCGTGCAGCAGGCGCAGCGCTGCCCAGATGCTCTGGGGGCCCGCGTTTTCGCCAGCGTGAGGAACGCGGGGCAGGCCGGCCTGTCGCGCCAGCGCGAAGGTTCGCTCAAACAGTTCCGCGGGGAACTCGGCCTCGCTGCCACCCAACCCAAGCGCCACGACGCCCTGGTCTCTAGCCGCCAGTGCGATCTCGACCACCTGGTCCTGCGTCTCGGGGTTGTCCCGGCTGATGTCAAAGACCCAGCGCCAATCCACGCCGAACTCGGCACGAGCCTGGGTTCGCCCTTCATTCAGCCCTTCCAGAATATCCTGCCAGGGCAGGCCGGTGAGTCTCATGTTGGTGCTGATGGTAAAGGTCACCTCGGCGTAGCGGACGTGCTGGCGCGCGCAGTCGGACCCAAACTCGTAGGCGATCAGACGGTAGTCATTGGGCGTGTGCAGGCATCCGGTGATGGTGACGTAGACGTTCACAAAGTGGGCAAAGTCGCGGAAGCGATAGAAGTCCCGCAACCCCTCCACATCCTGGGCCGGCAGCCTGGCGCCGTTGCGCTGGGCCAATTGGAGCAGCGTGGCCGGGCGGATGGAGCCCTCTAGGTGGACGTGTAGCTCGACCTTAGGCAAACGGCGGGCGAATTCGTACAGGTTCATTGATGATCTCCATTTGGATACGGGCGGGCCATTCCTGATAGAGGGTGTCGGTGGTGTGGATGGTGCCGACGATCGGTAATGCAGATCACCGGAAAGGCGTCAAGGACTTTGCGCGACGCCGTCTGACCACGGAAGCAGAGGATGGCGACGTCAAAGTGAAAGTCGTCTGGGTTGACCCCGCGAAGCTGTAGCACCTGCTCCAGCGTCAGCACAGGGCTGTCTTGCAGTTCGTCGGTTCTCATCGGTCGTGCACCTCCTTTGACTGGAGAGCGGACGCTGATGGAGGGTGCGGAATTTTGTCCCCAGTCGTCTCTTGTTGGCCCCGGTTTTGGGATGACTGGCAACGGAAAGGGCTTGACAAACGAACGGATGTTTGCTATAATATGGCTAAATTAGCTAAATTAACTATTTATTCAGGAAGTGTAGAATGTCTATCAAGAGTATCAGTTCCACGGAGGCCCAAAACAACTTTGGGCGTGTTCTGGACGATGTGACCCTCAACCATGCCCGGTATATCATTAAGCGGCGGGGCATTCCCCACGCTATTGTACTCAGTTTCGACGATTTTGCACATATGCTGCGCGAGGACAGCGAACGTAGACGGATGGGTTCCGTTCTGAAAGAACTGCGCCCCCAGTACAATCTCGGTGAAGTGATCGAGCCGGAGGCAGACCTGGAATGAATTCTCGCAGCATCCTATCAAGCTACAGGCAGTTGCCGCTGGCAGGGATAGAACTGGACAACGGAATTTCTACGTTCGCGGATCCGGCGTTTTCGAGCAACAAGTCCTTGCCTATTCATAGATGGGTGCCCTGGATCGCAGGTTTTTCCAGTGGTTTTGTCGTCAGTGCCATCGCCAGGTACCTGGAAGGTCCAGGGACCGTCCTGGATCCCTTTGCGGGTGTAGGAACGACCCTGGTAGAGGCAGTACTGCATAGGCATAACGCGGTTGGATTCGAGATTAACCCGTATGCCGCCCTGGCCAGCGAATTGAAAGCCAATGCCTACCAGGTGGACGCAGATGCCTTGCGCGAAGAGATTGTCAGATTCCGGGAGTTTTACCAAACTGCCCTCTCAACGAATTATGCGCCACACAGTTCATATCCCGAAGGGTTCAGAACTCGCTCGGCGTTCTATAGCCCCCGAGTCCTCCACAAAGTCTTGATCGTTTGGGATTTCATTGAAACGGTTCAAGACACCCGCATCCGAGATTTGTTCAGATTGGCTTTTACGTCAACGATGGTGCGTTACTCGAATTACTCTTATGAGCCTAGTCTAGGCCGCCGGGCGAGCGCGGGCAAGGAGGAGGTCAAGGACTTCCCGGTTGGTGAGACAATCCGGGCAAAACTTGCAGAGATGGCGGAGGACATAGCGTGGTTCAAGGACAGGCTTCCAACCGACTCTCATCCCGACACCAGAGTTATCTGTGCTTCTTTTTTTCAGTGTAGAGAGCACCTCGCTCCTGGCTCGGTTGACTTGATCATCACCTCCCCGCCGTACCTGAACAATTACCACTATATCAGAAACACGCGCCCTCAACTCTACTGGTTGGGATATGCGCGGCATCCGAGGGACTTGAAACACCTGGAACGGTCCAACTTTGGTAAGTACTGGCAGACCGTCCGTGCAAGCGCAACTGTGCAACTGGGATTCTCCTTGCCGAACACAGACCTCGTGAAGCGTCTGGATATACTCAGAAAAGCTAACCCCGGAAAGGGTGTGTATGGTGGCGCAGGGTGGGCGAACTATGCCGCATCATACTTCAACGACTGTCATAGATTTGCGCTGGGAATCAAGCATACGTTGAAACCAGGTGGCACCGCCTTGGTCGTGATCGGAAACAGTATCCTACAAGGCATCCTTGTACCGACGGACCAATACTTCGGCAAGATCGCTGAGTCCGTTGGCCTCGAGCTGGTGAGCATAGAAATCCCACGAGTTGCCAGGGTTGGCAACAGCATTATCCGCTCGGATGTCCGCGTCGCAAAGGCCGGAGGCAAGCAACGCCTCTACGAGGCTGTTGTAGAGGTAAGGAAACGTTAGTCGAGAGAAGCACGAATCTTTTCAACCACCTCCTCCAAACTAGGTGGTTTTCCTCTCAATCTATCTGCCCACGACCTGCCAGGGTGCAGAACATCCCACTCCGACTGGGCTTGGTTGTATCGTCCCCTCCCGGGGTCATGATTGCCGAAGCCGTCTACGACGGAGTTCCAAAGAGGCCGATGTTTCCTGATCAGTGTCGCTTCAATGGGCACAATGAGGTCAGTTCCCACCTCCTGGAGGATTACGAATCGGCAGCGAAAGTCACCGATTTCCAGGTTCTTGGCCTGTTGGATGCTCCTTGTGTGCTCTCGCAATCTACCGTACAGTGATTTCCTCTCTGTAGAGGTCGTCCGTGCTGCTCGCCACCCAGGTGGCACGGCTTTGCCTACGTAGATGGGCAGGACGCGGGCGTTTTGGTTGAGCCGCGCGATCCTTGCGTAAAGTTCGTATTCGCCAAGATAATACAGTGCGTAGACCCCGCACCCTGTAAACCGGCTAGGTGGAGGCAGTTGATGCACGGGGGTATCCTCGAAGAACTTGATAGCCTCCTCCACCACACTGCGGAACTTGGGCGACCGAAAAGTATGCAATTCAGCGTTCACGGAATTCATAGTTACTGGTGTTCTCCTATGTGATCTCCAGTCGCGCAGATGCGTTTGTGAGCGGACACTCTCTTTGTCAGAGCGAATCTGGCTCTACACAGTTCGTGCTAAATGGTATGGCTCTCGCGAGCAATGATCTCGTCCTGGATCTCCTTGCCCAGCATCACAAAATAGGCGTTGTAGCCGGTGACGCGCACCAGCAGGTTGCCGTACCCGTCGGGGTCTTTCTGCGCCGCCCGCAGCGTCTCCGGGCTGATGACGTTTATCTGCAGGCAGGTGCCGCCGACTTGGCCGTAGGCCCGCAGCAGCGCCGCCAGTTTGCGCCGGTTCTCGGGGCTCTGCAGCATCGTAGGGGAGAAACTCATCGTGTGCGAAGCGCCGTTGGGAGCGGTCTCCAGCCCCAGGTGACCCACGCTCTTGACCACGGCGGTGGGCCCCAGCCGGTCGGCGCCGTTGACCGGGCAGACGCCGTTGCTCAGGAATTGGCCGCGTTTCCGCCCGTCGGGCGTGGCTCCGGTGGAGGGGGCGTAGGCGACCCAGTAGTTCCAGGAGAGGTATCCACCCCGGTACCGTTTGCCCGTCTCGGGCGTGACGTGCCTGAACGTGTCTGTAGTCCAGAACTGGCTGATCTGGCAGGCAAGTTCGTCGGTGTCAGCCTCGTCGTTGCCATACTTGGGGGCCTTGTTCAGCAACATCTGGCGCAGCGGCTCGTACCCCTCGAAGTTGGCGTCCAGCGCCCGGGTTAGCTTCTCTATCGTCACGGCCTGCTCGTCGTAGACCAGTTTCTTGACCGCCGCCAGGCTGTCGGCTGCCGTCGCCAGCGCCACCCCCTCGACGGTGATGAAGTTGTACCGCGCCCCGCCAGCGGTGACGTCCTTGCCGCTCTCCAGGCAGCCGTCCACCAGCGCGCTGATGTAAGGGGTTGGCTCGAACCGCGCCCTGCCTGTGTCGGCGATGTTGTTGGCGGCGATCAGAAGTTCCAACGTGGCCCGGAGTTGTGCCTTGAAGGTCTCGAAGAACTGGTCGAAGGTGGCGAAGGTACGCGGGTCGCCGGTGCGGGGGCCGACCTGCTCCCCGGTCGCTGCGTCCTTGCCATCGTGCAGGGTCAACTCCACCGCCTTGGCGATGTTCAGATTGACGTCCACTGTGCCGGAGCGGTCACAGCCCTGCAAGGTGTTCTCCAGGCAGCCAACGGGGGCGTAGTCCCACAGCTCCTCCTCCGGCAGTCCCTCCCAGCGCAGCCCCTCGATGGCGTTCTCGTCGAAGTTGAGCAGGAAGGGGCTTCCCTGGGTGTCCGCGATCATGCCCACCACCCGGTCGAGGAGCCGGTCGGGGGTCTTGGCGTGCAGGCGGACGTTGGGCTTGGGCTCCAGCAGGTTTATCTCCTGGATGACGTCCAGCATCAGGTAGGTCAGTTCGTTGCTGGCGTCCTCCCAATTCTTGTCTATCCCGCCCAGGGTGATGAGTTGGCCGAAGGAGGAGTTGATGCCCTGGTTGGTACCCACCCAGCCCTGGAAGTCGTAGGCGTAGTTGTGCTTGATCCACAGACACTGGAGCCACTCCTTGGCCTGCCGGGGGGACAGGCGACCGGCCTCGACGTCGGCTTTGTAGTAGGGATAGAGATATTGGTCAACACGGCCAGGGGAGACGCCCGGGCCGGGGTAACTTTCGGCGGCCAGCAGTAGCATGTGGGTGAACCAGAGAGATTGCAGGGCCTCGGGGAAGGTCTCTGCTGGTTCCCAGGGGACCTTGCGGCAGGCACGGGCGATTTTCTCCAGTTCGGCCTGGCGTTCTGGGTCGCTCTCCTGTGACGTTAGCCGCTCCGCTTCGGCGGCGTACCGGTCGGCCAGCGCCCGCACCCCGTCGGCGCATAAGGAGATGGCGCGGGCCAGGCTTCGCTGTGAACCTTCAGCCGAATGGTCTCGCTGCTGGGGCGTAGAGACGGGATCGCTGGCAACACCGTCCGCCTCGGCCTGGATGGCTCGAAAGCCTAGCCGCAGCACCCGGGGGTAGTTGGGAATGAGATGGCCGGGGATGGCCCCGCAGTTGCCCACGCCCAGCTCGTTCAGCCGCCGTGCCTTCTTCATGAAACGCTTCTCCATCCGCGTGAACTGCCGGGCCTCGGAGCGGGTGAGGGTGCGGGAGAGGGCGGTGGAGAAGTGAGAGCCGACGACGAGTTCCCCTTCCAGGATCTGAACCGGCAGGTACTCTTCCAGGACACGCTTAAAGAAGATGGCCCGCCGTACCACCAGCGGTTCGTTCCAGAAGCCGGGCGGCAGTTCCACCTTCGTCGCGTCGGCCAGCAGATAGGCCTTCGTCCCCTCGAAGAACATCATCATCTCCGGGACGGTGGTCCAGTTCCAGGGAGCGTAGACCTGGTCCCATGGGGTACCGCTGGTGAAGGCGCGCACCTCGTTGGTGTAGTCCCGGTCATAGAAGTCCCAGTACTGGTCGCGCAGCCGTCGGACGCGGGGGCTGAGGGTGCCAGCGGGGGACCAGAGAGCGGTAGATGTGGCTACTTCGCACACATGGGTGGACATCTGGACTCCTCCTTCCTTTTCCACACGTTTATGCAGAAGTCAAGAGAATATTGTAGCACATTCTGGGGTTTGGACAAAGCCGGTGCTCTCTGCTATAATCTGCTCGTTGAGGTCATTCTGTCATGAGCTTTACGTAGATGTCTTCAAGCGCGGACTCGCGCACAGACAGATTCACCAGCGCCCAGTCGTTTTCGGAAATGTCTTCCAACACTGATGCAATTTTACTGATATCAGCAGTCCTGAAGATGTAGTTTCCCTCTTCCTGTTCATAGTTCAGCTTATCATCGGAATAGAAGACCGCTTCGTACTCGCTTCTGCCAAGACTCTCGCGTATAGCTTTCACGCTGTCGCAGATGACCAGCCTGCCGTTTCTGAGAATAGCGACGCGGTCGCAAATGTGCTCGACGTGGAACAGGTTGTGAGCGCTCAGGAGGATTGTCTTTCCTTGCTTCTTCAGGCTCTTCAGGTAGTTGATGATGAAGAACGAAGTAAGAGGATCTAGCCCCGCGTTCGGCTCGTCCAGTATGAGGAGGCTTGGGTCATGCAGTAACGTACGGGCGATGGCTACCTTCCTCTTCATGCCTTTTGAGAGTTCTCCTGTGAGCCTGTCCCGCTCAGAAAGCCTGAGCGAGCCGAGGAGCAGGTCTATTCGCTCCTCGGTGTCCTGCTTTGGCATCTTATACAGTTCGGAGAAAAACGTGAGGTACTCGGCTGCCGTCATGTTCTCGTAAAGGGGGCTTTCTTCAGGCAGATAGCCGATAAATCGTTTTACGTATGTACTTTCTTTGGCCATGTCCCGGCCCATTACCTCGACCTGGCCAGACGTTGGGCTGACGAGACCGACGATCATCTTGAGCGTGGTGCTCTTGCCGGCACCATTGTGGCCGATGATCCCCATAATTTCGCCGTCCTCGACTGTCAAGTCCAGGTTTTTGACGGCTTCAACTTGACGATATAATTTGGTGACACCTTTCAGTCTGATCATCAGATCTCCATAAGGTAGACGAATCTGGTATTGACGATGGACAATATCCTGACGATCGCAAAACGAGAGGTTACCAGGTTGAGATCCCGTTTCAAGGGACGCTCAAGGCCGGTCGTAATGCTCATTCTCGCCGGATCGTTCGTGATTTCCTATCTGGCATTCCGGCAGGGGGCCGTTTTAAGCCAGGGTATGTACAGGGTGGGAGTCTCCCCTGACGGTCCCGATATTTGGGATGGCCGGTTTAGCACAATTATACTCCCTCGTTCCACCGGGCGCTTAATGCTTGATGAAAAGGCGCTAGACGTCTACATTGATGGCGACCAGGTCGTCCATAGGGATGACGACAGATCCCTGTATGCAGCCGGAGCGTTGAAACTATACCTTGAAAAGCAGGAGTTGGCAAGAATCAAGGATGGGTATGAAATTGACCGGGCGTTTCCACTGCGAATCGAGGTCAACCACCTCCCTGCCCCTACAGGGCAAGGAGTCTCGCTTTCAGAACTGGTAGACGCATTGACGAGCGCTGCGGAGCCAGTAGGGGCTGATTCAGGTGTAGATCAACCCTTGTCCGATGCTCCACATACCGACTTTGCTGTCATGGAACAGATCAAGGAAATGGAAAGCGGCGGCGGACGGCCTGGAATCGAAATGGAGTTCACATCGGATAAGGAGATCATCGTTCCGTCACTGATGAGTCCGCCCATACCTTTCGCGCAGGTCGTCATCGCGTTCCTTTACGTCCTCCCGGTCTCCTTTGTCAGCGTCTTCTTCACCAGCAGCTTTATGGATGAAAAGATAGATCGAAGGATCACGGTCCTGATGTCTGCCCCGGTGACTCCGTTCGAGATCATCGCCGGTAAGATGCTCCCCTACGTGAGTTTCTCGTTGGTGTCCGTGGTCATTATGACTTTGGTGTTGAGGGGCAACTTGCTGCTGGCGATGGCGATATTCATACCCGTGATACTGTTCATCTTTTCCATATACCTGATGGTGCCCCTTGTATATCGCACGTTCAGGGATACGACGTTTATTTCGATGCTCGCGACCACGGTGATTACGTCCTATCTCGTCTTCCCTGCGATGTTTTCAGGTGTCAACGACCTGAGCTACATGTCGCCGCTCACGCTGGCCGTCAAAATGTATAGAGAGGAGCCATTTGGGTTAAAAGAGTATGTATTTTCGACGGCGTCAATGTACCTCGTTTTTGCCCTGTCCATGTATGTTGGCACGCGTATCTTGAATGAGGAATATCTCCTGAGATTCCGGCCGCTGTATAGGAAGGTTGCCGAGGCCATTTATCTCGTCATAGACCGCAGCCGTCCCTACCTGTCCATCACGCTGTTGGGCCTGTTTCTCATCCCCATTGTGTACATGATCCAGTTGGTGACTCTGGCGGTATCGCTCAACCTGCCAATGCGTTACGCGGTAGGGGTATTGCTGATCATAGCAGTAGTCGTCGAGGAAGTCGCTAAGTCGGCGGGTATCGCGGTGCTTCTTGAGAATAGAGCCGTCAGTAGAACAAAAGACGTCGTCGTGCTGTCGTTTCTTTCTGCGGCCGGGTTCCTGGTCGGAGAAAAACTGCTGTTGGCTGTTTCGGTAAGCGTGGTATCTGAATCTGTGTTATCGGCAGCTCTCTTCAGCTCTGGCTTGCTTCTGATACCACTCGTCGCTCACTTTGTCTCCACTGCGACGGTCTGCCTGCTCACGAGCCGCTTTGGCGTCAGAGTTTATCCTTACGCCGTGCTCGCCGGGTCAATCGTGCATGCGCTGTATAACCTGTATGTGCTTGGAGCGATCCCATGAGCGTGTTTGCTGCTATAGTCAAGAAGGAGCTGAGGTCGGTCACCAAGGAAAAAACGATCATGATTGCCATCATGATCCAGTTATTCATCGCCTCCTTCTCGTCGGCAATACTCATTGGGATGCTGTCATTCTACGACCCAGACTCCATAGGTCTGAATGCCAGGATCAGCCTCGGGGTGGGAATCATTGGCGATGCCGACAGTCCGCTGATAGGGTTTCTGAGGGACCGCAATGCAAGGGTGGTGGTCTTCTCCTCACCCGAGGAGGCCGAGAGTGCATTTAAGGCCGGGGCGATAGATACTGTCATTTTCGTACCAGAGGCCATGCCAGGGGACAGCAGAGGTGTCGTTGATACGAAGCTCTTCTTGCCTGCCTCTGAGACACAGGCGACGTTGATATTGATGGTATTGAAGGGGCCGATGAAGCGATATGAGAATTATCTGCGAGAAAGGAATGGCGTTCACGTCAGGTATACGGACATCGAGGGGAGGCCTTCCACGACGTATGAGTTCCGGTACTCGGTGATCATTCCCATATTGATGTTCTTCCCTGCTTTCGTAGCTGGCAGTATGGTGGTAGACTCGATATCCGAGGAGTTGGAGAACCACACGTTGGACACGCTCTGGGCTGCACCAGTATCGCTGAACGTGATATTCGGGGCGAAGATTGCCGCGGCGCTTGTTCTCGCTGTGGTGCAGTGTGCTTTGTGGTCTATGCTGCTGCGCTTGAATCGCGTACCTATACAGAACCTGGGCCTGGTACTACTGCTCGCTGCACTGCTCGCCGCCATAATCGCCGTAGGGTCGGCACTTGTGGCAGTGTACTTCAAGGATAGGGAGCGGTCGCAGTTCACGTATTCTCTTTTCCTCTTGCTCTCGGCCGGCATGAGCTATTTTTTCGACGCCTCGCCAATAACATTGATGACCCGGCTCGCTACGGGCGATCATTATACCGGCGTTGCAAATGTCGCGATATATGGCATCCTGTTACTGGCGCTCCTGGCAGCATTTTTCTCCACGGCGGAGAAGCTGGTTGCTGTGCCGAGTTGATGTCTTCACTTCCGCATCGCCCGGTCAATCGCCTCGCTCACCGCCGGGTAATCGGCCGGCAGTTCCAGCGGCGGGTTGGCGTGGCGAGCGACGATGTCCGCCAATGTTTGGTCGTGATAGCCGGCCTTGAAGTTGGTGAACTTGAGGCCATGGGCGGTCGAAATCACCACGACACGGTCGGATGATTTGATCTCGCCGCGTTCCACCAACTTAAAAAGAACCGCCAGCGCGACGCCGGTGTGTGGGCAACAGTACATCCCCGTCCGGTCGGCGCGGGCGGTTGCGTTGGCCAGTTCGTCTTCACTGGCCTGCTCGACGACCCCGTCGAAGGCCCGCAGCGTTTTCACCGCCCGCTCGTAACTGACCGGGTCGCCGATCTGGATGGCACTGGCCAACGTCTTTTGCGCGACCACCGGCCGGTACTCCTGGAACCCGGTCAGGTAGCTCAGGTAGAGCGGGTTGGCGTTTGCGGCCTGGGCACAGGCGATGCGCGGCAGTCTGTCTATAATCCCCAGTTTCTTCATCATCAGCAAACCCTTGCCCAGCGCACTGACGTTGCCCAGGTTTCCCGCGGGTATGACGATCCAGTCTGGCACTTCCCAATCGAACTGCTGGACGATCTCGATCCCAACCGTCTTTTGCCCCTCGATGCGCAGTGAGTTCATCGAGTTCGCCAGGTATATGGTCGGGTCGCTGGTCAACTCCTGCACAATCTGCATACAGCCGTCAAAATCGGTGTCGAGCGCCAGCACCAGCGCACCGTTGGCGATGGGTTGCACCAATTGCGCGGTGGAGACTTTGCCCTGGGGCAGTAAAATGACGGCGGGGATGCCGGCCGCGGCCGCGTAGGCCGCCAGTGCCGCCGACGTGTCGCCGGTAGAGGCACAGGCCACCGCTCGGATTGGCTTCCCACTGGCGATCATCTGCCGCACGACCGAGACCAGCACCGTCATCCCCAGGTCTTTGAAAGACCCAGTGTGGCTGTTGCCGCACAACTTGACCCACAAATCGGGTACGCCAATCTCCTGTCCCAAGCGCTCCGCCCGGAAGCAGTTGGTGTGCCCCTCGTACATAGAGACGATGTTCTCGTTGTCTACCAGGGGGCAGACCCACTCCTTCTTGCCCCACACGCCACTGCCGTAGGGCCACTCGTTCGTCCGTGTCCGTTGATCGAACAGCGCCTTCCACTCTGAAGCACTACGATCTTTCAGTGCTTCCAAATCATGTTCCACGTCCAGTAAGCCCCCGCACTCCTCACAGCGGTAGATGACATCATAGATGGAGTAGCGGCAGTCGCAGCCGCGGATACACTCGAACCAGCTATGGTACATCATAGGAGAAACAAGTACCTCCGAATCATTCCACCCCGCCTGCTCGCCAGACACTCTGCACCACGTCCCGCATTGTGACTAGCAAGCATAGCCACTCTTCTGCTGTGAATTGAGCGACCGCCTGCATCACTCGCTGGTGAATCCTGCGACGGTTTGGCCGCCGAAGACGCACAATCAGTATGCCATAATGCGGCTTATCACGGCACCGCGCAAACCCCTTGTCAGTTGTGATCAGCAGCCGTCCCTCCCGCTGGACCATCTCCCAGAGAGCATCGTCTGCCATGCCTTCATGCGCCGTGCCGCGAATATCCAGCACATCATGCCCCACCTTACGCAGCGCCTGGACGGTCATCGAGGGTATATTCTCGTCTACAAAGATTCTCATACTGCAACTGCCAGTGCCTGGATGGGAGTAACCTGCTCCTCAGCAAGTGCAGCAGTGTAGTCGAGGCAGGCGAGGATGTCCTCACGTTCAAGCGAGGGGTACTCTGCAAGTAGCTCCTCAATTGTGTCCCCATTAGCCAGCATGCGAACAATCTGATGGACGGGAATGCGAGTACCCTTGATGTAAGCCTGTCCATGGCAAACTTCCGGGTTAATAGAAATGCGTTCGTACACAGCAACACCTCCTGCAGCGTGGGGTTCCTTCTGACCACCTGGTGGTAAGGTCCCGGCTTCACCTGCTCAAATGCAGCTTTCTCGCGCTCGAAGCCGGTCCTCATTCCCACCCCGCGCTCCCATTCTACACGACGTGGCGCTGGAATGCAAGTCAGATTGTGGGGCAAGATGCTATCTTACCCTACTCTCCAACCGCGTGGGTTGCCACCCGGTGGATGGCCTGATAGCCCTGGGCGGCCAGATCGTCCGTCGGGACAGAGGCTTCGTCGGGCTTGTCCGAAAGGCCGAAGAGCAGTGCGCCCCGCTCCCGCCAGGCTAGCGCCGCCTCTCGCACCTCCTGCGTGATGACGATCTCCTTCCCTAGCAACTGCGCTACCGGTGCATCGTTGCCCAGCCATCCCATCCGCTCGATAGTGGCCTGGTACTCGTTGTGACGAAAAGCCTTGAAGGGAGTGGGGTCGCCCTGCCGCACGAGGGCGTAGACCCGGCGGTGGATGGGGAGCAGGCCGGCGGGCAGTTCTGCGGCGCGGTCGTCCACCCCGGCGATAAACTGCTCGAAGGTCACCAGTCGCCCGGCGCGCACATCAGCCACCAGCGGCTCCAGCCCGTACAGCCCGCTGCCCAGGATCAGGCAGACGTAGGCCAGGTAGTCCTGGTTGTCGGCGGTGAAGGGATGGAACTCGGTTTGGTTGAGGCAGTCGTACGCGGCCTGAAAACTCTCTAGATCGAAAACATCCCCCAGCAGGTCACCGACGGTGCAGCGCACCGCCTCGACCCGCGCCCGGTTGATGACGTGGTCGTTGCGCCCCCGCGCCCCCAGTGCCGTCTTGTCCAGGTCCACTATCACCGCCGTACGCTCGTCCAGCGGGAACCCCCGCTCATAGCAGAAGCGGTCGAAGTCGGCCAGTGCCGCCCAGCGGTTGGCCAGGTAGAGCGTGCCCCCGTCTTGCTCGACAATTTCCACGTGCGCGAGCTCGTCCCGTTCGGCTCCGATGAACGCCAACCCGGGCCAGCCCCCGGCACGGCACAAGTTGGCGAAAGCGGCGCCGTCGTTCATTCGCGTGTCACCCATGTAGACCAATCGCTCGATGGAGACGCCAGGCGTGTCCATCGCCCGCGCCTGTTGCAGCAGGTGGACGATGACGCGGGCGTACTCCGGCTCGCTCTTGCGCGGGGTGGTGCTGGCTAGCAACCCCACCTGCTCGCGAACCTCCGCCAGCGGTGGCAGCCGTGGATCGGCCGGCACCAGGTTACGGTAGACGATGAAGTCGCCTAAAAATTCGTGAACGGATGTACGGCCGTAGTTTTTCATTCGACATAGCCCCCTTTGCTACAGTCGTCGTCCGATGAACAATCCCCTGCCCGTCAATAGAAGTCTATCTTCCCAAGAATGTGCTGCTTGTACCACTCAACTGTTTTCTCCAGACCTTCTTTCAGCGTGGTGGTTGGATTGTAGCCCAGTAGTCTGCGCGCTTTTTCGATATTGGCATGTGTTTTTAGCTGGTCTCCTGCTCTTCTGGGTGCTGTTGTTACCCTGGCGGGTTTGCCGATGATCTCCTCCACAGTCCTTATCCCCTCTTCTGTGGTGAGAGTGATGTCTGTTCCGATGTTGAAGATCTCGCCGGTGCACCTGTCAAAGTTGTCCAGGGCTGCTACCAGTCCATCTATGGCGTCCGCGATGTAAGTGTAGCTTCGCAAGTGGTATTCGCTGCCTTCGCACAGCGGGAACTCTCTGTCCTCAAGGGTGCAGCGGATCAGCTTAGCGTACAGTTTCTCTGGTCGCTCGCGCGGCCCATACACGGAAAACAACCGCAACGAACAGGCCTGCAACCCTTGATCTCGCGTGTGCGCCAGCACGAGCTGTTCTGCGGCCAGTTTGGTGACGCCGTAATATGACGTGGGTTTGGGTTCCGTTGTCTCATCCCCGCTGGCGTCGGCTCCATAGACGGATGACGTGGAGATATTGATGAACCCTCGAAACGAAGGG
>Ga0190284_1000720_pt1 | contig 17094 bp, 11 predicted proteins | sample 48691812_MG_FD_161668 | JGI IMG/M metagenome (GOLD analysis project Ga0190284, IMG submission 161668) | Hydrothermal vent microbial mat bacterial communities from Southern Trench, Guaymas Basin, Mexico - 4869-18-1-2_MG | ecosystem: Environmental > Aquatic > Marine > Hydrothermal vents >...
ACGCCCTGGATCGGCGCGTCAGTCTCACCGACCCGCTCGGCACTTTCACCGAGCACACCCGCGATGCCGCCGGCAACATTACGAAGGTCACCATCACCGGCCGCTACAAGATGGGCTCTACCGAGACGACGGGGCTCAAGGAAGCCGAGTATCTCTACGACGGACGCGACCGGCTGTACGAGGCCAGCGAGCAGTATTTTGCGCTCGACGCCGGTGGCAACCAAATCCCGATCAATAGCGGCGCCCATCCCGGCTACGGCCAGAGCCGGCTCGGCATGGACCGTGCTGATCGCATCACGGTGATCGAGGACGACAACGGCCACCGCACCAACGTAGTCTACGACAGCGCCCCTCTCTGCCAACAGCAGACAGCTCGAAAACATAGGAGATTGGTGGGAAGAGATGCTTTGTTCTTGCACTTGACGGGGCCGATCGAAAACTCTACTCTCCTCCATGGGCTCATTACCGGAGCTTCTCGAATGAGTCGAGAAGCACCGTCTTCTTCCGAACGATGTTCTGGAAAGACCGGTGAAGCTTTGAGCCCACGTTCTCACACCGCACGCATCGCCCCACCGAATCTGCGTCGCTGTCGCCGGCGATTCGATCGAGATCGACTGGAATGCAACTCCGTGGCCTGCCAGGCCGGGGACGATGTTTTCGAGCTCGAGCTGTTGCATCGCAGCGGCAGCCGTCTTTCCATGACAACCGAGAGATACGGTGTGTCCGATGTGACCGGGCGGGATCGGGCGGGATCGGCATGGCCCTTGCCATGATCTTCGATTTTTTGAGTCACTCGAGTTGAACGCGGATTGGAGTATGCCATGGCTGATTTGATCAATGTTTCGAGGAGAGCCTCCGATATACCTTCTTCTGCGATCCATAAAATGACAGCGCTCTCCAAGGCTATCGACGATGTTGCCTTCCTCTCGTGGGCAAAACCGAACGCAAACGCACCGCCCCACATTCACGAAGCTGTCATGGCCGCCATCGCGGAAGGCAAAGCCGACGGTTACTCGGAGACCAGGGGGCTGCTCCCATTGCGTGAGGAAATCGTCATAAAGCTCAAGCGGGACAACGACATCACAGCCAATCCTGACCAGATCATCGTGACCGTCGGAGCAATAGAGGGACTTTCGTCGGCGTTGATGGCGGTCGTCGATCCCGGTGACGAGGTGATTCTTCCTTCACCAACCTATTCGACACATATCAACCAGGTCCTCATGGCTTCCGGTCGACCTGTTTTCGTACCCTCCATGGAGGAGGGGGGATTCCGCCTGGACACGGCGGGCATCAGAAGAGCCATCACGCCAAAAACAAAGGCGCTTCTCTACTGTTCACCGGTCAACCCGACCGGAACGGTTTTCAGCGAAGAAGAGCTCCGCGAGCTCGCCGAGATTTCACTCGATACAGGGATCACCGTCATCACCGACGAGGCCTACGAGTATTTCACTTATGACGAGCATCACCACTTTTCAATCGCATCGGTTCCGGAGATGAGGGATAACGTCATAAGCTGTTTCACCTTCACAAAGAACTACGCCATGACCGGCTGGCGGATCGGCTATCTGCATGCCTCGGAAAAATGGCTCCCCCACATAGGCAAGGCCCACATTACCTTTGCGATCTGCGCGCCCGTGGCATCACAGTATGCCGCGCTTGCTGCATTGAAGGGGCCGCAGAACTGCATCGAAGAATTCCGGAAAAAATACCTGACCGCAAGGGATCTCATGTGTGAGCGTCTGGACAACATGAAGTCAGTCTTCGACTATCAAAAACCTCACGGATCATACCTCATGTTTCCGAAAATCCTCGTCAAAGAGGGTCGCGACTCGATGGCGTTCTGCGAAATGTTGCTGAAGGAAGCAAGAGTCTCGACGACTCCTGGAAGTGACTTTGGCCCAACCGGCGAAGGTCACCTCAGAATGTCGTTTTGTGTTCCCGAGCGAACGATAAATCTGGCTTTCGACAGGATGGAAGCCTTCTTCAGTTGACCAGCGATCGGGACGGCAGCTCGTGCAATGAGAACGTGCAGCAAAAGATGAAAGATGTGAGATTTGGCAGTCTGTTCCCATTTAAATGAAAGGAGACCGAAATGCCCGGAGGAAAAGGAAGAGGTTCTGGAGGTCAAAGCCGTGGTGGCGGTGGCGGTGGCATGGGTGGTGGACAGGGTCGTGGCGGTGGTATGGGGGGTGGACAGGGCGGCGGCCGCGGAATGGGACCCGGCGGCGGTGCCTTCGGAGCGGGCGGCAACTGCGTGTGTCCCAATTGCGGCAAAACCCTACCCCATAAGCGAGGTGTCCCCTGTCTGGAGATGAAATGCCCCGACTGTGGTGAAGCGATGACACGTCAGTCATAGCGCGGGCTTCGCCCGCAGCGCATAGTCTTCCATTCCAATAAACATACACCTCCCTGCACCAAAAAAGGCTGGTGAGGGTGAGAACCATTCTCATCCTCGCGCAGCTCCCGCCTCGGTCGTGCCCGTACGATCCCGCCCTGGTCTCACCCCGATTATTCATGAACGGCGTAGCGCGAGGTGCAGATCTCGAGCTCGGTTGAGGCGTTCATCAGGGATCGAGCCATCGGATACTCCCGGAAAAATTGTGTTGAATTACTCTAATAAGAGCGTTAAATGTACTCTAAGTAGAGTGTATATGAAGAAAGGTCGAGAATCAACAGAGCCGCCCGCAGAACTGCCAGCTCTGTCTTGAAATGTCGTATCTCTTTATATGGAAATCATATAAGTTTCTCGACGACGATTGGTCATTCGATCTTCAACACCCTGCCGTTGGTAACGCTACTTCTCTTTCTGACCGGAATGGTTTTCCGCATCTCGCGCTGGCTGAAGGGTGCTCAATCAGAGATCAGGCCCTTCCTCGTCGCCAGTCCGAGACCAGGAATGCGGAAGGAAGTTGTCGAAGAGGTCCTAGCCCTTCGATTTTCCACTGAATTTGACCTGAACGAAACTCGTGCTTACTTTCGCGCGCTTCTCGCTTTCAGACCGGCAATCGTACCGTCCAATCCGCTCTTTGCGCTCCACTTCATTCTCGGGCAGGTGCTGATCGCCCTGATCCCCTTCAGCAAGGTCATGCACATGCCCGGCGTGTTTCTCAGCAAGTCGTTGATATTCCTGAAATGAGGTATGAGGTCTTCGATGCCTGTCAAAATGAATCACAAAGACGAGATACTCACGGCAACCAGAGAACTAAGCAACTGGCCGCGAACCCTTCGGATCTATCTGGAGATTTGCGCCCACTGCGGAAACTGCAAGGACGCGTGCCATGTGTACCGCGCGAGCCCGGACAAGCGGCGCAATCCCGCCTGGCGTGCCGGCAGGCTGAGTTCTTTTTACAAGTCTCAGACCTCGCCGCTCCACCGTCTCCTCGGCCGCAAACAGTTCACCGATCAAGAAATCGACCAGTGGGCGCGTGATTTCTACGAGTGCACGGCCTGCCGCCGCTGCGCCCAGTACTGCCCCTTTGGTATCGACAACTCTGTGATCACGCGCAGGGCCAGGTCGATCCTCCACACACTGGGAAAAACGCCGAAAAAGCTGCTCGAGACCCAGGACATTTCCGACCGATTCGGCAACGACGAGGGTGCGTCCAAGGAGGCGCTGCTCGATTCGTTGACCTTTCTCGAACAGGAGATTCTGGAGGAAAAGGGTGTGGCCGTGAGATTCCCTGTGGATCAGGAGGCCGACTATCTCTTTGTGCCGCCATCGTCGGACATCTTCTCCTCTCCGGAGACGTTGATGGGGTGTGCCATGTTCTTTCACGCGACGGGATTGAACTGGACGATGTGCAGCCAGGCCTTCGACGGCGCCAATTTCGGCCTTCATACCGGCGACGACGCGTTCACCAAACGCAAGAGCGGACTGCTGAATACCGCCTGCCGCACCCTCAAGGCCAAGACGCTCGTCATGGGCGAGTGCGGACACGCTTTGCGGGTCGCCAAGAAGGTTCTGCCCTCCTTTCTGGAAGCCACTTCCCTTCGAGATCGTGAGCATCTTCGAACTGGCGGCCCCGTTCATCCGCGATGGCGTCATCAAACTGGATCCTTCCACGAACACCATGCCTGTCACCTATCACGATCCCTGCAACTACACACGGACCTGCAGCATCGTTTCCGAACCGCGACAGGTCCTGAAGGCGTGCGTGCAGAACTACATCGAGATGGAACCGAGCGGCTACGACAACTGGTGCTGCGGCGGCGGAGGAGGCTTGGCAGTGCTCGACGGTAAGGAGGGTATGGCCGATCTGGACGGGACATTCCATGATTTTTGCATCAACGTGACAGGCAAGGTCAAGAGCGAACAGGTGAGGAAGACGGGCGCCCGGTATCTGGCATCCCCTTGCGCCAACTGCAAGCGCCAACTCACCCGGCTCATGGCGCACCACAATCCGGAGGTCCAGGTGGGGGGCGTTTTCGACCTCTTCGCCCGGGCCGTGATCCTCGACGGATAGCCCTTGTGTCGAAGAAGATGCCTCGTGAACTCGAGAATCCCTGTATGGAGTCACCGGACGGAGTTCGTAACATGCTGAAAACGAAAGCCGGACCTTCGCGGAAAACCGAGCACATGCTCCTGGAGACACAGCTCTCGCGGATGGCTCTCACCCTGCTGTCGGCTTTGGGCGCCAGTGTTCTTTCGGTGGCCTATCTCCCCGTCTCGGCCGTGCCGGCCTCCTCTGCCAGGGAGATCCCGCTCTGGACGGCGGTGGGAATCACCGCGGGCCTCGTGGGCTTCCTGTGGCTCCTGGCCCGGGCGATCTGTGCGCGCCTGCTCTCGCCTCTTCGCGATCTGGATGCTGAAATCGATCGGATCGTGTCCGGCGATCTGGAGGAACCGCCAGGCAACCGGAGCACGAGATGCAGCGGAAGCGGAAATGGATGTCCAATCAGGGATTGTGCGGCCCCTGAGGACGCCTCGAAACCCTGCTGGGCGATCGACACGGAATCGATCAGGAGCCGCGTGTTCGAGCCACGCTTTCCGCCGCAGCTCGATCGGTGCCGTTCGTGCGCGGTCTTCCTGGCCGGTAACAATGATCATCTGGCCCGGACCGCCCGCAACGTGGACCTGATCCGCCATGTGCTCCATTCGTCCTGGCAGTGGATCAGGCAGTCCCGGTCACTGCGGGTCAACCTGATCAGAAATTCCTTCGACGGGATCATCGCCTCCAATCCCGATGACGTCGTCACCATCTTCAACCACCAGGCACACAGCATACTGGGTTACGACGAGACGGAGGTGGTGGGGATCAGGAAATGGCAGGATCTGCTGCCGCCGCGTCTCTCCCGGGATCTCTACAGTCCCCTGGATCGGGATAGCACCGCCGGGCTCTTCGGCTTCTTCCGCAAAGAGTTTACGATCACAACCAAGCGCGGCAACAGCATCCCGGTCAGAGCGTCCGGAGTTCGCCTGAGAGAAGGTGAAACAGATCTGGGAAAAGTCTTCTTTCTCCAGGACATGCGCGAAATCGACCGCCTCCGCGCCGGTCTCATCCAGGCCGAGCGTCTGGCAGCAACAGGCCAGGCGGTTGCCAGCATCAGCCACTCGATCAGGAACATCCTCGGTGCGGTCAACGGCGGCCTGCATATCTTCAGACTCGGCAGAACTGAAAAAAGCGAAGCCGACATCGAATGCGGCTGGGAAATGGTAGAGCGGAACACAGCGATCATCTCGGAGCTCGTCAAAGATCTCCTGAACTTCGCAAAGGAGCGCAAGCTCGAGTTCGAAGAATGCGATCCCGTCGGATTCCTCGGTCACGTCGCCAGCGCGATGAAACCCAAAGCCAAGGAACGGAACGTCAAAATCATCGTGGACGCCGATCGGGCGGTTGAAACGATCTTGATCGATCCCTACGCGCTGAATCAGTGTCTGGGAAACCTCCTCTCGAACGCCATCGATGCGATCCCCCCTGCAGACCCTGGCGAGGTGCGTTTGAGCCTCTCGAAGAATCACGGCCAGATCATCTTCACCGTCACCGACAACGGCTCTGGAATGAGCCCGGCCATCAGGAAGAAAATCATGAAGGGGATGTTCAGCACGAAGGGATCGAAAGGCACGGGACTCGGGCTGGTCGTGGCTCAAAAGATCGTCAACGAACACAAGGGACAGTTGCACGTGGAATCCCGGGAGAATGAGGGATCCACGTTCACGGTTTGTTTACCATTAAATCCAAAGGCAACAGACGACTGTCAGCAACCACTTTTCGAACGGCTGAAAGGAGGGCTTTAAAATGAAGCTCGAAGGAAAACAGGTTTTGGTCGTGGATGACGATCCGGATATGGCAGCTTACTTGACCGCGATTTTGCGCGATCAGGGCGTTGAGTGTTCGACCGCGCGGGATGGAGTCGAGGGTATGGATATGGTTAGATCATCGCCGCCCGATCTGGTGTGCCTCGATCTCTCGATGCCGGAGAAAACGGGAATCCGGATGTTCAAGGAGCTGAGGCGCGATCAGACAGACCACGAGCGACATTCCCGTGGTCATCGTCACGGGACTGTCTCCCGATTTCGAAATCTTCTTCTCCCGGCGCAGGATCGTGACGGCACCGGAGGGCTTCGTGGTGAAGCCGGTCAACGCCCAGGAGTTCCTCTCGAAGGTGATGAAAGCCTTGACCGCCGCATAGCAGGCCAGCGGGCAAGCAGGCCGCAAACCATGAAAAAAGTCAGATCCCGGGGTTCTGACTTTTTTTTATCTGAAGTGCGGCTTCCTCGACGGATCCGCCGATCGACGAGTTGATTCCGGTCCTGATCGCGGAAACACGAGAGGGCTAGCAATGAGACACTCTCTCAGCGACCGTCACATCGACCCTCCCGGTTTCAAAACCGCAATCATTCAGCAGAAAGCATCTCCATGCTCTTATTACTTGACTGCGAGCACTGAATTTTTTATTGTTGAGAAAAGCAATTTTTTTGCACACGATTTAAAACAAGGATTTTTGATATCAACAAAACGAAGCTCATGCGACAAACCACCTTGGCATGCCGCCAACGGGGTAAACGTGAGAATTCGGCACTAGGAATCCGCAGCTACGCCATCACGCTGTTTTGCTTTCTTCGGGATCGACGTTAACTCATATTTATCAAATGGGAGTGTTTTGATGCGTACTTTAGCTGTTCTAATCTTTCTCGGTCTCCTCAGCTCGAGTGGAGATGCCATCACCGTCTACGTCCCTGACGATTATTCGACGATTCAAGGCGCCATCGACGCCGTATCCAACGGCGACAGCGTCGTGGTCAGGCCGGGAACGTACCATGAGAACATCAACTTCGCCGGCAAGAAGATCACGGTGAAGAGCGAATTGGGTCCGCAGGTCACCACGATTGATGGAAATCAATCGGGGAGTGTCGTCAGTTTCACCAACGGTGAAACGATCGATTCTGTGATCGATGGCTTTACGATTACAAACGGGAGCAGCTTCTCCTACGCCGGCGGGATACATTGCGATTCGTCTTCACCTCTGATTACCAACAATATCATTGTCAACAATTCCGGAGAGAACGGTGGGATTCGGGCCGAGCAGATGGGTCCCTATGATTCGATTACCGTTACCAACAACATCATTGCATCGAATACCGCCCGGGCATGGGATCTCGACTCGGGCGGCGGCGGTATCTACTGCCTCTACGGGATCGTCAATATCACCAATAATGTCATCGTAGGGAACACGACGACTACCGATCTATGCGAGTCATCCTCACCCCCCTACACCAGAATCGGTGGTGGTATCGCCTGCGTTAACGTCTACTCGACATCGATCATATCCGGTAACATCATCGAAGGCAACTTTGCGAGTTACGGCGGAGGATTGGCGACAAACTCTGGTTTCCATTATTCTCCCTCGATCACCAACAATATCATTCGTAACAATTCCGCTTCCCAAGGAGGAGGTGGCATTGCCTGTTTGGCGAACAGCGATCCTTTCATCATCAACAATACAGTCGCGACAAACAACGCTACCATCGCGGGCGGCGGATTCGCCCTCGCCGACAACTCCGAACCTGAAATAACGAATACGATCATCTGGGACAATGATGCCCCTTCCCACCCGGGGATCTTCGCTGAGTCCTCCACAGCGGCGGTCGTGACCTACTGCGATGTGCAGGGTGGCTGGTTAGGCACAGGCAACATCTCGGACGTACCGCTCTTCGTCGACCTGACCAATGGCGATTATCATCTCACGTGGGCGTCCCCTTGCAGAGACACGGGAGACTCCGCCGCTCCAGGGTTGCCGGCCGAAGATTTCGAAGGCAACCCTCGCGTTGCGTACGGTGCGGTGGATATGGGTGCTGATGAGTTCCATACACACCTGTACTACACAGGAGATGCAGTACCTGGAGGCAACATCGACATTCGGGTCATCGGAACACCCAACACGACCCCGGTCACCCTCGCCCTCGGCTCAGGTATCCAGGATCCGCCACAGTCGACACCTTACGGCGACCTGTACCTTGGGCTGCCGCTTCTATACTCGTTCGATATCGGCGCCATATCATCCTTCGGCGTATTGGACTATCCGGCCACGATTCCCTCGAGCTGGATTTCCGGCAATGAATATCCACTCCAGGCGCTGGTCGGGCCCTACGTAGCAGGTTCCGAGCTCACGAACCTACTGGTTCTGACGCTCGATTAGCCACCAAAAAAGAGAAGCGTGATCTGGCGGGTTCACGACACCCGCCATTTCACGCTTTCGCTATCGATTTCGAAGATGAGGCACTACGAAACACGCGAAACACACGAAATGGAAAAGAGAAGAGCTTTCATGAGATAGGAATCACAATACTCGCTCCTTTTTGCGTTTTTCGTAGTTTGAAATTCTTCTCTTTCCTGAACTCTGAACACTTCTTTCGGTATTGATTATTTGTGATGTCGATTTCGAAGATGAGGCAACCCGAAACACCCGAAACACACGATAAGGGGAGAAGAGCACCGAGGAGATGGGTGCCTTCCTTTTCACTTCAAGAAGACGTTCTCGCGCAAGACCTTCTCGACCTGTGGAAATTCGTGAAGCGCTTTGGGATCTCCATCGAGCAACTTTCTGCTCACAGCAATGTACAACTGGTAACGTCGACCATCGACCTGAATCAGATATCCTATCTTAGCAGTGTCTTTGTGATTCGAAATACCCATCCCTTTAGCCGTCACCTTCCGCCCACCGATGTTCATGGTGGTGCTGCGCAGCGGAATATCCAGCGGTATCTCCCCTTCTATCCATTGTCTTATGATATCTTCCGCGGTGTCCAATTCGGTTTCACCGATTCCGAGAGCAAGGATATAATCATTGATTTCCTGTATGATGTAAAATCCCTCACCAGATGCGAAATCATCCCACCACTTCCAGGAAACGTCATCGGTTTTGAAGCTCACGCCATTGGGCAACCATCTGCCGTATTGCTCTTCGGCTGGAAATCTATAACTCGAGAATACACTATATACGTCCTTTGGGTATTGATCCAAGTAACCCTCCGGACTGGACAACTGTATGCACACGACGTCTTGTTGCTCCGGAATCACCGCCATGTGCCAATCGCGCTGTGAATCCTTCGAATCGCCGATGAGGATGTACGCTGCGGATCCATCGATACGGGTGGTGTGAATCGTTCGAAAATCTGCATATGTGGAGACTTCGGTGAGCCAATCGCAAACCGAGCGCAGAGCCGCATCACCCACATTGACATACTGAACGTTGCCGAAGACTTGTGACGAGCCGAGTTCATCTTGAAAACTGAACAAGTAATTGACATCTCTTTGTTCATCACTCAAGGCGATGAAGCGCCAGCCGCTCGGGATATCAACTCGCATCTCGCCGAATACGAGACTATTTCTGACGCTACCGGAACTCGATTTGATCTGACCAACATCGATCGGCTCAGCGTCCTTGAGCCCGGTCGTGCCGCACGAGACGCTGGTCAAAACCATGACACTAACCAGCGCAACAACCCTCAACTTTCTAACACCAAACATTTCGGTCTCCTCGGTAGATCGGCAAGCTGATCGGTATTTTCTTCTCGAAGACTGCTCGGATTCATAAAATCTCATACATCCGTTCGACGGGCATCGATGATGAAACTGACAGGGATCCGCTGAACAAGAACGATCGGCCGACACCCGTGCTGCTTATCTTCGCAGGTCATTGGTTCTCGAGCAACCATTGAGCTCGGCGCTCAGCGCACGGTGCTGTCCTACTTCAATAGAATGAATATAACCCGGCCTGTCGTCGGTACTTGAAAAAGCTCTGCAGCGTCGTGTAAGCTGCCACATCAGAGGATATTTCCGCCGCCCGCAGAGTCATCATTGAATTATCGGAAGTCCCATGACCCGAACAGACACCTTTGCACCGGGTACCCGCATCCTGGTGCGCGACTGCGAATGGTTGGTGCGCCGCGTGGACCTCACCTCCACCGGCGGCTGCTCCCTCGACGTGATCGGCCACTCCGAGCTCGTGCGCGACAAGGACGCCCGCTTCCTTACCGAGGTCGAAGAGACGATCGAGGTGCTCGATCCCGCCGAGACCACCCTCGTGCCCGACACCTCCAGCGCTTTCCGCGCCGCCCTGCTCCACATGGAGAGCCTGCTGCGCAAGACCACGCCCACCGACAACAGTCTCTACTGCGGTCACAAAGCCGCCATGGACCCCGTGCCCTACCAGCGCGACCCGGCGCTCATGGCCCTCGACCAGCCGCGCCAGCGCATCCTGATCGCCGATGCGGTCGGTCTCGGCAAAACCCTCGAGGCGGGCGTGCTGATCTCCGAGCTGATCCGTCGCGGCCGTGGCAAACGTATCCTGGTGGTGACAGTCAAGAGCATGCTCACCCAGTTCCAGAAGGAAATGTGGAGCCGCTTCACGATCCCGCTCACACGCCTCGACTCGGTGGGCATCAAACGGGTGCGCGCCACGATCCCCACCAACCACAACCCCTTCTACTACTACGACAAGTCGATCGTCTCCGTGGACACCCTCAAACAGAGCCGCGAGTACCAGGTTTACCTGGAGAACGCCTGGTGGGACATCATCGTCATCGACGAGGCTCAGAACGTGGCCGAGCGCGGCACCTCCTCGTCGCAGCGCGCGCGCCTCGCACGCCTGCTCGCCGGCCGCTCCGACACCTTGATTTTGCTCTCCGCCACCCCCCACGACGGCCGCGCACGCAGCTTCGCCAGCCTCATGAACATGCTCGATCCGACGGCGATCGCCGATCCCGACGACTATACGCGCGACGACATCGAGGGCCTCTTCATCCGCCGCTTCAAGAAGGACATCCAGCAGCAGGTGGCCTCGGCCTTCCAGGAACGCGACATCGCGACGATCCGTTTTCCGGCCTCGGCCGTCGAGGAGCGCGCCTATGAGAAGCTCGCCGCCACCACCTTCCAGCGCATCGATAAGCGCGCGCGCCCCGGCGAGCTCTTCAAGACCACCCTGGAGAAGGCGCTCTTCTCCAGCCCGGCGGCCTGCCTGCAGACCGTGGAGAACCGTATCGCCCGCCTGGAAAAGCTCGACGATCCGGACTCTGCCGCCGACATCGCGATGCTCGAAGACCTGGCCGACGTGGTGGCCAACATCACCGCAGACGACTTCAGCAAGTACCAGGCGCTGCTCTCACACCTGCAGGAGGGGGGTGCGCGCGGTGCTGCTGAAGGCGCTGATGATGGCCAAGACGGCGACGCCGTTCACCGCCCCCCGCCGCACCACCCGCCCTGGACCGGCCGCGCCAGCGACGACCGCCTGGTGATCTTCACCGAGCGCATCGACACCTTGCGCTTCCTCGAGACGCACCTACCCGGCGACCTGGGCCTCCGCAAGAACCAGGTGGCGATCCTGCACGGCACCCTGTCCGACGTCGACCAGCAGCGGATCGTCGAGGACTTCGGCAAGGAGGAGAGCCCCATCCGCCTGCTGATCGCCTCCGACGTGGCCTCCGAGGGGATCAACCTGCACTACCTGGCGCACCGCATGATCCACTTCGACATCCCCTGGTCGCTGATGGTCTTTCAGCAGCGCAACGGCCGCATCGACCGCTACGGCCAGGAGCAGCGCCCGCAGATCGCCTACTTGGTCACCGAGAGCTGCACCCCCGAGATCCGCGGCGACATGCGCATCCTCGAGCTGCTGATCGAGAAGGACGAGCAGGCCCACAAGAACATCGGCGACCCGCGCGCCTTCATGGGGGTCTACGACGAGCGCGAGGAGGAGCGCCTCACGGCCACGGCGATCGAGCAGAACCAGACCCCGGCCGATCTCGACGCCGCGCTCGCCAAGCGCCTCGAGGATCCGCTGGCGATCCTGCTTGGTGCGGCCTGCGGCAAACCGCAAGAGGACGGCCCCCCGGGCCGCGCCGCCGCAGCGGAATCCAGCACCGCCGCGCTGCCCGCGCTCTACGCCGGCGACTATGAGTACCTGGCGGCGGCCCTCAAGCACATCAACAGCCGCACCCCGCTGCAACACGAGTTCTTCCCCGCCGAACAACGCATCGAGCTCACTCCCCCGGCGGACCTGCTCCATCGCTTCCGCGTCTTCCCGCGCGAGCTGCGCCCTGCCGACAACTCCCTCGTTCTGTGCGCCGACACAAACACCATCCAGGCCGAGATCAAGCGCAGCCGCAAGGACGAGTTCGCCTGGCCGCGCATCCACTACCTCTGGGAGCAGAACCCCGTGCTCGAGTGGGCCAGCGACAAGGTGCTGGCCTCCTTCGGCCGTCACGAAGCGCCGATTCTGACCCTCGACGATGTGCTGCCCCCGGGCGAGGTGATCTTCGTGCTCGCCGGGCTGATCCCCAACCGCAAGGGACACCCCCTGATCCAGCGCTGGTTCGGCGTGGCTTACCGCGACGGCGCCTTCGCCACCGTCGAGGAGTTCGCGCCGCTGGCCGCGCGCCTGGAGCTCGGCCGGCGCACCTTCCCCAACCGCGGCGCCGCTATCGACACCGCCCCTCTGCAGGCACTGCTGCCCGATGCCATCGACCGCGCGCGCGCCTCGATGAGCGCGGCACGCACCGCCTTCGAGCAGCAAAGCGACGCCAAGCTGCAAGCCCAGTACGACCGCCTCGATGCGCTGCGCCGCAAGAAACACGCCCAGCTCGACGCGGTCCTGGCGCGCAGCCGCCAGGCGGCCGGCGCCATCCAGCAGCGCCGCGAGCGCGAGACGCGCGAGATCGACCGGCTCTTCGACGAATTCCTCGAGTGGATCGAGGAGACAAAAACCACCGAGGACAATCCTTACATCAAAGTCGTCGCAGCGATCACGGGGCAGCAACCATGACTCTCGACCTGACAGGCATCCACAACGAAAACGAGTTCTACACCCACCACTACCTGGCGGCGATCCTCGAGCAGGACCTCAAAGACGTCTTCGCGCGCTGGCGGCGCCGGCGCGAGGAGCAGGAGATCCCCGAACCTTTCGCGCGCCTGCGCTCGCTCGCCCAGCCTTACTTCCGCATGCAGAACCGGCTCGAGCGCACGACGCGCACCGCCGAGCACCTCGAGCACCAGCGCACCTTCGCCGCCCCTCTGCTCGATGCCCTGGGTTACACCTTCCAGCCAGCGCCCAAGTGGCTCGATGACGGCAACGAGTCCGCCGGCGACCGGTGCCTGCCGGTGATCGGCGAGGTCACGCGGCCTTCGGGGGCGCCGGAGCTGTGGATCGTGGAGGCCTGCGACGGTTTGCACGACAAGCTCGATCCGCTGGCGCTGGCCGTCGATCCGGCGCAGCTTTCCGGCGGCGACGCTGCCGCGGCCACCGCCGCGGAGTCCGGTGACGATGCAACCACCGATCCGATCACCGATCCAAAGCACACCGCGCCCGCCGCCGCCCTACGTTCCAGCGCGACCAACGGCGCCAACGGCAACCACGACGCCACCCTCGAGGCGATACTCACGGAGAGCCTCTTCAACCTCAGCGAGCCGCCGCGCTGGGTGCTGCTGCTCTCCGACGCCCAGCTCGTACTGATCGACCGCGCCAAGTGGAACGAGAAACGCCTGCTGCGCTTCGACCTCGACGAGATCTTCGGCCGCCGCGACGAGAGCACATTCAAGGCCATGGCCGCCCTGCTGCACCGTGACAGCACCTGCCCGGCCGACGGCCTGCCGCTGCTCGACACCCTCGACGAGAACTCCCACAAGAACGCCCACGCTGTCTCGGAGGACCTCAAGTACGCCCTGCGCGAGGCGATCGAACTGCTCGGCAACGAGGCCGTGTGTGACATGCGCGAGAGGCGCAAGGAGAAGGTCTTCGGCCGCGACCTGGCGCGCGATCTGAGCGTCGAGTGCCTGCGCTACATGTACCGCCTGCTCTTTCTGTTCTACATCGAGGCGCGCCCCGAGCTGGGCTATGCCCCGATGAACTCCGAGGAGTACCGCACCGGTTACAGCCTGGACTCATTGCGCGACCTGGAGCTGGTGCAGCTCACCAGCGAGCAGGAACGAGGCGGCACCTTTATCCACAAGTCGCTGAACCTGCTCTTCAAGCTGGTCTATGAGGGGTTTCCGCGTGCAGCCAACGCCCAGGCTCAGCAGCTCGAGCTCGGTGATACCCCGCGCCACCACGCCTTCAGCATGACACCGCTGAAATCGCACCTCTTCGATCCGGCCAAGACACCGTTGCTCAACCGCGTACGCCTGCGCAACGACGTGCTACAGCGCATCATCGAGCTGATGTCGCTCTCGCGCCCTGCGAAGAAGGGCGGGCGCAACGCCAAGGGCGCCGGCACAGCCGGCACGAAGGGCGCGCGCCGCCGCGGCCGCGTCTCCTACGCCCAGCTCGGCATCAACCAGCTTGGCGCGGTCTACGAGGCCCTGCTCTCCTTCCAGGGCTTCTTTGCGGAGACTGATCTCTATGAGGTTACCAAGGCCGGCGAGCATCCCGACGCCCTGGGCACGGCCTACTTCGTGAGCGCCGTCGATCTCGAGCAGTACAGCGACGCCGAACGCGTCCACAATTCCGATGGCACGCTCCGCAAGTACCCCAAGGCCACCTTCATCTACCGCCTCGCCGGCCGCGACCGCCAGCGCTCGGCCTCCTACTATACACCTGAGGTGCTCGCCACCTGCCTGGTCAAGTACGCCCTGAAGGAGCTGCTCGAGGGCAAGAGCGCCGACGAGATCCTGGAGCTCACCGTGTGCGAGCCGGCCATGGGCAGCGCGGCGTTCCTGAACGAGGCCGTCAACCAGCTTGCCGCGGCCTACCTGGAGCGTAAGCAGGCTGAGCTGGGTGAGACCATCGCGCACAAGGACTATGCCCGCGAACTGCAGCGCGTCAAGATGTCCCTGGCTGACAACAACGTTTACGGTGTCGACCTGAATCCAGTGGCTGTGGAACTGGCCGAGGTCTCGCTCTGGCTGAACACGATCTCCGCAGGCGGTTTCGTGCCCTGGTTCGGCAACCAGCTCGTCTGCGGCAACTCGCTGGTGGGTGCGCGGCGTCAGGTCTTCGACGCGGCGCAGCTCGCCACCGGCGGCGACAAAAAGGCGCCGCCAGAGTGGCTCACGGCAACACCCGAGCGCGTTCCCCCCGGCACACCGCGCCCGGCGCAGGGCATCTACCACTTCCTGCTGCCCGATGCGGGGATGGCGGCCTACAACGACAAGGTGGTCAAGGGCCTGGCCAAGAAAGAGATCAAGGCGATCGATACCTGGCGCAAGCGGTTCACGCTCCCCTTCAGCCCAGAGCAGGTGGCGCAGCTCCTGCGTCTCTCCAAGGCTGCCGACGAGCTCTGGCAGAAGCATATCGAGCAGCAGCAACACATCGCCGAGCGTACCAGCGATCCGCTTACTGTCTGGGGCCAGCCTGCGCCCGAGAGCGGCACCGCCCAACCCACGACAACCTGCGACAAGGACCGCATCTACGAGGGTGAACTACTCAGCGACAACGTGCTCAGTTCGAGCCCCTATCGCCGGCTGAAGCTGGTGATGGACTACTGGTGCGCGCTCTGGTTCTGGCCGATCGAGCAGGCCAACCTGCTGCCCACGCGCGAAGAGTACCTGCTCGATCTCTCTCTGATCCTGGAAGGCGAGGTGCTGGCCGAGGAGCCCGTCTACGGCCAACAGGAGCTGCCGCTCTTTGCTGACACCCAGCCGCGCATGGTGGCCGAGGCGCTGGTGAACGACTATGGTTTTGTCGACGTGAACCGCCTCTGTACGGAGCTACCGCGCTTGGAGCTCGTCAAAGAACTCAGCGAACGCTACCGCTTTTTGCACTGGGAGCTGCAGTTTGCGTCGTTGTTCGAGGAGCGCGGCGGCTTCGACCTGGTGCTGGGCAACCCGCCCTGGATCAAGGTGGAGTGGCAGGAGGGCGCGGTGCTCGGCGACTTCGAGCCGCTCTATGTGCTGCGCAAGTTTAGTTCCAAGCAGCTCGCCGATCTGCGCGCGGGAACGCTGGCGAAACACGATCTCCAATCACATTACCTGAGCGAGTTCGAGAGCGCCGACGCTACGCAGAACTTCTTGAACGCCACCCAGAACTATCCGCTGCTCAAGGGCACCCAGAGTAATTTATACAAGTGTTTTCTGCCGCAGGCCTGGATGGTGGGGAATGAGCGGGGTGTCTCAGGATTTCTGCATCCCGAGGGGGTGTATGATGATCCGAAGGGAGGTGAATTTAGGGTTCGGTTGTATCCTAGGCTGAGATATCATTTTCAGTTTCATAATGAATTCAAACTGTTTCTGGAAGTCCACAACGAAACTTTATTCAGTATTAATATAAACAGAAATCTACAATCGAATAGATTCCAAAATTTAGCCAATCTGTTTTCTCCTTCAACGGTCGATCTCTGCTTCGATCACTCAGGTTATGGCCCTGTTCCGGGCATCAAGGACGACAACAACAAGTGGAACATAACAGGGCATCGTGATCGCATTGTCGAGGTCGATGAGCAGGCGCTTTCGCTTTTCGCACGGCTTTACGATAAAGAGGGGACACCACCCTTGCAGGCACGGCTGCCGGCGCTGCATTCCAGACAGCTCGTTAAAGTACGGCTCTCCTGACGTTCGTGTGGGTTGAAATCACAGTTTTTTCGACACTGGTGACAATTTGATACCCGTACAGCATAGCATGATCATACATATTGTGGCCTCTGCAGAATGGAATCCATAGGCTCGG